>Ga0137409_10002595_pt1 | contig 19313 bp, 19 predicted proteins | sample CZODoug1_16funga_FD_122059 | JGI IMG/M metagenome (GOLD analysis project Ga0137409, IMG submission 122059) | Vadose zone soil fungal communities from Angelo Coast Range Reserve, California, USA - CZODoug1_16fungal (Hybrid Assembly) | ecosystem: Environmental > Terrestrial > Soil > Vadose zone... | reverse complement strand
CAGGAGCCGGATGAAGTCCTGCCCGCGAGCGAGCGCCTTCCAGCGCTCCGGGAAGAAGTCCTGGACCAGGATCTGCCGGTCCGGAAGCTGGTACACGGTGACGCACCATTTGTTGAGGGTGCGCGAAACCTCGACCTCGAAGTCCTTCTCCGCGGTCTCGTACTTGACGACCTTGTCGTCATCGAACTTTCTTCGTCCTGAAACAGCCATAGGTAAACACTCGTTTGGGAATTCGGCTCATTGAGCGTCTTTCGATTATAGCCCCGTTTCTTCCCTATCCGTCCCCGCCCTACCCGCCCCCGTCGAGGAGCTCGCGCAGGAGGGGAGCCAGCTCATCGCGGAGGCCTTCCCGCTTCATGGCCAGGGCGATGTTGGCGCGGAGGTAGCCGGGGACGGTTCCGGTGTCGTAGTAGTCCCCCTCGAACTCGAGCGCGACGACCGGGTGCGACCCGAGCGTCCGCTTGATCGCGTCGGTGAGCTGGATCTCTTGCCCGGCGCCCGGCTCTGATCGGTTGAGCTCCGCGAAGACGGCGGGCGTGAGCACGTAGCGGCCGATGATCGCCAGGTCAGAAGGCTCGGTGCCTGGCATGGGCTTTTCGACCATGTCCGTGACGTCGTGCAGCCGGCCTTTGCTGCTGTCGATCGCCACCACGCCGTAGCGGCCGATCTGGCTGCGCGCAAACCGGCGCACGGCGAGCACCGTCGCGCCTGTCTTGTGGTGCGCATCGATGAGCTGCTTGAGGCACGGTTCGGAGGCGCCGAGGATCACGTCGTCCGCCAGCAGCACTGCGCACGATTCGCCTTCGACCAAGCGCCGTGCCGTCCACACGGCGTGCCCCAGCCCAAGTGGTTCTTTTTGCTGAAGGTAGGTGATGTCCACCTGGTTGCTGAGATCGTCGACTTCGCTCAGGATGTGGAGCAGGTCGCTCTTGCCGCGCTGGGTGAGGTAGTGCTCCAGCTCGAGCGAGCGGTCGAAATGATCGACGATGGCTCGCTTGCCGCCGCCGGTCACCATGATCACCTGCTCGATGCCGCTGGCGATCGCCTCCTCGACGCCGTACTGGATGGTCGGCTTGTCGACCAGAGGCAGCATCTCCTTGGGCTGCGCTTTGGTTACAGGAAGAAAGCGCGTGCCCAGCCCGGCTGCGGGAAAGATGGCCTTCCGAACTGGGGGCATCGTCACAAGCCACAATCTATCTCGTGGCGACCGGGGAAAGTGTTCGGCCTGGGCTCGAAGGACGGCTCGAGCGGGTGGTCGAAGGTGACCTGATCACGCGGCATGTCGGTGGGGCGGGCACGTTTTCGACGCCCGCGATGATCGGCCTGATGGAGATCACAAGCCACCGCTCGGTTGAGCCGCTGCTCGCGAACGGCGAAACCACCGTCGGCTATGAGGTGCACGTTCGCCACCTCGCCCCGGCTTCACCGGGAAGCACGATCGTCGTGACAACCCGCCTCAACGAAGTCAAGGGCAACAAGCTTTACTTCGAGGTCGAGTGCCGGCAGGGCGACAGCCTGATCGGGTCCGGCATCCACAAGCGGGCGATAGTTCCGGCCAGCTACTAGCTCTTCGTCGCGCCGCGCCTATGCTCTTGGGGTGCCGTACTGGCAGATCGTCACGCGGTCGTTCAAGATCAGCTGGCGCCACAAGTACCTCTGGTTGCTGGCATTCTTCGCCGGCGAAGGTAGCGGGGGCTTCAGCCTCAACGGCCCATCCGGCCCACCGGGGACCGGCGGCAATGGGAACGTCCCAGACGTCGCCGCCATCAACCAGCAGGTCACCCGCTGGCTGGCTGAAAACCTTGGTTTGATCGTCGCTGCCTCGGCCGCGATCATCCTGATCGCAGTCGCATTCTTCGTGCTGGCGGCAGTGTGCGAAGGGGCGGTGGTACGAGCGGCCGCCGAGCATGACGCGGAGCGGCCGTTCGGCCTGGGCTCTGCATGGCGGACCGGCCGGACGACGATGGGCGCGATCATTCGATTCCGACTGCTGATCGTCGCCCTGGCGCTGCCTGTATTCGTGGTGTTCATTGCGCTTGCAATCGGATTTGTGGCGGCAATCGCCGGCGACAACAAGCCTGTCATCGGCGTGCTGGTGCTGTTTGGAATCCTGTTTCTCCTGGCCGCGATCGTTTACGGAGTCGTGCTTTCGTTTCTTGACCGGCTTGGAGGTCGGGCTGTGGTGCTCGAGCAGCTCGGAGCGACGGCTGCGCTTGGACGCGGATACCAGCTCCTGACCAAGCGATTGGGACGCGTGCTTCTGGTCTGGCTGCTTTCGATCGCCGTCGGCATCGCGCTCGGCATCTGCTTCGCGATCGTCGGCACCATCCTGGTGGCGCCGGCGGCAGTCATCGCGTTCGCCGCTTACGCGAGCGGCTCACCCGCGTGGTGGCTGGCGGTTGTGCTTGCGGCCTTGATCCTGCTGCCGATCCTCCTGGTGATCCAGGCCTTCCTGGCCGCTCAGAGCTCGACCTACTGGACGATTGCCTTCAGGCGGCTCGAGGTCGACCAGCCACGCGCGTACGCGTTCCCGCCGCCGCAGGTCCCGCAGCCCCCACCACCCCCGCAGGGACTCGCTGCGGGATAGGCATCAGCGTTTCTTCTTTCTTTTCTCCGCGAGGTGCTGCGCCAGCTTCTTGAGTCCTGGATTGACTGCGACGACTTTCGGGCCGCGCACCTTCTTGTCTCGTGCCTTGACGTGGGCGTTTTCTCGCGGCGACACGCGATCCAGGTCGTCAGCCACGCGCTGATGTTAGCTTCGCACTCTTGAAGCAAGTCGACGAGCGGCAGCAAAGTGTTACACCCGCCGATGTAGAGCGCGCCGCCGGCGACCTCCGGGCTTACCTCTCGCCAACACCGCTCCAACACTCGCGGGCCTTCACAGAAAAGGCGCGCTGCCACGTCCACTTGAAGATCGAGTCGATTCAGCCGATCCGCGCCTTCAAGGTTCGGGGCGCCCTCAACAGGCTGATCCGACTGCCTGAGGCCGAGCGCGCTGCGGGCGTGATCACAGCGTCGGCCGGAAACCACGGCCTGGGCGTCGCTTACGCTGCCGCCACCTTCAAGGTGCCCGCAACGGTCTACGTGCCGGAGACCGCCAACGCCTTCAAGGTCGAGGCGATTCGCAGATTGGGCGCGCGAGTGGTGGCCGCGGGTCGCAACTACAGCGGTGCGTATGCCGAAGCGCTCAGCGCGCAGCAGGAGAGCGGCGCCGTTTTTGTCCACGCGTATGACGACGCGGACGTCGTCGCCGGGCAGGGCACCATCGCCACCGAGCTCCTGGCCGACCTCCAGGACTTCGACACCGTCCTCGTGCCTGTCGGAGGCGGCGGGCTGATCGGCGGCATCGCCCTCTACCTGAAGGCACGGAAGCCCGGCATCAGGGTGATCGGCGTCGAGCCCACCGGGGCGGACGCGATGCATCGCTCATTGAAGGCTGGAAGCATCGTCACGCTCGAGCGGGTCACCACGATCGCCGACGGGCTGGCCGCGTCAGCTCCTGGAAAGCTGACCTTCGAGCTGGCACAGCGCTACGTCAACGAGGTGGTGTTGGTCGAGGACTCCGAGATGCTGCGCGCGATCCGCCTGTTGTTCGAGTGGGAGCACCTGCTCGCCGAGCCGGCGGGTGCGGCGGCGCTGGCGGCGCTCCTCTACCACCATCGACCGGCGCCGAACGAGAAGGTGGTCGTCATCCTGTCCGGAGGAAACGTCACCGACGAGGTGATGCTGCGGGCCCTGAAAACGCGCTGACGCGAGTACGCTGGAGCCGTTTCCGTTTTTCGAAACGATTGGGGGTTAGACGATGAAGGCCTACGTCCTCATCAACGCGTCGCCAGGGCGCGCACTCGAGGTGGCCAAGAAGATGGAAGGGACCAGCGGCATCACCGCGGCCGACGCGATCACGGGCGAGTACGACGTGATCGCCGTCTGCGAGGCACCCGACGTGAACTCGATCGGCTCGCTGATCGTCGACAAGATCCAGAAGATCGACGGCGTCTTCAAGACGATCACCTGCCTGGCTGTGAAATAAGCGCGGTGAGGACAGCCGGAGTAAATCCGGCCTAGCCGCGACGTTTTTTATCTTGGCTGTGAAGTAGCGCGGGGCATCGCTCCGGCGGCGAGGGCTGCCGCGACCTCCGGCAGCCGAGAGAGCCACGAGGTCATGCGCGGCATCTCCTGCTCGAAGCTGCCTACCGAGGGCGACCAGGTAAGGTCGCGCCTGGACTGAGAGTCGTCGTATTGGTGAGGCTTGCCGATCACGTCGGTGGCGTAGATCCCAGGCCAGACCACAGCTCCGGGAGCGGTGATGATCTCCGTCGCGAGAGCACGGAGGTAAAGAAGGTCGTACGGCAGGTTGACGACCGTGCCTCCAACGCCAACCGCGCGAACTGCGGACTCGAGCAGGTCGCGCCAGCTGGCGTCGAATCCACCAACGAGGTAGCTGTGGCCGGGCCGTCCGCGGTCGGAAGCCGCCAGGCACGCGCGGCCGACGTCCGCCGCGGACACGAAGGTCTGCTTGGCGCGCCCCCCGCCCGGCAGCCACACGCGACCTCTGGCGAGGGCGCCCATCAGGCGGGGCAGGATCCAGTCCTCGCCTTCTCCGAAAATCCGCGCCGGCCTCAGGATGACGACTTCGAGGTCGTCGGCAGACTCGAGCAGCCACTGCTCCTCGTAGAGCTTCAGGCGCTCGTACGCGTGGCGCGGTTGAGCGCGTGACTTTTCATTGACGCGCGCGAATTTGTCCGAGCCGTAAACATCCGCGGTCGAGACGTGCACGATCCGGCGGACTCGCGCCCGCCGGGCCGCCGCGACGATTCGTTCGAGCTGAGCAGGCGGGCTCTTCCGAAAGCGCAGCCGGCGCGCGGGAGACCAGCTCTGTGCGCAGTTGAGGACGACTTCAACCGAGCTGATCGCGTCGGCGAGCGTCTCCTCATCCGCATCCGCGTGCAGCTGGATGACCGGCACCTCGGCTGCCAACGCCTGCGTGACGTTATCGCCGAGAAAGGTTCCCGCGCCGATGACCAGATGCAAGGCGCCAGCGATTAAAGCACGGAGGACGCATCACTCATTGAGGGCGGCGGCGCCTGAGACCATTGGTCAGGGCGACCCGGACGTTGTCCACGATCTTCGCGACACGGCTGCTCAGCTCCCACCAGGCGGGCGCGTCAGGCAGGACCGGCGGTCCGATCGTGACCTCGATCCGCGTGAACGGCCGCAGCCGGTCCGTGCCCCGTACCGTGACCGGACAGATGGGAACTCCGGCATGCAAGGCGAAATGCCCGATCCCGACCTTGAGCGGCCTCAGCGCCCGCCCGCGCGAGTAGCGGCCCTCCGGAAAGATCAGGACGACGCCCTTTCGGTCAAGGATCTGATACACGGTTCGCAGCCCGGCCTCATCCAGCTCGCCACGCTGTGGTGAGATCGGAAAGACTCCGATCAACGGCAGCAGCCGCCGCTTCCAGCCCGAGTTGAAGACCGTCTCGCGCTTGGCCATCGTGTAGATCACGGGCGCCTCTGGGAAGAACGGAATTATGAACCCGGGGTCGAACCACGCCTGGTGGTTGGCGGCGATGATGTACGGAGGCGCAGGGATGTTCTCGAGGCCGGTGACCGTGACCCGAAACAGCTTCGGGACGAGCCATCGGAAGATGCGGCGCACCACCCGATAGAGGCGTGGCGGGTGGAGCGGGTCGGGGTGGACGAGCGGGTCGAGCGGACCGGCGACAAGCTCCCTGTACTCGGGGCTTGTGTAGTGCTTCCGGTCTCTGTCAGGAGTCGAGGAAGGTGTGGAGGACGCGGTTGAACTCCTCTGGCCGTTCGGCCTGGGGGGTGTGTCCGGCGCCTTCGATCACGGTCAGCCGTGAACGCTCGATCAGCGAATGCGCCCGCGCAGCGTGGGCAACCGGAAAAAGCGGGTCATCGGCACCCCAGATGAGCTGAACCGGAACCTTCAGCTCGTTCAACCGCGTCGTCACGTCGTGCTGGCCGCCGAACACCGCTTTCGGCGTGACCAGCGAGCGGACGGTTGCCAGATAAGCGTTTTGATAACCCTCCGCGGCGTAGAGCTCCCGGAGGTTGTCGAGGTAAACGTCATCCATCGTCCGCTTGAGGTCGGAGCTCGAGCCCGTATAGCGGGCGGCCACACGCCGGATCGTTTGAGAAGGCGCCCAACGCAGGGCGTCGCGGGCCACGTTCATCAGCGCCTCGCCGATGCGTGGGATGGTGACCAGGCCGTACGAGACGTGAACGTTGGGGCGACCCAGGCCGAGGGCGTTGACCAGCACCAGCTTGCGCACGAGGTGCGGGTTCTCCAGCGCCAGCTCGAGCGCAATCCGGCCTCCAAGCGAGGCGCCGACGACGGCCGCCGAGCGCAGCCCGCGCTCCTCCATGTAGCGCTCGATGAAGCGCGTGAAGTAAGGGATGCCGTAGCGCGCACGGGGTTTTTCGCTGCGGCCAAAGCCGGGAAGGTCGGGGGCGAAGACGCGGTGCCGGTCCGCCGCCGCTTCCAGGTTGAAGCGCCACTCCATGTAGCCGGAAGAGCCGAGCCCGTGGATGAACAGCACCGGTGACCCGCGGCCTCCGTGCGTGTGATGCACGCGCAGCGAGCCCAGCTGAAGCCAGGCGGACTGGATGGTCCTCGGCGCACGGCGGCGTTCGGAGCTGATCACTGTTTGGGAAGCATACGGACGGGGGCGTGCACTCCACTGATTTTGGAACCCGAAGGGAACTGCGCCATCTTCGCGCCCTTGATGACCGTCACGGAACCTGGACCTACGGCACGCCACTCACCTTTCGTCCAGACCGCTGCGCTTCGTTCGTCGACCCCAAGCAGAGTCTTACCGGGAAGCTCCTTTTCAGCGGACTCGACCCACCGGTGGCCGAAGGTCTCGAAGTGAGGCAGCACCGCTGTTTCCGGCACCAGCCCCAGCGCTTCGGTGGGACGGCGTGTGAACCGGTTCGGCCAGGTCGCTCGGATGAGGGAATCGCTGCCAAGCGCCATCGCGCCGGCTGACGATCCGGCCAGCGATGATCCTTGAAGCCAGGCCTCAAAGATTGCGTTCCAGACCCGGGACGAGCGCAGCACCTGGGCCACCAGGCCCGGATCACCGCCGACCAGGTAGAAGAATCCGCCCGTGCGGGCGAGGGCGGCCAGCTCTTTCGAGTTGGCGTCGGCCCGCTTCAGCACCGGAAGCTCCCGGAGCTTGAGTCCGAACTGCTTGAACCAGGTCGTCGCATGAGCCACCGCCTTTTCGGGTCCCTGACGCCCGGCGGCCGTGGGGAGGACGAAGGCCGGTCCGGGTTTGGCGGCCGCCGCCAGCATGCGATCCTGCTCTTCATTTCCGGGATTGAACTCGTCGCCTCCGACGAGGGCGAGCACGCCGCGCACGCCCGTCACAGGCATGGAGTGTCCCGCGGCGGAAGGCCCTTGCAGCTTCATCGGCCCAGGCGGCCGGGCGCCTGTGGCGCTGAAGCCGGCGTCGCCTCCTGCGCGCGCTCGGTCACGCATCTACGCGATGCGCTCCGTCGCGTGCTCGTCGGCTCCTTGGCTCCGGCCGCCGGTGCCGCGAATCTGCTGCGGGCCTCCGTCGCTGGACACTCCGTAGCATATTGCCGTGCCCGACGGATCCAGTGTTCGGGTGCGAATCGCGCCCAGCCCCACCGGCTTCGCTCACCTGGGCACGGCCAGCACCGCGCTCTACAACGTGCTTTTCGCCCGTGCTAACGGGGGCACCTTCGTGCTGAGAATCGACGACACGGACCTCGAGCGCAATCGCCCGGAGTACGAGACGCTGATCTACGAATCGCTTCATTGGCTTGGACTGGACTGGGACGAAGGACCGGACAAGGGCGGCCCCGACCGCCCGTATCGTCAATCTGAACGGCTTGACTTCTACAAGGAGCACGCTGCCCGCCTGCTGGCGGAAGGCAAGGCTTACCGGTGCTACTGCACGCCAGAGGAGCTCGATGCTGAGCGGAAGCAGGCACAGGCCGAGAAGCGCGCCTACAAATACTCGCGCCGCTGCCTGACCAACCCTCGTGAAGGACGGACCGATTGGCCGTTTGCCGTGCGCTTCAAGGTGCCGGGTGGCGAGGTCACGTTCACCGACATGGTCCGCGGCCACATGAGGTTCGACACCGAGCTCATCGGCGATTTCATCATCGTGAAGTCCGACGGATACCCGACCTATCAGTTCGCGAGCCCGGTGGACGACGCATTGATGAAGATGACGCATGTGATCCGCGGTGAGGAGCACCTCTCCAACACGCCCTACCAGCTGATGCTCATCGACGCGCTGGGCTATCAGAGGCCCGCCGCGTATGCGCACATGCCGCTGATCCTCGCCCACGACGGCGCCAAGCTCTCGAAACGCAAGCACCCCGAGTCGAACTTGATGCTGTTCAAGGATCAGGGCTACCTGCCCGAAGCGCTCGTCAACTACCTCGCGTTGCTGGGATGGAACCCCGGCACATCCCAGGAGATCTTCACCTTCGACGAGCTCGTGCGCGCATTCTCATTCGACCGCGTGCAGCATGCGGGCGCGCGGTTCGACTGGGACAAGCTGAACTGGATCAACGGCGAGTACATCCGGCGGCTGGACGATGAAGAGCTCGCGCAGCGGCTCCTGCCTTTTCTGCCCAAGCTTGATGAGGCCACCATCAGGCGCGCAGTCCCCGCGCTCAAGACGCGCATGACAAAGCTGGCCGACGCAGGCGCCCTGCTCGAATACCTGTGGTCCGACCCGCCGGCACCACCCCTCGACGCCGAGGCGGTGGAGGTCATTCGTGCAGCGATCGCGTCACTAAAGGACGTGCCGTGGGAGCCCGCGGCGATTCACGAGAAATTGATGGGCGTTGTCGAAGCCGCCGGCGCGAAGCCGAACAAGGTCTTCATGCCCATCCGCCTCGCCGTGACCGGTAAGAAGATCTCGCCGCCAATCGACCACACACTCGCCCTCTTACCGAAGGACGTTGCGATCTCGCGCCTGCAGCGCGTGGCCGGAGTACGCGCGTGAGCTTCCTCACCATCGTCATCGACCTGAACCCCAACCTCTTCCGCATCGGACCCTTCCTCATCACGTGGCATGGGGTGTTCGCCGTGCTCGGGATCCTGGCCGCGGCTCGGCTCGGCTTATGGCTGCTCGAGAAAGACGGCGTCGACATCAGCCGCGCCGCAGACGGAGTGGCGTGGATGGTCGTGCTCGGGCTCGTCGGCGCCCGTCTCCTTTATGTGTGGGAGAACTTCAAGCTCTTCTCGGGAGGACAGCTGCTCCGCGTGTTCGCTCTAACCGAAGGCGGCATCAGCCAGTGGGGCGGATTGTTCGGCGCGATGGTCGGAGCGTATGTCTGGGCGCGAAGGGCACGCATCTCGTACTGGAAGATCATCGACGCGAGCGGCGCCGCCGCCATGATCGGCGTGGCAGTCGGCCGCATCGGAGACGTCATCAACGGCGAGCACCACGGCACGCCGACCAACCTGCCGTGGGGAGTTGAATACGTCAACGCGGCCACGCTTGGCGAGCCTGGCAAGGTGGTTCATCCTGAGGTCGCGTACGAGATGATCCTCTGCCTTGCGCTGCTGGGCGCGCTGCTTCCGTTCCACCAGCGATTGAAAGGGCGACTGCCCGATGGAGTCGTCGGGCTCATCTACGGCGGCCTCTACGCGGCCGGACGGTTCTTTCTCAGCTTCCTGCGCACCGACCCGTCCGTCTTCCTTGGCCTCCGGCAGGCACAGCTCGCGTCGCTGCTCATGGTGGCGTTTGCGATCGTGGTCATCCCGCTCCTCATACGGCGGGCGCGCGCGAAGGGAGAGCCAGTCACCGCACCGGCATAGAGCTCAGCAGCTGCTGTGCGAGCGCCGGCGATTCAGGGTCGTGCTTGAAGTAGACGTGCACCTCGTCGTGCACAGCGACCGCGGATTTCACCTGCGCGATCCACGGCCGAATCGATGAGGCCGTGTACCCGCGCCGCAGCCTGAAGTAGGCCACCGGGCCGAGCTCCAACATCGGAGCCCGCGGCCATTTCTCCTCATCCGTGACGACCAGCGCGCCTTTATGCGCGCGAATCACGCTGTAGGTCTCGTCGCAGAACCACGATTCATGACGAAACTCCGCGGCAACCCTGCGGCCGAGCGCACCGAGCAGCGCGTCGAGCAGGGTGACGTTCAGCTGTCGGGTGGGCGGAAATTGCAAGAGGATCGGTCCGAGGCGCTCGCCCAACGGGGCGAGCCGCCCGGCAAGGATGCGGGCGAGGCCGACCTTGTCAAAGGCCTCAGCCGAGTAGGTCAGGCCGCGATTGGCCTTCATGCAAAAGCGAAATCCGGCCGGCGTCTCGGCCGCCCATTTCGTCAAGGTCGTCTCGGGCGGCGTGCGATAGAAGCTGCCATTGAGCTCTACGCCGTTCAGCCGCTCGGCATAGAACCGAAGCATCTTCGCGCCCGACAGCGCGACCGGATAGAAGGTACCTTTCCAGCCGGCGTAGCTGAAGCCTGACGTTCCGGCGTAGAGCACGCTAGGAAACGGGGACCTTGCTTCGCATGACACGCTCGTGCAGCTGGCCACACGCCGCGTCGGCTTCGCGACCACGCGTGTCGCGCAACGTGACGTTGAGGCCCTGCCCCTCGACCATCTCCTTGAAGCGGCGGATCGCGACCCGCTCCGGCGCTCGATAGGGTGTGTCTTCCACAGGGTTGAACGGAATCAGGTTCACATGCGCGAGCTTTCGTCGCAGCAGGCGGCCGAGCTCTTTCGCGTCCCGTTCGGTGTCGTTGACTCCGGCCAGCAGCACCCACTCGTAGCTCACGCGGCGACCGGTCTTGACGGCATATGCCTGCGATGCCGCAACGAGGTCTTCGACCGGGTATTTGCGATTGATGGGCACGAGCACATCGCGCAGGTCGTCGCGCGCCGCGTGAAGGGAGATGGCCAGTGTCACGGACAGGCTTTCTTCGGCGAGCTGTTCGATGCGTGGGATCAGGCCGCTTGTGGAGACGACGATGCGACGCGGGCTGATGCCGAGCAGCTCGGGGTCGGACAGGCGGCGAACTGATTCGACGACCGCGGCGTAGTTGGCCATCGGCTCGCCCATGCCCATGAAGACGACATGCGACAGCCTCCTCCCCTCGATCGCCAGGACGCGCGCGGCGTCGACGGCCTGCTCGACTATCTCGTGCGACTTGAGGTTGCGGCCAAAAGGAAACTTGCCGGTCGCGCAGAACGGACAGCCGATCGGACAACCGGCCTGCGACGAGATGCACAGCGTCGAGCGTCCGGTGTAGCGCATCACGACAGCCTCGACCGAATGCCCGCCGTCGAGCTCGAACAGCGTCTTGGTCGTGAGGGCACGATCCGCCTGGCTCACCGCGACCGGTCGCAGCGAGGTGATCCTGAAATCTCGTTCGAGCGCCGCACGCAGCGGCTTGGGCACATCGTGCATCGCCTGGAACGAGGATGCCCCCCGCGCGAGCCAACCCCAGAGTTGCTGGATGCGGTATGACGGCGCATCGTTGGCAACCAGCCAGGCTTCGAGCTCGGTCTTCGACCATGACAGGATCGGCGGCCTGGGATCGATCACGGAGTGCAGGCTACGTTAGACAAAGCGTGGCCGGTAGGCCGGGGCTTCGCCCGGCCGTCTCCGAAACGCCACCTTCCAGACGCCTCCTAGTCGTGGCGAGCAGAACCCCAGAGGGGGTTCCGCGGCTTATACCGGCGCGTCGAAGACTTCCTGGTCTCCCTCGCCCGTGGACCGAACCGCGCCGTCGTCGACCAGCTTGCGCAGATGGGCGCGCATCGTCATCTCGGCCGCGACCAGGAGCGGTTCGTCCAGCTCGCCGTACACGCGTCGGGTCAGCTCCCTCGCGGTGCCCCCGCTGCGCCTCACCTCAGCGAGGATCTGCGCCTCGCGTTCGAGGCGGTGGGCGCGATACTCCTCGATCTTGCCCATCGCGTCATCGACCGGGTCCCAGTGGCCTGGGAAAAGCAGACGGGGGTGAAGCGCGGCCAGCTTGTCGAGCGATCGAAGGTACGCGGACACGTCGCCCTCTGGGTACGTGACCATCGAGCTGCCCCGGCCGAGGATGAGATCACCCGTGAACGCCGCTCCGTCGCCCGCAAGCCAGAAGCAAAGGTGGTCGGCGCTGTGTCCGGGCGTGTACAGCGCGGTGATGTTGAGTGTCCCGACCCGCACCACGTCCTGGTCACCCAGCTCGGGGTAGCGTTGAATCGCGGCGTGGTGCGGGGCGGCGAGGCGCTCCGCCAGGGGAAGGTGATCGGGGTGCGAGTGCGTCACCAACACGACGCCGACTGTCGCGCCCGCCAGCCGTTTGTTGATGGCCGCGAGGTGAGCGTCGTCATCCGGACCGGGATCGATGACTGCGACCACAGGGCCTGCCTCAACGATCCAGGTGTTCGTCCCAGGGCCTGTGTACGGCCCGGGATTTGGCGCGACGACGCGATGCACCGCCGTCAACGTGGACGATGAGCAGGGAGGTAGATGTCGACGCCGTGCAGGGCGGCTGTGTCGAGCCATCCTTCTAGATGCGTGTCGACGATCAGCCTCAGGAGCGGTTCGCCCATTTCGGGCACCGCCAGCGCCCGGCGAGGCCCTGACCCTTCGATTCGCACTCTCCACCACGAGCCCACGGGCTCGGCCACGACGTTCAAGCGGTCGCTGGCGAGCCACTCCTTGGCGCGTGAGAACGCCTCGACCAGCGCAGGTTCCGACCCGAGGACTACAGCCTCGGAGGGAAGGTCGCGCACGGCGGCCGGCATCGCCAGGTTGAGCACTGCGCCGAGCACGACGCCTCGCGCCTTGTCCTTCGACTGGACCGCCGCGGCCTCGAGCGCGGCCGCGCGGCGCCCGACCTCCTGCGCCTGCTCGAACACGCCTTCGAGCATTTCCGGCCGGCCGAACGCGGCCTGCCGGGCCGACTCTTGCAGGGCCAGGACAGCAGAGCGAAGCTTGTGGCCGAGCCGGCCAAGCAAGTAGTCGCGGTGCTCGGCCACCAGCTGCTCCCCAAGCTCGGCGCTCCGCCGCGCGACGCGCAGCCCGCCCTCGTGAGCCCAGCCGACCAGGCGCCCGTTGAGGTTCAAGGCCTCCCAGGGTCCGCCCGGCGGTGGGAACTCGACGTCCGCGGGCCCGTGGCGCCGGTGCTCGGGGATCGATTCCATCCCGCCGCCAACTCTTACCCACATCGGCGCGGCGGTCATATGCCCATAGGGCGTCTAACGGTAGATCAGACGCGAATCCTTGCCGGCACCGTGAATTTGAACGTGGTGCCTGTGCGGTCGCTTGACGCGACCCAGATCCGGCCGCCGAACGAGCGCTCGACGACGAGCCGGCACAGATACAGACCCAGCCCGAGGCCTCCTTGCGATCGGTTGCGACCCGCCGGCCCCGTCTTCTCGAAGAGGGTCTCGACGCTTGCCATCGGCAAGCCCTGCCCGTGGTCGGTGACCGTGATCTCGAGCCATCCGCGCTGGACCTGGCGCGCCTCGACGAGCACCGAACCGGATGTGTATTCGAGCGCGTTGCCGATGAGGTTGGTCAGGACCTGGCCCACGTGCGTGGGCTCGCAGAACGCCGGAGGCAAGCCCGACGGCAGGGCAACCTGCACCGCCGCGGAACGCTCGGGATACTTGTGCAGCAACACCCCCATCACGCCATCGAGGGCCGGGCCCAGGTCGACTGTCTCGGGGCTTGGCTCGAAGTGCCTGGTTTCAAGCTTGGCGATGATCAGCTGGCTCTCGACCAGGCTGAGCAGCCGGTCGGATGACTCATAAGCTTCCTGAAGCAGCTCGCGCCGGCCGGAGGCGTCGATGGTGCTGTCCCACTGCATGATGCCGGCGAGCGTGTTCTTCATCGCAGCCGCCGGGCTCCGGACCTCGTGGCCTATGGCACGGAGCATCAGGTCTTTCGCCTCGAGCGCCAATCGCTGCGCGGTCACGTCTTCGTGAAGCGTCAGGATTCCGGCGGGCTCACCTTCGAGTCCTGGGATGACGACGCGTCGGACGTGCACCGTTCGGTCCGGATCGTGCATGCGGAGCTCGAGCGTCCCCTCGGCCTCGCCTTCATCGCTCGGAACCGCGCCGGCGGCGTGGTAGATCTCGGCCGGCTTTCGCCCGGGCATCTCCGATGCCTGAAGGTTGTAGATGATCTCCACCTCGGGGTTGGCATAGACGATGCTGCCCGCGGCGTCCTCGAGCATCACGCCCACGGGCGAGTGGCGAAGGATCGCGTTCATCATCCGGCGCTCGCGTTCCAGCGCGTCGACCAGCTCGAGCTGGCCGATCAGCACCGCTGCCTGGCCGGCGAGGACTCCCGCGAGCCGCCGCGTCTCAGCGCCGCCGCCCGTCATCCTCGCGACCAACAATCCGGCCAAGCGCCCCTCGACCTGGATCGGGATGGCGAAGGCGTCAGGCGGAGAGCCAAGCAGGTCGAGCAGGGCTCGCAGCCGGCGGCTGCCGGCAGGCGAGGCGAGCGCTCGCAGGAGCTGGGCGCTGTCGCTCACCGGCACCTTCGGCTCAGTCTCGCCGTCGTCTGCGCGGCGGACGAGCTGGCCGTCTTCGAGCAGCCACAGCTCTCCCTGTGAGCCGGCGAGTGCACGGCTGACGAGCCTTGCCATCTCGGAGCGCGCGCGGTCGGGCTCTGTCGGAGTGAGCTGGCTGAACGCAGCCACCGCTTCCAGGGTGCGGATGCGGCCGCGCGTCTCCGCGACCAGCCGGGAGTTCTCGATGGCGACCGCCGCGTGGCGCGCAAAGTCGAGCGCGGCGGAGGTCGGTTCGGCGAGGTGGGTGGAGGCGTGGACCGAGCCGATGGCTCCGCTGAGGCGATCGCCGTACCACAGCGGAATCAGGCTCCATGACTGTCCGTGCGTGGTGCCGCTGATCAGGCCGGCAGGGGCGTCGCGCCAGCTGTCCTCGGAGCTGAGCCCTGCCCAGGAAAGCACTTCCTCAGCAGCTGGATCACCGCTGCCCCGTGTCGCGCTGATACGACCCTCGGTGTCGAACGCCCAGCAAACCGCGCCGGCACACTCGAGCATCGTTTGCGCCTGGTCGGCGATGTTCGAGACCACGCTCATCAGCTCATGTCCGGCGAGCGCCGCCAGCTCCTGGATGCGTACCGACTGCGCGAGGGCGAGCTCATTTGCGTGGTGCAGGCGCATGGTGCGCAGCGCGATGCCAACCACGGGCGCTGCGGTCTCCAGGAGCTTGAGCTGCGTCGGCTGGAAACGCGCCTCGTCATTGCGCATCACGACGATGCCGCCGACGACTCGCTCGTCCTGGTTGATCGGCATCCAGACCACATGGCTTGGAGATCGCGTGAAGATGTATGCGCCGATCGGCCCGCCGAGGTCCGCGGGGTCCGCGGGCTCGACTTCCATGACCATGCCTTGCTGCTCGATCATGCGGCGGAAGAAGGGCGCCTCCGTCAGAGGCAGCGGGCCGATCGCATTCACCTCCCCTCCTCGCTCGCCGGTGAACCCGGCCATGTTGCCGGCGACGTCGAGGTAGGCGAGCACCATGTGCGTCGCCTCGAGGTAGTCGCTGGTCACCGAGAAGATGGCCTCAGCGATCTGCCGTTCGTCAGACGCTCCGGCCACACCCATCTCGAGGACGTGGAGCGCTTCCAGCCTGGCCCGCTCTGCCTGGGCTTGGGCGAAGTGGTCTGCATTCGCGAGCGCCAGGCTCACGTGCGCGGCGACGTCCTGCAGGAGCTTGACGTGCCATTCGTCGAAAGCACCCTCGCGATACGACTGCAGGGAAAGCATGGCCGTGATGAGCTCTCCGCTCAAAACCGGAACCCACACGAACGACCGCGAAACCATGCGCCGGTCGCCGGGCGGCCCGGAGACGAAAACAGCCGCCCCGCCTCCGACCGTCCATCGCTCGCGCTCCAGGTCCTTTTTCTGGAAAGTGCGGGCCCAGGGCGAGCTGCGAACCAGGACCGGTTTTCCAGTCTCGTACGCCTCGCGAGACGGGCCCGTGACAGCAAGCGCGACCGGTGGGACGACCTCCTCCACCCCCGCGACGTACTGATAACCCTCGGCGACAGGTCCGTCCGGGGTCTGGGTGATGGTGGCGAGGATGAATCCGTCGAAGTTGAGGAAGATCGCGAGCTCCTCGCGCAGGGTGCGCATGATCGACCAGCGGTCCAGGCTGGACGCGAGCCGCCGTCCGATCGAGTTGACGACCTCGAGCCGACGCCTCTGGCCCTCGATCGCCTCGTAGCTCCGCGCGTTGCGCAGCGCTAGGGTCACCTCGTCTGAGACGAGCTCCAGGAAGGCGGCCGTCGAGTCCTCGTAGGCATAGGGGCGGGCACAGCGGATGCCCAGCGCTCCGCGGGCGACCCCTGCCTCCTTGATGGGGACCCAGAGCGAGGAAGTCGGTTGGTACACCAGGACGGGTTTCGAGTCGCGGACCACTGTCCGCGCCGCGGTGGTGGCCGGAGACCGCGTGGGGAGCCATCGTGCGGTCGGAGCCGAGTCCGCTTCGATGTGCAGCAGCCGCACCCGGTCCGTCCCGTCGTCCTGCATGGCGACCATCTCGAGCGCGTCCACCGGCAGCAGCTCGCGAAGCGTGGTGTACAGGCCGGCGAGCACGCTCGTCTCGTCGAGTGTGGCAGCCATCGCCCGGGCGATGCTGTTCAGGGCCTCGAGGCGGCGGGCCTGGTTCCGAGTCAGCTCGTTGAGGGACGCGTTGGCGAGCATCACTCCAAGGCGTCGATGGACCTCGTCGAGAAACGCCGGCTCTGATCCGGGCACCCGCCGCTTGCGATACGACTGATAGATGACGCTGCCGATCAGCTCGCCCTGGTGCCTCACCGGAACCCAGATCGCGAACTTGACGTTGCGACCGGCCCCCGGCCCCTTACCCACCTCCTGGCGCTTGGCCTCCAGCGGCAGCACCGTGGTATGGGGATTTGCGTACTGCTTGGCATACGCCGAGCCGCTGAGCGGACGGCGGCGGACATCCTGAAGCACACCCGAGTCGATGGGCAGTGAGCGGTACCAGCCCTCGCGCTCCAAAACGTGCAGCACGATGACCTCATAGCCGAAGCGCGGATGCAGGCCGCGATAGAGCACCTGAACCAGGTCGGCCTCGGTGATGCAGCTCCCGAGCTCGTGAACGAGGGCCGCTGCTGAGGGGCCGATTCCGTTCTTGGACTTTCGCGGGGCGGCCTTCGGCCGCGTCGGGGCGCGCTTGGGCGGCCTGGAGGCGGGATGCGATCTGGCGCCCGGCCGGGCTGAACTCGGCATTGCCACCGATACACTAACCCCGTGCCCTTCACACCGCCTAAACCCATCGCACCAACCCCGGAGGATCTGAAGGGCTCGACCGTGCTCGTGGTGGATGACGAGCGAGCGTGGCGGGTGATCCTGGAGACCGATCTCCGGATGCTTGGCTACAAGGTCTCCGTGGCGGAGGACGCGGACCAGGCGCTCGAGCGCGCTCAGTCAGATCAGCCGGAGGTCGCGATCATCGACCTGATGCTGCCCGAGCCGATGGACGGCTGGGGGTTGCTCAACGAGCTCAGGGCGCGCGGGCAGAAGGTGCCGGTCATCTTCTACACCGCTTACCCGGTCTTCCCCTCTGGGACCGACGACCCAGATGTCGTCGGATACATGAGCAAAGCGATCGACAGGGCGGATCTGTACGCCCTGCTGCCACCTGCGATCCGGCGCTCCCGAGAGCGCCGAATCTCAGAGTCCTAGCGTGTTACCAGTCGAAAATGAAGTCGACCCAGTTGGCGCCTGATGCGAGCGCCAGCAGACCGACCACCATCAACGCGAAGGCCACGCGCTGAAACTTGATTCCCCAAGTCATCCTAACCCTACCCCTTTGTTTTTCCGATCCGATCCAGGCCCGGACGGCAGTATGCGCCGGTCCAATCGTACTAGCATGTTCATGTTCAGCGAATAATCGTAAAGAATAAAATAGGTCGATTCCTTGGAAAATCGAAGCGTCATGGGCAAGGCTGGCGGTCCCTCGCGCTCCCGCGAGGTGCGGCTGCCGCCGCTGCCGCCGGGACTCGAGGTTTACCGGCCGGCGGAAGTTCTCGGTTCGTCGGTCCTGGTCGTCGAAGACGAGGCCGCGATGCAGCAGCAGCTGCGGATCGACCTCCACGACCTGGGCTACAGGCCGTTGGTCTCGGCGTCGGCCCCAGAGGCGCGTGAGCTGCTCGAGCGCGAGCGCATGGCCGCCGTGCTGCTCGACCTGGTTCTCGACGAAGGCGAGGACTCCGGCTTTGAGCTCCTGGAATGGATCCGCCACCATCATCCCGGGCTGCCTGTGATCGTCCTCTCGGCCGCCCAGGTCAACTCGGCGGCGATTCGCAGGGCGTATGAGCTGGGCGCAAGCTCCTATTTCGTCAAGGGCAACGTGCCGATGGCGCACATCTACTCCGACCTCGCGGCTCGTCTCGTCGAGCGCGGAACCGGGCGCCCGGGCAGCTACCGCTTCGGTCGTCTGGAGTTTGATCCCACGCGCAGGACCGTCACGCTCGGCGAAGAGTCGGTGCACCTCACCCAGCAGCAGGCGGCGCTGGTCCTTTTTCTGGCCCAGGGCTCCAAGCCCGCGACAGCGCGCGACCTGATCGACGCCGGCCTGTTTCGCAGCAACGCGGCTCACTCGACTGTGCATTCGGCGCTGCTGACTTTGAGGCGGCGCCTCGATACGTTGGAGTCAGGGCTCGGCGCGAGCTTCGTGCGCGCGACTGCCCGCGGTTACAACCTGGTCGGCATCGTTGACTGAGGAAAACGCGACCTCCCCGCTGCCGAGCCGGTCGGTCCTCGATGAGGTGATCGAGCTCAGGCGACATTTTCACCGTCATCCGGAAGTGAGCTTCAGCGAGTACGAGACAAGCCGGCAGCTCACAGAACGGCTCCGCCAGCTGGGCCTCGAGATCAAACCGTGCCCCACTGAGACGGGGGTCGTCGCGCTGCTCGACACCGGTAAGCCCGGCAAGACCGTGATGCTGCGTGCGGACATCGACGGCCTGCCGATACATGAAGAATCGGGAGTCGAATTCTCGTCGCGGAAGGATGGTCGCATGCACGCATGCGGCCACGACGCGCACATGGCGATCATGGTCGGAGTCGCGCGCACGCTGGTCGATCGCATCTGGGACATCCGCGGCCGCTACCTCTTCGTTTTCCAGCCTGCCGAAGAGATCGTCGAAGGGGCGAAGGCGATGATCGCCAAGGGACTGCTCGACAACCATCACCCGGACTCGGTCATCGGCCTTCACGTGACGAGCTTCATGGAGTCCGGGACCGTGATCTCACGCCCGGGGCTGATGTGGGCCGGATCCGACGC
>Ga0137409_10002594_pt1 | contig 19313 bp, 12 predicted proteins | sample CZODoug1_16funga_FD_122059 | JGI IMG/M metagenome (GOLD analysis project Ga0137409, IMG submission 122059) | Vadose zone soil fungal communities from Angelo Coast Range Reserve, California, USA - CZODoug1_16fungal (Hybrid Assembly) | ecosystem: Environmental > Terrestrial > Soil > Vadose zone... | reverse complement strand
GAGCATGTGCTAGAGGAGCAGTGCCGGTGATTAGCGAACCAGCGGTAGGCAGCGTCAAGAATTCGTGGAAGCCCGGGTATCTTAGCCGCCGCGAAGAGCGGCCAGGCCCACCAGATTTGTTGCGCGAGATACACGATGGCTTTGGCGCCGGAATAGATTTCACATTCACAGGTTACGACCTGCATCTCGCGCAGCAATTGTTCAGTCGGCAATGCGAGAAGGGCAGTAACGCGGGGATCTTGCAACGCAGCAGGGCCGAAGCCGCGCTTCTCGAATGTGCAGCGGAATCGCCGCGCCAGGGAAGTACAAATGTTGCAATCGCGGTCGATGAAGATCCAGCCTCGCGCGACGTGCCCGCCCTTTCTCCTCCGGCGGGCTCCACCTCGCCGACGCGCCACTCGCCCGCCAAAGCAGCGCGGTGAGTGGGAAGCCAGCCCGCCTAGGCAGGACGGCGCGTAGAGCCCGCACCCATGGGGAACGCTGAAATTGATGCGATTGAATTCCGTGTCGCAATGCTAATTCTGAAAGAACGCAGCTTCAAGGTTCTTACGTGTTCGGGGCGCGGCGTTGTCGATTATTTGACAGGTGTTTCCGTAGAGCGTCGATAATCTCCTGCCTCCGGCCATCGTGAATCTCCCTGCTGAGTTCCTCGAGAGCGATGTGAACGACATCGTGATGGTGGATTTCTTCCGGCGCGACTTCATTGCTGAGTTCGAGCCAGATGCCGTGGAGCAGGTCGATTTCCTTGTTGGTCAACCGCGGAGCGTGTGGACCCAAATAAAATACGTGTTCCTGCCCGGACGGCGAGTAGATTTCAAGCGTCAGCTGGGGTCTCGGTTCAGGGAGCGATTCCCAGGCCAGGCCGGCGATGCGAGCCTCATCGGCGATTCCTCTCCAGGATGAAATCCCCAGCGCGATTGTGGATGATTGAAGATTTTGCGCGGCGCGCAGGATGCCTTCCCACTTTTCCGTCGCGGGGGCGACAGCCAGATGAATGGACTTGCCTCTCTTCTCCGCCAAAGACAGGGCGCGGGTAAACAACTCCTGCTGATTTGTGCTGAAAAGATCTTCCTGAGAGAGTTCATCGCCTCCCGAACCCGCGCGGCTAAGGACCCGAAGGTGAAGGACCACAACATCTTGCTGGCGGGGATTAATTCGGTCAAGCACCGCCGCCAGGTTGTAAAGTGCATTGGAGTTCCGGATCATCACGAGCGCGTTCCCAGGGCGAACGCTCAGAGAGGCAGGAGTCAGTTCTCCATCGGATTCCAAGTTAAACATGTCGAGTTCCTGATGCTTTGCGCCATGTTTAAGAGTGATTTTCTCGGAGATCTCAAATACCGTAAAAAAGATGATTGTGAATGCCACGCCGGCAATCGTTGCCACTTGTTTGGTGAAGAGATTCATGATGCTCAGGGCAAAGAGCGTCACTGTAATCAGGCCCAGCCCGACGGGTATTTCCACGTTGCCCATCGTGAAATTCAGGGGTACACGAAAATCCCGCTTCCCTGGCTGCTTGTACCGAAGCACCAGCACCGCCAAGCCCTTCATCGAGAAGCTCCACATAACGCCAAACGCGTACGCCTCGCCCAGGATAAAAATATCTCCGCGGCTCAAGATGATGGTGAGAAGCTGCAGACCCACGACGAGGTTGAGCATTCGATAGGAGGTCCCGAACCGGGGATGCGGGTGGCGAAACCAATGCGGGAGGATGCCGTCTTCCGAAACCCTGTTCAAGACGCCATTCGAGCCTACAATGGCGGTATTGACGGCTCCGGCGAGCATCAATACGCCAACGAGCACGACAAATCCTTCAAATCCAAGTCTCAGGTTATAGGGTCCGACAAAATTCATGGACAAGCCGCTGATAAGATTGCCGAAGTACTGGGGACGAATCGCGTCCGGAATGATCATGGAAGCGAAGAATGAGACGCCAGCGGTGAAAACGAAGCTGTAGATAAATATGACGAGGCCCGCCTTTTCCAGGTTGCGGAGTTTGGGATGCTCGACTTCGCGATACACCTGGGCCAGCGTTTCCTCGCCGCTCATCGCCAGGACAGAGTGCCCGAGGCCGATTAGGATTCCGATAAGGGCGACCGTATGCGGTAAGCTGCTGAGGCGCAGCCAACCAAGGGCTTCTGGCGCAAACGTCAGATTTGCCTTTCCCGGCAATGGCGGGAGATGAGCGCCGCGCACCCAAACGGTCAGGATGCACCAGGCAATCATCACGACCACCATCACGGTAGTCACATACATGATCCGCAGCGCTTTCCCGCTGGACTCCGGAATCCCCTTGATGTTCTCCCACCAGAAATAAATCGTCACCGCAATGGCAAACACCGCAGACGTGGAATTGATCGGAAGCGTAAGATTGACATGCGAACGGGCGAACAAGTCGTTCAAGAATCCCGTAAAATATTGGCCTGCCGAGACACCGCTGATGGGCCCGGTCAGGATGTAGTCAAACATCAGCGCGGAAACGGAAAATTTCGCCAGCGTGCTGCCCATCGCCTCCTTGACTACGCGATAGACACCGCCGCGCACGAACATGCTGCAGCTCTCGATATACATGGACCTCACGGCGTACGCGAACAACATGATGGCAAGGATGAACCAGGGCGCGGCCTTGCCGATGGCTTGCTCGGCGATAGCGCCCGCGTAGAAAGCAGACGACCCGAGGTCGTTGAGTACAATGGCGGCCGCGCGCCAAAAAGAGATGAATAACAACATCGCGGTCGTCGCAATCACAACCTTTGGTAGTCCGGGTTTCTGGGCCACGATCGACGACTGCGTAGAGCTAATAATGGACATAGTGACTTTAGTTTGGTATCCGCTTGAAGGTAGTTACCGAGGCGGGAACATTCTCCTTTGTAGGTATGAACAGAACTCGATGCCCAAAGGCATGGAGCAGGCAGGCCAGCTTTTGTTCCCGGGTGCGCGGCCAGCGCTTCGTACCACCCACGAGAACCACGGAATCAGGTTCGAGAACGTTCAGCACGCATGGTTCTAGGTCCCTGCAGAGGCATACCCGAATCATGATCTCCATGTCCTCGCAATACGCCCCCACGAGGGACTGGAGGCGCTGTTCCGTGAAAGCTCTGGAAACTGGAGGAGCTGTTACCAAAAACTGGCGCGGCACGACCTGAGGGGACCAGAGCACAATCCGGGCATCCAGGCAGCGAGCCCATCGGCTTGCCGCACGTAGCGCTGCATGAGTCCCGTGCCAGGTCGTAAATATGACATTGACGACGAATTCCGCACCAAGCCCGTTGCAGCTGGGCGATGCTGGAGTCGCCGGTCGCTCGTCCACGGCGAATAATCCGGGATTTTTAGGCTCAGCCATGCAATCCGCGTAGTAAATGAATACACATAAATCCATAAGGAAGGCATAAAGGCCCCTTTACTTTTGCGCGTGCGAACGCGACCGCAAACTAAGGCGCTATCAAAGGGATTCATTGGGTCGTGCTGGATTAAATTTTGGGGCGGGTAAATCGCGGGACTTCAACGCCGCAGAGTTTACTGACGTCGCGAGGGTCCCATGCCTGACAGGTCCGGCGCATCCGCGGAGCGAGTGATGGGAGCACCGATGGGGCCTGAGGGGATCGGCCCTTGTGAGGAAGAATCCGCTTCGGGTTCGCCTTGCCGCTTACGTCCGAATAGCCGAGTCCCCCACAACTTCGCGTCTTCCATGTAAATGTAGACAACCGGTGTGAGAAAGAGCGTCACGATTTGCGAAAAGACCAGCCCACCGACAACCGACACGCCCAGCGGCCGGCGCGATTCGGCACCTGCGCCGAAACCCAGCGCGATCGGCAGGGTGCCCATCAGCGCCGCCATGGAGGTCATCATGATGGGGCGGAATCGCACCATGCAGCCTTGATAGATCGCCTCGGCGGGACTCTTGCCATCCTTCCGCTGCGCTTCGAGCGCGAAGTCAATCATCATGATGGCGTTCTTCTTGACGATTCCGATCAGCATGATGATGCCCACGAAGCCGTAAATATCAAGACTCATATCAAGCATGGGCGAGACCCAGCCTCTGAGTGCAGCCAAGTGGAAGGCGTACAGAGTCAAAAGAGCGCCGAAACCCGCGGACGGCAGGCCCGAAAGAATCGTGATCGGATGGATAAAGCTCTCATAGAGGATGCCCAAAACGATATAAATCACAAAAATCGCCATGATGAGCAGCATGCCGAGACCTGAGAGCGATGATTGAAAGGCTTGCGCCGTGCCCTGGAAGGCAGTGCTGATCGTCGAGGGGAGAGTGCGCCTTGCCAAGTCATTGATTTCTGATACGGCGTCGCCGATAGACGTCCCCGGCCTCAGGTTGAAGGACATGGTCGCCGCAGGAAGCTCGCCTAAATGGTTCACCGATAACGGGCCGTAGCCGTCGGTAAGTGTCGAAACTGCAGCGAGCGAAACGAGTTGCCCGGTTTTCGATCGAACGTGAAGCGTAGCAATCGCATTCGCATCGCGCTGATACTGCGGCTCAAGCTCGAGAATGACTTGGTATTGATCATCTGGGGCAAAGATCGTCGAGACTTGGCGCTGGCCGTACGCGGAATAGAGGGCTTCTTCTACCTGGCTGGCTGTGACGCCAAGGGCGGACGCATGATCACGGTCAATGACCATGTTTACCTGGGGGTTTCTAATTTGGAGGTCACTGGTGACGTCGACCAAGCCTGGTAACGTTCTCATATTCGACTCGAAGTCCCGAGCCGCCTGGTAGAGGGCTTTAAGATCCGCACCTTGCAGCGTGAATTGATACAGGGCCTTGCTTTGTATTCCCCCGATGCGGATCGGCGGGTCGTTGCGCATAAACACATTCATTCCCGGCACAACGGCGAGTTTCGGGCGCAACTCCTGGATCACTTGCTCCACCTGTGGCCGTTCCGCGCGCGGCTTCAGGCGGACGGTGACGCCACCTTGATTGATGGTTCCTCTGCCAAATCCTACCTGTGACATCACGTATGCGACGTTCGGGTCGGCCATTAAAATTCGGTTGACTTCCAATTGGTGCTCAATCATGGTGTCAAACGAAACGCCCTCGGCCGCTTCGGTGGTGAGATTGAATTGGTCAATATCCTCACTAGGCAGAAAACCTTTCGGGATGACCGTGTAGAGATAAGCTGTACCGACCAGCAAAAGAGCAGAAGCCGAAATCGTGGCGAGTTTATGCCGAAGTACGACCTGAAGGCAGCGGTCGTATGCATTCGTGAGCCCGTCCTGGATCCGTTCGAAGAAATTAAAAAGGCGGCCGTGTTTTTGTTCGTGCGGAGGCTTCAGGAAACGGCTGCAGAGCATGGGTGTGAGCGTGAGCGAGACAAAACCCGAGACAACAATCGCCGACATGATCGTCACCGCAAACTCGTGCAGCAGCCGGCCCAGGACGCCTCCCATGAATAGCACTGGGATGAACACGGCGGCCAGGGACAATGTCATCGAAAGAATCGTGAAGCCAATTTCCCCCGACCCACTGATGGCCGCCTCCATTGCGCCCTCTCCCATCTCCATGTGACGCACGATGTTTTCGAGCATGACGATCGCGTCATCCACCACGAAACCGACAGAGAGGGTCAGAGCCATCATCGAAAGATTGTCGAGCGAATAGCCGCCCAAGTACATCACGGCAAACGTGCCCACCAACGAGAACGGTAACGCGAGGCTCGGAATCGTGGTAGCCGACAAATTCCGCAAGAACAGGAATATTACGAGGATGACGAGGAAAAGAGAGAGTTTCAGCGTGAACTTCACGTCCTCCATGGACCTGCGGATCGTGATCGTACGATCGCCGAGGGTGTGCATCGTGATGGCAGGGGGAAGCTGGACCTGCAGACCGGGGATCAACGCCTTCACGTTGTCCACCACTTGGACCGTGTTCACGCCAGGCTGGCGAAAGATGACCAGCAGAATCCCACGATCCTTGTTATACCAGGTGAGGCTTTTTTGGTTTTCGACGTCATCAATCACGCGACCGAGCTCGGAAAGCCGCACAGGAGAGCCGTTGCGATAGGCCACCACCAGCTTCTCATAATCGGCTGCGCTAAAGAGTTGCCCGCTGGCTTCCACGGTTGCCGTTCGCTGGGGGCCCCAGAGTGCACCCGTGGGCAGGTTCACGTTTCCGTCGCTCAGCGCCTGCTGAACCTCATCAATGCCGATCTGTCTTGTAGACATTGCGCGCGGGTCCATTTGAGCGCGCACGGCATATTTTGCTTGGCCATATATGCCCACCTGCGCCACGCCGTTTACGGTTGAGAGGGACTGCGCCACAAGGTTCTCAGCGTAGTAGTCTACTTTCGAAATCGGCAAAGTCGACGAGGTCAGCGCAAAATAGAGAACGGGCTGATCGGCCGGATTGACCTTATAGAAAGAGGGTGGGGCGGGCATGTTTGCGGGCAAACTTCGCCCGGCTTGCGCAATCGCGGCTTGAACGTCCTGCGCAGCGCCATCAATGTTTCGCTCGAGGTTAAACTGCAGGGTGATGGAGGTCCTGCCGAGGACGTTGTTCGAGGTCATCGAATCGATGCCGGCGATCGTGGAGAACCGTTTCTCGAGCGGCAACGCAACCGCCGCAGCCATCGTGTCCGCGTTCGCACCTGGGAGCATAGCCTGCACATTGATTGTTGGGGAGTCTATGGTGGGCAGGTCGCTTACCGGTAGAGACTGATAGGCCACAATCCCAAACACCAAGATAGCGAGCATCACCAATGTAGTCGCTATGGGCCGCCGAATAAACTGTTCTGGAATGCTCATTACCCTATCCTTTGCTGCGTCAGTTGTGCCTCATTTTGGTACGTGCGGTCCCGTGCTAATGCTGCCCTGGCGGATCCGCAGGTGCTGCGTCGCTAGTACTGCTCTTAATTTCGACCCTTGCGTTGGGCTCCAGCCGCGCCTGACCGTCTGTGACAATCGTTTCACCTGATTGGAGGCCTTTCTCAATGACGGTTTCGCCCTGAATCGTACGAATCGGAACGATCGTCCGTGGCTCTACCCTCTTGTCCGGCCTCACGACATATACAAACGAGCCCATGTTCCCCTGTAAAACCGCCTGAGCAGGAACGACGATAGCTCCGGCTTGTTCAGAAAGTGTAAGCACGATGTTGACGTAAAGCCCCGGCCAAAGTCGATTCTGCGAATTTGTGAATGCCGCTCTTAAATGAATGTTTCCGGTCGATGGATCAATGGCATTGTCCACAAAGGCGACGCTCCCCTCTTCGGCAGCACCGGAATCCTTGGGTACAGTCGCCTTGACGCGCAATGTTCCCTGGGCCATATATTTCTTGATCTCCGGCCAAAACTGCTGGGGAATGCCAAAGTTCACATAAATCGGGTTGACTTGATTGATAACGATGATCGGCACATCGGCAACCTTCACCAAATTGCCGGGTTTCAACATCAAGGCGCCAGTACGCCCATCAAGGGGCGAATAAATCGTGCAATATTCAAGGTTCAGCTCCGCCGTCTTGATGGCGGCCTCGTCGGCGTTCACCACTGCATCGGACGCATCGGCTGTGCTCGTGTAGGACTCCACCTGTGAGGCAGGTACGATCCCTTCAGCCAGAAGCTTTGCGTAACGCTGTGCTTGAAGACGGTTGTTCACAGCGGTGGCTTTGTCGCGGGCCAGCGCGGCCTTTGCCTGAGAGAGAGCCGCCTCGTAGGGCCGCGGATCGAGCGTGAGGAGCAACTGCCCCTTACGCACGAAGTCGCCTTCCTTGAAGTGAACGTCAAGAAGCTGGCCAGGAACTTGCGCTTCGATCGAAACCGTCGAAACCGGCTCCACATGACCGATAGCGATCACTTCGACTGGCATCGCCTTGATTTTGACGGTTCCCACAACTACAGGAATAGCCGCTCGCGGCTGCGGCGCCGCCTGTTGTTTTGTGCAACCAGAAGCCAGCGCGCCCAGAGCCGTCAATGCGGCGGGGGCAAGGATCCACCATGTGCTGCGTCTGCGTTCTTTCAAGTTCATGAGAGACCTGGTCATAATTTTGCAATCACCTGTCCGAATCAGAGTACGCCGTCTTAAATTGCTATATTCTGTGAAATGTTAGACGCCTGATGATTGAGCATGGTTACAGCCGCGCGCACGTGGATGGTTACAAGTTCTTGCGACCCCAACATCTCATCGCATGTTCGCGACAACCGCCCAAACTCGCGATGAAACCGTTTGGGAAGACGCCCTTCACACACCCTCTCTAGTTAGGTTTGGAGCCCCGCTTTGGCGGCAGGGCTACCTTTCGCGGCACTGGAATTTTAGCCCAGATGGCCCCTGAAGGCCAACGGGCCGCAGGAGTGAATTTGCCTCGATTCGTCCTTAACTCCTGTAGTTGCAAGAGCTGGGTAGCGATGGCGGACTTCCTGGACACGCGCCGGACGCGCAAGCCTGTTTTTGCGGGGCGAGGATCGCAGATTTTAGAAGAGATACTTCACGCCGAACTGGATCAGTCGAGGCGCCACCGAAGTTTGTGTAATGACGCCGAAGTTTGCAGTCCCAAAATTCGTGCCGGGATTGGAGAATTGCGGGTGATTGAGGGCATTGTAGAACTCCGCACGGAACGCCAGTTGTGCGTTTTCCCGGAGGCCCCCGACCGTGGCCGTTTTGCCGATAGAAAAATCCGTATTGAATTGTCCCGGTCCGTTGATGATGCTTTGACCGGTATTTCCATAGCCCAATGACCCATCGGACCCGATGGCGGGAGCAGTACAAACGGCCGCCATATTAATCCAATTATGCAATCGAGAGCGGGTAGTACCGGGGGTTACCAGATCTCTGTTTGTCGCGCCTGGGCAAAGGGTGATTGTCGCGGGTCCCGCGAAACCATAGACCGAGCCTCCTTTGCGGTCGGTCAGAGACATCGGCGTTCCACTCTGCACGATGACAATTCCGGAAATCGACCAGCCACCCAGCAGGGCGCCCTGAAATCCGTTGGTGCTGAGGCGGGGCAAATCGTAGCCGAGGTTGGCGATCAAGCGGTGCGTGCGGTCGAAATTGGTGCGACCCCAATCCAGATTGAGGTTCCTTTGATCGTTGTAAACCGTGGTATTGGCTTCGGCCTTGGAAAAAGTATAAGCAATTTGAAAAGTCACGCCATGAGAAATGTGCTGTCGCAATGTCGCCTGCCCACTGTGGTACCAGGAGCCCCCGAGAAACTGGTGTGCAAGCAAGGCCGTCGGTGTCTCCCCGACGATGGGGACGCGCAGATAGGCATTGACGGAGGTATTCGTGGTTACGCAGCCCGATGCATCGACACCCAGGATGGCAAAGATCGCCGGAGGCACCCCCAAACCAGCGGCCGTATTCGGCAGCCCGCAGTTCACTGGGTGGCCCGGAGTCGCCAGAAGCGGCTGGTTGGAGCCGTAAAAGAGGAACAGATTTTCACCGCGAGATCCGACATAACCCAGGTCGAGAGTTAAATTGGAAGAGAACGCGTACTGCACGTTCAGGCTCCATTGCTGCAGTTTAGGATTTTGGAAGCGCGGTCCGATCGTCTGGTCAGCCAAGTGTGAGGAAGGTGTTCGCAGCGTGAAGCCCAGAGTCGTAGGCGGGAATGGGATTTGCAGAGTGGACGCGCCATTGCTGGCCCCAGCAATACCGATGAGTTGGGCCAGCGGCTGCATATTCCGCGAAGGAGTGCCTTGTGCATTTCCCCTATCGCTAAGAGGTTGGTAGAACCACCCATAGCCGCCGCGCACGGCCAAGCGGCTTTGCTTGCTTCCGGGTTGCCATGCAAAGCCGAAGCGCGGAGCGAAGTTAGCCAAAGGAGCAGCATTCTCGTAGTATCCCTTGTTGGGACGCACAATTACCCCGGGAGGGGGTGGGCCGAACGGTAGCCCGGTATAGGGGTTGGTTCGGTTCGGATCGTAGTCGGACGGCACAGTCAGTCCCGCATACGTGCCGGAAGAAGGCGGAATCGGGACGGTCTGCAATAGGGAGGGCCAGGCGTTGCCCAAGTCTCGAGCGTCGCCAAATGACGACGGAAGGTGCTCCCAACGCAAACCCAGATTTAGGGTGAGGCGCGCGCTGGCCTTTATATCATTCTCCACGAACGCGGCGGTGTTGTGGGACCGCAGCAAGAGTAAGACATTACCCCCCGGCTCCAAGCCTTCATTGGCTTCAATAGATTGAATATTGCTAAGTCCCTGAGAGCTGCCGTTCTGGGCCGAGCTCATTCCTAGCAAGAAATCAGTAAAATTTTTGAAGGCAAGTCTTCCTCGGGCGAGGCCGATGTTGGAGGATTCCAAAGGCTGTACTAGGGCAAACATTCCGGCGCGAGTGGTATGCCTGCCGTGAGTCCAGGAAAGCGTATCGGCCCACGAATAAATTTTGCCGTGGTTCAGAAAATCACTATAGACGTTCCCCGCCTGAAAGCCTCCCAATGATCCCTGCATGGTGATATCCGGCAACAGCGGAGACAGTGCGTTGGCCGGCGTCATGCCGACGGAGGCTGCCGTGGGCAATCCGAAGACTGTCGGGTCGGACCGACTCTCAGTAAACGTCATCCGCGCTTCATTGGCAATGTTGGTTTTCAACACCGAACCGAGTTGCATGCTGGTGATGTAGTTCGTATCGTCTAGTGTCACCGGAAAACCCGGAGTTGGGGGAGTCTCAGGGGAACGAAGAAAATTGGAGCCAAAGGCCCTCCGCGACTTAGCTGTGGCGTAATAGAGGCGCCCGGAGAGCGTGTGTTTCTTGGAGATCACGTAAGTAACGTGTGCGAGATATTGATTTTCGCCGTACGTGGATACGAGACTATACGAAGAAAATCCCAGACCCGCATTCACCCCGCTGGAAAAAATGGTTTGCGGTGTGGGGAACAAATAACTGCCATCGGCCAACTTCAGCTGGAGCAACTTCAGAGCCACGGGATTGATGTTTGAGCCATCACACGCCACCTGCACTCCGCCGGCGAACGTCAAGTACGCCGGCTTCGCAGCTGGGGTCTTATTCGCCGGACAGAATTGTGCGCCGATGGTGGCCGCGGAGCGGTCGTTGGTCAGTGGCGGAAGAATGATAGTAGATAATGAGGCGGTAGGATCCAGGCCGTTCACCTGCCTTGTTCCCTGGTAGGAGCCAAAAAAGAACAGCTTATCTCGCTTGATGGGTCCGCCCAAGGTGCCGCCGAACTGGTTCTGTTTCAAAGTCGCTCTAGGCTGCCCGGTGGCATTCCGGAAAAATGCATTGGCGTTGAAAATGTCATTGCGCACAAATTCCCAGGCATCGCCATGAAACTCGTTTTCCCCGGACTGGGTCACCAAGTTGGTATTGGGCACCCTAGCGCCATACCCGGCATCGTATTGCGAGGTCTGAATCTTGAATTCCGAAATGGTGTCGGGATTCGGTACCGTGCTGGCGGAAGCTGCGCCGTCTACCGTGAATGTGCCCGTGGCGGTGTTGCCATTCACATTCACGTTCTGGGAGCCGGCTCCCAGCAATCCGGCATCGTTTACACTGGCTGCGGAGCCTGAAGACATGGATAGCACTTGTGTCAAGTTGCGGGTGGTCAGCGGAACCGCGGTGATTGTCTTATTGTCAACCAAGGTGCCGGTCGAGGAGGTCGCCGTCTGACTGACGCGGCACTGGCAAACTGTCTGCTGTGTCGATTCTCCGGCCTCCAACTGGGCGTCCAGGACCGGAACCTCTGACACGTTCACGACGACTGACGCGAGCTGTGAGGTCTTAAATCCTCGCGCAGAAAAATTCACTCCATAGGTGCCCGTGGGAAGCAGTGAGAATCCATACCCGCCATTTGCATCTGTCGTCGTTGTCTGCGTCTGGTTAGTCGCGTGGTTGACTAGTGTGACTGTCGCGCCCGGGACAGCGGCCCCTGTTGAATCCGAAACAGCGCCGGTCAACCCCCCGGTTGTTGATGATTGGGCCCACAAGCAGGCAACGCCCCCGCCCATGAGAATGATCAGAAAGACCCCCAATGCAAAGGCCAGGTCTTTCAATTTCATAGCCGCTCTTAGGTGTCTTATTGGCGGGCTCCTTAGAGACTACCTTGACGGGCGGATTCGAGGAGACTCTGCCTTACCTCAACGTTTTGTTGAAAAACTCCAACGTACGGCTCCACGCCAATTCCGCAGATGCCTTGTCATAACGCGGGGTCGTGTCGTTGTGGAATCCGTGGTTCGCTCCCTCGTAAATGTATGCCGAGTAGTTAACGTGATTTGCCTTCAGCGCGGCCTCGAATGCGGGCCAGCCGGCGTTGACGCGATTGTCAAGCCCGCCATAGTGAATCAGCAGAGGCGCTTTGATCTTGGCGACATCTTCGGCGGAAGGCTGCATTCCATAGAACGGAACAGCGGCGCCAAGATCCGGCATACGGACGGCCAGGTTGTTCGCCACGCCCCCTCCGTAGCAGAAGCCGACGACACCTATTTTTCCGGTGCAATCGGGTCTTGATTTCAAGTAGGCCGCCGCTGCCGCCCAATCCTCCATCATTTTCTTTTGATCGAGTTTGGCTTGAAGCGCCACTCCCTTTTCATCATCACCGGGATAGCCGCCGACACTCGTGAGTTCATCCGGCGCCAACGAGAGAAAGCCGGCGACGCCCAGGCGTCGCGCGACGTCCTCAATATAAGGATTGAGGCCGCGGTTTTCGTGCACGACGAGCACGCCGGGCAACTTGCCCTTGGCGTCCGCGGGCCGCGTGAAATAGGCGCGCACGTTCTCGTAACCCTGCGGGGAGGCAAACGTGACATATTCAGTCTTCAGCCGTTTGTCATCTTTGGGGACCTGCTCCGCATAGGCATAGTTGGGCCTGAGGGCCTCGAAAATGGCCGCCGCCGTCAGGCCGCCGACGGCAAATTTCGCCGCGCCGTCCATGAAATCACGGCGGCTGATCGCCCCATGCACATATTGGTCAAAAAGATTGAGCAATTCCTGATCGAACTCTGACGCCTTCTTTCGTTCCATGGTAGCGCCTCCTTATTTTTCCGGCTGGCTCCACGCTTCGCTTGAGGTCCTTCGGTTCAAGGGCTCAAAGCAAACGTTCAATGTAAATTCGGAGCGTGCACCCAATTCCTTGCTGCGTTGCGCGGAGAATATCATGCCGCGGGGCTGAAACGCCATCCCTTGCGTAGCGTGGTAGAGGGCAACCTTCTAGCTGCTCGGTTTTTGTAGGACAGGCACTCTTGCCTGTCCTCTTGTGCTGTGCCGATATCGAACGGGACAGGCAAGAGTGCCTGTCCTACCCAAAACAAGTTCGGGCCGATGGCGATGTGACGCCATCCGCCTTGGTGTGGCAATATCTCAGGGCGCAGAACGCGGTGGAGGAACTATGGACCTGAAAAATGCAGTGGCGTTGATCACGGGTGGGAGCAGCGGGATCGGGCGTGCGATCGCGCAGGCGTTCGTTGCAAGTGGGGCGCGCGTTGCGATTACGGGGCGCGACGAGCGCCGGCTCGCGGAGACGGCGCGCGAATTGGGAGTGCACCCGATCCACGCGAGCGTAGCGGTGGAGGCGGATGTCGAGAGGACGTATCGCGAGGTCTTGCAGAAGTTTGGCGATCTCGACATTCTGGTGAACAATGCGGGGATCGGCGTGTTCAAGGGGCTCGTGGATTTCGATCGGGAAAATTTCGAAGCTGTGTTCGCCACAAACGTCACGGGCGCGATGCTGATGGCCCGCGAGGCTGCCAGGCATTTCGTCAAGAGGCAGCGCGGGAACATTGTGAACATCGCGTCCACCGCCGCTCTGCGCGGGGCGCCCAACGGCACCGCGTACTATGCGAGCAAGTTCGCGCTGCGTGGCATGACGGAGTGCTGGCGAGCGGAACTCCGGAAATACAATATCCGAGTGTTTCTGGTGAATCCAAGCGAGGTCGTTACGAACTTCTATCCGACTGCCGGATTGCCACAGAAGGCGAACGCAAGCAAGCTGCGCGCCGAAGACATTGCATACATGGTGAAGGCGATGCTTGAAATGGAGGACCGCGGATTTACGCCGGAGTTGTCCATCTTCGCCACGAATCCTCAGGATTGACGCGCTGCGGAATTGCCGGTGCGCGCGGGATCGGCGCGGATAAGAGCGAAAGGCTGCCCGCCCAAAAACAGGGCGGCCGCTACAAGAGCAACTCCCGAGCGCAAGGTGGTTTTATAGCGGGCATGTTTCCTTTCTTGACACGCGCGGGACCGCTGGAGTACAGGTTAGATATAAGATTAGTCCAAGACCGGAAATTCCAAGCTTGATACTAACAAGGGCTAAGACTTGCCGGGGTGAAAACCCATCAGGAGGGGACAACGCATGAACGCAATAGGGAAGAGTCTGGGGCTTGTGTTTTTGTGCGCTTCGTTTGCGTACGGGGCAACGGATGCTACGATTTCCGGTACCGTGAAGGACCCCTCGGGAGCGCCGTTCAAGGGCGCTTTTGTGCAAGCCCAAAACACGAAAACCAGGATTTACGTGAATGTGTTGTCCGACAAGCAGGGACGTTATCAGATCCAGGCTCTGCCGCCGGGGGAGTATGAAGTTCGCGCGAATGCCGTCGGATACAAAAGCGATCCGCGCGTAGGCGTGAAATTGAGCGCCAGTGAGCCCTCCTCGCTCGATTTCTCTTTGGAGAAAGGGATGGTTCGCTGGAGCGACCTTTCCGTGTATCAAGGGAAGAAGCTGTTGCCCGACGGGAAAGGAAAGCAACTGCTTTCCGCGGAGTGTTTTGCCTGCCACGGATTCCAGAGTCGAATGGCCGCGACGCGCCGGGATGCGGACGGCTGGGCGCAAGCCGTCAACTACATGCGGGACGTCCGGCGCGCGCGCCTGGGCAATCACATTGACGATCAAGCAGCGGCCACGATTATTTCCTATTTGAATGACACGTTTGGCGTGGATTCCAAGCTGCCGAAATCTCCGACAGAATTACCTGGGTACAAAGAGACGCTGCGGCCCTTCAGCGATGAGGCCATGAAGATTTCGTATGTGGAATACGATATGCCCGGACCGAATCGCATGCCGTTCAGCGCCGCGCCGGATAAAAACGGAATGATTTGGATCCCCGATTTTGGGTCAGGGAACCGAATCGGAAAGCTGGATCCAAAAACCGGAGAGATTGAAGAGTTTGTCGCGCCCAACAAGGGCACGGCAGGAATCCATTCGGCCGTCCCCGCACCGGATGGCTCCGTGTGGCTCGCGGAGCAAGCTTCCAATAAGGTTGGGAGGTGGGATCCGAAAACGCGGCTGATCACGGAATATCAGGACTCGTACAAATCCGGAATGGAAGGGCTCGAGGATGGCGGTTCCAAACACACCATCCGCGTGGACCACGACGGAAGAGTTTGGGGCACTGCAGTGTTCAACAACCTAACTGTATTTGACCCCAAGACAAATGAATTTTCTCATTTTCCAGATGCATTTTCTCCGTACGGCGTGGAAATAGATAAGGACGGCAATCCCTGGTTCGCCGAGTTTCAAGATGAAGGCAAGATCGGAAAGGTCGATGTAAAAACGGGCAAGGTGACGAAATGGGCTCCGCCGACGCCTCACTCCTGGCCGCGGCGCATCGAGATCGATTCCGATGGCACGATTTGGTTTGCCGAATATAAGGGTGGCAAAATTGCGCGGTTCGACCCCAAGAGCGAAACTTTCAAGGAGTTTCAGTTGCCCGGTCAAAGCCCGACCCCATACGCCTTCGGGATCGATAACAATCACAATCTTTGGTACTCCTCCGATGAAATGGATCTCGTGGGGCGTTTAGATCCGAAGAGCGGGCAGGTGACTGAATTCCCATTCCCTCATTCTGAAAACATGATGAAGGAGTTCTTCCTGGATGCTCAGGGGCGCATGTGGTACGGCTCGCCCGCGAATAACAAGGTGGGCTATTTCGTCCCGGCGGCCGTAAATTGAAACCGCAATGATTTGGTGTGGCGAGCGAGAAATGCCATTGCGGCAGAGTGCTCAACTTCGACCGCCTACGAGGGAGGCCTCGCGAGAGGCCTCCCTGGCGGGCCAGCTAGAGCGACCCTAGGAACCGCAAGAGCAAGCGCTTGTCAGCCGGGCCCAGCCGTCTGAAATTAAACGCGTCGTCTGCAGCCTCATGTTCGTGCCGCTCAATCGCCTCAGAGAACGTCCCTGCAGACGCGTCATGTAAGAACTGCGTGCGCGTTCGAAGTCCCCACAATGGCATGGTGCGAACCTTATATTGCGTATCGGGGGGACCGTTTTGCACGATTCCATCGCCCGTGCCGATGTCGTGCAGCAGGAAGTCGCCGAACGGATGAAACTGCTTCCCCCCAATCGCATCCGACAGCATATAAGTCCCGCCATGAATGAAAGTGCCAGCCCGCGCGGTGGTCATAGTCTTGACGTGGCAGTCCGCGCAGCCGATCCTTATGAAGATCGCTTCGCCTTGCGTTACCTCGAGCGTCATGGCGGTGGGGCCTCGGGGCGGAACTTTGAGTGCCCGCATGAATGTGGTGAATGTGTCGATATCGTCGTCATCGCCGGGTTTGACAGGTTGGATCGGATTGTTGGGGATGGAGATGCCGGTCGTGGGCTGGCATACCAGCGTTGCCTCAGTCGGATTCAATCGATTCGTGATGCCCATTTCGTTCACGTAGGCATCGCTCGCGAATGATAGCAGGCTCGCGTGCTGCGTTTTCCACCCGAAGCGTCCCACTTCCTGCGTCCCTGGCGATTCCAGTACGTCCACCATGATCGCCTCGCCACGGTTGTGGCTGGCGATTTCGAGCAACTCGGCATCCGGCACCGCTTCAACAAATGCATCCCCGAACAGGCCTAGTGAAAGCCGTGTAGCACGAATGTTGTCGACATCAGTCAGATGTTCCTGCGCGTCGGGGCAAATCGCGCGTTGGTTGATGAGCGACCGGTTCGGAATCGGCGTGCCGTTCGCGGTGATAGCGGTTGCAGCGACAAACGTCCCGGTACTGCCGTTCGTGTCCCCCCTGTGTCGTCGCTCCTCAAACCAACTAGGCCTGCGGTTGTCGTTGTGGCCAGCGCGAAATTCGAGAACCTGGGCCGCTCCGCCGACCGCTTGGCTTTGATGGCAATTGACACACGCGACGTCGTTAAAAACAGGCCCAAGACCATTCGGCGCTGGGGCTTCGATTTCTTGGAATTGGTCCGAGGCAGTTTGCATCATTTCCTGCGACACGGAGCCATTCGTCAAGCCATCGTATCCGGCCGGCGCTTCCGGCACCTGTTGAGCAGAAATGGCGAAACCTATCACCAGAAGACCAAACATTGTTGCAACTGTCAAATTCGATACAAAGCGTTTCATGACATCACCCTCACGGACGTTAAAAATGGGCCGTGTTCCGCACGATCTGATTCCCACTATGTCCTTAGTCTTGGCTGTCTCGGGCTGGGATTCCAGAGCGCCCCAATTCCCAAGCGGTCCCTGCGGTGAGGCGCCCAATGTGTGGAAGCGTATGCTGCTAGGCAGGTCGTCGCAATTGACCTGAGGTACAAGTTCAGTACAGGCCTGAAAAGCACAGGTCGGGATCTGGGGAAAAATGAAAATCGGTCCTATTGAATGAACGTTAACTAATTGAAATAAATAGAGTTCTGCGTCAGAGCGGGCCTGGCGCCCGAACGGATTCGCGAAACAATGCCGGCCGGAAATTCAGCAAGTGGGACCCGAAGCAGACGGAGATCAAAATAAATCGGGCGCACGGGAGAGGGAGCCCGGTCACTCTATAGCCTGCGGGCGGCGTGAGGCACGAAATGGCAAGTCCCGTGCCACCGTTGAAACCGTGATATAAAAGGAAGCGTGCGGCTGTAGCTCAGATGGATAGAGCGCGTGCCTCCGAAGCACGAGGTCGAGAGTTCGAATCTCCCCAGCCGCACCACTCTTCCCATTAAAAATAATAAGACCTGGCAGGTTGGAGTTGCGGAGCGTGGCGCTTACTTACCGCCGAGATTGACTTCGTGCCGCGGATGGCAATTGTCCAGGGGATCGTATGATACGGTCTTGCTTTGCTCTCCGTGACGGACCTTGAACTCGGCCAGCCCTTTGATTTGTTCCGGCAACCCTTCGATACGCGCTTTACCTTCATAGTTCGTGCCGACCGTGAGGTCGAGCTTGTGAAGGCCCATAAAACCGTACTTGATCTGAATGCCGATCTTGGCGTCGTAAATGCCTTTCCCAGAAGAGTCACTTACCACGAAGTCCGCAGTGCAAGATCCTGCGCCGCCTTTCGCAATAGGAACGTCCGCGCTGTTCGGCGCCTGCGGCCCTGCAAGAGAGGTGCCCGAAATCGACGCAACAAACAGGCCCGCGAGCCAAAGTCTGTGATAACTGCGCATAAGAACCCCCATCCAACCGAGAATGTGGTACCGATCCCGACGGCGTTTCTGGGCTCTCTTCAGTCTATACCTGAATCAGAGAGTCACTAGCACGGTTAAAAAGTACCCCAGTAGGTCAATTTGCTAAGTAGGACAGACACTCTTGTCTGTCCCACATGATATCGCCACAGCGCACTCGGACAGGCAAGAGTGCCTGTCCTACCAAGACCTGGCAGCGGCAAACTGTCCCGCACGCAAAACTCGCTTCCGACAAAGCGTCATGATGCGCGAGCTAGTCCTTTGATATGCTTGGCGAGCTTTTCAACTTCTTCGGCCTTGTGGACCAGCGAAAGCGACAGCACATTGGTCTGCTCAGTCTTGTCGGCTTCGTCCTTCAGTTCCTGGGCCAAATGCAGCAACTGATCGGCATCGCGTCTCAGATTCTTTTGATTTTCTCTCAACTCCTCATGTGGATCACGTCGCGGGACAGCCACATCAGGAGGGGCGGCAGACCCGCTGGCATCCGGAATCTGGCCCCGGGGAATTGGCCCCTGCCGCGTTTGCGCCGCGAACTGACCCTTCACTCCCACCAAGGTCACCACGATGGATGAAAGAAACGACCTGCGTCCAGTCTCCATTGGATTCTCCCGCGGGTTTCGAGCCATGTACTACCCGCCAACTTCTGCAGGGCCAGTGAATGCTATAATCTCACTCGAATCGTATGGTTCCAAGCGTATTCAAATGGACTGATTTGGCGGTCGGGCACAGCCTTCGGCTGGCGAGCATCGTGCTGATTGCCGTGATCCTGAACCGGCTGTTGCGCATGTTGACGCGCCGTTTGATCCCGGCACCCGGCGCCGAAGGCCCGGGCCGGATCGCACGGATGCGGGAGCAGCATACAAAAACTCTCGCAGGACTCCTGTATAGCGCGGGAACGGCCGTGATCATTGTCGGCGCGATCCTGATGGCGCTGCCCGAGTTCGGATTCAACATCACCCCCATTGCCGCCGTCGCGGGGCTCGCGAGCCTGGCGTTCGGTTTCGGCGCGCAACATCTGGTTCGCGATTTGATTAA
>Ga0137409_10002591_pt1 | contig 19330 bp, 22 predicted proteins | sample CZODoug1_16funga_FD_122059 | JGI IMG/M metagenome (GOLD analysis project Ga0137409, IMG submission 122059) | Vadose zone soil fungal communities from Angelo Coast Range Reserve, California, USA - CZODoug1_16fungal (Hybrid Assembly) | ecosystem: Environmental > Terrestrial > Soil > Vadose zone... | reverse complement strand
TTCTCTCGGGGCAGGGCCGCCTCTATGTCTTCCGCGCGGACACGCCCCCGGGACGCGTGAATACCCGGCTCGCCAGCCTCGCTTCCAAGTCGCGCCCGCTGACCGGGAGGTTCGTGCCGCTCTTCCCGGAGGACGAGCGCCAGCAGCCGGTGGGCAGCCTCCCGGCGCGTCTCGAGACGCAAGCGCAGGGCATGGGGTGCCTCAACTTCGCCCGCCTCGAGGATGCGGCGCCGGTGAAGAGCCAGCCCAACGCGTTCTACTTCGTGGATACCGGCGCCGAAGACTTCTACGACCCGGTGACCGGCCGCCCGGTCACGGGAGCGGGCCGCCTCTACTACGCGCGGCTCGATCCGTTCAATCCCACCCGCGTCGAAGAGCTGCGCGTGGTGCTCGACGGGGACGAGTCCGACGACCTCTACCGGCCCGACAACATCGCCGCCGACGACCGCTACGTTTGGATCCAGGAAGATCCCGGCGGGCGCGGGATCCACACCGCGCGGATCCTTCGCTACGACACCAACACGCGCCGGGTCGAGCCGATGGCCGTGTGCGCGGAATGGGACGCGAAGGGGAACTACCTCCCCAAAGGCGTCGGCGGCGAGTGGGAGTCGACGGGGATCGTGGACGCGAGCGATCTCTTCGGGCCCGACACCTGGCTCATCGCGGTCCAGGCGCACAATCTGTGGCTTCCCGAGTTCCGGAACCGAAAGGGCGGGGGACAGCTCCTGCTCCTCCGCGGGCCGGGATATTCGAGCGCGAAGGCGGGTGAGAAGAAGGCGAAGCCCGTGAAGGAAAGCCCAGGGAAGAAGGAAGCGAAAGGCTAGCGGGCGATTACGGCGAAAGGCTAGCGGGCGATTGCGGCGAAGCCCGTCCCGTCCCCGACTAGTGCGACCCCTCGTCGGGAGGAGGAGGCGGGGGCGGCGGGATGTCTTCCTCGGTGTTGGCCCGCGGCGTGATGACGTCGTCCTCGATGCTCCCCATGGCGCTGCTGTCCCGCGCGGCCGCGATCGGCCGGCCGCCGATCCACGCGTACTGGATCTGCATCTGGGCGCGGATGTGTTTGCTGGTCCGCATCGAGTAGCCGTTGTCGAGCAGGAGGACGAAGGGGCCGACGCCGGTCAGATCCTGGTCCAGGTTGATCTGCCTCGAGCGCTTGGAGACCCAGAACGCCCCGGCCTTTTCGCCTCCACGCTTCTTGAGCCAGCTCTGGTACTCCGGGGCGCGGAAGAGGCGGACCATGATGTCGCCCTTCCGGTCGGTGACGGAGATGGTCCCCTGCAGGTGGACGGCCCGGGCTCCGGGCGGATCGCGCGGCAGGTCCAGCGCGAAGAACTCGGCCGGGCCGACGAGGAACAGGGAGTCCACGATCTCGGCGACGTAGGTTTGCCCGGCCGAGGAAGCGGGGGCTAGGGATGGATCCCGATCGCCGAACGCGGGCATCGCGTCGGCGGTCGGAGCGACCTCGGGAGCGTTCCCGGACTGGTCGGGCGGCGTGACCTTCGGCTCGGCGGCCGCGGGCGAAGCGCCCCACAGTGCGAGCATCAGCGCGACAACGAGCGCGTTTTTCATCCGATCCTCCCATCCCTGAGCCCCGGGCGAGGCCCCGCGGCGAACCGCGACCAGGCCCGCGCGAATCGACTATTCCCGCCCTTTCGGCTCGTATTCCCGGAAGAGCCGCCCCCACTCTGATTTCATTATCGACCGCTTCCGCCCTTTGCCCACAAACGGATACCAATATCCGTCGTGGTAGAGGCGGCTGGCCGCAAACGACCACGGCACCAAGGGACTACGTAATAGCAACCCCTCGAGCGGCTTCAAAGGTCCGTGGTAGATCAGCTTCTGCCCCTTCGACGCGAAGGTGTTCTCGTTTCGCGAGTAATGGAGATTCACGTTCGAGACGTCGTCCCCGACAAGGTCGATCTCGCGCGGGTCGCCCTTGCCCAAGCCGGCTTCGTGCGCCAGGCGGATGAACCGGATCGTCAGCGGGTCGAAGCCCATCAGCTTGGCCGCGGTGGCGTCGATCGCCACCTGGTCGCGGGAGGCCAATATCAAGTTTGTCGCGCGGAGCCGCATGGCCCGCGGCCCGGGTCCGTCCCCCGAGATCGTCCCGTCCATCACGGCGAAGATCCCCGGGTGGATCTCCTTTTGGATCGTCAGGAGGTCGACCAGGGTCTCGTGGATCACGCTGTGCGTCCAGTGGCGCTTCAGGTGGAGCAGCCCCCCGAAGGCGTTCTTCATCGCGCCGGTGATCTCGGTGAAGACGTGGGTCTTGAGCGTCGGGAGGTGGATGATGTTCGCGCCGATCAGGGACTTCGGAATCATGAGCCCGTCGGGGTAGACGTCGCGGAGCACCAGCATCTTTCCCTTCGGCTCGTAGCGGACCCATTCGGCCTCGCTCTCCTTGTCGTTCAGCCAGATCGAGCGGATCCCGTACCGGTCGAGCACCGGCTCGAGCTTGTTGTTCCGGATCCCGACGTGCGGGTCCACAACGACGGTGGAATTCTGGGCGGCGAGGATGCGCTCCTTCGAGAACCCCGCGTCGAGGAGCGCCCGAATCACCCCTTCCAGCTGCCAGGGGCTGGTGGAGCAGGCCGGGTAATAGACCTGCCACGATATGTTTACCTTGAGGAGGGTCACCCTTTCCGGCGAGATCTCGGCGCGGAAATCGGCCAGCTCCATGAGGCGGCCGAAATCCCGGACGACCGTATCCGGGGATGTCTTGAGAACGGCGACCTTGGAGTTCACGGAGCCCGCTTCGTGTCCTTCGGGTGCAGCAGCGAGTTGGCGATCACGATCCGCTGGATCTCCGACGTCCCCTCATAGAGCTCGGTCACCTTCGCGTCCCGGTAATACCGCTCCACCGCGAACTCCTTCGTGTACCCGTATCCGCCGTGGATCTGCACGGCCCGATCCGTGACCTCGCGGGCCGCGGTCGAGGCGATCAGCTTGGCGATCGACGCCTCGGGCCCGTGCGGCAGCCCCTGGTCCTTGAGCCAGGCGGCGCGCAGGGTCAAAAGCCGTGCCCCCTCGATCTGGGCCTTCATGTCCGCGATCATCCACTGAATCGCCTGGAACTCGGAGATCGGCTTCCCGAACTGGACACGCTCGCGGGCGTAGCGGACCGCGGCGTCCAGCGCGGCCTGCGCGATTCCGAGCGCCTGCGCCGCGACCCCGATCCGTCCTCCATCGAGCGTCTGCATGGCAACCCGAAACCCGCGGCCCTCTTCCGAGAGTCGATTTTCGGCCGGCACGCAGCAATTCTCCAGGCTCAGCTCGACCGTGTCCGAGCCGCGGATGCCCATCTTCTCGAGGGTCTTGCCGATTTTCAGGCCCGAGCTCTTGCGCTCCACGAGGAACGCCGTGATCCCGCGATGCTTCAGCTCCTGGCTGGTCCGCGCCATCAGGACAAAGAGATCGGCATAGTTTCCGTTGGTCACGAAGGTCTTCGCGCCGTCCAGCACGTAGCACTTGTCGCGGCGCTCCGCGCGCGTGGACAGGGCGGCGGAATCGGACCCCGAGCCCGGCTCGGTCAACGCGAAAGCGCCGAGCAGCCGCTCGGCGAGGAGCGGGAGCCACTTGGCCTTCTGCTCCTCCGAGCCGAACATCGCGATCGGGCCCGCCGCGACCGAGTTGTGGACGGAGACGGTGATCCCGACGGCGGCGGAGGCGCGCGAAAGCTCCTCCATCACCATGACGTAGCTGACGGCGTCCACTTCCACGCCGCCGTAGTCGCGCGGGATCAGGAGCGAGAAGAAGTTGTTCTCGCGGAGCTTCTTCCGGAGCGAATCCGGGATCTTCTCGCTCGCGTCGATCTCGTAGGCGATCGGCGCGATCTCTCCCTCCGCGAATTCCCGCGCGGCGGCGCGCAGCATCTCCTGCTCTTCCGTAAGCTCAAAGTTCAAGGGTGGGCTTCTTCGGTCAGGGGTACTCGTAGAAGCCGCGGCCCGACTTTCGTCCGAGGCGTCCGGCTGCCACCATCGTGCGCAGCAGGGGGCAGGCGCGGTACTTGGAGTCCCCGAACCCACGGTGCAGCACTTCCATGATGTCGAGGCAGACGTCGATGCCGATCAGATCGGCCAAGGCGAGCGGGCCCAGGGGATGGTTCATACCCAACTTCATGACGGTATCGATCGCCTCGCGGTCGGCGACGCCCTCCATGAGGGCGAACGCGGCTTCATTGATCATCGGCATGAGAACCCGGTTGCTCACGAATCCCGGGCGGTCGGCCACCACCACCGGGACCTTGCCGAGCGCCCGCGCGAGCTCCACGGTCTCCGCCACGGTCTCGTCGCTCGTTTCGAGGCCGCGTACGACCTCGACGAGCTGCATGATCGGGACCGGATTCATAAAGTGCATGCCGACAAACCGCGCCGGCCGCCGCGTGGCCGCCGCCAGCTCGGTCACGGAGATCGAGGAGGTATTCGTCGCGAGGATCGCCCCGGGCGGGAGTTTCTGGTCCAGCATCTGAAACACGCTCTTCTTGAGATCCAGGCGCTCGGGGACCGCCTCGACGGCGATCGCGCATTCGGCGAGCGGGAATCCCGACTCCCGAGTGGAGATGCGGCGAAGCGTCTCCTCCCGGGTCTTGGAATCGATCGTCCCTTTGTCCGCGAGCCGGCCCAGGCTTTTCTCGATCACGCCGAGGCCCTTCTTCAGGGCCGCCTCGACCGGGTCGAGCAAGAGGACCGGTCTCCCGGAGGCGGCGAATACCTGGGCGATCCCGCTCCCCATTGTCCCCGCCCCGACCACGACCACCGGGCGCGTCGCGGTCGCCGTCGCCATCAAACCGCCTCGACGCTCAACGCCACCGCGTTCCCGCCTCCCAGGCAGAGGGTCGCGAGGCCGGACTTGGCCTTCCGATCCCGCATCGAGTAGAGGAGGGTCGTCAGGATGCGCGCGCCGCTCGCTCCGATCGGATGCCCGAGCGCCACGGCGCCGCCCCGCACGTTGAGCCGGGCCAGGTCCCAGCCCAGCTCCCGGGCGTCCACGATCGCCTGGGCCGCGAACGCCTCGTTCGCTTCGATCAGATCCCACTGGTCGGTCTTGCGGCCCATCTTCTCCGCCAGCTTCCGCACCGTGATGACCGGCGCATAGAAGACCATCTCCGGCGCGGTTCCCCCCGCGGCGTATCCGTTCACGCGGGCCATCGGCTTCGCGCCGGTCCGCGCCACCGCGTCGCCGGACATCACCACGACCGCCGAGCCGCCGTCATTCAGCCCCGGGGCGTTCCCCGCCGTGACCGTCCCTTCCTTCTCGAACGCCGGCCGGAGCTTCCCGAGCGTCTCGATCGAGGCGTCGGCGCGCGGGCGCTCGTCGACGCAGAAGCACTTCGGCTCGCCCTTTTTCTGGGGGATCATCACCGGGACGATCTCGTCCTGGAAGGCGCCCTCTTTCTGCGCCCGAACCGCCTTCTGGTGGCTCTCGACCGAGAAGCGATCCTGATCCTCGCGCGTGACCTTGAATTTCTTCGCGATCAGCTCCGCGGCGCTCCCCATGTGAAAGTTGTTGAACGAATCCCAGAGCCCGTCGTGGATCACCCCGTCGACGAGCTCGCCGTTTCCCAGCCGGTAGCCGCTTCGCGCCTTCGGCAGGTAGTACGGCGCGTTCGACATCGATTCCATGCCGCCGGCCACGATCACATCGGCGTCGCCGGCGCGGATCGCCTGCGCCGCCACCATGACCGCCTTCAGCCCCGAGCCGCAGACCATGTTCACCGTCATCGCGGGCACCGTGTCGGGGATGCCGCCGTGGATCGCCGCCTGGCGCGCGGGCGCCTGGCCCACGCCGGCCTGCACCACGTTCCCCATGAGAACCTCGTCGACCTGCGCCGGGTCGATGCCGGCGCGCTTCACCGCTTCCCGGATCGAGATGGCCCCGAGCTGGGGCGCCGTCAGGGACGAGATCCCGCCCATGAACTCGCCGATCGCGGTCCGGCAAGCGCTAACGATGTAAACGTCACGATCTGCTGCCACGTTCCTTCTCCTTCCGATGCGGTGCCAAGCCGGTGGCTCCCTAGGAGCCGATCCGGTATCCAGCCTCGCGCAAGAGCTCCCTGGCGATAATGAGCTTCTGTATCTGCGACGTTCCCTCGCCGATCTCCATCAGCTTGGCGTCGCGGAAATATCGCTCGACCGGGTGGTCGGTCATGTACCCGGCCCCCCCGTGAATCTGAACGGCGGAATCGGCCGCCCGCATGGCGACGGTCGAAGCTTTGAGCTTGGCCATCGCCGCGTACCGCGTGAACGGCTGGCCGCGGTCTTTGAGCCGGGCGGTCTGGTAGACCAGGAGCCTCGCCGCCTCGAGCTCCGTGACGATGTCGGCGAGAAGCAGCTGGATCGCCTGGAAATCGGCGATCGCCCGGCCGAACTGCCGCCGCTCCCGCGCGTACTTGACCGCGGAGTCGAGCGCGGCCTGGGCGATCCCGAGCGACATCGCGCCGATCGAGATGCGGCCGCCGTCCAACGTCATCATGAACTGGGTGAACCCGCCCCCCTCGGGGCCGAGCATGTTTTCCTTGGGAAGCTTCAAATTGTCGAAGATCAGCTCGACGGTGTCGCTCGCCCGGTGCCCGAGCTTCTTCTCGCGGGTGCCCGGCGTGAAGCCCGGCGTGCCCTTCTCGACTATGAAGGAGGAGATCCCCTTCACCCCGACCCCGGGCGTCGTCACCGCGGTGAAGATCGCCGTGCCGCAGACGGAGCCGTTCGTGATGTAGATCTTCCGCCCGTTGATCACATAGCCGCCGCCGTCCACGATCGCGCGGGTCTTGGTCCCGCCCGCGTCGCTTCCCGCCTCGGGCTCGGTCAAGCCGAAGGCGCCCAACCGCTCGCCCGAGCAGAGCGGCGGAAGGTATTTGCGCTTCTGCTCCTCCGTGCCGAAGTTGTAGATCGGCCACGTGGCCAGCGAGACATGCGCCGCGAGCGTGATCCCGGTGGACGCGCAGGCGCGCGAGATCTCCTCGACCGCGAGCACGTACTCCAGGGTCCCGAACCCGCCTCCCCCGTACTGCTCGGGGAAGATGAGCCCGAAGAGCCCGAGCCCCGCCATCTTCTTGACGTTTTCCCACGGGAATTCACCCGCGTCGTCGAAGCGCGCGGCCCCCGGGGCGATCTCGCGATCGGCGAAATCCCGGAGCGTGTCCCGCCACTCGGTCTGCTCCGGCGTGAGCTCGTAGATATCGTCTCGGCGGGTCCCACTCATGGTCAGCATCGGTCCCTTTCGCCGGTCATACCGGCATCTCACAAACTTCGTCGATCAGGAGCTCGGCCTCCGTGGCGCGCACGATCTCATCGACGGTGACGCCGGGGGCCCTCTCGATAAGCTTCAACCCGTCGTGCGCGACGTCCATCACGGCCAGGTCGGTGATGATCCGGTGGACGACCTTCCTTCCGGTCAAAGGGAGGGCGCACTTCTTGAGGACCTTCGACGCGCCGTCCTTCGACGTGTGGAGCATCGTCACGACAACCCTTCTCGCGCCGGCGACCAGATCCATGGCGCCGCCCATCCCCTTCACCATTTTACCCGGGATCATCCAGTTCGCGAGGTTGCCGACCTGGTCGACCTCCATCGCGCCCAGAATCGTCAGGTCGACGTGGCCGCCGCGGACCATCGCGAACGAATCGGCGCTCGAGAAGAAGGCGGCCCCCGGGAGGACGGTGATCGTCTCCTTCCCCGCGTTGATCAAATCGCCGTCTTCCTTGCCCGGCGCCGGATAGGGTCCCACGCCGAGCACGCCGTTCTCCGATTGTAGGATCACGTCCATCCCCTGCGGGATGTAGTTTGCCACGAGCGTCGGCATCCCGATCCCGAGGTTGACGTAAAAACCGTCCTTAAGCTCGAGCGCTGCCCGCCGGACGATTCGTTCTCTTTTCGATTCGCTTGGGTCCATAGGTCCCCTGGAAAATCCAATCGATGAAGATGCCCGGGGTCACGACATGATCCGGATCGATCTGCCCCGGTGAAACCAGCTGCTCGACCTCGGCCAGCGTCACCTCTCCCGCCGTCGCCGCCATCGGATTGAAGTTCCGCGCCGACATCCGGTAGACGAGGTTTCCGGCCTGGTCGCCCTTCCACGCTTTCACGAACGCGAAATCCCCGCGGATCGGCATCTCGAGCACGTACTCGCGGCCCTGGATCACGCGACTTTCTTTCCCCTCCGCGACCATCGTGCCGACACCGGTCGGGGTGTAGAAGCCGCCGATGCCGGCGCCGCCCGCGCGGATCCGCTCGGCCAGCGTCCCCTGCGGCACCAGCTCCACCTCGAGCTCGCCGTCCAAGTACTGGCGCTCGAACGTCTGGTTCTCGCCGACGTAGCTCGAGATCATTTTCCGGATCTGGCGCGTCTTGAGAAGCAGGCCCAGGCCCCAGTCGTCGACCCCCGCGTTGTTCGACACGCAGGTCAGATCCTTCACCCCCGACTCCCGGAGCGCGAGGATCAGGTTCTCGGGGATGCCGCACAGACCGAATCCGCCGAGCACGACCGTCGCGCCGTCCTTGATCCCGGCGCGCTCCAGCGCCTCGGCGGCGTCCCGGACCACCTTCCTCATCGCGGCGGTCCGCCCGCGACCGGTGCGCCCGCCTTGGCCCCCCGCCGCTTCGCCACCCACTGCGTGATGTACTCGACGATCGCGCCGGTCGATGTGCCCGGGCCGAAGAGCTCCCCGACACCCAGCGCCTTCAGGGTCGCCATGTCCTCTTTCGAGATGATCCCGCCGCCGGTCAGGAGCACGTCGGAGAGCCCGCGCTCGCGCATCAGCTCGTGGACGCGCGGGAAGAGCGTCATGTGCGCGCCCGAGAGGATGGAGAGGGCGACGGCATCCACGTCCTCCTGGACGGCCGCCTGCACGATCATCTCGGGGGTCTGATGGAGACCGGTGTAGATCACCTCGAAGCCGGCGTCCCGCATGGCGCTCGCGACCACCTTGGCGCCGCGGTCGTGCCCGTCCAGGCCCGCCTTCCCCACCAGCACGCGGATCTTCCGCTTCTTCTCCACCCTAGAAGACCGCCGGCTCTCGGTAGACGCCGTACGCCTCGCGCAAGACGTCGCTGACCTCGCCGAGTGTCGCGTAGGCCCGGACCGCGTCCAGCACGTACGGGACGAGGTTCTTGCTGCTCATGCACGCGTCCCGGAGCGCCTCGATCGTGCGGGCGTAGGCGGCGGGGTCGCGCCTCGCCCGCACGGCCTGAATCCGCTCGATCTGGCGCCGCTCGATCTCGGGATCGATCTTGAGCACCGGGATGGCGACTTCCTCTTCCGATACGAACCGGTTCACCCCGACGATGATCCGCTCCTCGCTCTCGACCTGCCGCTGGAACTTGTAGGCGGAGTCGGCGATCTCCTTCTGGGGATATCCGCGCTCGACCGCGGCGATGATCCCGCCCATCTCGTCGATGCGGCGGATGTACCGGAGCGCCTCCTCTTCCACCTTGCTCGTGAGTGCCTCGACGAAATACGAGCCGCCCAGCGGATCCGGCGTGGCGGTGACACCCGACTCGTAGGCGAGGATCTGCTGGGTCCGGAGCGCGACCGTGGCCGCCTCCTCGGTCGGGAGCGCCAGGGTCTCATCCATCGAGTTGGTATGGAGCGACTGGGTGCCGCCCAGGACCGCGGCGAGGCCCTGCAGCGCGACGCGGGCCACGTTGTTCAGCGGCTGCTGCGCCGTGAGGGAGACCCCGGCGGTCTGCGCGTGGGTGCGGAGCTGCCAGCTGCGCGGGTTCTTGGCGTGGAAGCGGTCCTTCATCAGCATCGCCCAGATCCGTCGCCCCGCGCGGAACTTCGCGATCTCCTCGAAGAAATCGTTGTGGACGTCCCAGAAGAAGGAGAGGCGCGGGGCGAAATCGTCGACGTCCATGCCGCGCTTCACGCACTCCTCGACGTAGCCGATTCCGTCCGCGATCGTGAAGGCCAGCTCCTGCACCGCGTTGGCGCCCGCCTCGCGGATGTGGTAGCCGCTGATCGAGATCGAGTTCCATTTCGGCATGTGCTCGGCGCACCACTCGATCATGTCGACGCAGATCTTCACCGAGGGCCGCGGCGGGCAAATCCACTCCTTCTGCGCGATGAATTCCTTGAGCATGTCGGCCTGGACGGTTCCGCCGAGCTTCTCGGGCGGAATCCCCTGCTTCTCCGCCACGGCGACGTACATCGCGAGGAGAACGATCGCGGGGGCGTTGATCGTCATCGAGGTGGTGACCTGGTCGAGCGGGATGCCGCGGAAGAGGATCTCCATGTCCTCGAGGGAGGAAATCGCGACGCCTTCGCGTCCGACCTCGCCCAGCGCCATCGGATGGTCGGGGTCGTAACCCATCAACGTCGGCATGTCGAACGCGGTCGAGAGGCCGGTCATCCCCTGCGCGAGCAGGTAGTGGAAGCGCTGATTCGTGTGCTCGGCGGTGCCGAAGCCCGCGAACTGGCGCATCGTCCAGAGGCGCGTGCGGTACATCTCCGGGTGGAGACCGCGCGTATACGGAAACTGGCCGGGGCGGCCGATCGCGGCCTCGGCGTCGGGCGGGAGATCGCCCTCGGTATAGAGCGCCTTCACCGGAATACCCGAGAGGGTCTCGAAACGCCGCGCGGGCGCGGGCGCTTCCGCCGCCGGACGCGCCGGTTTCGGCGGCGTTGCCCGCGAACCCTTCTCGGAGGTCGTTCCGGCCTTACCGTTCGCCATGGGTGTTCATCCTTTCGATCATGTCACGCACCGCCCGGTGCGGGGACGCCTCGCCCTTCAGCACGCGCTCCGCGGCGCGATCCAGCTCGGCGTCGAGCCCCCGGCTCTTGAGCCACCCGTCCAAAAGCTCCTCGCGGAGCGCGTTCCGAAGCCGCATCCGCGTCTTCTCGCGGCGTAGCGCGCTCGAGACCTCGGGACGCCCGGCGTACGCGCGATGCTCGAGCAGCGCCTTGTGGAGCTCCTCCAGGCCCTTCCGCTCGATCGCCACGGTGCGGACGATCGGAGGGCGCCAGCCGCCCTCCTTCCGAAAGGCGAGCGAGGAGCGGAGCGCCGCCTCCATCGCGTCGGCGCCCAAGTGATCGGCCTTGTTCAAGACGATCACGTCGGCGATCTCCATCAGCCCGGCCTTCAGCGCCTGAATCGCGTCGCCCGACTCGGGCGTGAGCACCACGGCGACCGTATCGGCCGCCTCGGCCACGTCCAGCTCCGACTGCCCGACCCCGACCGTCTCCACCAGGGTGATCTGGCTCCCCCAGCCGTCCAGGATCTCGCAGAGGTCGCCGGTCCGCGCCGCGAGCCCGCCCAAGCTTCCCCGGGTCGCCATCGACCGGATGAAGACCTTCGCGTCGGTGGCGTGCTCCCCCATCCGGACGCGGTCGCCCAGGATCGCGCCGCCGGTGAACGGGCTGGTCGGGTCCACCGCCACCACGCCGACCTGGAGCCCTTCTCCCCTCAGAAGCCGCGCGTACTCGGCGACGAGCGTGCTCTTGCCCGCGCCCGGGGGCCCCGTGATCCCGATCCGCGGGGCCGGCGCCTTTTTCCCGTACACCGATTCGAGGAGCGCCTCGGCTTCCGGCGCCCCGTTCTCCACCAAGCTCATGCCGCGGGCCGCCGCCCGCGCGTCGCCGCGCAGAATTTCCGCGGCAAGGTTCGAGACCTCCGCGGCGGCCTGCGCCGTCAATACTCCATCCCGGCGCGCGACTCGATCCCCTTCTTGTAGTGGTGCTTGATCTCGCGCACCTCGCTCACCGTGTCGGCCAGGTCCACAAGCGGCGCCGGCGCGCTCCGTCCGGTCGCGATCAGGTCCATCCACCGCGGGCGGGACCGGGCGAGGTCGAGCAGCTCCAGCACGGGCACCAGCCCGAAGTCGGCCACGACGTTGATCTCGTCGAGGATCAGGAGGTCGTGCTCGCCGCCGCGGACGATCTCCCACGCCTTGTCGAGACCCTTCCGCGCCAGCTCGATGTCCTTGGGGTCCGGATGCTTGGGGTCGACAAAGGCGTTCCGGCCGAATTGCCATACGTCGACCCGTTCCAGCGAGCGAAGCACGTCGAGCTCGCCGTAGATCCGTCCCTTCATGAATTGGATGATGGCAACCCGGAATCCGTGGCCGAGCGCCCGAAGCGCGCTTCCGAATCCGGACGTGCTCTTTCCCTTCCCGTTTCCGGTGATGACGAGGAGGATCCCTTTGCGGGTCTCCCGGCCTTCGGTTGGAACGGCCGATCCCTCTGTAACGCCGTCACTTGCGACAATTTCCGACATCAGGTGATCCTACCATCCGCCGCCAGGGGTGTCAATCGACCCAGGATCGAGCGGGCGACGTCGAACGCGGAGCGGGGCCGCCCGATTTCGGCCGCGCGGGCGCGCATCACGGTCAGGTGCTCCGGCACGGCGAGAAAATGCCGCAGGCGGTAGTGGAGCTCGTCCAGGTCATGGGCGCGCAGGGCCGCCCCGTTCTCTTGCAGGAAGTCGCAGTTCCGCTCCTCCTGCCCGGGGATCGGGCGGAAGATCACCATCGGCACGCCCCGGGCCATCGCCTCGCTCGTGGTGAGCCCACCGGATTTTCCGACGATCACATCGGAGGCCGCCATGAAAAGGTCCATCTGGTCGGTGAAGCCGTGGACCTTGATGCGACCCTCGTGGCCCCGCGCCCGCTCCAGCAGCCGTTTCCGCAGCTGCTCGTTCCGGCCCGCGATCACGAGCGCCTGCGGATCTCCCGGCAGATCGCGGACCACGTCGAGCATCCCCTCCATCGGCCCCCAGCCGAACCCGCCTCCCATCAGGAGGATCGTGAGGCGGGACGGATCGGGATCGAGGCCGAGCGCCTTGCGCGCGTCCGCGGCCGGCATCGTGATCGCGAAGCGGGGATCGATCGGGACGCCGGTCACCTCGATCCGCTCCGCCGGCACGACGCCGGTGTCCTCGAGCTCCTCCTTCACGGCGTCGGACGCGACGTAGTAGCGGTCGATGCCTCGATAGACCCAGATCGGATGGATCGAGTAGTCGGTGATCGCGCACGCGACCGGCACGCGGACCTGGCCGCGCTCCCGCAGAAAGGCGAACACCTCGGCGGGCAGGAACTGGGTGCAGAGGATCGCGTCGGGACGATACCGCTCGACCGCGTCCAGGTAGCCCCGGCAGTTCCAGAGCGTGAGCCGGGTGCGGACCTCCTGGCGGAAACCCTCGATCGGCGTGCGCTCCGAGCGCCGGTAGACGAAGCCCCAGACGCGCGGCAGGCGGGCCGCCATGCGGTTGTAGGTCGAAGCGTAGAACGCCTTGAAGAAGGGGGAGCCGTGCTCGAGGGCGTCGCGGACGATGACCACGGCGCCGGGATCGAGCTGCTGGGTCGCGCGCTCCACGGCCCGGGCCGCGCGCTCGTGGCCGGCGCCCGCGCGCACGTAGAAGATCAAGATTCGCTTCGAGGGGATGACGCCGGGACGGCGCTCAGTAGAACTGGCGCCGGCCTCCGGGGAACGCGTTCGGGACATGCTCGACACGGAGCTCCGATCCATCGGCCCCCCACGTGATCCCGATGACGTCGAAGCGCACCGGGCGGCCGAGGTATCCGCGCCGCGCCAGGTAGAGCGCCGCGGCCCTGGCCACGTCCTCCCGCTTCTTGAGGTTCACAGCGAGAAAGGGCGCCGACGGATCGTTGCCGGTGCGAAACTTCACTTCGACGAAGACGATCGTGCCGCGGTCGAGCGCGATCAAATCGATCTCGCCGCGGCCCTCCCGCACATTTCGATCGACCACTTCAAACCCGCGCAGCAGGCAGAACGCTTCCGCGATCCGCTCACCGCACCGCGCCGCCCGCTCCCGCCACTCCCCCGTGCTGCCCCGCCACATCCCGTCCCCCGCGAATCAGAAGCCCTCGAAGACCTCCTGAACGAAGAGAAGCTCCCGGACGGGGCGGAAGCTCCTGCGATGAATGGAGCACGGCCCGTGGAGGCGGAGGGCTTCCAGGTGCTCCGGCGTGCCGTATCCCTTGTGCTGCGAGAATCCGTAGAGCGGGAAGCGAGCGTCGTCCTCGTTCATGAGCGCGTCGCGCGTCACCTTGGCGACGATCGAGGCGGCCGCGACCGCCTGGCTCCGGGCGTCGCCGTCGATGACGGCCGCGCACGGAACCGAGGTCCAGACCGTATCCCGGCCGTCAACGAGAAGGCCCTGGGGTTCCAACCCCAGGGCCTCCAGCGACCGGCGCATCGCGAGGAGCGTCGCCATGCGGATGTTGAACGCGTCCACCTCGACGACGCTCGCGACGCCGACCCCCACCGCGACGGCCTCCGCGCGGATGCGGACCGCCGCCTCCTCGCGCGCCGGCGCGGTCAGCATCTTGGAATCGCGCACGCCGCGGAGCTTCGACCCGGGCCGGAGCGCCACGCACGCCGCCACGACCGGGCCGGCGAGCGGTCCGCGCCCCGCCTCGTCGATCCCCGCGAGGAGATCGCCCCAGAGTGCGCGATACTCGTCGTCGAAGCGGCGTAGCCGCCTAGGCGCCATCGCCCCCGAGCTGATCCCGCTCTTCGACCTTGGCCGCCTTCCCTCTCCGTCCTCGGAGATAGAAGAGCTTCGCGCGCCGCACTTTCCCCTTCCGCGCCAACTCGATCTTGGCTACCGCGGGGGAATGGAGCGGGAACGTCCGCTCCACGCCGATCCCGCCCGAGACCTTCCGGACGGTGAAGCTCGATCGCATCCCGCTCCCACGGACGCTCGTGACCACGCCGTGGAAGATCTGCGACCGTTCCTTCTCCCCTTCGATCACCCGGACGTGGACGCGCACGGTGTCGCCGGGCGCGAAATCCAGCGTCCGGTCGGTCTTGAACCGGGCTTCGAATCGTTCCAACACGCTCATGGTCCCGCCTCCTCCTCGATTTCCCGCAGCAGCTTTCGGTCTTCGTCGCTCAGAGCGCGGCCGGACAGGAGGTCGGGCCGCCGCTCGCGCGTCCGCCGGAGCGCCTCGCGGCGCCGCCAGCGGCGAATCTGTTCATGGTTTCCGCTCAGGAGGATCTCTGGGACCCGATGTCCCCGAAAATCATCCGGCCGAGTGTACACGGGCGCGTCGAGGAGCGCCTCCGAAAAGGAGTCGGCTTCCGCGGATTCCGCGTCCCCCAGGACGCCGGGCTGAAGCCTCGCCAGCGCGTCGACGATCACGAGCGCCGCCGCCTCGCCGCCCGACAGCACGTAGTCCCCGATCGAGATCTCCTCGGCCTCGAGGAGCGGTATCGCGCGCTCGTCGATCCCCTTGTACCGCCCGCACACGAGGACCAGGTGCTCCTCGCCGGCCAATTCCCTCGCCCAGCCCTGCGTGAGCGTCCGGCCTTGCGGCGTCGTCACCAGCGTCCGGGCCCTGAGCCCGCGCGCCAGCCCAAGCGCGCTCTCGTGCGCGCCCACGATCGTGTCGACCTTCATCACCATCCCGGCGCCGCCCCCGTAGGGGGTGTCGTCGGTCGTTCCGTAGCGGTCGGCGGCGAAGTCCCGGATCGGGATAATCGCCACGTCGATGCTCCCCTTCTCGCGGGCGATCCGGATCATCCCCTCGCCGAGGGGGCCCTCGAAGAATCCCGGGTTGAGCGTCAAGATCGAGATGCGCACGGCTTAGCCTTCATCCCATCCCGGAAGACCCGGCGGCGGCGCGACGGTCATCGTCTTTCGAGCGAGGTCGATCTCGACGATCACGCCGGCGATCGCGGGGAGCAGGAGCTCGCCCCGCGGGCCGCGCACCACGTAGACGTCGTTTCCCCCGGTCGAGAAGACGTCCGCCACCTCGCCCAGGACCTCGCCCTCGCGCGACCGCACCGCGAGGCCGACCAGCTCGAAGCGGTAGTGCCGCCCCTCGGGGAGCGGCTTCACCTCGCTCCGCGCGATCGTCAGGTCCGCGCCGTGGAGCGATTCCGCCTCGGTCCGGGTCGCGATGCCCTCGAACCGGACGAGGAGCCGCTCTTGAAAGGGCCGGGTGGAAACGACGACGAGGCGCGCCGTTTTCCCGGAGGGGAACGCCGCCGTCAGGACGCTGCCCGCCTGAAACCGCTCCGGCGCGTCGCTGTACGGGTCCACGACGACCTCACCCCCGAGGCCGTGCGCCCGCGCGATCACCCCGACGAGGATCGGCGGCTCGCCGCCCGATTCAGTCGGCAATCTCGAGGGTGGCGCGGCGCCCCTGCGATGCGGCCGCCGCCGAGAGGAGGAGGCGCATCGCCTGCGCCGTTCGCCCCTCGCGGCCGATCACCTTGCCCAGATCGCCCGGCATGACCCGAAGCGTGAGCACGGTGGTCTCTCCGGTCTCGTGCTCGTCGACGTGCACGCCCTCGGGGTGATCGACGAGCCGGCGGGCGCAGTATTCGATGAGGGCTTTCACGGGGGCGCTCCCTACTTCTTCGCCTTCTTGGCCTTCTTCGGCTTCGGGGTACCGCTGGCCTTGTTCGCCTTCGCCTTGGCGCGCCCCTTCGCCTTCTTCGCGCTTCCCTTGTGGGTCGCCTTCGGCTTCGCTTTCCGCGCCGTCTTCGACTTGGCAGCCTTCGGCTTCGCCGCCTTCACCTTCTTCGCCTTCGGCGCCGCGGCCGGGACCTCGGAGAGCGCGGGCACGGCCAGAATCGCCGGGCGAAGCGCGTCCGGGGCGTGCTTCGACACCATCACGCCGACCGACTCCGATGGAAGGGCGCCGCGCCGGATCCACTCCGAGAAGCGGGCCGCGTCGATCTGGAACGTCGCGGGATTGGTCAGCGGGTCGTAATAGCCAAGCTGTTCGATATAGCGCCCGTCCCGTGGGTTCCTCGAGTCGGTGACGACGACACGAAAGAACGGGCGTTTCTTGGCGCCCGCGCGTTTCATTCGTATGACGACGGCCATTCCTGAATACCTCCGTTGTGGAACACGATCGCCTTCGGCCGCCGCGCTATCGAAGCCCCGTGGGGAGCTTGCCGCGCCGGCCGCCGCCGAAGCGCTTCAACATGGTTTGCGTCTGCTCGAACTGCCGGAGCACACGATTGACGTCCTGCACCGTGGTGCCGCTGCCGCGCGCGATCCGCTTTCGCCGGCTGGCGTTCAAGACCGCGGGGCGTTCGCGCTCCTCCCGCGTCATCGACTGAATGATCGCCTCGGTCCGCTTGAGATCGCGCTCGTCGACCTGAGCGCCCGCCGGAAGCTTGACCCCCGGCAGCATCTTCACGATCTCCTCGAGCGGCCCCAGCTTCTTCATCTCCTGAAGCTGCCCGAGGAAATCCTCGAGCGTGAAGCGGTCCTTGCGGAGCTTCCGCTCCAGCGCCTCGGCCTTCGTGAGGTCGAGCCGCTCCTGCGCCCGCTCGACAAGGGTGAGCACGTCCCCCATGCCGAGGATGCGCGACGCCAGGCGATCGGCGTGAAACGGCTCCAGCCCCTCGACCTTCTCCCCGATCCCCAGGTACCGGATCGGCGCCCCGCACACGGCGCGGAGCGAGAGCGCCGCGCCCCCCCGCGCGTCGCCGTCCATCTTCGTGAGCACGAACCCGCTCACCGGAAGCTGCTTCGTGAACGCTTCCGCGATCGAGACCGCGTCCTGGCCCGTCATGCCGTCCAGCACGAGCAGCGTCTCGTGCGGCTCGAGCACCGCGTGGACCTTGGCGACCTCCGTCATCAGCTCCTCGTCGACGTGGAGCCGCCCCGCGGTGTCCGCGATCAGGAGGTCGAACCCTTCCCGGTCCGCGCGCGTCCGGGCCGCCTTCGCCAGCCCCACCGCGTCCTTCGTCGCGCGGTCGAGGTGCACCGGGACGCCGATCGAGCTCCCGAGGGTCTCGAGCTGCGCGATCGCCGCCGGCCGTTGGAGGTCGAGCGCGGCGAGGATCACGCGCTTCCCGCGATCCTTCCAATGCCGCGCGAGCTTCGCCGCGGTCGTCGTCTTCCCCGAGCCCTGCAGCCCCGCGAGCAGGACGACCGCCGCCCGATTCGACGGGAACTGCATCGGCGCCGGCCCGGTCCCGCCCAGGAGCCGGATCAGCTCCTCATGGACGATCTTGATGATCTGCTGGCCCGGCGTGACGCTCGAGAGCAGGTCGGCCCCGACCGCTCGCTCCTCGACGGCTCGGAGGAACGACCGCGCCACGTCGAGGTTTACGTCGGCCTCGAGGAGGACGCGCCGAATCTCGCGCAGGGTCTCGCGAACATCCTGCTCGCTCAACCGACCCCGCCCCAAAAGCTTCCGGAACACCCCGGAGAGGCGGTCGCTCAGCTCTTCGAACATGGGAATCGGGCCCAGCGGGGGCGCGTCCAGCCAAAGGCCATAAACGCCGAAGGCTATCATTCAAGCGCGGATGAGACAACTCCGATGTTGCGCGACATGCGGCGGGAGGCGGGCCGAAGAGGGCGCACCGCCAGGAGCGTTGGAGCCGTCGATGGCTGCTCCTTCGCTCTCCTGTAAAGCCGATTTTACCGCTCCCGGCAAGAATTCTTGGGTTTTACGGCCTCTCCGGGTACAAATCTGTTGACAGCGAAAATCGGAGGTCGCTACGCTTGTTGTTGAGCGAAGTTCCCTGTCGCCTCGTGCCCAATCCGCAGATAAAACCTAGTCCTTCCAGCGGGTTGTTTCTTGCGGGGTTTTAACTTGCGACACACGTGGATGCGCGGGGAACTTCCTCAATTTTTGTAACCTCCCCCCAGCGCCGGATTGGAGCGGGTTCAGACTGCGAATTCTGCTCGTACTGGCGGCGTTTTCGCTTGTCGGCTGTAGCGCCGACGGCGTCTATTCCCCTCAGAAATTCTTTCCCGGCTCGCAGCGCACTTCCTGGGACTCCTGCGACAAGTTCGGAGTGCCTGGGGGGAACGACATCAAGATCTGCGCCACAAAGGGAATCCTTGCCGGCGAGAGCGAGGCTTCCTTCAACATCCAGTTCTCTCTTCCGCATGAGGCACACGTGCGGATCGCCGTCTTCAACAGCAACGCCGCGCTCGTCCGGGTCCTCCTGGACGGAGACGAGCCCGCGACCCTCCCCGGGTATTTCCGCACGCCGCCCGTCTCGGGGATCACATCGCCCGCTTCGGGATTCACGATCAGCGATTGCTGCAATGTGCCGTAGTCGTCGTCCGTCAGATACTGCTGCACCAACTTCGTGAACAGCTTCGTTTCGACGAACGTCACCATGCCGATCATACGTCATTGACGGACTACGTCCAAGACGTAATTCCATGATGGGGAGGAGGCAAATTGTTCACTCAGCAGCCGGTGTCGCTCATACGGCAGCCTGTAACGTCTTGATTTCGAGCAACTTGGTTCAATTTGACCCACAAATTTCGCGGGTCACAACGTCATCGCTCGGCTGTGCTGTGGAAGTGATTGATGTCGAAGGATTTGGTGCGCCCTGCAAGACTCGAACTTGCGACCTCCTGGTTCGTAGCCAGACGCTCTATCCAACTGAGCT
>Ga0137409_10002589_pt1 | contig 19333 bp, 14 predicted proteins | sample CZODoug1_16funga_FD_122059 | JGI IMG/M metagenome (GOLD analysis project Ga0137409, IMG submission 122059) | Vadose zone soil fungal communities from Angelo Coast Range Reserve, California, USA - CZODoug1_16fungal (Hybrid Assembly) | ecosystem: Environmental > Terrestrial > Soil > Vadose zone... | reverse complement strand
CTTCATCCGTGGTGGATGCTGACATTTCTGGTGCTGACCGCGGTCACCTTCAGCCTGTTCGGCTTCATCATCGGAATTTGGGCCGACGGTTTCGAAAAATTGCAGATGATTCCGATGCTGGTGGTGACGCCGCTGACATTCCTCGGCGGCAGCTTTTATTCGGTGAATATGCTGCCCTCGGGCTGGCGCACCATCACGCTGCTCAATCCCGTGGTGTATCTGATCAGCGGCTTCCGCTGGAGTTTTTATGAAATCGCCGACGTCGGCGTGGGCCTGAGCGTCGGCATCACGCTGGTTTTCCTCGCCGTCTGCATGGTCGCGGTGTGGTGGATCTTCAAGACCGGCTACCGGCTGAAGAACTGAAACGAAGCGTCATTCCGGGGCGCGTCGAAGACGCGAACCTCAGATGTGCGATTGCACATCGGGGAATCTCAACAAAACCTACCGATAGCAGTGGAATCGACTGCGGCGATCGTAATAGCCGCGGCAGCGATAGCCGCGATCGTTAATCCCGAACACGCCCTTGACGGCGCCCATCGCGCCACCGACGCCGGCTCCGACCGCGCCGCCGACCACACCGCCCACCGGACCGGCGACCCGGTTGCCTTCCCGGGAGCCTTCCTGCGCACCGCGAACGATACCCTGCGCATGCCCGATATTCGGAATCGCGAGCAATGCGAGCACGATGGCCGCAGCCGCAAGATAGAATTTTGCGGGCAGCGCTGTCGGCAGGGTCGCCGTCTTGATCTTGATCTTCGTCATCTGAATTCCTCATGCTCGGCCGCAACTGACCGGCGGGGCGGGAACCTGTAACGCCGATGCGGCCAAAAAGTTGCGCGGATGTGATGAATTCAGGACGAGACGGCCCCGGCGATGCCTCTCGGAAATTTGCGCGGCCCACCAAATTCAGCCCGGCCAACGCCTTGTTTGCGCCCTGCCGCGCATTAATGATGGCTCGACAGCCACTGGAACCAAAGCCGAATTCCGGGCATATTGATGCGGGGGACGGTGCTGCAGTTAAGGCTTGGTAGTCAAAAGCCTGGAGGCCAAAGGTAAAATGCGTTCCTTCCTTATTGCTTTCGCCGGTCTGACGTTGTTCGCCACCGGCGCAGCGCAGGCCAAAATTGCCATCACCGTCGACAAGAATGCGCAGATGATGACCGTGGCGGTCGACGGCGTCGAGCGCTACCAGTGGCCGGTGTCGACCGGCATTCCGTCGTACGAGACCCCGAACGGCAGCTTCCGCACCTTCCGGATGGAGCAAGACCACTTCTCCAAGGAATTCGACGACGCGCCGATGCCAAACTCGATCTTCTTCACCAAGATCGGCCACGCTATCCACGGCACAGACTTCGAGGGCCGCCTTGGCACCCCCGCTTCCCACGGCTGCGTGCGGCTGTCGAAGGCCAACGCTGCTACGCTATATGCGATGGTCGAGAATGATGGCGTGCTCAACACAACGGTGACGCTCACCGGCTCTTCCCAGATCGCACTGGCGCGCCACCCGCGGACCCGACCGAATACCGCCGTCGCCCGCCGCGACCCGGCTCCGGAATATGCTCCGCAGTACAACGCCGCCGCCGGCGATCCGGTCGTGCTGGCTCCGCAGCTACCGGCGCCGCGCGAGATCGCACCGCTGGCGCAGCCCCGCGGTGTCGCGCCGCTCCCGCAGCCCCAAGTGCAGCAGCCTCAAGTGCAGCAGTCCGACGACGGCTACATCTATCCGGCGGACGGCAGCTCGGACGTGGCGCGCTATCCGGCGCCGCGCAGTTCCCGGCGCCTCTACGATGCACAGGCCAATCCGCAGCAGCAGTATTACAACAACCGCGGCTATGCTCCCCAATATGGCCAGCAGGTCTATGCGCCACGGCCGTATCAGCCGCGCGGCTTGTTCACGTACCAGGACTAGGGACACGCGCCGATCTGGGCAGCGCGGGCTATTGCGGACTCAACCGACAAGAAAAAAGGCCGTAGTTTGTCTACGGCCTTTCTCTTCAGTTTTCGTTGCGGCTTAGTAGCGGCCGGTGCCGATGCCAACGCTCACGCCCGGAGCGACGAAGCCGACGCCGCCACGATCCTCGTAGCCGCGACGCTCGTAGTAACGTTCGCGGGGGGCATAATCGTATGAATCACGGATAATGACGCGGCGTTCGCCGCGCTGGCGCCAGCAACGGCCGTTCTCGTCGCACACCATGCGGACGTTCCGGACATTGCTGTCAGGCAGGGTTGTCATGCCGTTCGAGAGCGGAGCAGCGGAAGCAGCGGTAACAAACAACGCACTGACGCCCAACGCCATACAGATCGCGAACTTTTTCATCATGTTCTCCGGTTGATTGTGTCAATCAACCAACACGCTCAACGCGCCAAGGTTCCCGCCGATCAAAGTTTCATTTGGTGGAGAAAACAGCGCTTGGCCCGAAAACAGGCACGATAGAGAGCGGGTTGCCGAGCGCATTGGACTAACCATTGATGAGGCGGCCTATATGGCGATCAGGAAGCTGTCGCCTGAGTTGCAGTGAGCACATTCGTAGGGCGCAGCTTTCGAAGAACAAGGACGACGAGTGATATCCCGCACCAAGAGCTACTGCTCGCCGTCGCGCAACCGCCGCCACACCGCGCCGAGCACGTTGGAATAGTCGTCGGTCCAGACCCGCTGGTCCTCGTCGGCCTCGGTCAGCGCCCATTGCTCTGACGATGCGAGCTTGCCGACATCGGTCTCCTCGCGCGCCGAGACCACCACCGAGGTGGCGAAGATGTATTCGCTGTCGCGGTTGGAATCCTCGCTGTAGACCCAGCTCTTGAGATCGTTGGCCTCGGCGATGCCGACGACGACGCTGGACAATTCAAGATGCCGGTTCGAGACGTGCATCACCACCGCGCCCTGCGGCGCCAGCTTGTCCTTGTAGATCTCCATCGCCTCTTCGGTGGCGAGATGGATCGGGATCGCGTCCGACGAATAGGCGTCGACGATGATCAGATCATAGATCCCGTCCGGCTCGCGGGCGAAGGTCAGCCGCGCATCGCCGATCACAGGCTTCAAATCCGGCTCGCAGCTCTGAATATAGCTGAAATATTTGGGGTCGCGCGCGGTATCGACCATCGATTGATCGATCTCGAAGAACTTCCAGGTCTCGCCGGGCTCGGACGCGCAAGTCAGCGTGCCGGAGCCGAGGCCGATCACCGCGACGCGCAGCGGTCCGCCCTTGCGCGCGCGAACCGCCGAGATCGCCTGGCCGATGCCGCCATCCTTGTGATAATATGTAATCGGCTCGGGCCGCCCGGTCACCGGCGTGCCGTCGTCGTTCTGGTATTTCTCGGCGCCATGAATCGTGGTGCCGTGCATCAGCACGTGATACTGGCCGTGCGGGGTCACCACGATCTTGTGGACACCGAAAAAGCTGCGCACGGTTTCCACCCGTCCGTCATCCGACGGATAGGCCCGGATCAGCACCAGCGCCACCACGACGGTTGCGAAAATCTTCCAGCGGTTCGCGTTCAATCCGAGCGCCAGCAATGCCGAGAGCACGCCGACGCCGCCGACCATCCAGACCCGGTGCTCGTCGAGCCAGGTCATCACCTTGCCCTCCGAATAAGAGGGCGCGATCAAAGCCACCGCAAGCGCGGCGAGAAACGGCCAGTACCAGCTGCTCCAGCGCGGAAAACGCTCCTCGCCGCCGGGCGGGCGGCACAGCGCCGCCAATGCCAGCAGGATCGGGTATTCCGCGATCCACGAAAATGTAAACGGCGCGATCAACCCTGCGAACAATCCGCCGGCCATGCCACCGAACGACAGCGCGACATAAAAGCCGGTGAGATATTTCGCGGCCGGGCGGGTGCGCGCCAGTTCGCCATGGCACGCCATCGCGATCACAAAGAAACAGACCTGGTGTCCGCCGAGCGTCAGCAGCAGATTCTGTTCGCCGCCGACCGCGAGCAGCACGATCACGCCCGTGATCGCCAGCGGCTGTGTCATCAACATCCATTTGTGCGGCAGCAGCGGGCGCGACTGGAACACCAGCACCCAGGTCAAGAGATAGAGCGACAGCGGCAGCACCCACAGCAACGGCGCGGCGGCGACATCGGTGGAAATATGCGCGGTCACCGCGATCAACAGACCCGACGGCACCGCGGCCAGAAAAATCCAGCGTGCGCGCAAGATCCAGGCCGGCGCCGGCGCGTCGATGTCTTCGGCAAGCGTTTCGGCGGCGGCTGAAACCGGCGAGCGCAGCAGCAGCACGCCGCAGCTGGCAATCAACAGGATGAGCAATCCATAACCGCTGGTCCAGATCAGGTTTTGCGTGCGCAGCGTGAACATCGGCTCGAGCAGCACCGGATAGGACAACAGCGCCAGAAAACTGCCGATATTCGAGGAGGCATAAAGAAAGTACGGGTCCGGGCCATTGGGATGGCCGGTGCGGACGAACCAGGCCTGCAGCAGCGGATTGTTGGCGGCCAGCGCGAAGAATGGCAGGCCGATCGAGACCGCGAACAGGCCCAGCAGCCAGAAGGCATAGCCTGATGTCGGCGGCTCGCCCCACCCGCTCGCAATCGACAGCGGCAGCGTCAGCAGCGCGACGATCAGCAGCACCAGATGTACCGCCACCGGAATCATGCGGTTGCGGAGTTGCATCAGATAATGCGCATAGGCATAGCCGCCGAGCAGCAGCGACTGGAAGAACACCATCGCCACCGACCACACCGCCGGCGAACCGCCGAGCCGCGGCAGCACCATTTTGGTGAACAGGGGTTGCACCGAGAACAGCAGCAGCGCGCTGACAAAGATGGCGGCGGTATAGACCACCAGCACCAGCCGGTTGCGGCTAACGGATGGCTGGTCCGCGACCACGGACGGATCGGGTGAATGCATGAAAACTCCGGCTTGGACCCGGCGGGCGCCGGCGGCGGGATTCCGGCAAAGGCAGGCCGGGGCGGCGCAATGGAGCATAAGGCGACACGGCGGGCAATGCGGGGCCGGAAACCAAAATCATCACTTGGCGCTGTGCTCGCGTCAGCGTCTGCGATAAGCAATCACCGAAGTCCCATTGCGGCGTCAAGCGAAGAGAGTATTGAACGTCATTCCGGAGCGCGCCAACCGAACTCGGGTGTACCCGAGTTCGGCGATATCATCTTCCAGGTCGGCAACAGCCGACCTGGATGGCGCAAAACCGGAATCGCGAGATTCCGGGCCTGGTCCTTCGGACCATCCCGGAATGACGAAATCAATACACGGGGCGTCATGCCGGGACAGCGCGAAGTTAATCAATAGTTCTTGAAGCAACCATGACAGAAACTGACGTTGTCATCATCGGCGCCGGACATAACGGCCTTACTTGCGCGGCCTATCTGGCGATGGCCGGCCTGCGCGTGAAGGTGGTCGAGCGCCGTAAGGTGGTGGGCGGCGCGGCGGTGACGGAGGAATTCCACCCGGGGTTCCGCAATTCGGTGGCGGCCTACACTGTCAGCCTGCTGAATCCGCAAATCATCTCCGACCTGAAATTAAGCCAGCATGGCTTGCGGATCGTCGAGCGCCGCGCGCAGAACTTCCTCCCCTCCCCCGATGGCGGCTACTTGCTGACGGGCGAAGGCCGCACCTATCAGTCCATTGCCAAGCTCAGTACCCGCGACGCCGACCGGATCGATGCATTCACGCGCGAACTTGAGGCGATCGCCGACGTGTTGCGCGCGTTCGTGTTGCGCGCGCCGCCCAACATCGTCGAAGGGTTTGGTCTCGGCAGCATTCGCGAGGCCTTCAATGCGCTGGGCACCGCCAACATCCTGCGCCAGCTTTCGCTGGAGCAGCAGCGCAGCCTGCTCGACCTGTTCACGCGCTCGGCCGGCGAGATGCTGGACGACCGGTTCGAGAGCGATCTGGTGAAGGCGCTCTACGGGTTCGACGCCATCGTCGGCAATTACGCCAGCCCCTACGCTGCCGGCTCGGCTTATGTGATGCTGCATCATGCGTTCGGCGAGGTGAACGGCAAAAAGGGCGTCTGGGGTCACGCCATCGGCGGCATGGGCGCGATCACGCAGGCGATGGCGCGTGCGGCCCGCGGCCATGGCGCCGACATCGCGATCGATGCCGGCGTCCGCGAAGTGATCGTCGAGCGCGACCACGCGGTGGGCGTGATCCTCGACAATGGCGAAACCGTCAGGGCCAAATACGTCGCCTCCAGCGTCAATCCGAAATTGCTTTACACGCGGCTGTTGCCCGCGGATGCATTGCCATCGGCCTTCCTCGATCGCATCAGGAACTGGCGCAACGGCTCCGGCACCTTCCGGATGAATGTCGCACTGAACGCCCTGCCCTCGTTCAAGGCGCTGCCGGGCGCGGGCGATCATCTCTCCGCCGGCATCATCATCGGCCCGAGCCTTGGTTATATGGATCGCGCCTGGCAGGACGCCCGAACCCACGGCTGGAGCCGCGAGCCCGTGATCGAGGTCCTGATCCCCTCAACCCTCGACGACACGCTCTGCCCGCCGGGGCAGCATGTCGCGAGCCTGTTCTGCCAGCATGTCGCGCCGCAATTGCCCGATGGCCGATCATGGGACGATCATCGCGATGAAGTCGCCGATCTCATGATCGCGACGGTGGACAAGTACGCGCCGGGCTTCGCAGCAACCGTCATAGGGCGGCAGATTCTGTCGCCGCTCGATCTGGAGCGCCAGTTCGGCCTGCTCGGCGGCGATATTTTTCATGGCGCGCTGACGCTGAACCAATTGTTCTCGGCGCGGCCGATGCTCGGCCATGCGGATTATCGGGGACCCCTGAAGGGCCTCTACCATTGCGGCTCCGGCGCGCATCCCGGCGGCGGCGTCACCGGCGCCCCCGGCCACAACGCCGCGCGCGTGATCCTGGGGGATCACCGGGCGCTGTTTGGCTGAGGCGCCAATCCGATGCCGGGGTCTGCTTCAGGCACGCTTATCGGCGTTCAGGGATTCCGACCTTGGACCGTGCCAGTCGGTTCCTCACTGAGCCAGCGGTAGCTTACGCCGCCAAGCGCGCCGCCGAGCAACGGCGCAATCCAGAACAACCAGAGCTGGCCAAGCGCCCATCCACCCACGAACAACGCCGGACCCGTGCTGCGCGCCGGATTGACCGACGTGTTGGTGACGGGGATGCTGACCAGGTTAATCATGACAAGCGCAAGTCCGATCGCCAGCGGCGCAAAGCCCGCCGGGGCCTTGCCGTGGGTCGCGCCCATGATGATGAAGAGAAACATCATCGTCATCACGACTTCCATGATGAAGCACGCGACCAGGCCGTATTGACCGGGAGAATGCTCGCCATATCCATTCGACGCAAAACCCTTGGCGACATCAAATCCGGCGGCGCCGCTCGCAATCACATAGAGTAGCGCCGAAGCGGCAACGGCACCGATCACCTGCGCGATCACATACGGCGCGATCTGCCCCGCCGGAAAACGGCCGCCCGCGGCGAGGCCGACCGTAACGGCCGGGTTGAGATGGCACCCGGATACATGGCCGATGGCATAGGCCATCGTCACGACGCTCAACCCGAACGCCAACGACACACCAACCAGACCGATACCAACCTGTGGAAACGCCGCGGCGATAACCGCGCTGCCGCAACCGGCAAATGTCAGCCAAAACGTACCGATCGCTTCGGCGGCATATTTCTTCGCATCCATATCGCTATCCCCCGAAAGGTGGCTGACGATTTCAAAGCAAAGCGAGGCCGAATTTGCCGATCATCAATTCACTAAGCCCTACTGACGTCAAGTTTTGCCGCACTGCGAAAACGCTCCGCAACAATTGCTGCGGGTCGGCCGGACCGTCACTGTTCGATTTTGGTTCGCGGCAAACGCACGGTGCATTACAGGGCACTGTTAAAGTGACGTGGTGCAACACCGAACCGCCACTTTGGAACCTTACCACCGTGCTGGCGTTATAGGGCGTAATCACTTGATTTGGCCGCTTCTTGACGCGCTCGGCGCTTAGGGAGGGTAGCATGTCAAAACTCACGTCGTTAGCCGCTATTGTTTTAGCGATCGCGCTCTCGGGCTCGGCCTATTCTGCTCCCGGAAGAGGAGGCGGCGGCGGGCATGGCGGCGGAGCAGCGCACGTCGGCGGTGGCGGAATGCGCGGCGGCGGTGGTGGTGCACATTTCGGCGGCGCGATGCGCGGCGGCGGCGGCGCGCATTTCGGTGGTGGCGGCGTACGACATTTCGGTGGCGGCGGTGCGCGGCATTTCGGCGGCGGCGGTGTGCGGCACTTCAGCGGTGGCGGCGGACGGCACTTCAGCGGCGGCGGGCAGCACTACGGCGGCAGGTTCACGGCTCCCCGATCCACCGCTGGGGCGATTTCCCGTGGCGGCAGCAGGACAGCGATCAACGGCAACCGGACATTCAGCTCCAACCGCAACGCCAATCAGCGATCCCGCGCCGTACACCAGGCGCTGAATTCGCGCGCGGTGGCCGGCGCTTTGCATCACCGGGGCGCGTTACGCAATCCAGGCACCCGCGCCCGGATCGCTGCGACGGCGGCGACCGCCGGGTGGCATAACGGGCACGGCCGCGGCTGGTGGCGACACGGCCATGGCGGCTACGGCTGGGTCGGCCCGCTGTTCTGGCCGTTCGCCTATTACGACCTGTACGGCTATGCGATGTGGGGCTACGACCCCTCGTTCTGGGACTACGGCTACAACGACATCTATGCCGGGATGTTCGCGCCTTACGGGTATGACGATCTCGCGGGCTACTTGCCGCCAGGCATCGGCGGAAATTATGTCGGCAGGCGGCAAGCATCGCGTGCCTTCGCAAGCACCAATCCGGAGCCAGATCAGCTGACGCAAATGTGCGGCGACGACAGCCGCGACATCGCCGGCCTGCCGATCGATCAGATCCAGCAGGCTGTTCAGCCCAACGAAACCCAGCGCGCGGCGCTCGACGATCTCGCCAATGCCTCGGTGAAGGCGGCCCAAGGCATCAAAGCCGCCTGTCCCACCCAGTTATCGTTGACGGCACCGGCCCGGCTCGCGGCAATGCAGCAACGCATCGAAGCGATGATTGCCGCGGTCGGCACGGTACAGCCGCCACTCGAGAACTTTTACGGCCTGCTGAACGACGAGCAGAAGGCCCGGCTCAACGCGCTGGGACAGGACCAGCAGCGCAGGAAGTCGGCGCAGAACACCGGCGGCGGCTCGCTCGCCCAGAGCTGCGGCGCCACACAGGCCGGGGTCACGGACTGGCCGGCTGCGGAGATCGACGCCAAGCTGCATCCGACCGACGCGCAGCGCGCAAGTCTCACCGCCCTTCAGAACGCCAGCGCCAGGGCGGACGATATGCTCAAGGGTTCCTGCCAGACAGATGATGCGCTGACGCCGCCGGCCCGCCTCGCTGCCGCCGGCAAACGGCTGGAAGTCATGCTGCAGGCGATCACGACGGTGCGCACCGCACTGGATGATTTCTATGGGAAACTGACCGACGAGCAGAAGGCGCAGTTCGAGGCGATCGGCCCGGGCCGTGCCGGCCTGTCCCGCCAGTCAGATGCCACGCCGACGCATTCTCGCCGGCGCCATCACGCCGGCTTCGGCGGAATCATCCGGCATTTCATGGCCTTCGGGTGGTAAGCGCATCATACTAATCCCGTCGCCGGCGCCACCCCCGCCCGGCCACGACGCCGCGCGGCCGGCTATTTGCCTGAGGACGAGTCGGTCGACAACCGGTGGAAAAATTGTGGAAAACCGGTGGATGACTCGGTGGAGAAGCCTGTGGATTTCCGGTGCAGATATCCGGAACAGGCCTGTGAAAAACCCGGGTTTGTCCGGGTATGTTTCGGTGCAGAACGCTGTGAACAACCCTTGCGTTCGGCATAAGCAGGCTGTGGACGCACGGCAGTATCAAACGCGGATTCCACTGCAAGCCGCTCGAACAGCGCTTGCAGTTCGGGCCGTAACCCATTGCCGCGCAAGGCCGCGATAGAATCAAACCGGCGGAAGGGTGACACGTACCTAAACGTTCACACGGTGTGTTGAGATACCGCGAGAAGCCCAGTCTGTTGCACGATCCGATTACCGGGTAAGTGAAGCGCACACGTCATCCGCCTGCAATTCCCCGGACCCTTGATGACCTCCACGATCACGCCCCTCACCAGCCGCGCGACCTTCGCCATCGGCAGCGAACTGACGGCGCGGCGCGTGGTCGATCGGCTGACCGAGAGTTTTTTGGAGGGCCAGGCCGCGATCGCCGCGTTCGAGCGATCCGACGGGCGCTGGGACGTCACGTTGCATTTTGCCGAGGCGCCCGATCAAACGTCGGTCCGCGAACTCGTCGGTATCGCGGCCGGCGGTGACGTCGCGCAGGCCATCACGTTCGATACGGTTGAGGCCAAGGATTGGGTCAAGGCCACGCTCGACGAACTCGTCCCGGTCCGGGCCGGGCGATTCATCGTGCATGGCCAACATGATCGCTCGCGCATCTCGCCCAACAAGCTCGGCATCGAGATCGAGGCGGCGCTGGCGTTCGGCACCGGCCACCACGGCACCACGCGCGGCTGCCTGCTGCTGCTCGATGATGTGCTGAAGGCTCGTCGGCCAAAGCGCGTGCTCGACCTGGGAACAGGCACCGGCGTGCTCGCCATCGCCGCGGCCAAGGCTTTGCGGGTGAAGGTGCTGGCAAGCGATATCGATCCGCTCGCGGTTCGGGTGGCGCGCGACAATGCGCGGCTCAATGGTGCGGGTGTTCTGGTGCAGACGATCCGGGCAACCGGGTTTTCAGCCCCGGAGTTTACGAAGCATGGGCCGTTCGATCTGATACTGGCGAATATTCTTGCCAATCCGCTGCGGCAAATGGCGACACAGATGGCCAGGCATCTGGCACCATCGGCGCTGGTGATCTTGTCGGGGCTGCTGCCGCAGCAGGCTCAGAGCGTGATTGCCGCCTATCGCGCGCGCGGACTTGTTCTAAAGCGGCATCTGCAAGTCGAAGGCTGGAGCAGCCTCTTAATGCAGCGCGTGAGCTGAGCTAACGTAGCGTGTGAGGTAGTGGTCTACTCCGGCGGTTTCTTTTCGCGGCGGGCGATGACGCCCTTCTCTCCGCGCAACGTCCGCTTCACGCGGGCTTCGACGAAACGATCCAGAATCTGAACGATGACGCCCCGCTGTTTCTTGGCAATGGCAGGAACCGGGCCGCGGCGGATCGGCGGCGAAATCTTCTCAAAACTAAAAGCAGGCATTGTGTATCCCCTCGTCGTTGAGTTGAAACACTCCTGGAATTCCTCCAGATCTCGTTGGACCAAGTGCCCTTGACGGCAAATCGTTCCAACCCGTCTAGTGCACCCGAAACTATTCAAGCATAACCTATGCCAAATTGTGGCAATTCACGTTGAATTGCCGACTGCTTCCCGCGATCCTAAGGTGGTCAGACGATGTTCGAAGCCCATTTCCAGACATTCGAAGAGCCCGAAGGCGGCGTTGCGCTAACCGCGCGGCTGGCCGCTTTTCGCGAAGAACTGGCGCGCCGGAAGCTGACCGGATTCGTTATTCCCCGTGCCGATCAGCAACAAAATGAATATGTCGCCCCTTCGGAAGAGCGGCTGGCGTGGCTGACCGGATTTACCGGATCGGCGGGGATAGCGATCGTATTGACGCAAGCGGCCGCGGTGTTTGTCGACGGCCGATATACGCTGCAGGCGGCGAAGCAGGTCGATGCAAAGGCCTGGAGCGTCGAGCCGCTGATCGACCCCTCCCCGGAAAGCTGGCTGGCGAAGCATCTTGGGGCCGGCGACCGCCTAGGATTTGATCCATGGCTGCACACTTCTGCGGCAGCCGAACGGCTGGCCGCGGTCTGCGCCAAGGCCGGTGCGGAATTGATCGCGGTCGACAGCAATCCCCTGGATTCGGTGTGGACCGAGCGCCCCGCCCCGCCGGTTGCGCCCGTCGCCATACACGGCCTGCAATTTTCGGGCGAGGCGGAGCCGGACAAGCTGCAGCGCATCCGGCTCGAAATCGCGAAACTCGGCGTCGACGCGCTGGTGCTGTCGGATTCGCACGCGGTGGCGTGGACCTTCAACATCCGCGGCGCCGACGTCTCGCATACGCCGCTGCCGCTGTCCTATGCGCTGGTGCCGAAGGACGGCCGCCCCACGGTTTTCGTCGATCACCGCAAACTGTCGAACAGCGCCCGCGACCATCTCGAACAGACCGCCGATGTCGAGGAGCCGGACGCGCTGACGCCAAGGCTCACCGAGCTTGCGCACCGCGGCGCATCGATTGCGCTCGACAGCGCGACCGCCGCCGACGCGCTGAGCCGCCTGATCGTTACCGCGGGCGGCAAGCCGGTGCGCGGCAACGATCCGGTGAGCCTGCTCAAGGCCGTCAAGAACGCGACCGAGATCGAAGGCACCCGCACGGCGCATCGGCGCGATGCGGTGGCGCTGGCGCGATTCCTCGCCTGGATCGACCGCGAGGCGCCGACCGGCGCGCTGACGGAGATCGACACCGTCGAGGCGCTGGAGACGTTCCGCCGCGACACCGGCGCGCTGAAGGACGTCTCGTTCCCGACCATCGCCGGCACCGGGCCGAACGGCGCCATCGTGCACTACCGCGTTACCCGCAAGACCAACCGGCGGATTTCGCCAGGCGATTTGCTGCTGATCGATTCCGGCGCGCAATATGAAGACGGCACCACCGACGTCACCCGCACCATCGCGATCGGCGAACCGACGGCCGAAATGCGCGATCGATTTACCCGCGTGCTGCGCGGCCATATCGCGATTGCGCGCGCGGTATTTCCCGACGGCACCACCGGCGCGCAGATCGACACGCTGGCGCGGCAATTCCTCTGGCAGGCCGGCATCGATTTCGATCACGGCACCGGCCACGGCGTCGGCAGCTATCTGTCGGTGCACGAAGGCCCGGCGCGGATTTCCAAGCTCGGCACCACGGCGCTCCGACGCGGCATGATCCTCTCCAACGAGCCCGGCTATTACAAGACCGATGGTTTCGGAATCCGGATCGAGAATCTGGAACTGGTGATCGCCGCCGACGTCGCCGGCGCCGAGAGGCCGCTGAATGCGTTCGAGACGCTGACCCTGGCGCCGATCGACCGCCGTTTGATCGACCTGAACATGCTGAGCGGCGAAGAACTGAGCTGGCTCAACGACTATCATGCCCGGGTGCGCCACGCGGTCGGCGCGCATGTCGATGCCGCGACCAAGGTCTGGCTCGACGCCGCGACGGCGCCGCTGTCGCTCTAACAGACCGCGTCCCGAAAACGGAATAGCCGCATTCCGAAACGGCGATGTCGCCGTGGAAGGATAGGCTTACAGTGCGGCTCGACGTATTTGAATCGAGCCCGCACCGGAAAGCATGCACGGAGTAACTGGCAAGCCGCCTGGAGCGGCGAAAGACAACGCCGCCCTCGCGACATCCCGGATGATGCTGTTGCTGCTGGTCGCGATGACCGGCGTCGCGCCGATTTCCCTCTATTTGCTGGTGCCGGCACTGCCCGTGCTGGCCACCACGTTCGGGCGCGATATCTCGATCGCGCAGATGACCGTGTCGCTCTACATGGTCGGCATCGCCTGTTCGCAAATCATCATGGGACCGCTGTCGGATCGTTTCGGACGCCGCCCGGTGCTGCTCGCAGGCCTCGGCGTGATGGTGGCCGCAAGTGCCGGCTGCATCTTTGCCGAGACCTTGCCGCAATTGATCGCGGCGCGCTTTCTGCAAGCGCTGGGCGGCGCCACCGGCATGGTGGTGAGCCGCGCCATCATCCGCGATCTCTACAGCCGCGAGCGCATCAGCGCGATGATCAGCCTGGTGATCGCCGTCATGATGATCGCGCAGATGCTGAGCCCGCTGACCGGCGGCCTGCTGGAGACCGCGTTCGGCTGGCGCTCGATCTTCTACGTCATCACGGCCGCGTCGCTTGCGATCGCCGTCGCCATCGCCTGGGCGCTGCCGGAAACGCGCCGCGACCGCGCCGAGGGCAGCGGCGGATTTCGCGGCGATGTCGGCAGTCTCTTCACCAGCCGCGCCTTTATCGGTTACGTGCTGTGTCAGGTCTTGGCCTCGCAGATCATCTTCGCCTTCGCCGGCGGCGGACCCTATATCGTGGTCACGCAGATGGGCCGCTCCAGCGCCGAATACGGCGCGTGGTTTGCGACGACGGGCTTCGCCTATTTGATCGGCAACCTGTTCTGCGTGCGCTTCGCGCCGCGCCACTCGCTGGAGAAACTGATCTGGTTCGGGCTGGCGCTGCAATTGGCAGGCGCCCTGCTGAACCTGCTGTGGGGCGTCACCGGGCTCAATCAGGCGCCGGTATGGCTGTTCGGCACCCAGATGCTGGTGATGTTCGCCAACGCCTTCGTGATGTCCAATTCGGCGGCCGGCGCGATCAGCATTCGCCCCGAGGCCGCCGGCACCGCCTCCGGCGCGATGGGATTCCTGCAGATGGGGATCGGCTCGCTGGTCTCGCAATTCGGCGCTTATCTCGGCGGCCACTTCGCCACGCCGGTGCCGCTCAACATCGCCATTGTGGTTCTGTCGGTCGCCTGCGCCTCGACGATGATTTTCCTGGTGCCGCGCCGCAACGTGGTCGTCAGCGAAGAACTGATCGAGAAGGCGGAAGAGGAAGAGTCGGGGATGTTATAGGGCTCTACTGTCACCGCCCGCGAAAGCGATCCAGATTGAAATTTGAAACAGTTCGCCATGCAAACACGGCCTCGCGATCTCGCGGCTGGATATGCCCGAGGTTTTGCTCTGAATTTCCTTACCCTCCGATCAGAGGGCGCAGGGAATGCCGGGTGCCCGTTGCACCCGCGGCCTCGTGTGCACTTTGTAGTGGTAGAACGCACACGAGTAACAACGAGTACACCGGAATCACCCGGCATTCCCCGCGCAATGGTTTTACGGTTTCCTTCGTGCTCTCCCCGGCGATCGGGCTCTTTTGCCACCGTCACCGGCGGAATTGCTTCCACCGACTTGACACCAGCGTCGAGATGTCAGGACCACACGACTTCACCGTCCGCATTGGCATCGCCCGTCTCGCGCGCCGCCGCGTCCACCGCAGCCCATCCCTACGTCCGTGACGTTCGCGAAACGCCCCTCCGAGTGGAACGGGATGCGATGGATATAGACTGATTTGCGATTTCGGAAAATCAGAATATTTTTGCGACAGGGGCTTTACAGACTTTTGGGTGATTTGCCCGTCGGGTCGATTTGTTGAATCGGCTCAAGAAATCAGGCTGTGCGCGCCAAGCCTGTGTGACGAAAATTTTTGCGCCTGACGCCGCCGGATGCCCGGATCGAGCCCGGTCGGGCAAATCAGTCGACCTGTACGACCAGGTCATGACGTGATTGCGGTGCTTTCCGCGACTCCCGGTGTGCCGTGCGGTGATCGAATGTGGCGGCGACCTCCGCTTTTGGTACTTTTCGAAGATCGCAAGCGGACCCAGCAATGTCCGGTGTGCAGCGGTAGAGACGTCTAAGAAGCGACTTTCGCCAGCTCCCATACCGTGCCTTTGAACTTACTACTATTCTCATAGTTGACAGCCATCTCCGAAGTCGACATGATCTACTATAGCTCTAGTAGGAGTGATGGGTGGACATCCAATTCACGGATCGAGAAATCGACGTCATGGAGGTGCTTTGGGAACGCGGCCCGTCGCTGGTCGCGGAAGTCCGCGCGGCGCTGAGGGACGAGCTGGCTTACACCACAGTGCTGACGATCCTGCGCACGCTTGAAGGCAAGGGATATGTCAGCCATGAACAAGAGGGGCGTGGCCATCGATATTTCGCCACCGTCAAGCATAGGGCCGCGCAAACAAGTGCCCTGCGGCACCTGACACGCAAACTGTTCAAGGGATCGACCGAGTTGCTCTTCATCCATCTGGTCTCGGATCAGAAGCTCAGTGCAAAGCAGATCCGAAACATGCGCGAGCTTCTGGAAAGCAAGTCGGACACGGGAGAGACCTGAATGTTGTCCTGGATGCTTTATGCCATCGTCGTGAGCCTGCTGATCGGCTTTGCTGCCCTCGCGCTTGAGCGGTCGGCCCATGTTCGGCGAAAGCCGGCGCGTTTTCTATGGGGCATGGGCATCATTGCCTCTCTCGTGATCCCCTTCACCGCTTCCAGGGTCTCGGTGCAGATCCCGGAAATGACCAGCGTCGCCGCCCCAGCGACATCCGAAAAAATGCCCGCGCCTCGGCAAATGGCTGCAATAGGACTCTCGCGATCCGCCTGGTCGATCGCCGGCACCGGCCAGCTCCCGGCATCTCGAGGAGTGGACACGCTGCTGGTCGGGGCTTGGCGTACGGCATCGATAGCTCTGGCCCTGGTCATCATCGCCGGTGCTGCACACTTGTCGTGGCGCCGGCGTCGCTGGGGCCGGGGTCACATGGCCGGTACTGCCGTCTATATATCGGAGGATTCAGGTCCTGCTGTTGTGGGGTTTTTGCGTCCACAAATTATCGTGCCGCGCTGGCTGACAAAATTCTCTCCAGGCGAGCAGGAACTGGTGATCGCGCATGAGCGGTCCCATCTCGACGCTTACGACGCTCAACTGCTGACCATCGCCGTCTGCCTTCTCGTCTGCATGCCCTGGAACCTGGTGCTCTGGTGGCAGCTGCGACGGCTCCGCTTGGCCATTGAAATCGATTGTGACGTTCGGGTCCTGAGCCTCGGCTACCCTATTGCGCGGTATGGCGAGACCCTCATCGCCGTTGGCGAAAGACAGTCTGCAAGCCATGCGATGGGGATGGCCAGATTCGGATCGAAGTCATTCCTGGAGCAGAGGATCCACAACATGCTGCGGAAGAAGACAACATACGCCCGGGTGTGGGCGACGGCGCTGGCCTGCCTGGGGGCCGGCCTCGCGGTTTGTGCGGCCGAAGTTGCTCCGCCTCAAGTCAACTTCGCCGACAAGACTTCGTACCAGGAAACAGCCATAGATACCCAACTACTCGATGGCTATGTTGGATCTTATCAGTATGGAAACGCCGTCCTGCTGGTTACGCGCGACGGGCAGCAATTGGCCGCAAGACCGGCCGGACAGTGGGGATACCCGATCTACCCGCGGAGCAATACGGAATTTTTCTTCAAAAGGGTTGATGCACAGATCACCTTCATCACCGATACGCAGGGAAAGGCGGTGTCACTGACAATGCACCGAGTTGGCGGCGACGTGAAGATGAAGCGCATCGATGCGGCCACAGCGCAACAGATCGCCAGCGCGACGGCAGAGAAACAGAGGACGCGGTCGTCCGACCCGGGACGTGTGGCGATGCTCAGTCGCTTCGTTGACGGCATCGTAACCGGCAAACCCAACTATGACGATATGCGTTCCTGGTTGGCGACGGGGGTCAATCATCAGTTGTCAAAATTGCAGTCTGTTATTGCACCACTGGGGGCGGTTCAGTCGGTCCAATATCTGGGTGTTGATAATCAGGCTGCGGACGTCTACACGGTCGAGCAGGAACACGGCGTGTCGCATTGGCGAGTTGCGCTGGATGCCACCGGATTGATTTCCGGGGCAATGGTCACACCGGGACTACATACCGTGCTTCTTGACGAAGACGAAGCGGTCTCCGGGTTGATCCTGCCATAAAGCAGCCAGGAAGCGCGTCGAGCGGCCGGCGTTCCCGAGAACGTCCGCAAATGGTGACGGGTTCGACTGGTCAGCGCAACACACTAATCTTTTAGCAAGGATGGAGTGTGGGCCATGAAAAAGCGACGTCGCATTTATTACTCGGCGGCTCAGCGGCCTGAGATCTGGGATCGCCGGTAAACCACCTCGCCGCAGGAAGTCCGGCCCCGATTTCCAGCAAGATTGACGTTGTGTTAAGCGCCGCTAGTGCTGCTCCGCATTGGCAAGTGAATTGAGATAATTGTCGATTGGACTGGACCAGAGATCTGGATCGCGAAGAACAAAGTGGCCCGGGCCGACGGGGGCGCTAAGGTCGAAGAATGTACCTTGGCCACCAGCTTTCTCGAAGGCGGCAAAATTGTTCCGGCTGTGGGCGATTGAGTAAAACGAGTCGCCGCGGCCGTAGAGCCAGATTGTCGGCCGTCCGTAAGGCGCGCCTCGTTCGAAAAGGGTCTGGTTGACGAAGCTCGCGGTCGAACAGCCTTCGCCAAGCCAGCCGCCGACAAAATTGATGACACCGAATACCTGTGCGGCATGAAGACCTGCATACGCAACCGACAACAGGCCGCCGCGCGATTCTCCGCCGATCAGAATAGGCGTTGGCGCAACGTCCTGCCGTCGCCGAAGGGCGGCGATCGCAGCGTCGACATCGCTCAAGGCGCGATCCGCACCGCGCAGCGCTATGTCGGTGTCGCAGTTGTAGCCGAGCTTGCGGTTTTCCCGGAAACCTTCGTCGTAGAGCCCATCGGATTTGCCGCGGCCGCGGCGTTGGGGAAAAGCCACAATCCATCCGCGCTCATTTAAGAAATCGGCAAGGTCGGCTGAGAACCAGGTTTGCGTGAACAGTTCTGGGTTACGGCCTGTCCCTGTCGAGCCGTGGTTGATCACCGCAAGCCGAAAAGGTCCCGCTCCGTTGGGCTTGAAAATCACTGCTTCAAGTCGGACCGGCCTGCCGTCTTCGATCAGGTCGGTTTCCAAAAATTCGGATTTGCCGCGCGTCCACTCAACAACAGCATCCGGCTGTGTCAGAGAGGAAAAGTCAGCTCTCGTCATCGACGCGTGACTAACACTATCGCCGCGCCTGTATAGAGCCTTCAAACCACCGCTTTCGGTCAGTTCATAAGTTGCGGAAAAGTGGGTACCCAGCACTTTAAGCGTACTCTCCGACGCGCGCCCATCAAGACGCAGCCATGTTCGCTGCACTCCGAAGTATGGGTTTTCGCCGACCGCATAAACGACCCGCGCCGCGCCGTCCTCGGCGACCGCTTCGACAAGCAATATGTGTTTGAGAGTGCCTCCCCATGCTCCGACCCAAACGCCGCTCCATTGCCGTTGTACGGCAGTTATCGGCGACGCCGTGGCAAGGATAGCGTCGGATGGGAGCGGCACACCGTCCACGACACGATCGGCGGCGCCAACGGGCTCCGAGAGCATCATGAGCCCCAGAACGATGGAGGGCAGAAGCTTACGAAACATTGAGTCATTTCTCGATTCGGATGGCGGCGGCGAATGCAGCTGACCGGCCGCCACGGAGTGGGGAGTGGTCAGTTTGGAATGTTAGTTTGGAACCGGGGCTTGCGCCATCGGTTTTGGTGCGCGATTGCGGCGCCGCGTTTCCCTGCGCCGCCAGTGACGCGACGGTGACGATCTGCCGATGCCGATGGTGCGTTCCTTGAAGTCGCCCGGTTCGCTCACGTGTAAGTGATCCCTTGGACCAACGCATCCGC
>Ga0137409_10002588_pt1 | contig 19344 bp, 14 predicted proteins | sample CZODoug1_16funga_FD_122059 | JGI IMG/M metagenome (GOLD analysis project Ga0137409, IMG submission 122059) | Vadose zone soil fungal communities from Angelo Coast Range Reserve, California, USA - CZODoug1_16fungal (Hybrid Assembly) | ecosystem: Environmental > Terrestrial > Soil > Vadose zone... | reverse complement strand
GCGGATTGTAAATGGCCTCAATCTCCGGGTCCGCCAACAGCGCTTCATACGACCCGTAGGCCTTGGCGATCCCCAACTTATGCGCGGCGTCTTCCGCCTTCCGCGCATCGCGCGAAGCAATCGCCGTCACTTCGCACCACTTGCCCTTTTGCATTCCCGGGATCACTTTGCGAATCGCAATCGACGCCACACCCAGCACGCCCCATTTCACACTGCTGTCGCTCATCGCCTCCCTCTCCCTAGCTCGATATTTTTGGTCCTTCGATATGAAGCTCCTTGAATCGATTGGATCCTGGAATTATTAGACAAATCTCGCTTCCCGGCTTGCCGGATCGTCCTCCGGACAAACGTTGAAGGCCCCTAAAGTTCCGGCCGGGAGCCTCGCGGGAGCATTTCCTTTCTTGCATATTTCAGCTTGAGTTTGGACTATACTCCCACTGAAGCATCCCAGCGCTCAAAGCAAGCCGTGCTGCAGGCAGGTTGGGTGCGAAACTCACGGCTCCGGGAGTATCCATGAAAAACCGCAACGGGTTCTCGCTGATCGAGTTGCTGCTCGTCGTCGTCGTCATTTTGATCATTTCGGCGATCGCGATTCCCAACTTTCTCCGCTCCCGCGAGCGCGCCAACGAAGCCTCCGCCGTCGCTTCCGTTCGCATCATCAACACCGCCGCGGTGACCTATTCCCTGACCTATCCGAATCTCGGCTACCCGACCTCCCTGGCGGCTATGGGCGGCGCAAATCCTTGTACCGCATCCCCCGCGCAAGCGTGCTTGCTGGATGACCTCCTCGCTCAGGGGACGAAAAGCGGCTACTCGTTTGTGTGGACGGGTGACGGCCTCGTTCCCTCGGTCGGCTATCTGGTCACTGGGACTCCCCAGGTGGTCGGGGCGTCGGGGCAGCGCATGTTCTGTACCGATCAGAGAAGCGTAATCCACTATGAAGCTTCCGGCGCTGGCTGTACCAGCGCCAGCCCCACGCTGGACTAAGTTCCGGCAAGCATCTGCTTCTTCACGAAGTCTGCAAAATCGGCCTGCGCCCAGCAATCTCCAAATATTTCCTTCCACCAAATCAAACAAATCGCCGTCCAAATGCATTTAATATTGCAGGACTCGATGATTCTCGCGATGGAGCAACGGAGAATGGCTGCTGGCTGCCTCCCCGAATCGTTTTTCGGAGAAAGGGGTGCTAGAATCCGAGATGAACGCACATGACACCGAAAACGCTGTACCAAAAAATCTGGGACTCCCACGTTGTTCACGAAACTTCCGGCCAGCCTGCGCTCATCTACATTGACCGCCACTTGATTCACGAAGGCACCTCGCCTCAGGCTTTCTCGGGACTCAAAGCCGAAGGCCGCAAGGTCCGCCGTCCCGACCTCACTTTCGCGGTGATGGACCACTCGGTGCCCACGACGGACCGCACTCTGCCGATCATTGACGCGGACGCGCGTCTGCAATTCGATGCCCTCGAAAAAAACTGCCGCGAGACCGGCGTGCGCCTCTTCGACATGAACAGCAAGAATCAGGGCATCGTGCACATCATCGGCCCGGAACTCGGCATCACGCAACCCGGCCAGACCCTTGTCTGCGGCGACAGCCACACTTCCACGCACGGAGCGTTCGGCACGCTCGCGTTTGGTATCGGCACCAGTGAAGTCGAACACGTTCTTGCCACGCAATGCCTGGTGCAGTCGCGGTCGAAGACGCTCCACATTCTTGTTCACGGCAAACGCCCGAAGGGCGTCACCGCCAAGGACCTCATCCTCGCCATTATCGGGAAGATTGGCATCAGCGGTGGCAACAGCCACGTCGCGGAATACGGCGGTGAGGCCATTCGCTCGCTTTCGATGGACGGCCGCATGACCGTCTGCAATATGACCATCGAAGGGGGCGCGCGTGCCGGAATGATCGCACCCGATGAAACGACTTTCGCGTATCTCGAAGGCCGCCCATTTGTACCGCGAGGGAAAGCTTTTCAGGAAACTGTCGAGCGATGGAAGCAGCTCAAGACCGACGACGGCGCGAAATTTGACATGACCGTCGAGCTCCACGCGGAACAGATCGCTCCGCAAGTCACTTGGGGCACGAATCCCGGGATGGTCACGAGCGTTACCTCTCGTGTGCCCGACCCCCACGACTTCAAAGACCTCAACGATCAAAAGGCCACGGAAAGCGCGCTTAAGTACATGGGCCTGAAAGCCGGAACGCCCATCGTGGATATTCTCCTAGACCGCGTCTTTATCGGCTCGTGCACGAATTCGCGGCTCGATGACCTCCGCGCAGCCGCGCATTTCGTTGCCGGCAAGCACGTCGCAAAAAATATTAAACAAGCGCTGATCGTGCCCGGCTCACGCGGCATCAAGACGCAAGCCGAAAAAGAAGGTCTCGACAAGATTTTCACGGCTGCAGGTTTTGAATGGCGCGATGCGGGCTGCAGTATGTGCATCGGCATGAACGCGGACGTCTTGCCGCCGCACGAACGTAGCGCCAGCACGTCGAATCGCAATTTCGAAGGCCGTCAGGGCAAAGACAGCCGCACACATTTGGTAAGCCCGGTCATGGCCGCAGCCGCCGCCATCGCTGGACACTTCGTCGACGTGCGCGAATTAGACCAGGTCTCTCCGGTCGAATAACCAGTGCCGTCATTTCGAGCGAGCGAGAAATCTCTCTTCGTCGACGACGCAAAGAAATTGAGGAGCAACAGTCGATGCAACCGTTCAATACGCACACCGGGATGGTCATCCCGCTCGACCGCGTCAACGTGGACACCGACCAGATGGTGCCCAAGCAATTCTTGAAGGCGCTTACGCGCGAAGGATTCGGCCGGATCCTTTTTTATGACTGGCGCTATTTGCCCGGCGAAAAGCCCAACCCGGAATTTGTGCTGAACTTCCCCCGGTACAAAGGCGCATCGGTTCTGCTCACGCGCGCCAATTTCGGCTGCGGCTCCAGCCGCGAACACGCGCCCTGGGGCGTGAAGGATTACGGCTTCCGCGTCATCATCGCGCCGAGCTACGCCGACATTTTCTACAACAACTGCTTCAAGAACGGGATCCTACCTGCCACGCTATCCGAGGAGCAAGTCGAAGAACTCTTTCAATGCACCGAAAAAGAAGAAGCCTATTCACTCACGGTGAATCTGCCGAACCAAACCATCGCTGACAAACACGGGCTGATGTTCAAATTCGAAATCGCCCCGTCCCGCAAGGAAGTTTTGCTCAAGGGCCTCGACGACATCGGCACAAGCATGCAGCACGTCGCCGACATCGATGCTTACGAAAAAACTCACGCCGGCACCGCCACGATGTACGACAAGGTAGACGTGAAGTACTACACCGACGGCCGTTAAAGTAATTTCAATTTTCAGTTTTTGTTTTTTCGAGCCGCCACCATGGCTCAAAATAGACGCGGCCCTCGAAAATAGGCTCCGGCGATTCCGGCGCCGCGGGCGGGCCGAGGAGCTCCGCGATCAGGATTCCGGCAAACACGAAGGCCGCCCCGAGCATCGCGCGTCCCCCCAACCGCTCGCGAATCAAAATGTAAGAGGTGATCACCGCAAAGACCGGCTCCAATGTAAACAGGATCGCAGCGTGGCTCGGGGTAGTGTACCGTTGCGCCCAAAGCTGAATCGAAAACGCCACCGCCGTAGCAAACACCGCGCAGATCAAGATTCCCAAATACAGCTCCCAGCGCCATTCGAATCGCGCGGGCTGCCAGCGAATTGCCGCAGCTACACCGGCCATCACCCACGCCATGACGGCGCACGCCGCCACTTGCACGAGACTGAGCGCCGTCGCCGAATGCTGTTTCGTGTATTCGCCGACAAGAATGATGTGCACCGCATACAGCCCCGCCGCCACAAACGTGAGCACGTCGCCGCGGTTCAAATAGGCGATCCCTTCCGCAGGAATCGTCAAAAAATACAATCCGAAAACGGCAACAATCGCACCCGCATACGCGCCACGCGCCAGCCGCTTGCCCCAAAACATCGCCAGGAGAAGAGGAACGAGCACCACGCTCGAGCCGGTGACGAAGCCGGATTTTGAAGGCGTGGTGTACTGCAAGCCCGCGGTCTGAAACGCGTATCCCAAAAACATGAAGGACCCGAGCCGCAGACCGGCGAAGAGATCCTCGCGTTCGAATCGGCGGAGAAGGCGAGCGCTAAACGCGAGCATCAGCACAGCCGCAACCGTGAAACGCACGGCAAGAAAAATAAACACGGAGGCATGATCCAGCGCGTTTTTGACGACCACAAACGTGGCGCCCCAAAGCAGCGAGCAGAGGGCGAGCGCGAGGTCGGCCTTGACCCGGCTGGGCTTCTCTATCGAAAACAATCCTTCCCCCGTGACAGCCGCAAGCTTATCCGCCCCGTGGATGGACAACAAGATTCGAAGCGAGGATCTCAAAGGACTTCATTATTCTCCTGTTTCTCGGACCTGGTGCGGCACGCGCAACAACGAATTCAATAAAGTGATTGAAAGACCGTGCGGCCGCCGACGACGGTGCGGAGCACCTGAGTTTTCGTGTATTGCGCCGGCGGAATCTTGGTGAGGTCATTCGAAAGAATGATGAAATCGGCGTATTCGCCGGCTTTGAGTTCGCCCTTCTTACCTTCTTCGAATTGCGCGTAGGCGGCGCCCGAAGTGTAAGCGCGGATGCAGTCTTGGAGCGGAATTTTCTCCTGAGGCTCCCATCCATTCTTCGGGCCGCCCTCGGGGCGTTCGCGAGTAACGCAGGCATAGAGGCCGCGGAAGGGGCTGATGGGCTCGACGGGGTAGTCCGTGCCAAACGCCAGGCGCACACCGTTTTTTTGCATAGTGGCCCACGCGTACGCGCCCTTGATGCGCTCGCGCCCGACGCGATCCTCGGCCCAGCGCATGTCCGTGGTCTGATGCGAAGGCTGCATCGAAGCGATCACGTTGAGTTTCGCGAACCGCACAAAATCCTGGGGCGCAACAAGCTGGGCGTGCTCGATGCGGTCGCGACGGTCGCGCGGGCCGTTGGCTTTGGCGACGGATTCGAACACATCGAGCGCAACACGGTTCGCGCGATCGCCAATCGCGTGGAATGCAAGCTGAAAGCCGGCTTTGTCGCGAGCGATGGCCATTTCCCGCAGCTTGACGGGATCGTTAGTCAGGATCCCGCTCGTCGACGGATCGTCAGAGTACGGCTCCAGCATGGCCGCAGTGCGCGAACCCATCGCGCCATCGGTGAACGCTTTCAACGCGCCAGTCTTCAACCAGGGATCCGTCGTGCCGCCTTGCGCGCGCATATTCTGCGAATCATTGAGCGGCGTGTTGAACGGCAGCCACTCGGTGATTCGAACGGTGAGCTTCCCATCGTCTTTGAGTTGCTTATAGACCTGGAAGTCTTCCCAATTGGAAAAATCCTGGACGGAGGTGACGCCATTCTTCGCCAAATTCTCGAGCACCATCTCGATGCCTCTGCGGCGCCGATCGATGGGCGGATCAGGAATCCTCACCGTGACGAGAGACATCGCCGCGTACTCTTTCAGCATGCCCGTGGGCTCGCCGAAGGCATCGTGTTCGATCTCGCCGCCCGGGGGATTGGGCGTGTTTTTGTCAATCTCCGCGCTTTTGAGCGCCAGCGAATTTGCGACCGCGACGTGACCTGAGATGTGCGTGAGGATGACGGGATTCTTGGGCGCGACGGCATCAAGCTGCTGGCGATTCGGAAATCTTTTTTCTAGCCAAAGGGTGTGGTCCCAGCCGCCGCCGGTGATCCACTCGCCCTCTTTATGCTGAGCAACGGCGTCAGCGACACGCTTCTGCAGTTCTTCCGCGGAAGGAACGCCCGTCAGCGGCACCGCGAGAAGGTCGGCGCCAGCTCCGCCAAGGTGCACGTGCGCATCGTTGAAGCCGGGCATCACAAACTGCTCGCGGAGCTGAACCGTCTCCACGCCTTCCTGGCTGCCGCCGCAATCGAGCAGCACATGGTCCATTTTTCCGATGCAACTTATCTTCCCGTCAGAGACCGCCATCGCTTCGGCCCAAGGATGCGCTGGATCGTTGGTGTAAATGCGGCCGTGAACGTAGTAGATTGTGTGCGAGCCGCGCTGTTGCGCGCGGAGCTTCGCCTGAAAAACGATAACGACTCCAAGGGCGGCGAGCGAGACCATTCCGAAGACAGAAACAAAGCGATGCGTTTTCGCCGTCAACGCGATTTCTCCGCCGCAATTCCGGAAATCCCGAGCACCGTAAGCAGCGCGCGCTTCAAGCCCAATTCCCGGCCCGCGGAATCGTACCATTCCTGCAACGAATGGGCGCCGCCGCCATTGCCGCCGGCGCCGATCGCGATGGCGTCGATGCCCAGGGACAACGGGATATTCGCGTCGGTGGAAGAGCGCTCGAGGCGCGATTGATTGCCGACAAATTCGTCCGCGGCGCGCAGGGCGGCGAGCAGCGGCGAATCCGGCTTCAGTTCCCCGCCGGGCCGGCTGCCGAGGAGCTCTACCTTCCATTCCAGCTTGCCCTTCGAACGGTCACGCGCGGATTCCATTTCGTCGCGAACGCCGGCGGCAATGCATTCGCGCAGCGCGGAATCCAGGCGAACGAGTTCCTCCTCGCTTTCCGAACGAATGTCCAACTTGAGGCGGGCTTCATGTGGAACGGAATTCACGGACGTGCCACCTTCAATCTGGCCGATGTTAAACGTTGTGCGCGGAGTGGCAGGAACTTTCGTATTAATGAAGCGCACGGAGCCGCGGACTAGCGCGTTGATGGGATTGGGCATGCCGAAATCCGACCAACTGTGGCCGCCGGGGCCGGTGACGAGAGCTTCGAGCCGTCGCGAAGCCAGCGCTCTGGTGGTGACATGGTCGGTGCCGGAACCGTCGAGAACGACGACCGCTTTGAGTCTGGCGCGATAGGCTTCGACCAGCGCGCGCATTCCGCGGAGATTCCCTTCACCTTCTTCGCCGACGTCAGCAACAAAAAGAATCGTGCGCTGCGGTCTTAGATGAGCGGAGTGCACCGCGCGCGCCAGTGCCAGAAGCGCCGCCAGTCCGGCACCATTGTCGGAAATTCCGGGTGCGCTCATGCGCGTGCCTTCGCGATGGACCTTCACGTCTGTGCCGGCGGGAAAAACTGTGTCCAGGTGTGCCGCGACGATGATGATTTCCTTTTCGTTGGCGCCACGCAATTCGCCGATGACATTGCCGGTCTTATCGACATCGACGGAAAGCCCCGCTTCCGCCAGCAGCGGTTTAACTGCAGCGGCGCGTTCCGTTTCCTGAAAAGGCGGGGCAGGGATTGCCGTGAGGCGCGCCTGCTGCTCGTTGACCCAAGAAATATTCGACCCAATCCAATCGAGGGCGGCACGGACTTGCGTGTTTGCAGGAAGCGACGAAGTTTGTGAGTGGCGAGAGAGATGAGGGGTGACGAGGGAGCGAACCGGCATAGCCAGAAGAATAACGCAAACGAGCGCACCTTTCACCGAAAGGTTGCGCGGCGGCTTTCGGCTCAAGGTCGTGCAGCCTCGCTGCACAGGGCCAGAATTTCCGCGTCCGTGAGGACGCGCGCGGATTGCTTCGCGGCGTCAAAGATACGATTCACCACGGAATCGTCCGCGGGAATGCCGTGCTTTTCCAGCCAAAAGAGCACATTGGATTTTCCACTCATGGGGCCGATCTCGATCACTTGATCGAGGCCGAAGAGATGCGCGGGCACGCCGCTGTAAACGGCGTTGGCCAGCGCCGTGTCGTTCTTTCGAAAGGCCTTGACCAGCGCGGCGGCGTGAACACCCGTGGCAGTTCGAAAGGCATCGTGGCCCACGACGGGATAGTTCGGCGGAATGGAAGTGTGCGTGGCCTTGGCGACTTTTTCGCAATATTCCTTGAGCCGCGAAAGATCCTGATGAATCAGATCCATCAAGCGAAGATTCACGAGCATCAATTCCATCGGCGTGTTGCCGACGCGTTCGCCGAGCGCGTTGGCCGCCGCGTGAACCTGATGCGCCCCTGCAGCGACGGCCGCAAGAGAATTCGCTATCGCTAGGCCGCGGTCGTTGTGGCCGTGCCAATCGACGCGAATCCTCTCGCCGGAAGGTTTCACCACTTCGTCCATAGCGAATTTCACGAGATTGAATGCGCCGTTCGGCGTGGCGTGGCCGACCGTGTCGCAAAGAACGATGGCGCTAGCGCCGTTGCGGATTGCGGTAGAATACAGCCGCTTGACGGTTTCCGGATCCGTGCGAATAGTGTCTTCGGTAACGTACATGGACGGAAGGCCGTGCTCGACGGCGAACTTGACGGCTTTTTCCGTGGTGCGCTCAAGATGGTCGACGGTCCAGTCCTCGACCAGGCGGCGAATGGGACTGGAGCCAAGAAACGTCGCGGCTTCGATGGCGATGCCCACGCGCTGCGAGATTTCCACGATCGGTCGAATATCGCTCTCATGCGTGCGCGCCGCACAATTGGGTTTGATCTTCATGCGATGCGTAGCGATTTCGCGCGCGAGTGCTTCGGTGTGCGCCACGGCCCGGGGGCCGGCGCCGGGCAAACCGATATTTACGGCGTCTATGCCCAGCGATTCCATCAGATGCAGAATTTCGATTTTTTCTTCGATGCTGGGATCGAAGACGGAAGGATTCTGCAGGCCGTCGCGAAGCGTTTCGTCATCCAGAAGAACGCGTGTGCCGGGCGAAATCGCCGGCGGCGTGGCGACATTCCAATCGTAGATCCATTCGTTCTGTTGCAAGCGGACCTCGTGTATTGCGGTAGCGCAGGCGTTAGTTGCGCAACGTGTAGCTCTGCGGCTGTTGCACGGGATCGGGACGATAGAGGGTCTTGCAGAATTCGCAGCGGTAAATTTCCGCTTTCGGGCCGATCAGCGCCGCTACTTCGCTCGGATAGTCGTAGTAACGCTTCAAATGACCGTTGCAGAGCTTGCCCTTTTCATCTTTTTCATCGCAAGCGCGCTGCTTGGGCTTGCGAGTCTTAACCTTGGGTGAAGCGGCAGTCTCATCGGGCATGGAAGTCCTCTCTACAGTCCGTGATCGCGCAAAAACGTTTTTAATGCGCTCCGCGCGTTGCCAAGTTTCGCGGCAATGCCGGCGGAAAACTCAAATAGCAGAAAAGCATCGGCCGCGCGTTCCAGATCGGCGCCGTAACGGTACCACCAGGGTTTTTCGCGCCGCGGCAGCCGGTCCATATCAATGTATTTTGTCTGCACCATTTCGAGCAAGCCGGCGTTGCCGTGCGTCCGGCCCCAGCCGCTCGCGCCGCAGCCACCGTGCGGCGCTTCCGCAATCGCGAAGTAACTGATCGCGTCATTCACCATGACAGCGCCCGCGCGCAGGCGCCCGGCGATCGCTTCGCCACGCCGCGCATTGCCGGTCCATACGCTGGCGGCGAGCGCAAATGGAGAATCGTTGGCGCGGCCGATGGCGGTTTCGGCGTCGCTCACACTTTGTATCGCGAGGATTGGCCCGAAGGTCTCTTCCTGAAATAGCTTCATCGTTGAATCCACACCAGCGATGACCGTGGGCTCGAAAAAGTTCGGGCCGAGATCGGGGCGGGGATTGCCTCCGCACAAAATCCTTGCTCCGCGCGAAACCGCGTCACGAATCAGTTCGCTCATGCGGTGCACATGCTGCGGACGAATGAGCGGGCCGACATCCGTGGAAGGGTCGCTACCCGGACCGAGGCGGAGTTTTTTCGTTTTTGCGACGCACAGTGCTGCGAAAGATTCGCTGACGGATTCTTCAACGAAAAGCCGCTCGACGGACAAACAAACCTGGCCGCAGTTCGTGTAGCTGCCCCACACGGCGGCGCTGGCCGCAACGTCGAGGTCGGCATCGGCGAGAACGATCATCGCGTCTTTGCCGCCAAGTTCGAGAACCGATGGAATCAGTTTCTTCCCGCACGCTTCCACAACACTACGCCCGGTTACCACGCTTCCCGTGAATAAGACCTTGTCCGGAGAGGCCTCGATCAACGCCTGACCCACTTCCCCGCCGCCTTGAACAATTGTCACGAGATTTTTCGGAAAGCCAGCATCGAGGAAAAGTTTCTCGATCAGTGCGCCGCACTGCGGCGTGAAATCGCTCGTCTTACAAACAACCGCGTTCCCCGCGGCCACCGCCGGAATGATCTGACTAACTGGAATCGCGATTGGGTAATTCCAGGACGAGATGATCGCGATCACGCCGAGAGGCTCATAGACCAGATAGCCGCTCTTAGCTTTTGCTGCGATGCTGTGATGCGGGACGCGCTGCGTTCGAAGCACCGAGGCCGCGTTCTTCGACCAGTATTTCGCAGAATCCAGGGCTACAAAAATATCGGCGAACAGAGCCTCCACGCGGGGCTTGCCGGACTCAAGAACCACGGCGTCGGCCAGCTCGTTACGCGAAATCATAATTCGTTCGCAAAGAATGCGCAGTTTGGCGCAGCGCTCCCGGATGGAAACCTTTTCCCATTCATTTTGCGCAATGCGCGCGCTAGAGATAATTTCCGGAATAAGCGATGGCGCAGTCTTCTCAAACTGACCCACGACCGCACCCGTGGCGGGATCGATCGACGATATCGTGTCAATGGGGATGGCCGTGGCAGCCATAAGCGAGATTCTAACCGATTTTGCGCCTCGCATGTGCGCGCACAACATGCGACCTGTTCTGCTGACTTCGCGCGGCGCAGAAATCAGCCTCAACCCAAGCTAATGATCGGCTTTCGGAACGAAGAGCTGCAAGCTTTCAGCCTTCCAGAGCATCGCCGCACGGATGCGATTGCGGCCGCTCGGGTGGTCGAAGAAGATCCATTCTTCCACCGGGCCAGGGCTCATTTTGCGGTATTCACCGAGATGAATCGCGGCCTGCGCGAAACCATCCGGCTGACGGGTGGCGTTCAGGCCATACATGTCTGCTTCGAATTCATTGGTGCGAGTGTGAGTGTTGAAGAAAGGAGTCGTCACAAAGCCGAAAAGGGAGCCCGCCAGGAAAACCAGCGGGAGCACCGCCGTGTCGCCGATTCCACGAACCTGCCACTTTGCTCCCCAGCGGCTGAGGGACCAATCCAACGACCATCGCAGAAACGCGAAGAAGACTACGATGAGCACGGAGAAAAAGAGCAAGTCCTTTGCAATGTGATGGAGGACGTAGTGCCCCATCTCATGGCCCATCACGGACTGAATCTCCTCGGGAGATCCGCGCCGCAGGAGATTGTCGTTGAGCGTGATGCGCATGGTTTGGCCATACCCGCTGACGTTTGCGCTCATGCGCGTGGTCTGGCGCGACGCGTCCATCTGGTAGACCTTTTGCGCGGGAATTCCATTAGCGCGAGCGAGGCTCAAGATCGGCTTGGTGATCCGCGGATCATCCAGCACCGTGAATTTGTTGAGGATCGGGAAGATGAAGACTGGTGCAATCATCACCGCGAAGATCATGAACAAGAGGGAGACGACGGCGCACCGGATCGACCAACTGCGCGGCCAGCGGCGGACCACGCCAAAAAGCAGGACCGCGAGGATTCCAATCAGTACGATGTTCACCAGAAGTATTTTGAACTGATCGCCAAGCCAGGGCCCGAGAGTTTGCGTTGCAAGCCCGTACTGGCGTTCACGAAAGAATCCTTCGTAAACGGCAAGAGGAGCGCCGAGGATGGCAGTGAGCACCAGGAATTCCGCCCAGTAAATCAACGTTTGCAGTGGCTTGAATCGCGTGATGCGTTCGGCAAGATTGCGCATTCCGGCAGACCAACCGAAGTGGAGCAACAAGAGATAGAGCGCGACACCATAAAGAAAATCCCAAAGGATCAGCCAATATCCGCCTTCAAAATAGGCGTCGGATTTCGTTCGCGCATTGGCTGGAATCTCCGCCAGGTACGCGTCCGTGGCAGCCTCCACGTCAAAATGGTCTGACGGTTGCGCCGCGGCAGGAACGCGAATCGCAGACGGCATCGCGGTTTGTGGCAACGCGCCCGGCCCTGGCGTACCCTGCGCATGAGAGCGCTGTACGCCGAGTAGCAACGCGAATACAGCAAGGCCCGCAATCACCGTCATGCGAACTTTCACAAATCCTCCTGGACACGAATGTTTCTCGATGGCATTTTCACCATTCGGATGGGGCGTGGATCAACCTCGACTTTTCAGTTCCATTTAGGGCACCGGTCAAGATACGAGCCACGGTCAACAATAGTTTCCCGCGGCACAAAATTTCTCATGGCCGCCCGAAACGCCAGGCTTCTTCGTGGTGGGCTTCGACCATCACAAGCCCTTGCGGCGGCACCGTCGGCCCGGATTTCGAGCGATCCCTCAATTCGAACAGGCGATCAATATCCTCCGGTTTCAGCCTGCCGCGCCCCACATCCAGCAGTGTACCGACCATCTTGCGCACCATATACCGCAAGAACGAACGGCCGCGTACGGTGAAGACGAGCTCTTCGTCGTCCGCCGTGCGCACTAGCTCCGTTGAGAAAATTTCGCGCTCTGTCGCGCGTTCCTTGTCGTCTTCTTCGGATCCGGTCGAGGCGGCGAAGGAAGCAAAGTCGTGCGTGCCGACAAAACGAGCTGCCGCGTCCCGCATGGCATCTTCATCGAGAGGAAATGGGTAGTGAAGGACGTAGCGCCAGATCGTCGGAGGCACGACCTTGCCTCGATATATCCGGTAACGATAGATTTTGCCGCGCGCGGACCACCGCGCATCGAAGTCCGGGCCAACTTCTTCGGAGCCCACGATTCGAATCGCTTGCGGGAGCAGTGCATTCAACGCGCGCTGAAATTCTTCCGCGGATAACCCCGCTTGCGTTCGAAAGCTTCCCACCTGCCCCAGCGCATGCACGCCGGCGTCGGTGCGTCCCGCGCCATGCAGGTAGACGTGTTCCTGCGTCAACCGCCGCAGCACGCTGACAATTTCGCCTTGAATCGTGGGCTTCTCTGCCTGAATCTGCCACCCGTGGAAGTCCGTACCGTCGTAGGCGATCGTGAGTTTGAAATGACGCATCGGGCAGGGGACGAATTCTGGCTACAACGCGGTGCGCACGAAGCGGCTTCCCGGCTTTACCGCGACGCTGCCCTGGCGGCAGAGCGGACAATCCTCTTCCTCGTAGCTGGCAATGGGAAGTTGGATGAGCGACTGAGCCTCGACTTCAAATTCAATCGTTCCGCCGCTTCGGTCAATCAGTGCGCCCGCGGCAACAACGCGCGCCCCCGCCTCTTCGACGACGCGAATAGCCTCTAGCGTCGAGCCGCCCGTAGTCCAAACGTCTTCGACCACCAGAACATGCTGATCCGGCTTGAGCGAAAAACCCCGCCGCATGGTCATCATGCCGCTGCTGTCGCGCTCCACAAAGAGAGCGGGCACTCCCCCGCCGTGCGATCCCTTTAGTTCCGGCAGCGCCCGCGCGACCTCTTGCCCAATGATGAGTCCTCCCATCGCGGGCGAGACGACCGCTTCGATCTTGGCATCCGAAAACAGCGCCGCCAGCGCCTGTCCCAGCTTCTCCGCAAACCGCGGATATTGCAGCACCAAAGCGCATTGCACGTACATGCCGCTGTGCAATCCGCTGGTCAGCTCAAAGTGGCCATGCCGGATGGCCCCCGCAGTCTCAAACATCTTCAGCAGCTCTTCGCGCTTCAGCATGCGGGCCAGCTAACCGCTGGCGTCTCCTAACCGTCGAAATGTCAGCAGCCTAGCCGCCGCATCCTGCGTTGTCAAGGAACAGGGCCCCTGCTAGACTCGTGGTTTCGTTTGGCCGGCGCGACGCAGCCCGCGCGATGGCCGGGTGCCGCTTCAGGTGCGTGGAACCTGAGCGCCGCTGGATTCCCGGCGTGATTCCAAAAGCGGTCAACTTCTTGAAACAAATTCCATTCTGCGAACGTTTTACAGAGATGAGTAGGATTAAATTTAGTCCCTTGGGGGACGGAATCTCGAGGGTGAGGAGCACTATGAAGACGCTGTCTGCTCGACCGTTGTTGGCCGCCATCTTGGCGGTGACGCTCGTAGGAGGGCCTATTTCCCCGGCCTTCGGGCAGGACACGCCGCAGAATGCTCAGGCCGCCCCAACCAAGCCGGCAACCACCGCCGTTCCGATTTCTCTCGGCTCGGCGAAGTACAACTACAGCCGCGCCCCGCGGGCCTTTCCGAATATCTTCGCGCCCTACGCCCCAATCAAGATTGGAGAGCCGGGTCTCACCAATTCCCCGCGAGTCGACCAGCTCATTCACGACGGCAAGCTGGAATTGAGCCTCCAGGAAGCGGTCGAGCTTGCACTCGAAAACAACATGGACATCGTCGTCCAGCGTTACAACCCGTGGTTCGCGGACACCGGAATTCTCAAGGCGAAGTCCGGCGGATCGGGGGGCGGCACGCCCGGCGCAGTTTTCGGCGGCTCGACGGCGAACACCCCGTTCTTGAGTTTCGACCCACTGGTCACCTCAACGTTGAGCATCGACGACCGCAACATCCCCGTCAACAATCCACTGACTTCCGGAACGGGTACCGGTGTGTCAGCTCTCGTGCCGCTCACGATACACACGTCAACATTCAATACGCAGTATTCCCAGGGTTTTCAGACCGGAACCACCTTTTTTGCGGCCTGGGACAATACGCGTAGTTCCTCAAGCTCCACTGCGAACTTGTTTAACCCTTCGGTACAGACCTCCATTTTCGCCGGCTTCCAACAGCAGTTGCTGAATGGTTTTGGGCGCTCTGTCAATACACGAAATATTCGCATCGCCAACAACAACCGCAAGATTGCAGACTGGGCTTTTACGCAGCAGGCCATCACCACAGTCACGAATACCATCACTGCCTATTGGGAACTGGTCTTCGCGCGAGGAAACGTGAAAGTCCAGGAGCAGGCCGTGACCGTGGCCGAAAAGCTCTACAACGACAACAGAAAACAGTTGGAGATTGGCACGATGGCGCCGCTCGACGTCACGCGCGCCGAATCCGAACTTGCCACCAACCGCCAGAACTTGATTGTGGCACAGACCCTGCACCTCCAGGATCAGCAAGCCTTGAAAAACTTCATCAGCAAGAACCCGCTGGCGCCTAATTTTGTGAACGTGGAAATCGTCCCTACGGATTTGCCCTTGCGCCCGGAAGCCATCGAAGCCGCTTCGTTCGAAGAAGCGGTGAAGGAGGCCTTCGCCAAGCGGCCGGAGCTGCAGCAGAGCGCCATCAATCTGCTCAACAGCGCGATCGATGTCAAAGCGACCCGCAATGCCCTGCTTCCCACGGCTACGCTCTCGGCGCAATATGGCACCGTTGGCCTCGCCGGAAACCAGACCCAAATAACGGGCACAACAAATACGATAGCTGGGGCCGCTATCGTGGATTCCGGTGGAGTCGCGAACGGCGCTGGCTTTGTACCCGTTACGGTTTTTACTCCGACGGGGAAGATCGTAACTCAGGCCGGCTTCGGCGACGCACTGAGCTCGGCGTTTCACAACACCTTCCCCGATTATCAGGTCTCATTGAACGTGCAAATCCCCATCCGTAACCGCTCCGCGCAAGCGGACAATCAGCGCTCCATCCTCACGCAGCGGCAGCTCGAAGCGCAGTTGCAGCAATTGAAAAACGCCGCCTTGCTGGACGTGCGCAACACTTACATTGCGCTTGCACAGGACCGCGCCCGTGTGGAAGCGGCCGCCAAAGCGCGCGAACTCCAGCAGCAAACCTTCGACGCCGAGCAGAAGAAATATCAACTCGGCGCATCCACCGTCTACCTCGTTATTCAAACGCAGCGCGACCTCATCTCCGCACAGGGTACGGAACTTCGCGCCCTTGCCGACCTCGTGGAAGCCAAAGCAAATTACGAGCGCGCGGTGGGCAGAACGCTGGAATCCAATCGCGTGACGATTGCCGACGCCAAGAGCGGCGATGCCGAACGCGAAACACTTATCCCCGGCACGTTGCACGGCCAGGTCGTGGGTACCGACAAGCTCTCCTTTATGTCCGACCAGAAGTAACTCGGAATGGATGTTTTTTCAGGCCGGTTCGGATAATGATTCCCGGGCCGGCCTTTTCTTTTGTCGTGACTGTCCACATTTTTTGGGGCTTATTAGTAGCTCTGCCGTCACGCCACCTCAATCAGGCATCGAGTGTCGGAAAAGGGCGACACTCGCGAGGCGGCCTGGTCTTCGCGCTTTCGCGGTGCATGCTCATTGACTTGTTCGCGCGCAGTCTGGTATTTGAAGGACAAATCGGCTCGCTAACCCTTTCGCCTCGACGCACTTGCGGCTCGTCCCTGCTTTCCAAACAACGGCCGTTTCAGGGGCATTCGGCTTGGCGAGAAGCCTCGACGACCACTGGCACAGAGAATGCACCGTCACATTAGAGCAGGAGGCCCCCCATGAATACACCCGGCCCGGCCCGTTCAAACCGCAAGTCGCTCGTCCTGATGACCCTGGTTGCGATGCTTGCGACTGGTGCGTCAGGTTGCGCACATTTCCTGGATTTTCTCTTGTTCTCGCCAGACATTACAACCAAGAGGCTGCCAAACGGCACGGTCGGAGTTGCCTACAACGCCAGAGTCGAAGCCAGCCATGATCTGGGCGCTGATTGGTTCATCACCGGCGGGCAGCTTCCACCCGGACTGCGCTTCGAGGACTCAAGAATCTCCGGCACACCGACAACAGGCGGGTCGTTCAATTTTGAGGTTACTGTTGACACCTTTAATTCAAATGTCTTCAGTACTGACTCACGGCGTTTCACAGTGCTCATCCTGGACGTGACGACCCAGACCCTCCCTGACGGAAACGCGAACCAAACTTACGCGCCGTTCACGCTGGGCGCTATCGGGCTCGTGGGCACTCCCTCATGGGCCATCGACTCTGGAAATCTGCCCGGGGGGATGACCCTCTCCACCGCGGGCGTGCTAGCGGGCACGCCAGCCAGCGGCGGAACGTTTCCGTTCACCGTCAAAGTGACAGATCAAGATGCGCCTCCACGGTCGAAAACCCGCGACCTGAGCCTCGTGGTGAACAACCCTGTTCCCACTCCCGCGCTGTTGTCGCCTAGTTCGGTCGCAGGCAGCGGTCCATCCTTCAATCTCATAGTGATCGGCTCCAATTTTGTGACTACGTCCGTGGTCACCTGGAATGCGGCCGACCGGCCCACGACCTACGTGAGCGCAACGCAACTCATGGCAGCGATTCCCGCAAGCGACCTATCCACGGGTGGAACCGCGAGCGTGGCGGTAAGGAACCCGGAACCTCGAGGGGGCACTTCCAGCAGTCTCGATTTCGATGTGGCGCCGGCTTCAAGGTCATCGTTAGTCCCGGAACGGGTAAGCGTGGACACGCAGGGCAATCAGGCCAACGGACCGAGCGCGCGCCCGTCGGTGAGCACCGGCGGACGTTTCATCGCGTTTGAGTCCTTAGCGAGCAACTTGGTTCCGGGAGACAGCAATCGCGTCAGCGACATTTTCCTCCGCGACACATGTCGAAGAGCTGCTCCGGAGTGCATTCCCTCAACCGTCCGCGTCTCGCTGGCCAACGACGCTTCGGAGGCCAACGGCGCGAGCTTTGGCCCGTCCATCAGCGGCGACGGCCGCTACGTGGTATTCACATCGCTGGCGGACAATCTCGTCGGCAAGGACAAAAATTCAAGTGCGGACATTTTTTTGCGCGACACCTGCATCGGCGCGACCGGCCAATGCCAGCCATCCACGACGCTCCTGTCCGTGGACAACACTGGCGTCCAAGGCAATTCAACCAGCGATTTTGCCAAGATCAGCAGCTCTGGGCGGTTCGTCGCCTTTGCCTCCGCAGCCGATAATCTGATCGTTGAGGACACGAATCTCAGTGAAGACGTTTTTGTCCGCGATACCTGTGCTGGCGCCGCGGAGCCGTGCTCGCCATCTACGTCTCGCGTGTCGGTAAGCGCCGACGGCATGCAGGTGGATGGGGCAAGCACGATGGCGGCTCTTAGTGCCGACGGGCGGTACCTGGCGTTCGTTTCCAATGCGTCAAACATTGCTCCCGGCGTGAAGACCGAAGGATCGGAAGTCTTTCTCCGAGACACTTGTGGCGGGATCCGGGAGCTTTGCACCCCCTCGACCATCGGCGTGTCCGTCACGGACACGGGACTGCCGGGTGACGGGCCAAGCCTGCATCCGGCTATCAGCTCCGACGGACGATTCGTAGCGTTCCTGTCGACGTCTTCCAACCTTGGAGCGAGAGGGGATATCCTCGCACGCCAGATTTTTCTGCGGGATACATGCATGGGAACGACGAATGCGTGCCGGCCGTCCACCATGTACATTTCTGCCTCTGCCGATGACGGCGAAGCAGGGGGCCTCGCTCCCGCCATCAGTACGGAGGGACGTTATGTGGCTTTTGTTTCCGCTGCATCTCACCTGGTTCCAGACGACACGAATCAGCGCGTGGACGCGTTTGTCCATGACACGTGTCTGGCATCCGCTGCCTGCGTAAAAGCCACCTGGCGCCTCTCCCGCGGAAGGCTCGGGGCCGAGGCGGATGCGGACACGCTGGCCCTCGCGCTGACGCCGGACGGCAGAGTCCTTGCTTTCACCTCAACGGCCTCGAATCTGGTTCCTGCTGATACGAACGGCGCGGAGGACGTCTTTGTGATTTTGGTCAGGGAGGATGGCCCCATCCCCTAAGCTCGCAGCTAGCCCGCTTGTCCGGCGCATGCCTTTCGCATAAGATGACTTTGCGGAGAGATTTCGCGCTCGCCCGACGCGAGCCTGGGGGGAAAGAGGCAAATCATGCCTGACCAGCGAAAGGAGGCGACCCAAACCGTTACTCCCGGCGATAATGCAGCGCCGCATCGCAAACCCTCCGCCAAAGAGCAAGCCTGGGACAAGAACACTCTCCAACCGACTCTTGAAAAAAATCCTGAGCGCCAGGCCGAATTCACTACGATTTCAGGCTATCCCATTCGCAGGCTGTACACGCCGGCAGATCTTCCGAACTGGGACCCGGATCGCGAGCTGGGCTTCCCCGGAGAGCCGCCCTACACGCGCGGCATTCATTCCACCATGCACCGCGGCCGCCTTTGGACCATGCGCCAGTTCGCCGGCTTCGGCGCGGCGGAAGACACCAACCAGCGCTTCCGTTACCTCCTCGCCCAGGGGCAGACCGGCCTTTCCACCGCGTTCGACTTGCCAACCTTGATGGGCTACGACTCCGACCACGCGCTCTCCGAAGGCGAAGTCGGCAAATGCGGTGTGGCCATCAGCTCGCTCGCGGACATGGAAGTTCTCTTCGACAAGATTCCGCTCGCAAATGTCACCACTTCTATGACCATCAACTCGCCTGCCGCCGTGATCTGGGCGATGTATCTCGCGGTTGCCGAAAAGCAAGGCGCGGATTGGAAAAAACTCGCCGGCACGCTGCAAAACGACATCCTCAAGGAATACAT
>Ga0137409_10002587_pt1 | contig 19344 bp, 22 predicted proteins | sample CZODoug1_16funga_FD_122059 | JGI IMG/M metagenome (GOLD analysis project Ga0137409, IMG submission 122059) | Vadose zone soil fungal communities from Angelo Coast Range Reserve, California, USA - CZODoug1_16fungal (Hybrid Assembly) | ecosystem: Environmental > Terrestrial > Soil > Vadose zone... | reverse complement strand
CCAGGGGTCCCTAATGGTCGTGGCTGCGGTCGCCCGACTCGATGGCATGTGTCACGCCGGAGAGATAGGTGGTGCCTCGCGGCCCACCAAATCCCCTAGGGATCAAACCGCCAGCGCGTCGCTCCGTGCGGTTCTTTGGTTGCGACTCCAACCGCGGCATGCGGAGTGACCTCGTAGAGATCCCACGGCCCGCGTCCCGCGCTTGGCGCGCTGTACTCCGCGGTGATCGCTCCGCCGCTCGCACGCGCGGGCCAGCCCAGCGACGCGTAGAGGTTCGCCACGCGCTCCAAGGTCGCCGGGTCGGTCACCTTGCGGGCTTCGCCCTCGACCACGACGTCGATGTCGTCCAGCGAGACCGACACCGCGCAGCGCGGATTTGAGGCGATGTTTCGGCTTTTGCGCAATCGAGGCCCGCTGACGATGTAGAACTTGCCATCAGCCCAGAGCGCGCCCACGGCCGCCAGGTGAGGCCGACCGTCGGGATCCGTCGTGGCCAGCCAACACGTCCGCCCCTGCTCGCGGGTCTGCGTCTCGAGCTGCTTCAACGCCCGTGACCATGGAATCGGCGCGTGTCCGTAGATGTCCAGGTTCTGTTCGTTCATTTCCAACTCCTCCTTATCCCTAAGACGATCGTCCGCCCGAGAACTCATCGGGGTCTGATCCGCTTCTCGAACCAGTGGTTGGCGTACGGCTCGCTGTTGAACGCGTCGACCTCTTTGTAGCCCGCTGATCGATACAGGCTGATCGCCTCGACCAGGGACTTGTTTGTTTCGAGATGGAGAGTTCTGACGCCATGTTTTGCGGCTTGAGTCTCGAGCTCATTCAGGATTCGACGGCCGACTCCGAGGCCGCGCGCGGACTCGGCGACCCACATTCGCTTGAGCTCAGCAGGCTCCTTCCCGTGGAACTTGAGCGCCCCGCTGCCGACTGGTTCCTCGTGGAGCGTGGCCACCAGGAATAGGCCTGCCGGAGGGCGCATCTCCTCTTCGTCGGCGGGGATGCTCTTGGCGGGATCGAATCCTATGTCGAACCTGCGGTCGAGCTCGGCGAAGTACTCGCGCAGGCAGTGCTGCGCGTGCGGGTGCGCCGGATCGATCGGTGCGATCTCGACCATGGAAGCCGTCAAGAGCCGCTCGACGTCGGCCATCGCCGCGACCAGCCGAGTCCGCTGCCTGGCGCTGAGGGGTGCAAGGAGGGAGGCCGCCAGCTCGTCGCTCCCCCGGTCGAGCACCGCTCGCTCCGAGGACCCCCGCCGAGTAAGCCGCGCAATGCGAACCCGCCTGTCGGACTGTCGCGGGCCCACGGTGATCAGTCCCGACGCTTCAAGGGACCGCAGCAGGCGGCTCATATAACCGGAGTCGAGTTGCAGTTGAGCGCGCAGCGAACGAATGTCACGACCCTCCGCGCCGATCTCCCACAACACCCGCGACTCGCCCAGGGAGCGGGCCCTCGCAAGGAACCGGTCGTTCAGCGCCCCGACGCGCTGGGTGACGATCCGGTTGAACCTCCGCACCTGCCCGACCATCGCCAGGTCCATTCTCTGACTATAGTCAGAGAACTGGCTATTTGACGGGTCAACGAGGCTGCGCCGGCTGTGAGAAGAAGTCGTGCCAACCCTGCAGGGTTTCCCGGAAGGTCATCTGGATTCGACGTTGACCACCGCTCGGGATCGCGGCACAAAGTAGACAGAGATCTCGCCGGAGGCGCTCATTGCCTCTGGAGGCAGCCAAAACCGGAGGTCGTTGACAGAAGCCCGCAGCCACCCTTCTTCTTTCCAACCGGTGACAGGAAAATCGAGCATCTCCGGCTGCCGGGGTATGTACACGAAAATCCTCTGCGACCGGCTGAGCTGCCCGTGCCGGTTGGCTTCCAGCGACGCCGCCTCAAGCATGCCTGGACGCTGACCACCGCTCGCTTAGTTTCCCGCCGGCGACGTAGCGGACGGAGCGGCCACCGCCCTCCTGTTCGAGCCAGCCATCGCGACGCAGTCGCTGGAGGTCCTGCACTGCTGTGGGGCTGGCCACGCCTGTCTCGCGTCGATAGTCCGCGTTCGTAATCGGCATCCCGAGCAAAGCCTGGTCGAGCGCGATCACGAAACGGTTTGGGTAGCCGTTTTCACGCGCGAGGCCTTCGCAGAAATCGTGTCGCGCGTATGCGATCTCAAGCCAGCGACGCCGCTCCGTGGCTTCGAACACATGGGCTTCGATGCAGAACTCGACCCACGCCGACGCATCGCGATGAGGGTCGAAGGCCGGCCCCTGGACCTCTTCCAGGACGGCGTAGTACTCGCGCGTGTGCCGCCCCAGGTACGGCTCGATGGAGACGAGCTCGGGACCGAGAAGTCCTTCCTTGGCCAGGACCAGGGATTGGACGACCCGGGCGACGCGTCCATTACCGTCTCGAAAGGGGTGGATCGAGACAAGGTTGAGGTGCGCCATCGCCGCTCGGACCACGGGGTGCCGCGCCAGGTCGCCGGAACCCAACCAGGCGGCCACCTCTTTGAGGAGCGCCGAAACCTCGGCTGAGGCGGGCGGCCGGTAAGGGTCGCGGCCGAGTCCGCGCGTAACGATCACGGATCCGTCGCGCAACCGTCCTGGCCCAGCCTCGGGCTGTGGATGACAGACGAGGAAGTGCAGCTCCAGGATCGTGGGCGGCGACCACTCGAAGCGGCGATCCTCGGCCAGCACCGCGACTCGGTCCATGGCCTGTGCATATGCGGCGATCACACGCTGGGTTTCGTCGGATGTGGTGGACGGGTGGCGCCCGGCAAGGATCTCGACCGTATCCTCGACGCTGGCGCCATAGCCCTCGATCGAGGTCGACCCGACCGTCGCCTCGGCGGCGGCCAGCCGGCGCAGCGCGCCGGTCCATGGCTGCGACGCGGCCCCGAGATGCTCCGCCAGGTAGCGGCGCACGTCGTCGAGCTCTTCGAGGCGCCGGAGGAGCGCGGGTGATTTGGGTGGTGTGGCGTAGATCGACACGGGAAGTAGTATAGGCGAATAAACGATTATTCCACCATTCTGTTGGTGGATGCCCCACGTCGGGGCATCCACACCGAAACCCTCCCTAGCTGCTCCTGATGTCGCCTGTGTTGCCGCCCTGATCGGGCGATGCGTTGTGCCACTCGCGCGCGAGCAGCCCAGGTCCGTTGGCGTGGTAGTCGAACCCGAAGCTCGGGATGTCATAGGTTGCCTCAGCGCCGTAGACCGTCTTCACGAAGTCAGCCGTGGTACCGCAGCCGGTGTCACACGTGGCTGCGGGGTTGAAGCTCCCGCCGGAGACGACGATGACGAAGTTGCCGTTGAAGCTTCCCGTCACTCCCGCGCGGATCTTTCCGCCCGTTGGCTCGGAGGTCTCGCAGGCACCAGGGCTGGCGCCATCGACTGCCACGAACCGGCCGGCGATGAAGCTTTCCGTGACGGTGTAATTGCCGGCGCCATCAGGCGCCGTCGACGCGTCAAACACCCGCTTGTACGTGTCGTTGGCCCAGTCATTGCCACAGGTTCCCGAGTCGGACGAGCCACTGTTGATGGGTCCGTACCGGACGGTGTCCTGCGACGCTGTGACAGCGGCAGGCGCCGCCGCGAGCGCGAGGATGGCGGCGGCCAAGGATAACCATCGCTTCATGCTTCTACTCCTTACGACGAGCCCCAAGGCCCGTCACACCCAGCCGGCGGCGTTATGTGAATTCATTATGGGCCGATCCAAGCCTTAAGAGCCAGGCGAAAATCACCTGATAACCGTGCTTGGTGGCGAGCGGTTAACTTACTGGTATGTGCGCCAGGCCCAGAACCCTCGCCGAAACACAGCTCCGGTTCTACCGCCTCACACACGAGCGGCTGCTGGCTGTTTCGGAGGGCCTGGATGCGAAGCGGTTCAGCTGGAGCGCTGGACCCAGCCTTCACTCGGTCGCCTGGCAGCTATGGCATTGCGCGCGCTGGGACGACGTTCTCGCCGCCCACATCAACCGCGACATGGGGCGCGAACCTCAAGCGCAGGTTTGGGACAGGGAATCCATAGCGCAACGCTGGTCGCTGATCCCCGGCTCGATGGGTCGGCGCGACGCTGGCACCGACCTGGCCGACGAAGAGGCCGAGAAGATCAAGTTTCCCGCCCAAGGAGACGTGATCGATTACGCCAGGCGGGCATTCACATTCGTCGAAGATGCGATCGCCGCGATTCCCGATCACCTCCTCCTGGAGGTCGCCAAGGACGACCCCGACGGGGATACGAACCTGGATAACGTGATCATCTACCTCGAACACCTGAGCCGCCACCTCGGCATGATCGAGTCGATTCGCGGCCTGCAGGGACTGGCCGGTTCGTCCACGCGCTGACACAGTTGGGCCGAGTCGAACTGGCCCGCAGGGCGTTTCTTCAAGAGGAAGTGGCTTAGATGGACACGACAACCCTGGTGATCATCGGCCTGGCTGTGCTCGTGATCGTGATCATGCTTCTCTCCTCGAAGGGAGGGCGCCGCGCCCGCGTCGACCTGCAGCCGCTGTCGAACGAGTCGCGCGACCGATACCTGACGGAGTGGGACCGGATCGAGATGCGTTTCGTCGACGCGCCTGAAGAGGCTGTGCGCGAAGCCGACGCGATCGTCATGTCGGTGCTGCGCGAGCGGCGACATCCGCTCGAGACGCGGCTGCTCCCCGACGACGTCCAGGAGGCCCGCAAGGACGCTTCGAGGGGTCGAGGCGACCGCACTGAAGGCATGCGCCGCGCGATGCTGCGCTACCGCGCCGCGATGGAGAAGATCGTGCCCGCCCCCCGGGACGAGCGCCCGCGCCGGGAGATGGCGTAACCCGCGCGGTTCGTTCTCATATTCAGATTCCTGGAGGCGTCGAGTGCGGCCAGGCGTCGAGGACGCCCGACAGGCGTGAGACGACTTCGGTGGCACCGGCGATCTCGTAGATGTAGGTCACACCGGTCGGAGTCGGCTGGCCGCCAAAGCACGTCGAACAGGCGCGCTCGCCGGAATAAAAGACCAGGTCGTTGGTGAGGAATCTCACGCCAGAGCGTCCGGCCGGCGTGACGTTCGACACGCTGTTCGACTGGACGCTGTAAAGACCGATCGTGCCCAGGCCGCTCGAAGTTCGGAACGTGTAGGCGATCCACCGGCCGTCGGGCGATGACTTCGGCGATATCCAGTGGACCGGCAGCATCGAGGAGACCCCGGTGCCTGGATCCCACCGGCGCACCGTCCCGCCGGAATCCCGAAAGAACAAGCGGCTCGGAACCGATGCCCACACGCCCATCGTCATTCCAGACGTTGAATAGACCAGCGCCCCGTCGCTGGCTTTCCGCACCTGGACTGGCGCAGTCGGGCCGGTGCCTGTGCCTCGAAACGTCTGCACCAGCGCGAAGTACAGGCCGTCGGGCGAGAAGCTGAGGAAGCTGTCGTCCTCGTCAGGACTGACGCCGCGGCCGGGCACGGGAGGGAGCGTGGTGAGGACTTTGTTGCCCGAAGGCGAGGCAAGGTGCCACGCGTTGCCGTCGATGTAGGTGATGGAGCGACCGTCGGGGCTCATCGAATATTGACCCGAGCCGAATCCCGCACCGAAGATCGCAAGCACCGTGGTTGTGCCGCTGACGAGGTCGGCCTTGACGATCTGGTTGGCGGCCGTGGTGTACGTCACCTGTGTGGAGCTCGCGAACTGAGGGCTGAGTGCGGCGGCATCGAAGCGGCACACGTTCTTGGCGTTGGCGGGGTCCTGGATGTCGCGGATCACATACGTGGGGTCTCCGGTCACAGTTCCGATCACCAGCGCATCGCCCGCGGGGACCGGGATGTCGCAGTGAACCAGTGCGGCGCCGCCAGGAGTCCCGCTTGGGTTTGCCGACGGGCTCGACGAGGCCGAGGGCGTGGTGCCGGCCGACGCGCTCGCGGTCGCGGTCACGTTTGGCTGGGCGCTGGGGCTCGGGGCGGTTCCGCTTGGCGAGCCGCCGCATGCTGTGACGGCGAGAGCCGCCACCAGCGCGACTCGGATCAGATGCACCCGGTAACGGTAGCGCGGCTAGTCGATCAGCTGTCCAAGCAGCCTGCGCGTTTCCGGCGCGAGCTTGTCGCGCAGCCGGTAGTAGATCCAGATGCCGCGCTTTTCCGATTCGACGAGCCCCGCTTCCTTCAGCCTGGCCATGTGGTGCGAGATCGTCGGCTGGGTCAGCTCCAGCCCGGCGGTGAAGTCGCAGATGCAGATCGGCGAGCCGGCCTTCCACAGCGAGGCGAGGATGGTGAGTCGCGTGGGGTCGGCCAGCACCTTCATCAGGTCGGAGGTCTGATTGGCCCAGCTCTCCTTGACCTTGGGGAGCTCGCAGCATGCGCCACGCTCACGAACCATTGGAAGCGCCTTGGTCGCCACGCGGGTATCATACGAAATCCATCGACAAATGTCGATGGATCTGCTAGGATCGACCCATCGACGTTCATCGATGGATATTCAAGGAGCTCGGTTTCATGAGTGACGTGAAGGAAGCGGTCCGATCCAGGTACGCGGGCGTCGCGAAGCAGCTTTCGGTGATTCAGCCAGATCCGGCAGCCGGATGCTGCCAGGCCGACGGACCCGATTGCGGGTGCAGCGGGTCGTACTCGGCCGCCGAGCTGGACGAGATCGGACTGACCGAGTCCATCAGCCTCGGCTGCGGCAATCCGACGATGCTCGCTCAGCTCCAGCCGGGCCAGGTCGTCCTCGACCTCGGATCAGGCGCCGGCCTGGACGTCCTGCTCTCGGCTCGGCGCGTCGCCCCCGGCGGCCACGCATACGGCGTGGACATGACCGACGAGATGCTGGAGCTCGCCAACGGCAACATGAAGAGGGCCGGAGTCGGCAACGCCACGTTCCTGAAGGGCTCGATCGAGAACGTGCCTCTGCCCGACGCTTCGGTCGACGTCGTGATCTCAAACTGCGTCATCAACCTGGCCGAAGACAAGGGCGCCGTGATCAAGGAAGCGTTCCGAGTGCTGCGTCCGGGCGGACTGTTTGCCGTGGCCGACATGGTCGAGCTCGAACCGCTCGAGCCGGCTTTGAAGAAGCGGCTCGACGCCTGGGCCGGCTGCCTCTCGGGGACGATCCCGATCGAGGAGTACCGCGCCGCGCTGGTCGCCGCGGGGTTCGCCGACCCGGACTTCCAGGTGCACGCCACGGAGAGCATGCCGGGCGTGGACGGAAAGGTCGGCAGCGCTTACATCAGGGCCAGGAAAACTAGCTAAGCCTCGAATTCGCGATCCGCCGCGCGGCCGTGTCCGTGCTGATGCCCTCTTGCTTTGCGTGCTGCAGGATGTCGTAGACGGCGTCGCCGATGCCGGCCAGCCGGGCATCGAGGATCGCACGGGTCCAGCCAAGCTCTTCGAGGCCACCGCCGTGCAGGACGCCGCCGGCGTTGATCACGAAGTCGGGGGCATAGACGATGCCGCGTTCGGAGAGCAGGTCGGCGTCCGATGGAGTCTCGAGCTGGTTGTTGGCGCCGCCGGCGACCACGCGACAGCGAAGGTCGGGGATCGAACGCGCGTTGAGGATGCCGCCGGTCGCGCATGGCGCCAGCACGTCGCATTCGGTGGCGAGCACCGCATCGGGTGCCACGACCTTGATGCCCCTAACTCTCAGCGTCTCCAACCTGTGCGGGTCGATGTCTGAGGCGGTGATGTCCGCTTCGGCTTCGCGCAGGAGCTCGATCAGACCGCCGCCAACCCCGCCCGCGCCCTGCACGACGATGGAGCGGCCGGCCAGGTCGTCAGACCCGAAAGCGAACCGGCAGCTCGCGCGGATGCCGTGAAACACGCCGACCGCGGTGTCCGGCGCTGTGTCTCCTGAGCCTCCGGCCGCCTCGGTCTTGCAGAAGACGTACGGGCAAACCTCCGCGATGACGTCCATGTCCACCGCTGAGGTGTTCATGTCCGGAGCGCAGCTGTAGATCCCGCCCAGGGAGGCGACGAAGGCTCCGTACTCATGCAGCAGACGCCGCCTTTCTTGACCCTGAGGTATCTGAGTGGTGGGCAACGCGATCACCGCCTTGCCGCCACCGCGCGGGAATCCCACGCTGGCGAACTTGAGGGTCATCGCCTCGGACAGACGGAGGCCGTCCGCGAGAGCGTCGGCGGGTCGCGCGTAGTGCTTCATCCGGGTCCCCCCGCCGGAAGGCCCGAGCCGCGTCGAGTGCACGCAGATGAACATCCACGTTCCCGTCTGCCGGTCGCGATGAACCGAGACGGATTCGCCATCCCAAGCGGCCAGAAGCTCCTCCATTCCCTTGGAGGCGAGTCTAAAAGGTCGCGGTCAGGCTGCGCGAGAGCGAGCGGTCGCCTTGGGGCGCGCCCGACCTGTGTCGTCAGCCGGGTGTTCAACCACCGCCAGCACGCGCGGTGCGATGAACCTCGCCGTGCGCACCACGCCACCCGTGCGGGTCAGCTCGCGAACCTCGACGGTCGTGCGTGAGCTGCGCACCTCTACGGTGCGTCCCGCCTTGGTGGCCCCCACGATGTACTCCCTCGCGGCGCCGGAACCGGCGTCGACCAGGACCTCAACACAATCGCCTTTTGCCATGTCTGTTTTATGCCCAAATTCGGGTCTCCTGAAGCGTCGTCAACGCATGTCACAATGCCCCGATCATGGGCGTCGCTGGAGTGGGGGAGTCGGCCGAGCGGGCGCTGCTGCCGCTCACGCTGCAGAACACCTATCGCGCCCGATACCGCGCGATGCGGCCGGGGTGGCAGTCGAGCGGGGACCAGCTCGAGGCCCTGGTCAGGGGCCTCCTGACCCCGGACAGCCGCGTCCTGGATCTGGGCTGCGGACGGGGTGGCCTTGTCGAGCTGATCTGGCGCGATGTGAAGTTCGCGGCCGGGCTCGATCCGGACATACCGTCGCTGAGCGAGCATCGGGCGCCGGGCATGCCCGTGCTCCGCGGCGTCGGCGAGCACCTCCCGTTCGCCGGTGAGTCCTTCGACCTCGTCGTGAGCGTCTGGGTGCTCGAGCACGTGAAGGAGCCGTTGAAGGTGCTGCGCGAGGTGGCGCGGGTGCTCCGGCCGGGCGGCCATTTCGTCTTCCTGACGCCCAACCTCCGCAATCCGCTCGTCGCGATGAACCGCGTCGGGAAGGTGATTCCTCTGCTGCAGACCCAGCTCGTGTCGCGTTTTTACGGCCGTCGCCAGGCCGACACTTTTCCGGTGCAGTACCGGGCCAACACCGCGAAAACCATTCAGAGGCTGGCGCAGGCGAGCGCTTTGCGGGTCGCCGAGCTCCGGGTCGTGCCGGACCCGACCTACCTGGCCCTGAACGGGCTCATGTTCCGGACCTCAGTCTTTGCCGAACGCCTCATGCCAAAAGGCTGGGGAGTCCACCTGGTGGGAGATCTGATCCGGGCGTAGTTAGGACCATTTGTGCCCGATTGGCTGGGTCCATAGCGCGTGATCCGACCATTCAGGCCCGAATGGCGGGCCGCGCCCAGTCGACGAGAACCCGGACCTGCCTTTTCCGAACGAGAACTAGCCGATTCCCGGAAGTCAGTCTCAGTGGCCTAGCAAGTAGCCCATTCGGCGCGGCATCCGCGCGAGCTGGTCGATCAGCGGATTCGGTTTGCGGCCCTGCTCTTCCGCCGTCTCCTTGGAGATCATCGCCCGTCTCACCACCGCTGCACCGATTGATCGGAACGGCTGCGGCGGGAACAAGCGCGGCCTGGGATTGACCATCGGCAGGCGGACCGTGTCGGTGTCGTGGTCCGTCACCAGGTCCGCGAGGACCTGACCGGCGAGGTGAGTGGGCGCCACCCCGTTGCCCGTGTAGCCGAGCGCGAAGTAGAGGTTGCCGGGATGAAGCGTGCCGATCACGGGAAGATGAGTTGGAGAGACGTCGATCGGGCCGCCCCACGCGTCTTCGAGGGGCACGTCGGCGAACGACGGGAACATCAGGCGGAACCCCTCGGCCGTCTCAGTCACGGCTCGCGCGTCGCGGGTGAACATGTCGTCGATCGTCCGGCGCGCCCGACCGCCGCCCCCGCCAAATGCGATGCGGCCGTCACGCGTGGTCCTGAAGTAGCGAAGCGAGGTCCGGAAGTCCGAGATCAGCTCGCCGCCGCTCCAGTTGATCTCGGCGATCCGCTCGGGTGCCGGCGCCGTGAGCACGATGTACGAGCTCCACGCCACCAGCCGGCGCTGAAGCTGCGGCCAGCCGGTCGCCCACGCGTTGACCGCGAGGACGGCGCGCCTGGCCCGGACAGAGCCTCGGGCGGTTCTCACGACTGCCGGCGGGCCGGCCTCGAGGCCGGTCACCGTGCTCCCTTCGTGGATCCTGACGCCCCGCTCCAGGACCACCCGGCGAAGGCCGCGCACGAGCAGGCCCGGCTGAACCGATGCGCCGTCGGGCATGAACGCGCCGCCTCGGAACGCCGGCGATGCGCACCGCTCGCGGACCTCGGCCGCCGTCAGCTCGCGCAGCTCCTCGGGAGCGCCCACGTCGCGGGCAAGCTGGACCATCTCCTCGCACAGCTTCTCGTGGGCATCGGCCGTGATCGCGTACATGTAGCCGGCTTTCTTGAACCAGGCGTCGATGCCGTTGTCGTCGCAGAACTTACCGATCGCGGTGATGCTGGCGGAGATCGCTCGGCACGCTTTGACCGACGCCTCGGCGCCGTAGAGCGTGACCAGGCCGTCAAGCTCGTCCCACCAGCCGCTGGCGAAGCCGCCGTTGCGGCCGCTTGGGCCGGCGCCGCAGATGTCCTGCTCGAGGAGGACGATCCCGAGATTGGGATTCGCCCGGGTCAGGAAGTAAGCCGTCCACAGCCCGGTGAAGCCGCCTCCGACGATGACCACGTCCGCCGTGACGTCGCCGGTGAGGGGCGCGCAGGCCGAGCCGCTCTCCCGGGCCAGCGCCTCCCGCAGCCACCAGCTGCGCTGGGCGCCGGGGGTGAGGGCGTTGCCGGCGAGATTAAGGCTTGAAGCCATGGGGGGCGTAGCCGACAATATGGCGCATGAGTTTAAGCGAGCTTCTGCTGATCATTGCCCTGGTCGTTCTGATCGTCGCGTCCATAGGCTGGTCGTATAAGAAGACGAACCTCATCGCAGTCGGTTTGGCACTATGGGTGCTGTCGGACCTCATCGGCCGGCTCTCGAGCCTGAGCCTGAGCACGATCCTTTTGATCCTGGCGTTCGTCGCGTTCGTGCTTGGCGCCATCGGCTGGGGTTGGAGGAAGGTCGAGCTGATCGCGGTCGGGCTGGCCCTCTGGCTCGCCTCGATCGTGCTGCCGATGCTCATCCATTAGCCATGGCCTATTCAGCCGACTACTCCGTCGACGTCAAGGCGCCGGAGTCAAAGGTGTTCGACTATGTCGCCGACGTCTCGCGCCACGGGGAGTGGGGGAGCGAAGCCGATCACATGAAGGCCACCGCCGAAAAGCCGGGACCCCCGGCCTTGGGCGCTCGATACAAGGCGGACGGGCTGCTGAACGGCAAGCCCAACCAGTCGACGGTGACGATCACCGCCCTCGAGCCGCCGAAGCGATTGGCCTTCGACGCCGAAGACTCGAACTCGGTTTTCCATCACGAGTTCACGTTCACACCGTCGAACGGCGGCACCAGGGTCGAGCGGCACGTGACCATGACCAAGGGCCCGTTCTACTTTCCGCTCGTCCTGACGATCTTCAAGAGCACCGTCCAGAAGAACTACAACGGGGCGATGACAAACCTGAAGACGAAGATGGAGAGCGGCGCCTAGAACAGATCAGCGGGCGGCGGGGACTCTGGACGCTCCTCCGCCGCCTGTGAGTCGGGCCGCGATCACCACCGGGATGATCGTGACGAGGATCACGAAGGACACGACCACGTTGACCTCCGGCAGTCGCTGGCCGAGCCGGATGGCGCCGAAGATCCAAAGCGGCAGCGTGTTCTGCGCCCCCGCGGTGAACGTCGTGACGATGACCTCGTCGAACGACAGCGCGAAAGCGAGCATGGCTCCGGCGACGATCGACGTGGAGATCAGGGGCAGCGTGATGTCCCGGAAGACCTGGAAGCCGTTGGCGCCGAGGTCCATCGCCGCCTCGATCAGCGAACCCTGGGTCCGGCGGAGGCGGGCGAGGATGTTGTTGTAGACCACCACGATGCAGAACGTGGTGTGGCCGACCACGATGGTCCAGATCGAAAGGTGGATGCCGTTAAAGCTGAAGAAGGCATTGAGAGAGATCCCGGTGATGATCCCGGGCAGCGCGAGCGGCAGCACGAACATCAGGCTCACCACCTCGCGACCGAAAAACGTGAGCCGGTGGATGGCGAACGCAGCGCACGAGCCGAGGAGCAGCGCAAGGGCGGTTGCGGTAAGCCCGGCCTGCAGCGAAAGCCCCAGCGCCGCCCGCACGTCCGGGTCTTCCCATGTCGAGTTGAACCATTTCAGGGTCAGGCCAGGTATCGGCCAGCTCTGGATGTTCGACGTGTTGAAGGCGTAGAAGAAGATCAGCAGGATCGGGATGAACAGGAACAGCAGGACCAGTCCGACCCACAGTTGAAGGCCCAGGCGCGTCCACCTTCCTTCCATCAGAGCGCCTCGAACGCGCCCAGGCGCTGGGCGATCAGGAGGTACACGGCCATGATCGCCACCGGGACCGTCGCCAGCGCGGCGGCGAAGGGGATGTTGTTTGCGATGCCCACGTTGGAATACACGACGTTGCCCAAGAAGCTCGAGCCTGCCCCGCCGACGAGGATCGGCGTGATGTAGTCGCCGAGCGTCAGCGAGAACGTGAAGATCGAGCCGGCGGCGACGCCTGGAAGCGCGAGCGGCAGCACGATGTCGCGGATCGTGCGCCACCGTCGCGCGCCGAGGTCCGCGGCGGCTTCGAGCAGTGACTCGGGCACGCGCTCGAGCGCCGCGTAGACGGGGATGATCATGAACGGCAGCCATATGTACGAGAACACCACCCACATCGCGGTGTTCGTGTAGCCGATGTCCGCCGGCGGAAGACCTAACGAGCGGAGGCTCCAGTTGAGCAGCCCGTTGTGGTTGAGGATGAGGATCCAGGCGTAGACACGAGCGAGGTAGCTGGCCCACAAGGGCAGCAGCACGGCGGCGAACAGGAAGGTCTGCGCGCGGCGCGACGCCACGCGAGCCATGAAGTACGCGAACGGGAACGCCAGCACGGCGTCGGTGATGGTCACCAACGCGGCCATCATCACCGTGCGGCCGATGATCGTCCGATAGGTCGGCTCGGTGAAGATGATCCGAAAGTTGTTCGTGTTCCAGACCTGGATGATCTGGGTCGTGAACGGGTCGATCGACCAGAAGGCCGTGATGAGCAGGAGCACGAGCGAGGCGAGGTAGACCAGGACAAACCAGGCCAGCGGAGGCGTGAGCAGGAGCAGCGGCCGCAGCCAGGAGAAGCGCCACAGCACGCGCTGAAATTTAAGTGTCGCGGCCCCGAGGTTCCTTGCATCTTTGCGGCCTGGTCGGCCGGGCGCCTTCGGCGCTGAAGCCGGCGTCAAGGGGCCCGGCGCTGCGTCGTCACGCATCCACGGATGCGCTCCTCCTGGCGCCACCCTTTCCTTGGCTCCGGCCGCCGATGCCGCAAATCTGCTGCGGACTCTCGGGTCCGCGACACGGCGGCCCCGCCCCCTTTGGGACGAGGCCGTCTCGCTACTTCAGCAGCCAATCAGCCCTTGATGGTGGTCCAGGCGGCGACCCACTGGTCGTACGGGATGCAGTTGCTGGTGCCGTCGCCGCACTGCGCGAGCGGCGTCTTCCAGAACTTGATGGTGTCGAAGTAGGAGCTCAGCGCGTCGGCGTGGTACTCCTTGCAAGAGCCTGCCTGCAGGGCTTCCATCTCCTGGCAGGCCTTGGTGTTGACGGGCGTCTCGCCGAAGAACAGGGCCTGCGTGGCCTGCACCTTCGGCGTGCTCACGTATGCGGTCCACAGGTATGCGCAGTTCGGGTGCGTTGCCTTGGTGCCGAGCATCCACGTGTCGCCCCAGCCCGTCGCCCCTTCCGAGGGGATCGTGTCGGCGACTGGCGCGCCGGCGGCCTTGAGCTGGATGGTCTGGTAAGGCCACGCGGCGCCGACCTTGACGTCCCCGTTCTGGAACAGCGAGATCTCCTCAGACGCCAGCGCCCAGTACTTCTTGATCAGCGGCCTCTGGTCCTTGAGCAGCTTGACCGCGGCGTCGAACTGGTTCTGCTTCAGCTCGTATGGGTCTGTGATCTTGAGGCTGGGCTGCGTCTTCATCAGGTAGAGAGCAGCGTCAGCGATCTGGATCGGGTTGTCCGGAACCGTGATGAGGTTCTTGTTCGCCGGGTCATAGAGGACGTTCCAGCTGGTCGGCGGGTTGACGAACTTCTTGGTGTCGTACAGCAGCGTGTTCGGGCCCCACTGCAGGGAGATCCCGTAGTGGACCCCGTTGATGGTGTTGTACGGCGGCGACTTGAAGTACGTCTGGAAGTTCGCGAAGTCGGGGATCAGCTTCTCGTTCATCGGGCGCACGTCGCCGCTGTAGATGAGGCGAAGGTCCGCGTCACCCGAGGCGGAAACCATGTCGTACTGCCCGCCACCGCCGTCCTTCATGAGGCTCACCATCTCGTCGGACGAGCCGGCGTACTTGGAGTTGACCTTGCAGCCGGACGCCTGAGTGAACTGCTTCACCCACGAGTCGTCCGCGTAGCCCTCCCAGGCGATCAGGTTCAGCTGGCCCTCGCCTGGCCCGATGGACGTCGGGGTCGCCAGCTTCGCCGTCGGCGGCTGCGCCTGGGTCGAGCCGGTTGGCGTCGCGTTGGATCCGCACGCCGTCACGGCCAGCAGCGCGGCCGCGGCCAAACATCCCAGCCGGACCAAACCGGCCAGGCCACCTTCTCCTGAACTCATCTTCCTTACCTCTCCTTACTGCCGAGAACGTACGTGTGGTCTGCCGTCCAGGCCAGCCTCACCGGCCGGCCCTGAAACCGCTGGGCGTCGCCCGCGGCGTCCATATTCTGGCGTACCGCGACCAGCTGCTCGCCTCGGTCCAGCCGGACGACGTAGCGGGTCGACATGCCAACGTATACGACCTCCTCTACCGTGCCGGGTTCCACCCGCATCCCGGCGTCGGGCTCCTCTCCCTCCGTGAGCATGCGGATCTTCTCCGGGCGGACGACAAAGCGGACCCCATCCCTGAGCAGCACGTTCGAGATGCCGATGAAGCCGGCGACGAACTCGGAGGCGGGCTGCTCGTACACCTCGACCGGCGACCCGATCTGCTCGATCTTCCCGTTGGACATGACCGCAACCCGGTCGCTCATGGTCAGCGCCTCTTCCTGGTCGTGAGTGACGTACACGAACGTGATCCCGACCTCCTTCTGGATCTGCTTGAGCTCGATCTGCATCTCCTGCCGCAGCTTCAGGTCGAGAGCGCCAAGCGGCTCGTCGAGCAGCAACACCTCTGGTTCGTTGATCACGGCGCGGGCGAGCGCCACGCGCTGGCGCTGGCCACCGGAAAGCTGGTTCGGCCGGCGGCGGCCCAGGCCCGTCAGGCGCACCATGTCCAGAGCGCGTTCGACACGCTTGTTGCGCTCCGCGTTGGCGATGCCCTTGATGCGCAGGCCGTAGCCGATGTTCTGGGCCACGCTCATGTGTGGGAAGAGCGCGTAGTCCTGGAAGACCGTGTTGGTGTCGCGCAGGTGCGGCGGCACCGAGGTGACGTCGCGACCGGCGAGCTCGATGCGGCCGGCGTCAGGCCGCTCGAATCCGGCAATCATCCGCAGCAGTGTCGTCTTGCCTGAGCCTGAAGGACCGAGCAGGGTGAAGAACTCGCCCTGGTCGACCACAAGGTCAACACCGTCGACGGCTACGACCTGGCCGTAGTTCTTTCGAATCCCCTGGAGTCGTAATGCCGCCGGCTTGTCTTCGCTCAGTCGAGGGACGCCATCACGTGCTTGAGCTGGGTGTATTCCTCGAGCGAGTAGGCCGACATGTCCTTGCCGTATCCACTTTGCTTGTAGCCGCCGTGCGGCATCTCGTTGACCAGCGGGATGTGCGTGTTGATCCACACCGTTCCGAACTGGAGGCGCCGGGCCATGCGCAGGGCGCGTCCCACGTCGCGCGTCCAGACGGAGGCAGAGAGGCCGTACTCGACCGAGTTGGCCCACTCCAGGGCCTGGTCCTCGTCGCTGAACCGCTGGATCGTGACCACCGGTCCGAACACCTCCCGGTTGACGATCTCGGCGGTCGGTCCGGGCGGCAGGACGATCGTGGGCTCGTACCACGAGCCGGCGCGCTTGATGCGATGGCCGCCGGCCACGACCTCCGCGCCCGCCTCTTTTGCCCGGTCGACGAACCCGGACACACGCTCGAGCTGCTCTTCCGACACCAGCGGTCCCATGTCGGTGTCGGCCGCTGCCGGATCGCCCACCTTGAGCGACTTCACGGCGGGGATGAGGTCGGCCACCAGCTTCTCGTGGATGCGCGGGCCCGCGATGATGCGGGTCGCGGCCGTGCAGTCCTGGCCTGCATTGAAGAAGCCACCGATCTTGATCCCTTCCACCACCGCGCTGAGGTCTGCGTCGTCGAACACGATCACCGGCGCCTTGCCGCCGAGCTCGAGGTGCACGCGCTTCAACGTCGCGGCGGCGTCGCGCGCGACCAGCTTGCCGGTGGCGACGTCGCCGGTCAGCGAAACCATGGCCACGCCCGGGTGGCGGACGATCGCGCTCCCGACGGGCTCGCCGTCGCCGGTGACTACATTCAGCACGCCCTTGGGAAGGATGTCCTCGGCCAGCTCGGCCAGGCGCAGCGCAGTGAGCGGCGTCCACTCAGACGGCTTCAACACCACAGTGTTGCCGGCCGCAAGGGCCGGGGCCAGCTTCCAGGTCGCCATCATGAGCGGGTAGTTCCACGGCGCGATCGAGCCGACGACTCCGAGCGCCTCGCGCCGCAGCATGCTGGTGAAGCCTTTCATGTACTCGCCGGTGGCCTTGCCTTCGAGCAGCCGCGCGGTGCCGGCGAAAAACCGAAAGCAGTCGACGATCGGAGGGATCTCCTCCGAGATGGTCGGCGCCAGCGGCTTGCCGACGTTTTCGGACTCGATGCGCGCCAATTCGTCGCCGTGCAGCATCAAGACGTCGGCGAGCTTGAGCAGCATCTCGCTGCGCTCGCGCGGAGTGGTGTCGTACCAGACGTCGTCAAACGCGTCACGCGCGGCCCTCACCGCCAGGTTGACGTCTTCCTCGGTGCCCTTGGGCACCTCGGCGATCACCTTGCCCGTGGCGGGGTTGATGATCTCCTGGTAGTCGCGGCCGGACCCCGGCACCCATTTGCCGTCGATAAACATCTCGCGCCGCTTCAGGGTGGTGCTCATGGCTTGCTCCTTGCCTCGGCCAGTGCTGAGCCGAGGATGTCCAGCCCTTCCATCAGCTGGTCGTCCGGGATGGTCAGCGGCATCAGGGTCCGGATGACGTTGTGGTGCGTGCCGGCGCGCAGCACGATCAAGCCCTTCTCGCGCGCCGAGGCAAGGATCGCCGCCGCTTCCTTGTCCGCGGGCTCCTTGGTGCCGCGGTCGCGTACGAGCTCCATGCCCATCATCGCGCCCAGGCCGCGCACGTCCCCGACGATGTCCTGGTCGGCGGCCCAGCTCTGCATGCGCTCTTCGATGACGGATCCGATTCGCGCCGCACGCTGTGGCAGCTTCTCGTCCCGCATCACGTCCATTACCGCCACGCCGGCCGCGCACGCGACCGGGTTGCCGCCGTAAGTTCCGCCCAGGCCGCCGGGATCGGGCGCGTCCATCACGTCTGCGCGGCCGACCACCCCTGACAGCGGGAACCCCGCGGCGAGGCTCTTGGCGACGGCGACGAGGTCGGGCTTCACGCCAGAGTGCTCGATCGCAAAGAACTTGCCCGTGCGGCCGAACCCGGTCTGGATCTCGTCGACGATCAGCAGGATGCCGTGGCGCTCGGTCAGCTCGCGGAGCCGCTGGAGGAAGTCTGCAGGGGCCGGGACGAAGCCGCCCTCGCCGAGGACCGGCTCGATGACAACCGCCGCGACTCGCTTGGGCGAGACCTCGGACTCGAACAGGCTCTCCAGCGAGGCGAGCGCGCGCTCGGTGCTCCAGCCGCGGTACTCGTACGGAAAAGGCGACTGGTAGATCTCGGCCGCGTAGGGGCCGAAGTTCTGCTTGTAGGGGCTGACCGACCCGGTGAGGCTGAGGGTAAGCAGCGTCCGCCCGTGGAAGCTGCCGCGGAAGCTGATCACCGCCGGCCGTCCGGTGAAGGCGCGCGCGATCTTGACCGCGTTCTCGATCGCCTCGGCGCCTGTGCTGAAGAAGATCGCCTTCTTCGGTCCTGGCAGGGGCGCTACCTCGCACAGCCGCTCGGCGAGGCGAAGGTAGGACTCGTACACGACGACCTGGAAGGAGGTGTGGGTGGCCCGGTCGAGCTGCGCCCGCACGGCCTCCATCACCCGCGGGTGGTTGTGGCCGACGTTCATCACGCCGATGCCCCCGGAAAAGTCGATATAGCGGCGCCCGTCGACGTCCCAGAGCTCTGAGCCCTGTGCACGGTCGGCGGCGATGGGATGGGCGGAGGTGATGCCGCGCGGCACGTATTTGGTTCGAAGCTCGGTCAGTTCCGCTTGGGTGGACTGCTTCTCGACCCTCACGCGGCCATTACAGCAGATACCATCCGCGACTGTGGACGCCACCGCGGCAGCCGTCGAGCGGCTCTGGCCGGGCCGGCGCCCAAAGGTGACCATGCTCAGCGGCGGCATCACCAACCTGAACTACAAAGTCGAGGTCGACGGGGCGTCGTACGTGCTGCGCATGGGCGGCGCGCAGACGGGCCTGCTTGGCATCGACCGGGCGGTGGAACACGCGGCGAGCCTGCGCGCCGAGGAGATCGGAGTCGGGCCGGCGGTGGTTGATTTCGTCCCGTCAGAGGGCTGGCTCGTGGCGCGTTTCATCGACGGCCGCCCCATCCCCCCGGACGAGATGCGAAGGCCGGCCGTGCTGTCTCGCGTGGCGGAGGCGCTGAGGAAGCTTCATTCGGCGGCGGCCATACCGGGCCGCTTTGACGCGCATACCGTGGTCGACGAATACCGGGCCGAGGCCGAATCGCGCGGGGTCGCGATGCCGGAAGAGTTCGCGGCTTCGCACGCGATTTCGGACCGGATTCGGGCAGCGCGCGGCCCACAGCCGCTGGTGCCGTGCCACAACGACCTGCTGAACGCGAACTTTCTCGACGACGGCGCGATCCGGATCGTCGACTGGGAGTACGCGGGCATGGGCGACCGGTTTTTCGACCTGGCCAACTTCTCGGTCAACCACGATTTCGCGGTCGAAGACGACGGGCGGCTGCTCGCCGCTTATTTCGGCAAGGAGCGCGAGGCCGACCTGGCAGCCCTACGGCTGAT
>Ga0137409_10002586_pt1 | contig 19345 bp, 21 predicted proteins | sample CZODoug1_16funga_FD_122059 | JGI IMG/M metagenome (GOLD analysis project Ga0137409, IMG submission 122059) | Vadose zone soil fungal communities from Angelo Coast Range Reserve, California, USA - CZODoug1_16fungal (Hybrid Assembly) | ecosystem: Environmental > Terrestrial > Soil > Vadose zone... | reverse complement strand
CGGGGGCGTCGCTGCGGCGGCCGACGCCGATGTTGAACGCGACGGGCCCCGGCCCGCGCGTGCGGTCCCCGGACGTGAGCAGGTGGCTGGCCAGCGCGATGCCGCGGAACCGCGCCGTCACCAGCAGCGCGGGTCCGGCGAGGAGCAGCGTCGACGGTTGCGCGGGCTCCCGGCCCGCGATGGGCGGGCCGGGCGGGTCTGGCGGCGCGTCACCGCCCAGCGGGGGCGGTATCGGGCGTGCGTTCTCATATCCAAACAGGGCTCCGGATCGGTCCATGGGCACACGTCTCCCTCTCCGAGCACGCGGCGGCGCGGCAGCCCGCGCGCAAACACACGGTCCGCGCCACCCTCGGCGCGACCACCCGTGTGTGGCGGCTCGAGCGTGCTCATCGAGAAGGACAACGGGGCGCGCCTGCGGTTCCGCCGCGCGCGCAATCGCCGGTACCTCCTGACCATTGGAAATATCCCGAGTCCGCCGGCTATTCCAGGATTCGCTTTCGGGAATGGCGAAAGCTCAGGATCGGGTACGATTTGGGTCCGCATGGACGAACGGACGATCGACGTGGCTGTCATCGGGGCCGGTGTGGTCGGTCTGGCGGTGGCGCGCGCCCTGGCGATGGCGGGCCGCGAGGTCGTCGTGCTGGAAGGCGCGTCCGCGATCGGCACGCACACGAGCTCGCGCAACTCCGAGGTGATCCACGCCGGCATCTACTATCCGAAGGGCTCGCTCAAGGCCCGCAGCTGCGTGGAGGGCAAGCATCTCCTGTATGAATACTGCGCGTCGCACGGCGTGCCCCATCGTCGGTGCGGCAAACTGATTGTCGCGACCGACCAGAATCAATTGCAGGAATTGGAAAACATCCGGGCGAAGGCCCATGCCAACAACGTCCCCGACGTCGACTGGATCGCGAAGGACGAGGTCGCGCGCATGGAGCCCGAGCTGCTCTGCATGGGCGCGCTGCATTCGCCCTCGACCGGCATCATCGACAGCCATGCGCTGATGCTCGCCTACCTCGGCGACGCCGAGGCCAACGGTGCCATGCTTGCGCTGCGCAGTCCTTTGCTCCGGGGAATCGTCAGGGACGGCTTCGAGCTGCACGTCGCGGGCAGCGATCCGATCCACTGCACGGTGCTCGTCAACAGCGCCGGATTGCGCGCACCGTCGGTAGCGAAGACCATCGACGGCCATCCCGCCCATCTCGTGCCGCGCGAGCTCTATGCAAAGGGGAATTACTACTCCCTGAATCGGAAGAATCCATTCAAGCGCCTGATCTATCCGGTGCCCGAGCCCGGCGGCCTCGGCGTGCACGTCACGCTCGACCTCGCCGGGCAGGCGCGCTTCGGCCCCGACGTCGAATGGATCGAGCGCATCGAGTACGCGGTCGATCCGCGCCGCGCCGAGCGCTTCTATGCCGCGATCCGCCGCTACTGGCCGGCGCTGCCCGACGGCGCGCTGATTCCCGGCTACGCCGGCATCCGGCCGAAGACCGCGGGGCCGAGCGCGCCCGCGCCCGACTTCGACATTCAGGGACCGCGCGCGCATGGCGTCGCGGGCCTGGTGCATCTCTTCGGCATCGAGTCGCCCGGCCTCACCGCAAGCCTCGCCCTGGCGAGGCTCGTGCTGGAGGAACTACGCTAAGATGCCCGCTCGAGGAAACTCCCAGGGGACATCCGCAATGCGCAACACCGCCATCGCTCTGGCCGCTCTCGTCACCTTCGGCGCCGCGCAGGCACAGACCAAATGGGACATGCCGACGCCCTACGCCGAGGGCGAGTTCCACACGCGCAACGTCAAGGCCTTCGCCGAAGACGTGAAGAAGATGAGCGGCGGCGCGCTCGAGATCACGGTGCATTCCAACCAGTCGCTCATCAAGCATCAGGACACGCTGCGCGCGGTGTCGACCGGCCAGGTGAACATCGGCGAGCTCCTGCTCGGCCAGTTCAGCAACGAGGATCCGGTGTTCGCCGCCGACAACGTACCCTTCGTCGCCGCGGGCTACGACGCGGCCTGGAAGTTCTACCAGGCGCAGAAGCCGGTGCTGGAGAAGAAGCTCCAGGGCCGCGGCCTCAAGCCGCTCTACGCCGTCGCGTGGCCGGGCCAGGGCCTCTACACCAAGGACCCGCTGAAGAACATCGCCGACCTGAAAGGCGCCAAGATGCGCACCTACAGCCCGCTCACTTCGCGGCTCGCGGAGCTGCTCGGCGCCACCAGCGTGCAAGTGCAGGTGACCGACGTGCCGCAGATGTTCGCCACCGGCGCGATGACCACGATGGTGACCTCGTCGGCGACCGGCACCGCGACCAAGGCGTGGGAGTTCGTCAAGAACTACTACCGGACGAATGCCTGGAACCCGAAGAACGTCGTCGTCGTGAATCAGCGCGCATTCAGCGCCCTGCCGCAGGACCAGCAAGCCGGAATCCTGAAGGCCGCGGCGGCCGCCGAGCCGCGCGGCTGGGAGATGTCCAAGGCGCGCGAGAAGGAAGGCGATGAGACTCTGTCGAAGAACGGCATGGCCGTCAGCGACGCGAGCGCCGAGATGAAAGCGGCTCTCGCCAAGATCGGCGAGCAGATGGCCGCCGAATGGGAAAAATCGGCCGGCACCGAGGGCCAGGCAATCCTCAAAGCGTACCGGGGCAAGTAGTCCTTTGAGGCGGTTCCTCGACCGCCTCTACGCGACGAGCGGCGCGCTCGCCGCCGTCTGCCTCGCCGGAATCGCCGCGGTCATGCTCGCGCAGGCCGGTATGCGCACGGCGGGATTCCTCTTTCGCGGCGCAGACGACATCGTCGCGTGGCTCTGCGCCGCCTCGGCCTTCCTTGCCCTGGGCTACACCTTCCGCCACGGCGACCTGGTGCGGGTCAGCCTGTTGATCGACCGCCTGCCGCCGCGCCTGCGCCACCATGCCGAGGTCGCGTGCTTGTGCGCGGCCCTGCTGGTCGTCGGCTATACCGCCTGGGCGGCGGCGAGCTTCGTCTATGAAAGCTGGAAATTCGGCGAGCTCGCGCAGGGCCTGATCCGCATTCCGATCTGGATCCCGCAGATGAGCCTGGTGCTCGGTGCGCTCATCCTGGCGCTGGCGGTGCTGGACGAGCTGATCGTGGTCCTGCGCGGCGGCAAGCCGAGCTACCGGGCCGCCGAAGAGGCGCGCCTCGCGAACAAGGATTTCAGCGAGTCCATCTGATAAGCGCGCTCCTGCTCGCCGCGATCATCTTCGGGCTGATGCTTGCGCTGCTTGCCGGCGGCCTGTGGATCGGCATGGCGATGAGCGCGGTAGCCTGGTTCGGCCTGCAGTTCTTTACCAGCAGTCCGCCCGAGGTCAACCTGTTCCAGTCGTTCTGGAGTTCGAGCGCCTCCTGGTCGCTCGCCGCCCTGCCGCTGTTTGTCTGGATGGGCGAGATCCTGTTCCGCACCAAGCTATCGGAGGAAATGTTCGCCGGCCTGTCGCCCTGGGTGACCTGGCTTCCGGGCCGCCTGATGCACGTCAACATCGTCGGCTGCGGCATCTTCGCCGCGGTGTCGGGCTCTTCCGCGGCGACCTGCGCCACGATCGCCAAGGTCGCGCTGCCGGAGCTGAAGAAGCGCGGCTACGACGAGCGCATGTCGCTCGGCTCGCTGTGCGGCGCGGGCACGCTCGGCCTGCTGATTCCGCCCTCGATCATCATGATCGTCTACGCGATCGCCGCGGAAGTGTCGATCCTGAAGATGTTCGTCGCCGGGGTGCTGCCCGGCATCGTGCTGATCGCCCTGTTCTCCGGCTATATCGCGGTCTGGGCGCTGCTCAACCCGGAGCGTACGCCGCAGACGGTCGAGCTCATGTCATTCGGCGAGCGCATGCACGCCGCCCGCAACCTGATCCCCTGCATGGCGCTCATCGTCTTCGTCATGGCCGCGATGTTCACCGGCTGGGCGACCGCGACCGAGGCTGCGGCCTTCGGCGTCCTCGGCGCGCTGATCATCGCCTGGTGGAGCGGCACGCTGACCGTCGCAAGCTTCTGGCAGAGCCTGATCGGCGCAACGCGCCTCTCCTGCATGATCCTGTTCATCCTCGCCGGCGCCGCGTTCCTCAGTTCCTGCATGGCGTTCACCGGCATTCCGCGGGCGCTCGCCGAGTGGGTGGCGTCGCTCGGAGTCGGCCCATACGCTCTGCTCGCGGTGTTGGCGGCGGTCTATCTCGTGCTCGGCTGCCTGATCGATGGCATCTCCATGATCGTACTCACCATGTCGATCGTCCTGCCGATGATCGAGGCGGCGCGTATCGACCTCATCTGGTTCGGCATCTTCATCGTCATCCTGGTGGAGATTGCACAGGTCACGCCGCCAGTGGGCTTCAACCTGTTCGTCCTGCAGACCATGACCGGTCGCGACATCAACTACGTCGCGCGCGCCTCCCTGCCCTTCTTCTTCATGATGCTGGCCTGCATCGTTATCATCACCGCGTTTCCCGGGCTCGCCACCTGGCTGCCCGACGTCCTGATCGGCGTCGCCAAGAAGTAAAGTAGGCACATGAAGGACCCGATCTACCTTACTGCCGACATCCGCCGCATCGAGCAGGCGGCCGGCAATGCGCCTCTCATGGAGCGTGCCGGAGCGGCCGCGGCGGACCTCGCCGTGAAGCTCGTCTCTGGCAAGGACGTGCTGGTTCTTGCCGGACCCGGCAACAACGGCGGCGACGCGCGCATTGCGGCTGAACTGCTGAAGCAGAAATTCTTCCGCGTGACGACCGCGGAAAAAGATGTTCCTGCACAAAAAGACTGGGGACTCGTCATCGACGGCCTGTTCGGCATCGGTCTCGCGCGCCCTGTCGAGGGCGACTACGCGAAGCTGGTCGAGTACGCGAACCGGCAAACCTGCCCGGTGCTCGCGCTCGACGTACCGAGCGGCATCCAGTCCGACAGCGGCCGCGTGCTCGGTTGCGCGGTGCACGCCAGCCAGACGATCAGCTTCATCGCCCTCAAGCCCGGCCTGCTGACCCTCGATGGGCCGGACTACTGCGGCGTGCTGACCGTCGCCGACCTTGGCCTCGACCTGCAAAAACTGCTGCCGCCATCGGCCTGGGTCGCCGGCCCCGGGCTCTTCAAAGGCATGCTGCGGCGCCGGCCGCGGAATTTCCACAAGGGCATGGCTGGCTCGCTCGCCGTCGTCGGCGGCGCCGGCGGCATGACCGGCGCGGCGCTGCTCGCCGGGCGCGCGGCGCTGAGGCTCGGCGCCGGGCGCGTCTACGTGGGATTGCTCGAGGAACGCGCGCCCGCGGTCGACCTGCTCGCGCCCGAACTCATGCTGCGCCATCCCGACGATGTCTTCGGCGAGGACCTCGACGCGATGGTCGTCGGGCCGGGCCTGGGCCGTGGCGAGCGCGCCGAAACGCTGGTCGGCGCGGCGTTGGCGAGCGACATCCCGTGCATCCTCGACGCGGACGCGCTGAATCTGATCGCCGAGAACACCGACTTGCGCAAGGCCTGCGCGCACCGCAGCGCCGAGACGCTGCTTACGCCGCACCCCGCGGAAGCGGCGCGCCTGCTCGGCTCGAACGTCGCGGCGGTGCAGGACGACCGGGTCAAGGCGGCGCGCATGCTCGCCGAAAACCTCAACGCGCACACCGTGCTGAAGGGAAACGGCAGCATCATCGTCGCGCGCGACGGCCACTGGTTCATCAATGCCTCGGGAAATCCCGGCATGGCGAGCGCCGGCATGGGCGACGTGCTCGCCGGCATGCTCGGCGCCCTGCTGGTGCAGCGTTACTCGGGCGAGACGGCGCTGGCGCTAGGCGTGCACCTGCATGGCGTGGCGGCTGACACTCTCGCCAAGGAAGGAAACGGACCCGTCGGCCTCACCGCCGGGGAGCTGATCGATGCGTCGAGAAGGATATGGAATTCATGGTTGAACGCCTGATCACGGAGCTCGTCATCGCCAACAGGATCCTCGCGCGAGAGGACGTCGTGGACGCCTATGGCCACGTCAGCGTGCGCAATCCGGGCAACCCGGAGCGATTTTTCCTCTCGCACTCGCTCGCGCCGGCCTTCGTCGAGCGTTCCGACATCCTCGAGTTCGATCTCGAGGCCAAGCCGGTCGGCAGCGACCGGCGCACGCCGTATCTCGAGCGCTTCATCCACGGCGCGATCTACGAGGCGCGGCCCGACGTGCTCGCCGTCGTCCACGCGCACGCCGAGGACACCCTGCCCTTCGGCATCGCGCCGCCGAAGTTGCGGCCGGTGATCCACTCCGGCGCCTTCATCGGCGCGGAGGTGCCGGTGTGGGACATCGCCAGGCGCTTCGGCGACAAGACCAATCTGCTCGTCACCAACGTCGCGCAGGGCCGCGACCTGGCGAAGTCGCTGGCGAAGAACAACGTCGTGCTGATGCGCGGCCACGGCTTCGCTGCCGCGGCGACTTCGCTGATCGACGTCGTCAGGATGTCGGTCTACCTGCCGAGAAACGCGCGGGTGCAGTTCCGGGGCATGCAGCTCGGCAAGGTCAAGCCGCTCTCCAAGGGCGAGATCCAGGCTCGCACCGGCGGTACCGGCTACAAGCCGAATTCGCCGGAAACACAGCGCACCTGGCAATACTGGGCAACGCGCGCCGGCTGCGCCGACCTGCTGAAGCTGGTTTCCTAGCTCAGACCTGCTCCTGCAGGAACTGCAGCACCAGCACCTCGTCGCGGCGCAGCGCGCCACCGGCGCGACGGCGGCCGCGCCGTGGCGGTGCTGGCTGCGGCACGGTCCTGCCCATGAGGTAGGCGGCGAGCAACGCCGGATGGACGTAGTACTTGCGGCACACCGCGCGGGTGTTGCCGAGACGTTCGGCGACCGCGTCGACCGCATCGATGATATTGCGATCCGCTTCGCGCCGGCTGGCGGCGGCGCCGAGCCGGCGCAGCTCTACCGCAGCCAGCATAGTGCCGCCCCAGGTGCGGAAGTCCTTCGCCGTGATCTCGCGTCCGGTGAGCTCGCGCAGATAGTCGTTGACGTCGTCCGAGGAAACCGACTGCCGCCTGCGCTTGCCGACGAGGTACTGGAACATCTCCTCGCCCGGCAGGTCGCGGCAGCGCTGCACGATGCGCGCGAGGCGAGGATCCTGCAACGAAATGGTGTGCTCGACGCCGCTCTTGCCGCGAAAAGCGAAGCGCAGCGTCGCGCCGTCGACGCTGACGTGCCGCCTTCGCAGCGTCGTCAGTCCATAAGAGCGGTTCTCTTTCACGTACTCGTCGTTGCCGACCCGGATCAGGGTCCTGTCGAGCAGGCGCACCACCGTGGCGAGGAGCTGGCGGCGGCTGAGGTCCGGCGCTCTCAGGTCGCGCTCGATGCGCTCCCGGAGGCGTGGCAGGACCTCGCTGAAGGCCAGCATGCGGGTGAACTTGGAGCGGTCGCGCGCCTCGCGGTATTGCAGGTGGTAGCGGTACTGCTTGCGCCCGCGCGCGTCCCGCGCCGTCGCCTGGATGTGGCCGTCGGGATCGGGACAGATCCAGACGTCGGTCCACGCCGGCGGGATCGCGAGGGTGTTCAGGCGTTTGCGAATCGCCGCATCGCGGATGCGCGCGCCGTTCGGCAGGAAATAGGTCCAGCCGCTCCCGACCCTGCGGCGCGTAATGCCATTGGCGCCGTCGCTGACGTAGCGCAGGCCGGCGCGGCTTGCCGCCGTCCGGTGCTCGCTCAGTCGGCGCTTATGCCGGCGCTGCGGATCAGTCGCGTCCATTTGTCGAGATCGCTTGCAAGCAGGGCTTCAGCCTCCGGACCCGAGACGCGCAGCGGGCGTACGCCCCGCTTCTCCAGCGCCGCGGCCATTTCAGGCGATGCGACCATCTTCGCGAACGCCTCGCGCAGCCGGCCGAGCACCGGCACGGGTGTGCCTGAGCGCACGAAGTAGCCGGCCCAGGTTTCCCATTCGAAATCGAGCACGCCGGTCTCGCGCACCGTCGGCACCGCCGCGTGATACGGCAGCCGCGCCGCGGGCGAAACGGCGATCGGCCGCACTCGCCCGGACTCGACCTGCCCGCGCGCGGTCGACGAAGCGTCGAAGAAGAGATCGACGCGTCCCGGGATGAGGTCCTGGTAGACCGCCTGCGCGCCCTTGTAGGGAACGTGGGTGATGGAGACGCCGGCGAGGTGCCAGAGCAGCGCCGCCGCCATGTGCTGTCCGGTGCCGTTGCCGGCGGAGGCATAGGTCAGCTTGCCGGGATTGGCGCGCGCGAACTCGACGATCTCCTTGAGCGACGCCTGCGGCAGGTCGTTGCGCGCCACCAAGGTGTAGGCGAACCCCGCGGCGAGGCCGAGCGGCGCGAAATCCTTTTTCGGATCGTACGGCAGGTTGCGATACAGGCCCGCCGAGAACACCAGGTTCGCCGAAGCCCCGAGCAACAGAGTGTGGCCGTCGGGCTCGGCCTTGGCGACGGCATCGGTGCCGATGACCGTGCCGCCGCCGGGGCGGTTCTCGACGATCACCGATTGCCCAAGCTCGGCGGCGAGCCCTTCGGCGAGCACGCGGGCGACGAGATCGAAGCCGCCGCCCGGCGGCTGCGGCACGATCACGCGCAGGGTGCGGCTCGGAAAACCCTGCGCCGAGGCGGCGGTCGAAACCGCGAGGATGGCCGGCAAGAGAAAGCGCCGCAGGATCATGGTTGCCTCGCGTTGCGCTGCGCGCCCATCCACCCGCCGAGTATCACCGTTGCGACGGTCAGCGCAGTCAGGAGCAGGTTCAGCGGCAGCGGCAATTCAGTCCCCATCGCCAGCGCGACCGCGCCGCTGATCGTCGCGACAACCGCAGCGCACTTCAGCTCCGTTTCCCGCGCGACGCGCGCGCAGACGTAACCGCCAAGCCAGGAGAAAGCCGCGCCCACGGTATAGCTGATGAGCGAAATGCCGGACATCGGGTCGTTCTCTGCAATCGCCTGCGTGATCGCCTCGGCATCGAGGCCGGAAGCGCCCAGCCAGATCGCCCAGGTGAAGAACAGGAGGAACGCGGCGATCGTGGAGCCGCCGATGTCCACCAGCAGGCCGAAGATCATGCCCTTCACCGGCGAGCCGCGCGGCCGATCCTGGTCGGCGAGAGCGGCTTGCGGCGGACGGTAGGGATCGGGCGCGCTCATTCGCAGCGGTAGAACGCCTCGACCTGCTGGCGGCTGATCGCCGGCAGGTCCTCGGGATCCGACGACTTGCGCAACCGCGGCTCGAGCTCCGCCAGGCGCTTTTCCATGCGCGCCGTTTTCGGCTCGCGGTCGAGCGCGGCGAAGCGCTTGCGCATCTCGCGCGTGTCCTTCTTTTCGACCTCGGCGAGGGTAATCTCGCGGCGCAGCCTACGCTTCTCGCACTGCACAGGCTCCAGCTCAGCGGTAATGCCCATGAATTCCCGCGCGTCATTGCTCAACGCAAGACTTGGGCTCGGCAGAAGCGCGCAGCAAAGAGTCGCAACCAACTTCATTACGCCAAATGACCAAAGTTTCAAGGGACAGCACCTAGAAGTGGCTTGACGACTCTTGGGACGCTCTCAAGTCTCGGAAATAGCTCGTCAAGCTTCTTCTTGACAGCAGTACGAATCGCCTCCGGTTCTGGTTCGTCGTTTGTCCACTGAATGATGCGTTCTCGACCAGAAATTCGTGTGTAGTTGTCCTTGAATTCCCGGCCACTGTGCCTGAATCCGAAGTTGGGCCCCTCCTCAATCAGCTTGCCGACGATTTCCCGGCGCCTAGCGACGTCGCTTATCCGACGCACTTCCGCGTAGAAATCGAGCTTCCCCTCGCCTTCATACAGCTCAAACCTAAGTACGAACCAAGAGCGCGGGTCATCTTTCCGATCAAGTCCCCAGGCTCCTAACCAACCCAGCCAAGCCTGAGGGATGAAGTCCACTACATTGCGCGTTCTGTAGAAAACATGCCAGCGTGGGTCCTTGCGCAAGACATCTTCTGCGTCGGCCAAAATGCCTGACGTCGGGTTCCCAACCCGTTCGAAGATCAATTCAAGTGCCTGTCGATGGTTCTTATAAATTCTCTGGCAAAGCTCATCGATCTGAGGGTTATTCATGAATCGAGTCCCGATTAAGCTGAGGTAGTGGTCTAGAAAGACGAGGACATCGTCCCCAATCAAATTTCTGTGGATGCTTCGGACACGCGTAAGTACTTGGAATACATTTTCATAGCTGTATGGCACCCAAGCATCTTCAGACGGCTCATCGGCGTTCGGCGTTAGATAGACATATAGAGGCCGAGCGTTAGGGTACTGAGCTTGTATGCTCGACTGATAGCGCCGCAATTGATCGGAGTGCTCTCGCGAATCAATCTTGTTTTCCACCACGATAACGAATGGCGGCTGCTCGCAGGTAATTAGCAAATCAATGTGACCTGCCTCGCGTCTGACATTGACACCTCGCAGATCGGTACCGTCTAGATCGATCGGTGAAAGAGGTCGCAGGCGTGACGGGGAAGCCTTGAGCAGATCCATGAGAATTGCTTTTAAGAATAGCTGACCCTGACCATGTGATTCGGCTGGATCTAGAATGAAGGCCAAGAAATTAGAATGACGAATCTCGGCGCGCGCGATGTCGAGCGCGTCGAAAATGTTGAACTTGCCAAGCAAGGATTCGAGGGCGAGAAGATCGTCGTTCTGGACTACGAATCGCTCTAGCGCTGCGAGCGCCTCCGGCTCCCCCGGACCCTCCATGCCGCCGGCCGGCCTGGATTCCCTCAAGCGGCCTTGACCTTGGCCTTCTGCTCCGGGTACGGGTACAGCATATTCAGCGCGACCGACTGGCCGCTCGCCTGCACGATGCGCACGTGCTCGCGCTTCAATTCACGCGCATGACGTACGCCACAGGAGTGAGCGATCATGTCGATCTCGCGGTTCATGTTGTTGGCGTAGTTCGCGACGCGTAGGTATTTCTCCTCCACCACCAGCGCGCGCTGCAGACGCTTGTTGTGCGTGGTGACGCCGGTCGGGCAGGTGTTCTGGTGGCAGCGCAGCGCCTGGATGCAGCCGAGCGAGAACATGAAGCCGCGCGCGGTATTGATGAAGTCCGCGCCGACGCACAGCGCCCAGGCAGCGCGAGCGGAGGTGACGATCTTGCCCGACGCGACGACACGCACGCGCGGGCGCAAGCCGGTCTCGATCAGCGCATCGACCACGCGCGGCAACGCCTCGTCGATCGACAGGCCCATGTGGTCGGCGAGCGCCTGCGGCGCCGCACCCGACCCGCCCTCGCCGCCGTCGATGACCAGGAAGTCGGGCGCGTACTCCATGCCGCGCCGGTGCACGACATCGGCCATCTCGTGCATGAAGCGCCAGCCGCCGACCGCGGTCTTGACGCCGATCGGCCGGCCGGTGAGATCGCGCATCCAGGCGATCTTCTCCAGCAGCTCGTTCATGTTGGCGATGTCGCGGTGGCGGTTCGGGCTGATCGAATCGCGGCCCTCGGGAATGCCGCGGATCTCGGCGATCTCCGGCGTCACCTTCTTCCCCGGCAGCACGCCGCCCTTGCCCGGCTTGGCGCCCTGCGAAAGCTTGATCTCGAACGCCTTCACCGACTTGGACAGCTCGACCAGCCGCTCCGGCGAGAGATTCCCCTGCGCGTCGCGCACGCCGTACTTGGCGGTGCCGATCTGCATGATGATGTCGCAGCCGCCCTCGACGTGATACGGCGAGAGGCCGCCCTCGCCCGTGTCGAGCCAGCATCCCGCCACCGCCGCGCCGCGCGACAGCGACCGGACCGCGGGCGCCGAGATCGCGCCGAAGCTCATGCCGCTGATGTTGACGATCGACTTGGCTTCGAACGGCTGCTTGCAATGGCCCTCGCCGAGCAGCAGCGACGGCGTCGGCAGGCGATCCTCGTCGAGCACCGGGAAGGGATGGTTGACGAAGATCAGCGCGCCCGGGTGGTGCAGATCGTAGGTCGAGCCGAAGCCGATCATGCCGCCCTCGTTCTTCGCCAGGCGATACACCCAGCCGCGCGTGGCGCGGTTGAACGGCATCTCGTCGCGGTCGCCGGCGAAGAAGTACTGGCGGAAGTACTCGCCGAGCTCCTCGAAGAAATAGCGAAAGCGCCCGATGATCGGGTAGTTGCGCAGGACGCTGTGCTTCTTCTGCGTGACGTCGCGGATGAACACGAACACCAGAGCGGCAATGACCACGAACGCCGTGAGCGTGCCCAGCCCGTACGACAGGGTGTCCTTCAGCATTGCCCCTCCCCTTCTAGGGCAATGATACTCCGCGCTGCAACTCGTCCTCGGTGGCCCGGCGAACGGAAAGAATTACACAGGCGAAGCGCAGCGCCATGCCGGAGAACGGGTGATTGGCGTCCAGCACCGCCTTGCCGTCGGCCACCTCGGTGACGGTATAGAGCGTCGCCTCCTCCTCGATCTCCATGCCGACGGCGACACCTTCGCCGTAGCGCTCCGCAGGCTCGACGCGCAGCAGCTCGGCGTCGTACTCGCCGAAGGCCTGCTCGGGCTCGAGTTGCACCATCAGGGACTCGCCCGGGCCTTTGCCTTCGAGCGCCTTTTCGAGCGCTTCGAACATCTGCCCGTAGCCGCCGTGGAGATAGGTCATTGGCGCCGGGGCGGCGATCTGCACGCCCTGCGCGTCGAGCATCTCGACCTTGAGGGAAACGACGCAGCCGGCTGCGACGACCGGCTGGCTCAGGAGCGTAGCCGCTTCACCACGTCGAAGACCTCCGCGGCGTGCCCGCGAGGACTGACGCCGTACGCGGCGTGGCGGATGACGCCCTTCTTGTCGATGATGAAGGTCGAGCGCACCAGGCACTCGCGGCGCACGCCCTCGGACTCTTTTTCCTGGATCACGCCGTACTTGCGGCACACCTCGCCCTCGGGATCGGAGAGCAGGCCGATGGTGAGGCCGTTGCGGTCGCGGAAATCGGCGTGCGTCAGGCAATCGTCGCGCGACACGCCGAGCACCACGCAGTCGTGCTTGACGAACTGATCCTCGTGGTCGGAGAAATCGGTGGTGACCAGGGTGCAGCCCGGGGTGCCGTCTTTCGGATAGAAGTACAGGACGACATGCTTCTTGCCCTTGAAGGCCGACAGGTCCACGGGCTGCATGTCGGCGTCGGGGAGCTCGAACGTCGGCGCGGTTTGTCCGGGTTCCAGCATGTCTCGGCGATTCTATGCCAAATCATTTTTCAAAAGACAAGCAACGCGAGCATGGCGTCTGCGCTGTAGCCGATGCGCTACATATAATCGCCGCGGTGAATCACAAACTGCTCGGCGGCTTGACTCCGCGCGCCTTCCTTGCGCGTCATTGGCAGAAGCGCCCGCTTTTCGTGCGGCGCGCAATCGCAGCGCCCGCGCTGATCGACGAGCGCGCGCTCATGGCTCTCGCGCGCCGCGATGATGTCGAATCCCGCATCGTGCAACGCCGCGGCCATCGCTGGGACACCGCGCACGGCCCGTTCGCGAAGACAAAAGCCGGCAAGATCAACTGGAGCATTCTCGTCAACGGCGTGAACCACCACGTCGCCGGCGCGGACCAATTGCTGCGCCGCTTTTCCTTCGTGCCGCAGGCGCGGCTCGACGACGTCATGGTGAGCTACGCGACGCCGGGCGGCGGCGTCGGCCCGCACGTCGATTCCTATGACGTATTTCTCGTCCAAGGCGCTGGCCGGCGCCGGTGGCGGATCGGCAAGCGCGTCTTCGTCGCCGAGCCGGGCGACCTGATCTATGTCCCGCCGGGCCTGGAGCACGACGGCGTCGCGCTCGAGCCCTGCTTCACTTACTCGGTCGGCTTCCGCGCGCCGCGCGGCGCCGAACTCGGCGCCGCCTTCCTCGACTGGCTGCACGAGCGCGGGCTGCCCGATGCGCGCTACCGGGATCCGGGCCTGCGCCCGGCGGCGAATCCGGGGCAAATCCCCGCCGGCATGCTGCAGTTCGTCAGCGGCTTCCTTTCCCGGGTCCGCTGGACGCGGCAAGAAGTGGCGCGCTTCCTCGGCGAGTACCTGACGCAGCCCAAGCCGCACGTCGTGTTCCGCGCCGCGCCGTCCAAAGGCGCCTGGCTGCGGCTCGACGCCAAAACGCAGCTCCTCTACAGCGGCGATCGCTTCTTCATCAACGGCGAATCGTTCTCGCTGCCGGTACGCGATCGGGCGCGGATGCGCGAGCTCGCCGACCGGCGCGGCATCGCGGCAAAGCGCCTTGCCTCGCAGTCGAAGTTGATCGGAGAATGGCGCCGGGCGGGCTGGCTGCGCCTTGAAAAGAACTGATGGACGAACCGATCTACGAGCGCTTCGACACCGCCGACGGCTTCCACGCGGCGGTCGACCGGCTGCTCGAGCAGCCGGGGCGGGAGTTGCGCATCTTCGATCCCGACGCGACCGCATTGCGCTTGAACGAACCGGCGCGCATTGCCACCCTCGAGCGCTTCCTGCTGGCGAGCCGCACGCGGCGCATCTACCTGGTGCTGCACGACATCGAGCACCTCACCCGGCACTGCCCGCGGATGATGGCGCTGCTCGGCCGCTTCGCCCACGCGATCCAGATCAACCGCAGCCACGAGGAGATCCGCGAGATCCAGGACTCCTTCTTCGTCCTCGACGCCCAGCACTACGTGCGGCGGCCAGTGGCGGCGTTCTTCCGCGGTGCGATGGGCCTCGGCGACGAGACCGAGGGCCTGGCGATGCGCTCGCGCTTCATGGAGATCTGGGGAGCGTCGTTCCCCGCGGTCTCCGGCACCACGCTCGGCCTGTAGTTAGGCCTCTTGCCTGGGTTAAGCCTCTTGCCTGGGCACTAGGCCTCGCGCCAGCCGAAGCCCTCGTCCTGGGTGGCGAGGCCGATCCAGCTTTCCTCGCAGCCCATGGCGCGCGCCAGCGCCGCCCGCGCCAGCGCCGGGCGGTTGTTCTGCTGCGACAGGTGCGCGCCGATGACGTGCTTCAGGCGCGAGCGGTCGAGCGCGGCAAGCAGCCGCTCGGACTCGCGGTTGTCGAGGTGGCCGAAGGGCCCGCCGATGCGCTCCTTCAGCCATTTCGGATACGCACCGGCCCAGAGCATGTCGCGGTCGTAGTTGCACTCGAGCACCAGCGCATCGCAGCGCGACAGGCAGTCCTCGACGTGCTTGGTCGAAGCGCCGATGTCGGTCAGCACGCCGAGGCGGCTGGCGCCGTCCGAGACCACGTACTGCACCGGCTCGCGCGCATCATGCGGCACGGTGAATGGATGGACCTGGATGTCGCCCACGGCGAGCGACTGGCGGCCGTCGACCTGGACGATGCGAACGCCGTCGACGACTTTCCCCTCCTGGCGCATCGCGCCGAGCGTGCCATGGGTCAGGTAGACGGTGGCGCGATGCGCGGCGGCGAAGTCGAACACGCCGGAGGCATGATCGCCGTGCTCATGCGTCACCAGGATGGCGCCGACCTCGCCCGGCGCGACGCCCAGGCGCTCGAGGCGGCGCTCGGTGTCGGTCAGGTTCAGGCCGCAGTCGATCAGCACGCGCGTGCGGCCGACTGAGGCGCTCACTTCTACAATCAGGCAGTTCCCCTGGCTGCCGCTCGCAAGCGAAGCGAAGCGAAGCAACTACTTCAGCTGCTCGAGGAGCAGCGAGAGGATGCGTCGGCCGGTGCTCGAGCGATCGGCGGCGCCATCCTTGTTGAGGATGGTCACCTCGGTTCCCTGCCCGACGCTCTGCAGCTGCACGCGGTATTGCTCGGGCTTGGTCTTGGGACCGGAGCCGAACATGCGATCGATGAAACCGCGGTCCTTCAGCGCCATCTCGCTCTCGGGATCGGCGTAGCGCACGAAGTACAGGCCCTTTTGCCGGTCGCGGTCCTCGACCGTGAAGCCGACGCGGTCGAGCGCCAGGCCGACGCGGCGCCAGGCGCGATCGAACGGCTCGACCAGGCCCAGCGTGTCGACGCCTTCGGCCACCTTCTTCAGCTCGGCCTGCGGCAGCGGCGCGCTGCTCGCCATCAACGCCCGCGCCTTCTCGTCCTGCGCGCCGAGGCGCACCATCAGGCGGCGCAGGAACTCGGCCTCGAGATCCGGATCGGCGGGGCGCGGCTGCCAGGCGGTGCCGCCAGGCGCGTTGCTTTGCGGATCGCGCATCGTCGTGTACACCTCCTGCATGCCGCGGTGGCTGATGTACACCTCGGTGCTCTTGCCGTCGGCGATGCGGTCCAGCCGGGTGCGGAACTTGTCGCGCTCGGAAGTGGAGTAGATCTGGTCGAGGAACGAGCCGAGCAGATAGCGCACGCCGCCCTGCGGAATGTTGGCGCGGTTCTCGGCCCAGTCGGTCTCCATCACGCCCGCCTCGGGCACCTCGAGCTTCACCAGGAAGCCGTTCTCCTGCCAGAAGTCCTTGATCACCGGCCAGAGCTTCTCCGGCGAATCGTCGACCACCAGCCAGCGCTGGGTGCCGGCGCGCTCGATGCGCAGCTTGTCGAACTCCGGCAGCACCGGGGTCGCTCCGGTGCGCTGCTCGCGGCGCTCGGCCTGGTAGCCGGAGAAAGTGGCGCTGGTCCTGCCGGTCTCGGGAATAACGTAGCGGTTGTCGCGCGCCGGCGAGGTGAGATCGGGCGGCACCTCGAGCGACGGCAGCGTGATGGTCGACTTGTAGTCGACCTTGCCGGTCAGCGATTCTTCGGTGACGCAGCCAGCGAGAAGCAGCGCCGCCGCCGCGGCGGCCCACCCGCTCCGCATCAGCCCCGGCCTTCGACGATTCGCAGGCCGGTCAGCGCGATGCCGGCTTCGTGCAGCGCCTCGCGCAGCGGCTGGTGGCAGCGCTCGGAGACCGGCACCATCGGCAGGCGCAAGCCGTATTCGATCAGGCCCATCTCGGCCATCGCCCACTTCACCGGGCTCGGGCTGGTCTCGATGAACAGGCGCTGGTGCAGCGGCAGCACCCGGTTGTTGAGCTCGCGCGCCTTCTTCACGTCGCCGACCAGCGCCGCGGCGCACATCTGGTGCATCAGCTTCGGCGCGACGTTGGCGGTGACCGAGATGACGCCGTGCCCGCCGCACAGGATGAGCGGCAGCGCGGTCGCGTCCTCACCGCTGTAGATCGCGAAATTGCGCGGCGCGCGGCGGATCAGATCGGTGCCGCGCTCGAGGTTGGCGGTCGCGTCCTTGATGCCGATGATGCCCGGCACCTGCGCCAAGCGCAGCACCGTGTCGTTCTGCAGGTCGGCGACCGTCCGCGCCGGCACGTTGTACAGGATCATCGGCAGGTCGACGCTTTCCGCGATCTTGCGGAAATGCTGGACCTGGCCTTCCTGCGTCGGCTTGTTGTAGTACGGAACGACGGAAAGCTGGGCGGTCGCGCCGTGCTTCTTCGCCGACTCGGCGAGCTCGATCGCCTCCGCCGTCGAATTCGCGCCGGTGCCGGCGATGATCGGAATACGGCCGCGCGCATGCTCGACGGCGATGCGGATCAGCTCCTTGTGCTCGTCGAAATCGACCGTGGGCGATTCGCCGGTGGTGCCGACCACGACGATGCCGTCGGTCCCCTCGGCGACATGCCAGTCGATGAGCTTGCGGAAGCGCGGCAGGTCGAGGCCGCCGTCCTTCAGCATGGGCGTGACGATCGCAACGAGGCTGCCGGTAATCATGGGCGCGATTCTAACCTTTCTTCGCCGCGTTGACGGCGCAGAGGCGCTGGGTCATTGCGGGCTTCGGCCGCTGCACCTCTCCCTGCTCGAAGCCCAGGATGCTCAACGAAGCGAAAGCCTCCGCTAACTCTCCCGGCCGCAGCAGGAAGTCGGGGTTCGAGGGACGACCGAAGCGCTCGTTGCCGATCATGAAGGTCTCGTAAATGAGCACTCCGCCTTCGCTCAGCGAATCCGCGATCGTCTTGAAGAGCGGCCGGTGCAGATAGTTGGTAACGACGATTGCCCCGAAGCGTTGACCCGCGAACGGCCACGCGGTTCCGTTCTCGAGGTCTGCCTGCACGAACCCGATGCCCGGGATTTCCTGCCGCTCGCGGTCGACGGCGACGACTTCGAGGCCGCGCGCGGCGAAATGGCGCGCATGGCGCCCGGGGCCGCTCGCGACGTCGAGTACCGGGCCGCGCATGACCAGCGGCGCCCAGCGCACCACCCATTCAGACGGCGATTCTGGCACCGTGCTCGACCAGGAGTTGGCGGAGGATCGAGCGGTGACACCGCTTCTCGTCCTCGCAATAGCAACCGACCGAGAAGTTGCCGCCGTGCGAAAGTTGCGCGAGCACCTCGAGCAGTCTTTGCGCGGCGGGTTGCGCCATCTCGCGCCGGTAGGCTTTCACGAATGCGCTCCAGTCCTTGTGCGCTTTGGCGATGACTGCCGGAGTGGGCGCAAGATCCGGGAGCCATGCATCGTAGTAATTCAGCCTTGCATAGGCGTCCTTCCTTACGCCGCGCGGCGGACGCCGCACGGTACCGAGGCGCGGCCCCTCATCCTTTCCGCGCGGGCTGCCCAGCCGAACGACCGAGATCGCCATTCGTCGCGATTCTAGTCGGCTCCTGTCAGGCGATCTCCAGCAGGAGCAGCGAGCGCCCGGTCACTTCGTAAGGATGACCGATGGTGAAGCGGCTGCCCTCCGGCAGGTCCGGCATGTTGGTGTCGGCGAGCAGGCTCCACTCGCCGCCGCCGTTGGTGGCGGGCAGGCTGAACTTCACCACGTCCTGCCAGCTGTTGAAGACGATCAGCAGCGTCGCTTCGTGGCCACGCTGCTTGATGCCGCTCTGCTGCGCGCGGCCGTCGAGCAGCATGCCGAAGCAGCGCGTGTTCGGGTCCTGCCACTCGACCTCGGTCATTTCGTTGCCCGACGTGCCGATCCAGGTCACGTCCTTGACGCCGAGCTCCTCGTTGAAGACGCCGGAGAGGAAGCGCTTCTGCCGCAGGATCGGGAAGCGGTGCCGCAGCGAGGTCAGGCGCTGGACGAAGCGGATCAGCCGCTCGTCGCGCTCGTCGTGCTTCCAGTCGAGCCAGGACAGCTCGTTGTCCTGGCAATAGGCGTTGTTGTTGCCCTTCTGCGTGCGCGCGAACTCGTCGCCGGCGAGGATCATCGGCGTCCCCTGCGAGAGCAGCAGCGTGGCGAGGATGTTCTTCATCTGCCGCTTGCGCAGACCGAGGATCGCCTCATCCTCGGTCGGCCCTTCGGCGCCGTGGTTCCACGAGCGGTTGTGCGAATGGCCGTCCTTGTTGTCCTCGCCGTTCGCCTCGTTGTGCTTCTCGTTGTAGCTGACAAGGTCGTTGAGCGTGAAGCCGTCGTGCGCGGTGACGAAATTGACGCTCGCCCAGGGCTGGCGGCCGCGCTGGTTGAAGACGTCCGGCGACGCGCACAGGCGCGGCGCGAGCGCGGCCGGCGATGCCTCGCCGCGCCAGAAATCGCGCGCCGTGTCGCGGAGCTTGTCGTTCCACTCGGCCCAGCCGGCGGGAAAGCCGC
>Ga0137409_10001698_pt2 | contig 19347 bp, 20 predicted proteins | sample CZODoug1_16funga_FD_122059 | JGI IMG/M metagenome (GOLD analysis project Ga0137409, IMG submission 122059) | Vadose zone soil fungal communities from Angelo Coast Range Reserve, California, USA - CZODoug1_16fungal (Hybrid Assembly) | ecosystem: Environmental > Terrestrial > Soil > Vadose zone... | reverse complement strand
CTCGAGCTCCTTGGAGAAGGTGTAGGAATATTCGAGGTTCTCGACATCGACTCGGGCACCCGGATAGCGGTTCCAGTACCAGACGCCGCCGACGCCGGATCCGGCCTCATAGAGCAGAGCGGAATAGCCCTCCTTGCGAAGCTTGTAGAGCGCGTAGAGCCCGGCGAAACCGGCGCCCACGATGATCACATCATAGTCAGCCATCGCCTTGGATCTCGACGTGGAATTCGCTGCGATATTCATTGTCAACCCCGCCGCCTAGCGTCGCGCCAATGGTAGCGCATCTGGCCGCACGAGCATCCGGCATTGGCGCCGTCGCGCTCACCTGCCGATCGTGCTAGCCTCAAAATCCAGGCAATGACAGTTCTGCGTTAAGCGAGAGGGGAGAGGGGGAGCGGATGGCGGTTCAACAGAGTTGGCCGGAGGGGACAGCCGCGGCGGAGTGGCGGGCTCACTGGCCGCTGGTCATGGCCAGCAGCCTTGGCTTCACCATGATCGGGGTCGCGAACTTCTCGCTCGGCCCCTTCATGGCGCCGCTGCAGAAGGCGTTCAGCTGGTCCCGCAGCGAGATCACCTCGGGGTTCAGCATCTACGCGGTCACCTGCGTCATTTGTCAGCCGATCGTCGGGCGCATGATAGACCGTGTCGGACCTCGTCGTATCGCGCTGACGGGACTCGCGCTGACCGGCTGCGCGCTCTCACTATTTGCTGCGGCGAACGGCTCGCTGACCGACTGGCTGCTGCTCTGGCTGGTCTACTCGCTCAGCGCCCAGCTCATCCTGACGCCGGTCTGGTCCTCGGCCGTGGCAAGCGAGTTCGAGGCGGGCCGCGGTCTTGCCCTGGCGCTCACGCTGTCGGGAAGCGCGCTCTCGGGTGCCGTGGTGCCGATTGTATCGACGCTGGTGATCGACACTTTCGGCTGGCGCATGGCCTATCCGATCCTCGGCGGTGGGGCGGCGGCGGTGCTGCTATTGGTCGTCTGGTTCCTCTTCTACAGCCGTCGTGACCGGCTGAGGCGCAGCCACACCGCTGCCGCGACGGCCGAGACCGGACTGTCAACCCGCGAGGCGCTGCGCTCGCCCACCTTCTGGAAGATGGCGGTCGCGATCCTCGCCAGCTTTTCGCTGGTGATGGCTTTCAGCATCCACATGCTCCCGATCCTCACCGCTACCGGCCTGAGCCGCGACAAGGCGGCGCTGATCGCCGGCAGTTACGGTTTGTTCGCCGTGGCGGGCAAGATCTCCTACGGTCTGCTCGTCAATCGATTTCCCGGTCAATTGGTCGCCGCCGCGATGGTGGTATTGCCGGTTGTTAGCTGCGGCCTGCTTGTGATGCCCAACCCCTCCGTCGCGATGTGCCTCATCGCGATCAGCCTGGTTGGTGTATCGTCGGGCGCCCAGCTCCAGCTGGTGGTGTATCTCACGACGCGTCATTTCGGCATGCGGGCCTTCGGCACCATATTCGGCTTTATCAGCTGGTCTTTGACCATCGCCTCAGGCATTGGCCCGGTTCTCGCCGGTCGCATCTATGACAAGACCGGCGACTATCGGCTCCTGCTGATGGCCGGCATTCCGCTGTCGATCGTCGCCAGTCTGGTAATGCTCTGGGTCGGCGATTATCCCGAGGTGCGGGCGGTGCGAGTGATGGCGCGTCACCGGGCAGGAGGCTAGGGCAGCGCATCGAGGCGGAAAGTACACTCTTGGGTGGTCTGTTGGATTTCGATCACATTGCCTTCCGGGTCACGTCCATAGATCGATTTGACGTGACCCACGTCGAGCGGAGAAGGTTCCCCGAAGGTCATCCCAACGGTGCGCAGCCGCTCGAATTCCATCTCGATATCGGTTACATCGCCGCGCGGCGGCTTGAAGGTCGCCATGCTTGCGTCGACGATGTGGTCGATATTCATACTAATTTCGCGCCGCCGTCGATTTCGATCGTAGCAGCGCTCATGTAGGCGTTCGTCATCAGAAACAGCGCTGCCTGCGCCGCGTCATCGGCAGTTCCCACGCGCCGTGCGGGCACGCTCGCGGCAATATGAGAGAATGCTTGCGCCTTGGCGGACCCGAGAATCTTGTCGATCATCGGCGTGTCAAGGGCTCCCGGCGCGACCACATTCACCCGGACGGGCGCCAGTTCCAGAGAGAGCGCTCGTGCGAGACCCTCGACTGCGGCAGTGGCGGCTGCAAGCACTGCACACCCGAGCGTCGGTCGACGCGCGATACTGCCTGAAAACAAAACGATGGATCGGCGTATCTGCGGCGCCAGCAACTTGATCAGCGTCAGTGGACCAATTACCCGCTCCTCTACGATGCCGCGCCATTGGTCGACGTGAGTGTCGGTGAATGGCGTAAGGGCAGAAGTGCCCGCGGTGACTACCAGATGATCAACATCGGCCATATGGAGCGAGGCTTCTTCGATCGAGAGGGGTTTGTTGAGATCCAAATATCTGGCGTCCACATGGGGGAGGGTGCGGGTAACTGCCTGGAGCTTCGGGATGTCTCGGGCGAATAACGTGAGTCGTGCTCCCGCGGCGGAGGCAAACCGCGCGAGCGCGAGCCCGACACCTGAGGATGCGCCGGCAATGGCTACGTGTTGGCCGGCGAGCGAATGGCCGCCTGGGTATCTACTGGCCGAATCCGTCGTGTCACTCATTCACTCGATTCCCCAATACTCTCGAGATATGTCTCAAAGCCTACGATCAAATCTCTTGTTTTCATGATTCCTTCGCAGTCAGATTCGGGCCGAACCTGGTCGATCATGTTAAGTGAGTCCAGCCGCATGTCAAACCGGGCCTGGCTCGGCTGCGCACGCGAGGAGGTGCAAGACTGGGTTAAGAGAAACCGTCGGCTGTAAACCGCAGATCCGCATTGGCGCGAAGCTCGCGCACCAAAAACTCGACCAACAGCTTGATTCGTGCAGCAATCTGTCGACGGCGGGGGTAGAGAATGAACATGTCGATACTCTCGTTGATACGCCAGTCCGGCAGCACCACACGCAGCGAACCATTGCGCAATTGCGAAATTACGGATGTCGCGGCAACCGGTGCGATACCAAGGCCATGCATGGCCGCGTCGACCACGGAATCCAATTGCTCGGTGAATACAATCTGGTCTCGCGGGTGATGGACATACCGTCGGGCCAACCCAACGCTCCGCGTCGTCATCCGCCATAACAGCGTGGAACCGGAAGAGTACCTGACATTCAGGCAGGTGTGATCGCGCAAATCTGCGGGCGTTCTAGGCGCGCCCGCTTTTGCGAGATATCCAGGGCTTGCCACCAGGATGAATGGCAGGCTGCAAAGCTTTTTTGAGATGTACCGCACGTGCTTGAGCGCTCCCCGCTGTATGCCGATATCGAAATCGCTCTCAGCCGACGCGCTGGCGCCGTCGCGAAACGCCAGATCCAAGTTCACCTGAGGGTATCGGCCAATGAAGGCGCCCAACAGCGGTAGTACATACAATCGCCCGAACGAGGGCGTCATGCTGATGCGAATGGGACCGCTCGGCTGCCCCCGGGAGGCACTAAGTTGCTCGACGACACTATCGAATGTGACAAGAGCATGGCGCGTGCTGTCGTAAAAGGCTCTTCCGTCGGTAGTCAGTTGCAACTGTCTTGTGGTCCGATTGAATAGCCGTATGTTCAGCTGATCCTCGAGCAGTGCGATGCTCTTGCTGACAGCGGCCGGCGTTCTGCCCAATTTGCGCGCAGCAGCCGAAAAGCTGCTGCTTTCTGCGGCGGTTACAAAGATTTTCAGGCTTCCGAGCGGGGGCATGGGCGATATATTTACAACCAAAGGTTGAAGATGATTATCCTATTAGTAGATTAACGCGCGCAAGGCAGACGCTACACTCCGGTACCCGAGGGGAGCGCACGAATAAGAGGTTGATGTGCCGCAGCAATTGCAGCCCTGGAATCATTACATTGACTTGCTGCGTCAATGCGATGAATTGATGCTCAGGACCTGGGAGCCTGCCAGCGAGCAACTGCGCGGCGAGCTCTACCGTCAACTGCTCATGAACATGTCGTTGGCATACTTCATGTATTTCCAATGCGATGCGGACCATCCCGAATGGATGCCGTTCCTCAACTCGGTGTTCCTGCTGCAGCCCAATCCCGATGACGTCTACTACCTCGCCCATATCGATGCGAGCAAGACCTACAGAATCACCGGCGAGCGCGGATCGATCCATCTGTTGAACTTCGCTCTCGGCGCGAAATCGATGGGCATGTACGAGACCAAGCCGCAAACCTATGCGGAGTACGACGCCGACTCATTGCCCCTGGGAGAGGATGGGTCGTTTACCGTGCTGCTGAGCGCCGAACCGCAGAAGGAGCAGGCGGGCGCATGGTGGCCGCTCACCGAAGGCATGGATTTCGTTCTCGTCCGACTGCGTTCCTATGACTGGGGCAACGAACGTGACCCGCGGCTCACCATCGAGCGCCTGGGCGACGTGGCTCCGAAGCCGCGCCTGAGCCTCGCTCAGATCGATAAGAACATGCGCGATCTGATGGCGTTCACCGAACGGCTCACGCGAATCTGGTTGGATTTCCAGAATGAGATGCGCGCCCGCGATCTCGAGAATCGCTTTGAACTGAGTGGCTTCGAGGATTGGGCCGGGGTCAAGGTCCAGAGCTACTGGCGGGGTATTTTCAAATTTGAGGCGGGCGAGGCGTTGATTCTGGAGACAGAGCTTCCTGCCAGGCGTCCGTACTGGAACGTCCAGTTGGCGGACAGTCTGTTCAATGCTTTGGAGGTCAATTACCGGCAAACCAGTTTGAACGGCTTTCAGGCGGCGGTCGATTCGGACGGCAAATTTCGCGCGGTCCTCGCCTTGGAGGATCCGGGAGTTCCCAACTGGCTGGACGCAAGCGGGTATACATGGGGTACGCTGATCGGACGTTGGTACGCGTGCAGCTCGACACCGCTTCCTATCCTCAAAAAGGTGCCGTTCGCCGATATCCGTAAACATTTGCCGGCTGATACACCGGCTATTGGCAAGGATGCCCGCGAGGCGGTGCTGCGCGCCCGGGTTCGCGGCGCCCAGCTGCGGCGGAAATGGTGACGGGCAACGACATGACGCAGGCGCCGGACCGGTTCGAGGATTCTTTCGAATGGCTGCATGCGGCGGCAAAATCGCAGACGGGATTGAGCGATTTCGGCGACCCTGAATATCAAACGGGCTTGCGTGTACTGCTGAGCGCCATGGATCGCGATTCGTCCTTCTCGGCGTCGGGCCGGGAAATGACGATCACTCACCTGATAGGGGTGCTCAAGGCCCGTTTGCACACCGAAGAGGGATGGAAGACAAATCCTGAGTACCGATCGGTGGATATCCGGCCGCTGGTCATCACCGCGATGCCGCGCAGCGGCACCTCGGCTCTGCACAGACTGCTGGCGGTCGATCCGCAATTCCAGGGTTTGCAGCGCTGGCTGGCGGCTGCGCCCATGGTTCGGCCGCCCCATTCCGAATGGAGTCAGAACGCCGCATTTCAGGCATGTAAAGCGGTCACCGAGAAGTTCAATGCGCAGTCGCCGGAATTTTCGTCCGCGCACGAGGAAGCGGCGCATGCAGTCGATGAGTGCATGGAGGTGCTGCAGCAAAGTTTCATCAGCAATATGTTCGCATCCAGGTTTCCCACGCCCACCTACACCCAATGGCTGCTGCAATCGAGCGAACGCAACTCGTATCATCGGTACGCCAATGTGCTGAGGCTGATCGGCTCGGCCGATCGGGATAAGCGGTGGCTGCTGAAAAATCCCGGGCACACATGGTACCCCGATCTACTATTCGAGGTGTTCCCGCAAGCCATGGTGATACAGACTCACCGGGATCCGGCGGTTGCCATACCCTCGTTGTGCAGCGTCCTGCACATGCTGCATGTCGTGACCGTCGGCCGGGAGAACGCCAGCCCGGAACGTCTGGGCAGTGTCGAGGTCGCCAAATGGCGAATGGCGATGGAGCGCACCAAAGCTTTCCGCGAACGTAACTCCAAGCGATTCTACGACGTCGATTTCAGGGAGTTCCACGCCGATCCCATGCGTGTGGTGGAAAAAATATACTCCAATTTTCAGTTGGAGCTGCGGCCGGAGGTGGCGACTCGCATGCGGTCTTGGCTGCAAAATCAGCCCATTGCGCAAAAGACCGCGCACCGCTATGCGCCGGAGACATTTGGACTGACGGCCGCGGGTATCCGAAGCGAGTTCTGCGACTACATCAAGACCTATGGTCTTTAAGTCAGACGATCGGGGTCATGAGCAGGAGCTGCTATGAAAGCCGCGGTTTTCGAAGCTCCCGGCAAACCTCTGGCGATCGAGTCCCTTCCTGACCCGGCGCCGGGCGAAGGTGAACTCGTGCTGCGCGTCGGCCGCTGTGGGATCTGCGGCACGGATCTGCACATGACCGACGGACACGCCGCCACGTACCCGCACCGCTCGGTTCTGGGTCACGAGTTTGCCGGAGAGGTCGTGGCCGTAGGACGCGGCGTCCTGAACTACAAGCTGGGCGATGCGGTCGCCGGATTGGCGGTCGGCGGCTGTGGAAAGTGCGCATCATGCATGGCTGGCGATCCCATGTGGTGCGAGCAGGGACTCATTCCGGCGATGGGCGGTTTCGGACAGTTCACCGTCGTCAAGGCCCTATCGGCAATCAAGCTGCCGTCCACGCTCTCCTTCGCCGACGGTGCTTTGATCGAGCCGCTCGCAGTGGGGCTTCACGGCGCCAAGTTGGCGGAAATCTCGCCGGGTGCCCGCGTGTTGGTGCTGGGCTCCGGCTCGATAGGGCTCGCCGCAGCATTCTGGGCGCGCCGATTCGGCGCCAATCGCGTCGTCGTCGCTTCGAGATCCTCTCGGGGGGAAGCTCACGCGCATAGCATGGGCGCAACTCATTTCGAGAAATTTGCCGAGGAATTCACGGCCAACATCCAAACGGCCCTGGGTGGGCTGCCCGATGTGGTATTCGAATGCACCGGAGTTACCGGCATGCTCGCCAAAGCGATCGAGACCGTCCGCGTGCGAGGTACCGTCATGATCCTCGGTAATTGCATGAAGCCCGATTCGCTGGTGCCCTCGCTCGTGATGTTCAAGCAACTAAGGCTTCAGGGGTCCATGGTTTACTCGAGGCGGGAATTCGAGATTGTCGCCGAGGTGCTGAATGCCGGGCATGTCGAGGCGCGCACGATGATCACGGACACGGTACCGCTGGCCCAACTTCCGAGTGCATTCGAAGCACTGCGCCGACCCACCTATCAATGCAAGACGTTGGTTGATCCCTGGTCTTAGCGACGATATAGGAGGCAAAAATGCTGACGGCGCCATGCGCGCGTTCCCCGAGGCTGCCGACCGAGACGCCCGCGACATGGCGCCGGCGCCGGTCTGAGGCACCGACGAGCCAATCATTTCTTGCCGAAGATCTGCGTGAGCATCGAGCCTGACGGCAACGGCAGAGTGACGTTTTCGTCCTGAGACCACTTGACCATGCCGAGGGCGGCCGCGGTGCCTCCGTCGACATGAAGGACTTGTCCGGTGATGGAACGCGCCAAATCGGACACCAGGAAAAGTACCGCGTTGGCAAGATCGTCCGTCGACGGAGGCACCCCCAGGGGAATGTACATCTTATAGGCGCGGTCCCACCATTCGAGGGGTGCGCGGCATTCAGCGCCTGCAGTTCGGCCGGCAGCGCCCTGCGGTTGCCCTCGCTCGCGGTCGTGTCGGGGGCGACCACATTGATTCTGATGCCTTCGGGACCGAACTCCCAGGCCATTGCTCGAGAAAAATTCGTGGTTGCCGCCTTTGCCCCGGCGTAAACGGCGAAGCCACCCGCACCCCGATGCGCTTCGCCGGTCGTGAAATTGACGATCGAGCCGCCGCGCCCGCTTTCGCGCAGGAGCGGCACCGCCAAGCGGGTCGACTCGAGCACATAGCCGAAATTTCGCTGGATGTCCAATCTGACATTACAGACGTTAACAGAAGTATAATATGGCGCAAGAAAACGAACTACAAGTACTATAGTCACCGGCCTATAACGAGTGTATATAGAGGCAGCCATATCCATTTGATCGCCGCGATACCCATCCAAGTCTCGACCGAAGTTTTTCGCGCATTCGCGCAGGGAGAATCTCATGAGTCAGGGCGAAGTCGTTACCACTGAGATCGAGCGTGCCAGGCGCGAGTGGATGGCTGAGCACCTCCGATCTTATCTCGAGTCGGGAGGCGCCCAAGGTCACGTCGTCGACCTGCGCGTGATCGGCGGGCACCAGTTCACCACGACGCTGTTGCTGCGCACCGTTGGCCGGAAAACCGGCCAGGCGCGCATCGCTCCCTTGATCTACGGAGACATCGGCGGTGAGCTCGTGATCGTTGCATCCAAGGGCGGCGCTGACGTGCATCCGGCATGACTGGCAGCGTATCGGTCAGGCCGCCACCTCTTACCAGTGGAGAATCGGATGGAATTTGGTTGGGCTGAAGAGCAGGCAAGCTTCAGACTTCAGTTACAGCATTTCCTGGGAGGAGCGCTGCCGGCTGAATGGGACGACATCGCTGGGGAAGGCCCCGGTTCGGATGCGCAAAGCCAGTTTTCGTTGAAGTTTTGCCCGATGCTTGCCGAGAGCGGATTTTTGGTCCCCCACTGGCCCCGAAAATACGGGGGCCGCGATGCGACCACGTGGGAGCATTTCATCATCGGCGAAGAGATGTGGTTGCGAGGAGAGCCACGAGGCCCCCAATACATGAACGTCAACTGGATCGGTCCCGCCTTGATGCGATTCGGCTCTGAGGCGCAGCAGATCGAGCACTTGCCACCGATGGCGCGCGGCGAAGTGATTTGGTGCCAGGGGTTCTCGGAGCCCAACGCCGGCTCGGACCTCGCCTCGCTTCGGACGAGGGCCGAGAGGCACGGTGATGACTATCTGGTGAACGGTTCGAAGATTTGGACTTCATACGCAAGTCAAGCGAAATTTTGCTTCCTACTGGCGAGAACCGGTGCGGATCGCAAGGCTGGAATTGCGATTTTCCTGGTTCCGATGTCGACCCCCGGCATCACCGTGCGCAAGATTCCGGCATTGATAGGCGACGGTGATATCCACGAGGTGTTTTTTCAGGATGTTCAGGTTCGAAGCGAGTGGCGTCTAGGCTCGGAAGGACAGGGCTGGGAAATCATCATGTATGCGCTCCGTCACGAGCGCGTCGGTATCCCACGATATGCCCTGGCCCGGCGCATACTTGACCTCGCCGTACGTACATTGCGGCTGCGCGGGGCGTTCGAAGCTGCCGCCGCGCGCGCGCGCGCCGGTCTCGCCCTGGCAGCGTGCGAGGCTGCACGATTGCTGGTTTATCGGGTCGTCGATCTGCACAGGAAGGGAAACTCTCCCGATGGAGGCGAGGGACCGCTCGCGCGCACTGCCGTAATCGCCGCCGAGCGAAGCGTGGTGGAATTCGTGGTCGAGTTCCTGCCGGAGCAGCTCACCGACAAAGGTCAGCCGTTGTTCAGGGCGCATCATCAACGCGCGATCGCCGCCGGCATCGCCTCAGGCGCCGCAGAGATACAGCTGGACTTGATCGCCAGGACCCATCTGCGGTTGCCCCGGGAGAGCGTGCGTGCAGCTTGACCTCTCCGAGGATCAACAGTCGCTGTTGCAAGCACTCGAGAGCGTCATTGGTCGTTCGGGTGAGCCGCCGCGCTGCGTCGACGAATTTTTCGAGGACGCCGAGCTCGAGTCGAGACTTGTCGCGGCGGATTTTTTTGCCATGAGCGTCAACGGGTTCAGCACTTTGGATGCCGTGGTCGTCGCACTGACGTTGGCCAAGCTGCCGGCCTGCCTCGAGTCAGCCGGGGCGCTTTTGGTATTGCCATTGCTGCCGGAGGGATGCACGAGGCCGCTCGCGATCGGGACGGCGGACGCGGCGCGCCCCATCCGCTTTCTGTCCAGGGCACACACCGTCCTCATCGACTCTCCGGCCGGTGTGTGCGCCGGTGCGCTGAGGCCGGGCGATGTCGAAACTTGCCGCAGCCTTTTCGCCTATCCCTACGGCCGTCTCACGGAAGCGGCCCGAGCTCGCCTGGAGCCGGTCCGCACGGGAGGAGATTTGGTGCGGTCGCGCATTCGTCTCGCGATTGCGGTGGAGATTGCAGGAGCTCTCCAAGGGGCTTTGGATATTACGGTCCGGCAGGTGAAAGATCGCCGCCAATTTGGGCGCGCCATTGGGTCATTCCAGGCGGTGCAGCATCGCTTGGCGGCTGCGGCGCAGGTGGTGTCCGCCTGCCGTTTCCTGGTCTGCCAGGCCGCATTCACCGACTCGCCGTTGGAAACGGCGACCGCAGCCGCCTACGCGCAGGATGGTGCGCGCCAGCCGGTGTTCGATTTCCACCAATTCTCGGGTGCGATGGGCCTTACTCTCGAGTACCCGCTGCACCTTTGGACCTATCGAATTCGCGCCCTGCTCGGCGAGTTGGGCGGCTCCGCGGAGCAGGCGCTGGCTGTCAGCGAGATGGCTTGGCCTCGCAATATCGCGGGCGGTCCAGCTCAATTGCCGACATAGAGGGGATCGCGCTTCTCACGCAACGCGCTCACGGCTTCACGGTGATCGCGCGTCGCATTCGAGAGCGCCTCAAAAGCCACCGAAGCATCCATCACCGAATGCGCGAGGTGCTTCAACCCGATATTGATCGACAGCTTGGTCCACTGGATGGCGCGCGTCGGGCCTTTCAGGAGCTCGTCGGCAAATTCATCGACGATGCGGTCGAGGTCTGTGGGGGGGCACGGCGCGATTGATCAGCCCGAAGCGCTCGGCCTCCTCCGCCATCAGGGGTCGACCGGTCATCAGGTACTCCTTTGCAGGCGCATGGCCGATCAAGTGTGGCCAGATCACGGCACCGCCGTCGCCGGCGACGAAGCCGACGCGCACATGAGGATCCCCGATCTTTGCGTCGCGTGACGCGAATACCACGTCGCAAAATAGCGCGATCGTGGCGCCCAAGCCGATGGCATGTCCGTTCAACTTGGCGATTATCGGCTTGGGACAGTCAAGCAGTGCGAACACAATGCGCTTGACCTCAGGCATATCGTCGAGAAAAATGCTCGGATCATCGATCATGCTCTGAATGCGGTCGAGGTCGCCGCCCGCCGAGAAAGCCCGCCCGACTCCCGAGAGAATCACCACGTCGGTATCGGGGTCCGTTGCAAGTTCGGCCGATCGAGTTGAGCGTGCCCGGACTGTTGAATGCGGCGCGGAGCAGTCGGCCGCGGCGTTCGAACTTGAAGGTCGCGTAGGTAGTCAGATCCATGGTCCGTCCTCGATTGAAACGGCCTATTTGTCGCTCGAAAAGAGAGCGCCGCGCAGGATCTCCGAAAATTCGTCGAGCATTCGCAAGCCATTCGCATTGCGCTGTTGTATGTTGACGAGATAGAGCAGCCGGTCCATCAACAAATACATTAAAACGAGGCGGGTTTGGAATTTGGTCCTGTTCTCGCCCTCCCCGAGCGATTGCACCATTCTCATCGATTCGGTCAAGCGATACGTGACTGGAACCAGCTCGGCGGCGAGTTCCGGATCGATGCTGGTCGCTTCCCAAAAAGCTTCGCACAGCACGTGATTGCGCTGCCACATCTGGTCGTATTGGTCTAGCCAGCCACGAATGGCCTGCTTGGTCGGGCGTTTTACTTCATCCAGACGGTCGAAGGTCGATTTCACGTCGACGTTGATGTGGTCCTGAAGAAGTCGAGCGATGTCGGACTTGCTCGAGAAATAACGATAGAAAGTCGTCGGCGTGGTCCCTGCGGCTTTCGCAATATCGCCCACGCTGGTAGCGCGAAAGCCGTTCTTTGCAAATAACTCCACGGCGCTCGATATCAATCGCTCTTTGGTCAGCCGTTTGAGCTGGCTTCGCAGCGATTGAATCTCGGTAACTTCGGATTCCGGTTCTGGTCTAGGTTTCCGCGCAGTGCCTGTCTTGCTCATAATCTCCCTTTACTCTTTGAGGCTGCGTTGCCGGGACCGATAGTCGAACGAAAGCCGCACCCGGGTACGGTCCTTGCCCGTTAAGACTACACGGAGATAGCTTAAAAGTCATGTACCACCAAAGAAGTGATAGTATGTGTTTAATAGTTACTCATTGACACACTAAGAGGTAGCCCGGTAAACAATCGAGCGACTTCCGGCAACACTTGCGGGCGCTCAGTACTGGGTGGAGGGGCGGAGTTGGATACCTACGATTTGGTTGTCCTCGGCAGCGGTGGAGGCGGCCTGCGGTTGCCTCGCACCGCCACGGGCAAGATTCGAAAAGACGTTGTGCGCGAGGAGGCCCGCGCGAGGGCCACCCCATGAAAATTGAATACGATCCCCTTGATCCGGAACAGGTCGACGATCACCAACCCCTGCTCGCGCGTCTGCGGCGCGAGGCGCCGGTCAGTGAGCCCAAGCCCGGCTTTTTCTATCTGTCACGCCATCAGGATGTGATGGATGTGTGCCGAGCCCCGGAAGTATTTCGGCAAGGACGGCACATCCCGCGCCATCTGGACACACGCACGGAGGATCAGCTCAACCTGGGAGAGACCGACCCGCCGGAACATATGCGCGTGCGCAAGGTACTGGCGGCGCTGCTCGCACCGTCGAAGGTCCGGGCCATGGAATCCATGATCCGTACCACTTGCGAGACTCTCGTGAATCGGTTCGCGGAGCGCGGCGCGGCGGACATCATTGCCGACCTGGCCGCGCCGATGCCGGTGGCCGTCATCGGTTCGCTCAGCGGCATGCCCGAGGAATACCACGATAAATTCACGGCCTATTCGGAAGCCTTCATGCTGCGCACCGATGCGGACCCCCGCAAGGTCGAGGCAGCTCGGGCCGCCGTCGAGAAATTCGATGCCGCGGCGCGCGAGGTGATCCGGCAACGCCGAGCCTCGGTGCATCGGCCGGACGATGTGCTGACGGGGCTGATCGAATCGCGGGATGCCGACGGCAAGCCGCTCTCGGAAGACAAGATCCTGACCCACATGACCAAGGACGTGATCGTCGGCGGCACTGAGACGACCAAACACTTGATTGGAAATTTATTTTACAGCCTGTGCACGACCCCGGGAGCTTACGAGCGCGTGCGCGCGGACCGGAGTCTGGTGCCGGTTGCGGTCGAGGAGACTTTGCGACTGAACGGCCCGGTGCAGATCATGTTCAGGGTTCCCAAAGTCGACGTCGAGATCCGCGGTTGCCCGATTCCGGCCGGTTCGACGGTCGGGGTCGGCTACGCATCGGCGAACCGCGACGAAGCGGTGTTCGAGGATCCCGACGCATTCAGCCTCGAGCGCAGCGACCTCAAGGCCAAGCCCCATTTCGGGTTCGGGCACGGCATTCACCTCTGCGTGGGTGCAGGGCTTGCACGCCTGGAAACTACATGCGCCTTGAACGCGGTGCTTGATCGCGCGGCGCGGATGGAGCTGATCCCCGCTTTCCGATACCGGCGCGTGAAGTTCTTCGTCATGCGCGGTCCGGAGAGCATTGACGTGCGCTTCGAACCCCTCGGACCCGGCGTTTCTCCCACCGCACCTAACGCGATGGCAAGCCCACTGCAGCGCCCGCCGTCCTTGACTTAGGGGGTGCAAACAATATAGTCAACCACATATCGGTAGAGTTAATAACGAAACGATACTCGATGTTCCATGTAAAGTGGAATACGAGGTTGGCGAAGCGCCGAAGACAGGCGTCACTGACGGAAATGGGGAGGCTATGAAGTTTCCCGCGATGCGCCGCTACCTGCGGCACGCAGTTCGAAGAACATAACGAGGATTTTGATGTTACACGAGAAGGTCATGAAAGTAGCTTCGCGCTCGGCGCCGTACAAGTCGCAAATCGGCGCGTCGCTGCTCGCCGGTCTCGCTCAAATCGCACATGCGCAAACGCCGGCCGAGAGCGTTCCGAATGCTTCTCCAGCGGCTCCTCTGGAGAACAACGGGAATTCGCTCGAGATGATCATCGTGACGGCGCAAAAACGCAGCGAGCGCCTGCAAGACGTCCCCGTCAGGCGTCGCTGGTCTACAAGTTCAACAGTACCCTAAATGGATATTTCACTTACAGCCAGGGCTTCAAAGCCGGGGTAGTCTCGGGACAGATAAGCCCCAACCCGGCACCGCCAGCGAACCCGGAGAAGATCTCCGCATACGAAGTGGGACTCAAATCCGCGACCGACAGATATTCCGCCAACCTCGCGGCTTTCTACTATGACTATCGAGATCTGCAGGTCGAAGTCTTCAATAATCTCGTGACGACGCCCGAGAACGCGACCACAGCGGAGATCTATGGACTCGATTTCGACGGAGCGGTGAAACTCACCGATACCTTCGAACTGTGTGCGGTCGGCTCGTGGCTGCCGACCGCGAAGTACAAGTCGTTTCCGCATGCGATCGCCTTCGTTCCACCGTTGGGCCCCGGCGGACTGGTCACCGATGCGACCTACGATGCGAGCAACTCGCGCATGCTGACGACGCCGGTCTTTACCGGCACTATTTCCGCCACCTACGGGCAAAATTACCCCTCGGGTCGATTCGAAGCCACGGGTTCGGTTTACCACTCCGGAGGGTACCGTTGGGAATACACAGATACGGTCACGACAAGCCCTTACACGCTGCTCAACGCCAATATCAGCTTCGCGCCGAACGCAAACAGATTCAAATATACGCTGTACGGCAAGAATCTGGCCAACAAGGCCTACGTGCAGGGTGCCTTGCCGACTGCAGAAGCGAATATGATTTTTTGGGCGCAGCCGCGGGAGGTTGGAGTGACGCTGGGGTACTCCTTCTGACGAGGATGCACGGCTGGCCGGCTGATGGCGGTAAAGGTTCTGATGACGTTTCGGTCGGTACCCGGCATTGATGCTTCTCCTCTTCGCAAAGCGTGCGGACTATAAGGTCAGGAATTGACTTCTTTACGATTCACGCGTTACGCTGTGTCACGTCGTAAGAGCATATAACGCCAAGTCTATCGTAGCACCTGATGGCGTGGCGCCAGTGCTCGGCGGGCAATGGAAGTCCATTCCCGTTGCGGCGCGCAAATCACGTGGGGGGAGGAGACGTAAATGGCCGAACGAATGCAAGTTTCTGTAGTCAAGTCAGGCCTTAAAGTAATCGACGTTGATACCCACCTGTCGGAGCCGGAAGACCTCTGGACCAAGAGAGCTCCGGCGAAATTTAAAGACCGTGTGCCTCAGATTGGCACCGTCGACGGAAAGGTATCGTGGGTAATCAACGGAAATCATCCCATCGGTCTGGGCGCCTCCGCCTCCAGTGTTTTTCATAAGGACGGCCGTACATCCGCGGGTATCGAGTTTGTAGATTGGCGAAATGCCGATGTGATTCCTGCGTCATACGATGCCCGGGCACGTGTCGCTTTGATGGATGAAGCGGGGATCTACGCACAAATTGTTTACCCCAACGTAATGGGATTCGGCGGCCAGAACACAGCGAAGGTGGATCCCGAGCTTCGCCTGATATCCGCTCAGATTTACAATGATGCGATGGTGGAACTGCAGGAAGAATCCGGCGAGCGCTTGATTCCGATGGCAACGCTCCCCTGGTGGGATGTCGACGCGGCCGTTGCGGAGGCAAAGCGCGCCCACGCCAATGGTCTGCACGGCATCAATATCAACTCAGATCCTCACAAGCACCGTGACGGGAATGGAAACCCACTGCCGGATCTGAGCGTACAGTATTGGGACCCTCTGTGGGAAACCTGCGAGAGTCTCGACCTGCCGATCAATTTTCATATTGGCGCGAGCGAACAATCCATGGACTGGATCGGCACCGCCGGCTGGCCATCGCTTTCCGTCAATCACCGTTCCGGTCTGGCAGGATCGATGATGTTCTTGGACAATGGGAGAGTCATCGGAAACCTGATTTATTCCGGGCTCCTTGACCGATTTCCCAAGCTAAAGTTTGTTTCTGTAGAGAGCGGAATCGGATGGATTCCTTTCGTCATGGAGTCCCTCGACTATCAATTCAAATCGCTGATCACAAAGTCGAATCTATTGCACAAGCCGTCGGAATATTTTCGAAAGAATTTTTACGCCTGCTTTTGGTTCGAGAAGAGTGACATCAGCCACATCATAGAACAGGTCGGCGTCGACAATTGCATGTTCGAGACGGATTTTCCGCATATCGTTTGCCTGCATCCGGCGCCACTCGAGTACGTCAAGGACGGCCTCGCAAAACTGGACGACAGCGCTCGGGAGAAGGTCATGAGCGCTAATGCCGCGCGGGTCTACAGCATCGATCTATAGCCGCACGCGCTTTCGATACAGCTTCGTCGATCTATGGCCGCACGCGCTTTCTATACAGCTTCCCGCCGATCAGTCCTCCCGGTGGCCTGATCGTTGCCTCAGTGCAGTTCCCTGCGCCTCTCCGAGTGGGGGCCGGCGGCGGCGCCCGTTTGGCGCCCGCTTAGCACCCGCTTGGAGGTTAATACGTCAAATCGAGACTTAAAAGGAAGCTCGCTTGCAACCTAGGGATTGCCCGTCTAAACTTGGGATAGGGTCTAACGCAACGATTGAGGTCGTCATGGAAATGGGGCTTCGCGTTTCGTCGAGAGCGGCTATGCAGAGCCGGATCCCGCTGCAGCGTGCAACGCGGCCGGCTTGGTCCCGGCGCATATATTATGCCGGGGTCGGGAGTGCGGCTGCGAGCTGGGTCCTGGTTCCGAATTAAAAAAGCATAACGCGGAGTATTATCGAAATGGCTGGAATAAACGTCCGGAATTTGAGCGAAGAATACTCATTCGGCTCGGTCATCAGCGGGGTCGATAGTGCCGCCGTGATCGCAGACGAGGGCGTGCGAAAGGAGATCAACGACGTCTTCGAGCAGCGAGGCTTGATCGTGTTTGAGGGTGTTGAGGCGTCGACCGATATGCACCTGGCGATCAGCAACGTGTTCGGCCCCCTCAAAGACCACCCGGTGCCGGTGGTCGCTCGCGTCGACCAGAAGAAGGCTCCCGGCGTCATCGACATGAAGTACGATCCGGCCGACGGCGGCGTCGTCGAAATCGAAGGCAAGCCGCTGGCCCAGTGGCTGCCGTGGCACTTCGACCACTGCTACAACAACGAGCTCAACCGCGCAGGCGTACTGCGCGCGGTGACGATCCCGCCGGAAGGCGGTCGCACCGGCTTCGCCGACGGCATCGAGCTGTACAACTCGCTTTCGGACGAGACTAAAAACAGGATCGAAGGGCAGAACATCATCTATACCCTCGACTTGCTCTACGCGCACATGCGCTTCGGCGTGCCCAAAGGATTCCGCGAGCTGCGTGTGAACGAGGCCGCCTACGCTTCCTCGGCCTACGCCAAGAACCTGCCGCGCGCGATCCATCCGGCGGTATGGCAGCGAAAGTCGGGTCAAAAGGTGCTGCACGTATCACCATGGATGGCTGTGGGCATCGAAAAGCATGAAGACCCGCAAGGCGACGCCCTGCTCGAGCAGGTGTGCCAGGAGATGATCGCCAAGATTCATCCGTACTTCCATTCGTGGAAGCCGGATCAAATGGTGATCTGGGACAACTGGCGGATGTTGCACGGCGTGAGCGGCATGGATCCGAAGTACGAGCGTCGGATGCAGCGGACGACGATCGTCGGTGATTATGGCCTCGGATTCTTCGAGAACAATGGCAAGGGCGACAAGATCCTAGAAATGACGGTCTGAATTGTCGGACTGCACCACGGGGGGCTACAAATAAATAACCCTGCGCTCGCCGGCTCGAGCAATCGTGCGCGCTCAATGCGGTGGAGCTGCGGGGCGCATTCGCGGCGAGTCACTACGCGGCGCAGTCGGGTCTCTAGCTTGAAGATGAATCCACGTCCTCGTGAAGGATGAGTTCTATGCAAGGTTCCAGTGACAGCAAAGCGACCTTGGGTTTCGATCCAGACGCGCTGCGCCGGAAATACGCTGAGGAACGTGCGAAGCGGATGCGCCCCGACGCCGCGGCGCAGTATCAGCGGTTGGCGGGAAAATTTGCACAATTTGCCCATGATCCCCATGTCGAGCCGGGCTTCACTCGTGAGCCCGTTCATGAGGAGATCGATGTCCTGATCGTCGGCGGCGGCTTCAGCGGTCTGATTACTGCGGCGCGAATGCGCCACGAGAAAGTCGAGTCCATTCGCATCATCGAAAAGGCGGGCGACTTTGGCGGCACTTGGTACTGGAATCGCTATCCGGGCGCAGCCTGCGACATCGAGTCATATATCTACCTGCCGATGCTGGAGGAGCTCGGCTACGTCCCGACCGAGAAATATGCAAAGGCTCCGGAGATCTACGAATTTTGCCGCATGATGGCCAGGCGGTATGGCCTGTATCCAGCCGCTCTGCTGCAGACGACGGTAACTGGCCTCAATTGGGACGCTGAGGCAGCACGCTGGATCGCATCGACCAACCGCAATGACCGCATCGCCGCGCGCTTCGCGATCGTAGCCCCCGGTATTCTCAGCCAGCCCAAGCTGCCGGGTATTCCCGGCATCGAGACCTTCACCGGCCACAGTTTCCATACCAGCCGCTGGGACTACGAGTATACCGGAGGTAATGAGCGAGGCGGCTTGGTGGGGCTGGCCGACAAGCGTGTCGGGGTCGTTGGAACGGGCGCTTCCGCGATTCAGTGCGTTCCCCATTTAGGCCAATCCGCCAAGCACCTCTACGTGTTCCAGCGCACCCCCTCGTCGGTGGACGCTCGAAACAACGTTCCCACCGATGGTGATTTCAAGCGTGCGCTGAAACCTGGTTGGCACCAGCATCGAATGGTCAATTTCAATAACCTCACCAGCGGCATCCCCGAGAAAGAGGATCTCGTCGGCGACGGCTGGACCGACATCCTCGCCGATTTAGCCTTCATCTTGAGCTCCGCAAGCGATGCGCCCGATCCCAAGAAGATAGAGGTGGCTCTGTTCGCCAAGATGGAGAAGTCCCGGCAGCGGATCAGTGCCATCGTGAAGGATCCGGCGACGGCAGAAGCGCTCAAGCCGTATTACAACTATCTATGCAAGCGACCATGCTTCAGCGATGAGTATCTCCAGACCTTCAACCGCGACAATGTCACATTGGTGGACACTGCGGGCAAGGGGATCGAGCGGATCACGCCTGTTGGCGCAGTCGTCGCCGGCAAAGAGTATGCGCTTGATTGTTTGGTCTATGCCACCGGTTTCGAATGGCTCAGCGAATTCGCAAGCCAGATTGGCTTCGAGATCCACGGCCGTGATAGTTTGGCTCTCAGCGATCGGTGGAGTCAGGGCACTCGAACCATGCATGGCATGCATACGCGTGGCTTCCCCAACTTGTTCATTCTCGGGCTTGCCCAGAATGGCGTAACGCCCAATTACACCCATTTGGCCG
>Ga0137409_10002585_pt1 | contig 19354 bp, 17 predicted proteins | sample CZODoug1_16funga_FD_122059 | JGI IMG/M metagenome (GOLD analysis project Ga0137409, IMG submission 122059) | Vadose zone soil fungal communities from Angelo Coast Range Reserve, California, USA - CZODoug1_16fungal (Hybrid Assembly) | ecosystem: Environmental > Terrestrial > Soil > Vadose zone... | reverse complement strand
CAGCAACCGCACAAATTCGGCGAGCCACGCGATTCCGTTTCGCAAGGAAACCTTTCCTTCGCGTCGCAGCGCTCGAAAATATCGCCGCTCGAGCGACGGTTTTTCCGTCAGCGTTCCGTCGATGTCAAAGAAAGCCGCGCGATTCATGCCGTTCCTCTTGCCATTCCCGTCTTGCGCTGCGGGACTGTCGTTGTGCGCGCCAGATATTTCCAGCCTTCAATCAACACCGGCAGTCCGCGTATGACGCAAAACGCCGCCGTCGCCCAGGTCAACACGTGCGCCAGCGTCCGGATCGTCATGTGCATGTCGCCGGCAACGGTTCCCAGCAGTGCCACCGGCCCGCGCGTCAGCGCCAACTCCAGACCGAGATAGCAGAAGCACAGGCATTTCATCGCCGCGTACAAACCGCGGCTCCATCGCGACGCCACCAGCGCGCGTCCCCACCACGTTTGCAACATGCTGTTCGCGCCCCAGCCGGAATGTCCCGCCTTCAGTGCAAGGCCGCGCAAAAAGTCTGTCGCCGCGCCCCGCGCAAAAAACAAAACCGGGAGCCACAGCGAAACCATTCCCACGACGGCGAAGTAGGTGAAATAGACGTTCTCGATCATGCGATCGCCCAACACATCGAGCTGCGCGCCAAGCGGTGTTGCCATCTGTTTCTTTCGCGCCAGATGCCCATCTAACGCATCGAGCGCAATGGCCGCCACCGTCAGCGCCACCGCAAAGAGGTTTGCCCACGTGCCGCGTCCAAACAGGCTTACGGCCGCGAATCCCACGGCTACGCGCAGCAGCGTGATTTTGTTCGGCGTCCAACCCGTGTCGAAGATACCCGCCATGATTCCTCTCCGTGGTGAGAGAGAAGCATCTAGGACGCCAAAATCAGTTGATTTAAAGGGATTATTTGCTATGACTTACGGCAATCGCGAATTTGGGAATACAGTGTCCGCGCCAGCAGTGTCCGTCAGATGTCTGCCAATCGCGGCGCTTCGTGTTGCGCCGGAATTATTCGAAAACTATGGGACAATCTCGAGGGGCATTCCGCAAGCGTACGCAACTTGCGAACAAATTCCGGACCGCTTCATCCCATAAGACTCGAGGTCACTTCGCCCATGCATGCTGACGTTTCGTTCGCGGCCGCGTTTCTTGCGGGACTGGTTTCGTTTCTTTCGCCGTGCGTGCTGCCGCTCGTGCCCGGCTATATCTCAATGTTGTCCGGCGTCGGCATGGAGCAATTGCGGCAGGGTCAGCAGCCGCGTGGCGGACTTTTTGCATCGGCGCTTTCGTTCGTCATTGGATTTTCAACAGTTTTCATTTCGTTTGGCGCATCGGCCAGCGCCGTCGGTTCGTTCTTGCGTGAAAATCGCACGACGCTCGCGCCGATCGCTGGCGCGCTGATCATTTTGTTCGGCCTGCATTTGCTGGGCGTGCTCATCAAGCTGACGTTCAAGATCGGAATTGTTCTCGGCTCGGTTCTTGTCGTACTCGGAGTTGTTTCGCTCGTCTGGAGTGATCCTCTTTTCTTTCATCTCGGCGCGGTGCACTTTTTCTCGCTGTCGGTGATCGGATTTTTTGGCCCGACGCTCGCCCGCTGGCTGAATCGCGATGTCCATTTGCGCAGCACATCCAAGCAGCCGGGAATTTGGAGCGGATTCCTGCTCGGATTCGCATTTGCATTCGGTTGGACACCTTGCATCGGGCCGATTCTCGCGACAGTTCTCGCGCTGGCCGCCGCGAGCGCGACGATTTTCCACGGCGTACTTTTACTCGCCGCATATTCAGCCGGCCTCGCGATTCCGTTTTTGCTGACGGCTGTCGGTATCGGACAATTTCTCAAGTTCTATCAGCGCTTCCGCAAGCATCTGCACGTCGTCGAAGTATTTAGCGGCGCGCTGCTGCTCTTCGTCGGCGGGTTGATTTTCGTGAACCGCCTGACGTGGCTGGCAGGAAAACTTGGCGCGCTAAATGAACTAGTACTGTGGCTCGAAAAAGCGGTGACCGGCGGGAAGTAAAACCGACATTCAAGGCGAGTATACTGGAACTGAGCAAACACCAGAGGAAAGGTTCGGAATCATTCATGCCGAGACAGTTTTTTCTTTTGACGTTCATTGCCGTGCTCGCGGTAATCGGAGTTGGCTGCAAGCGCAAAACGAGCGCCAATGGCGGACCAACACAGGTCGCGATCAAGACCCTCGACGGCAAGGATGTGACCGTCGCGCAATACAAAGGCAAAGTGGTGCTGGTGAATTTCTGGGCAACGTGGTGCGAGCCCTGCAAGATTGAAATTCCGGAGTTGATTCAACTCCAGGCAAAATACGAACCAAAAGGATTCACGATCCTCGGCGTTGCGATGGACGACGAAGGAAAAAGTGTTGTCGCGCCATTCGTGGAAAAGAAACGATATGACATTGGCGGCGGCCAGCAAGTTCCGATGAACTATCCGATATTGCTGGGTAACGACGAAATCGCCAGCAAGTTTGGCGGATTGCTGGGATTTCCGACGACGGTTCTGTTCGACAAGAACGGCAAAGAGATCAAGCGGACAACCGGAGCAATTGCGTACGAAGAGTACGCGAAGATTATCGAAGGAAACCTGTAGACGAGATGCTGGACGAACGCGATTTTCAAAAGAAGTGCGAGGCGGCGTTCGACGATTTGAAGCGCCGCATGCTGAACGCCGGCGATGCGCACGGATTCGACGTGGAAGGCGAAAGCGGCAAACTGGAAGTGTTGTTTGAAGAACCGGAGGAAGCGAAATTCGTGATTTCGCCGAATACGCCGATGCGCGAAATCTGGATCTCCGCACTTTCCACGAGTTTTAAGTTGGGATGGTCGGAGACGAAGAACGCATTCGTCCTGGAGAAGACAGGCGAGGATTTGACGGGCGTGATGAGCCGCGTTATCTCCCAGCAAATCGGCAGCGAGGTGAAGTTGTGAAAAGGATTTACATTTCATTGGCCCTGGCGTTTGTTGGATTTGCACCCAGTGCCGTCAAAGCACAAATTCCAAATGCCAAAGACGTTGTCGCTTCAACCGCGTACACATCCTTTGAGCCCGTCGCGCGTGGAAAAGAATTTCAAATCGCCGTGGTTCTGAAAATTCGCGATGGATACCACATCAACGCCCGCAAGACGACGCTTGAATACTTAATTCCCACGGAATTGCGCGCGGAACTGCCGGTCGGCTACAAAGCGAGCGACGTGACGTACCCGAACGGAACGCTGAAATCGTTCGCGTTTTCTCAATCAGAAAAATTGAATGTCTACACCGGCACGGTCACTCTGCACCTCAAGGTCACCGCACCCGCCGACGCCGCGCTAGGCGCGCAACACATCCCGCTAAAGCTCCGCTACCAGGCCTGCAGCGAATCCGTCTGCCTGCCCCCCGTCCGCCAGGACGTCGACGCATCCTTCACGCTAGCCGAAACCGCAAAGCCCTCCCACGCGGAACTCTTTTCAAAGCAAAAATAGCTCTCGCTTGACTCAAACGTGAGACTCCGTCGCATTAGGTAGTGAGACGGTCCTTTGAAATCGGCTTCAGTTGCCACGCCCCGAATCCGCTGGCGGACGAAAGAGTGTCGTCATTCGTGCGAAATCGAAGAGGGCCGTTGGCCTCGCGATAGATCCTCGCGGTAAACGCATGCTCGCGGTCGCACAGAACCTCTGCAACCGAGCCATCGACATAGAGATGAAACTCAAACAAGTGCACATCGCCCCATCCAACTTCCATAGGTACGCCGTTAATGGTCACGACTGCAGCACGCGAATTCTTCGGCTTAAGTTGAACGGATAGCCAAGGACCGCCCCGGTCCTCAAGCGTGTAAGCACAATTGGTCCTCGCGGTTGTCCAATAAAGTTCGCCAGACTGTCCAAAGATCTGCACATTAGACGTTGATCGAGCATTTTGTGAATTCTGCCCTTCGCCTTCCAGTGGGGTGGCGGGCTTTTCACGTAGCCCAAGCGCTTGGGGAACGAATTGCATCGTCAATTCGTCGCGATTGCTGAGGGTCAAAACGCGCGGGAGAGCCATGCAGCCGGCCCAGCCGGCGGCGATTAGTTCGGAGTCGGGGCGTTTTTCGGGGATCCAGCCCCAGAGGATGCGATTGCCTTTGGCGTCGAGTTGGGTTTTTTGGGCGTAATAGGCGCCGTGGTCGAGCACACCTCGTTTTTGCGGATGGAATACGAGCTCTTTCGAATCGAGTTCGCCAACTTCCCAAATCACTTGGCCGGCGGTGGAATAAAGCAAAACGTGTTTTTTGCCGAGCGGGAAAAAATCGGGACATTCCCACATTTCGCCGGAGTCAACGGGATTGGTGTTTTCTTTTTCGGTCCAGTGGCCGGTCGCGAGCGGGTGCAAATATTCCCAATTGCGCAAATCTTTGGAGCGATAGAGGAGAACGCGGCCACCAACTTTGAATTGTCCGGAAGCGACGCCGAGATACCACTCTTTTGTTTTTTCATCCTGCCAGAGGAAGGGATCGCGGAAGCCGGTGAGCTTGGGATCATCCGGCGGCTGAATGACGGGATCTTTCCATTTGTTCCAAGTACGCAATTGCGGATCGGACGACGTGGCAAGGCACTGTGTTTCGCGAAGATTGCTGTGACCGTCGCGAAGCGTGGCACGTTCGAAAGGCGTTTTTTGAACTCCAGTGTAGAGAATTGTGGCGGTGCCATTGTCATTGACGGCGCTGCCGGTGAAGCAGCCGTCGGCGTCGGCCCAGCCGGGCGTGGGGGCCAGAGCGATCGGCAAGTGGCGCCAGTGAATCATGTCTTCGCTGACGGCGTGATTCCAGTGCATGTCGCCCCAGACGGCGGCGTTGGGGTTGTACTGGAAAAACATGTGGTAGAGGCCGTCCCAGAAAATGGGGCCGTTGGGATCGTTCATCCAATTTTTCGCGGGGAGCAAATGAAATTGCGGGCGAAGCGGATCGCCGGCGAGCTTTGCCTGAAGAACTTCGTCGGCGAGGAACCGCGCCGTCGTGCGGCCGACGCGCGGCAGCGCTGCAACGGAAACGGATGCTGCAGCGGTTTTGAGGAAGGAACGGCGAGAGGAATTCATCGAGTACCTCGCTAGGAAGCGACTTTGAAGTTATCGCATAAATTGAGGGTCGGTGCCGGATTTTGACGTGGCGCAGGCCCCTTCGGGATAAACAAGAGTGCCTACGCTACCTATGCGGGCGCGAATTCCTTCAGTGCTGCGCGAAGGCGGCGGACGACGCGCTCCTGGCCAAGCACGACCATCGTATCGAAGAGCGGAGGCGCGACGGCCTGGCCGACGATGGCGACGCGAATAGCGTTGATGAGCAAACCTGCTTTGACGCCGCCTGCTTCGGCGACAGCGCGAGTCGCATGATCACAGGCGTCGTGATTCCATTCGGGAAGCGCAGAGAGCGCGTCGGCGGTTTTGGAAAGGAGGTCGGGAACCTTCGGGTCTTTCCAGAATTTGTCCTTGGCGGCTTGCTCGTAGCTGAAATCGTCCGCGAAAAAGGCGCGGGACCACGTCGAAAAATCCGGCAGCAGGCGAACGCGCGGGCGCAGCAGATCCACCGTCTTCGAAAACCATTCGTGACCCGCGCCGCTGGCCCATTCCTCTTTCCACAAGCCACTGCGTTTCAGTTCGGCTTGGACTTCCGGCAGGAGTTCTTCGATCGGAAGTTTTTGCAGGAATTGTGTGTTGAACCATTCCAGCTTGGGGCGGTCGAAGACGGCATTGGTATGGCTGACGCCGTCGAGGGAAAATTTCTCGAGCAATTCACTCGTGCGGAGAAACTGTTCGTCGTGGCCCGGCGCCCAGCCAAGCAGCGCAAGAAAATTGCGAAACGCTTCGGGAAGAAATCCTTCCGTGCGATACGTGTTGACGTCGGTCGCGCCGTGACGTTTGGAAAGGCGTGATTTGTCAGCGCCGAGAATCAGCGGAACATGCGCGAAGACCGGCGGCGGCGCGCCCAGCGCCTTATAGAGCAAAACTTGTTTCGGCGTGTTCGAAATGTGGTCGGCGCCGCGGATGACGTGCGTGATGCGCATATCCACATCGTCCACAACGACGCTCATCTGGTACATGGCCTGACCGAAGTCTTCGCCCTCTTTCCCGGAACGCAGCAGCACGAAGTCTTCGATTTCGTCATTCGAAAATTCACGCTCACCGAACACCGCATCGAAGAATTGCGTCTTGCCGCCAACGGGAACCTTGAAGCGAAGCGCGGGCTTTGTGTCCGGTGACGATGGCTTACCGTCGCGGCAGGAGCAACGCACGATCCGGCGAACCTGCGCGGGGCCCGAATCCGTTTCCGCATGATCGCCGCCGACGTATTTTTCCGGCGGACAATAGCACGGGAATGCGGCTCCGTTCGCTAACAGCTTCTTGGCGGAATCTTTGTAGAGTTGCGTGCGCTGCGATTGATAAAACGGGCCTTCATCCCAATCCACGCCAAGCCACTGCAAACCTTCGAGAATTCCGTTGACCAACTCCGGCTTGTTGCGCTCCGCGTCGGTATCTTCAATTCGAAGGATCATCGTGCCGCGATACCGATGAGCGAAAAGCCAGTTAAACAGGGCGGTTCGAGCACCACCGACGTGCAAATAGCCTGTGGGAGACGGCGCAAACCGTACGCGCGGCTGATTTGGAGTCGAGTTGGGGTGTTCGGCCATGAGCGGTGACAATTCTCCGTGAAATTCCAAACATTCAGTGTAGCGAAATAGGCGGTGGGCCGCAAAAGCAGGGGCCTAAGCGCTGAAACACCGTGGCAGCACAGATTGTGCCGTTACGGTAACCCCAGACGGGACGGCTGTCTCTTTGGCCACCAGTACCCCAGTACGGTTGCACAGGTAAAAAGCGCTGGCCCATAATTTCGGGTACGTAAGTTTGTTTGGGTAAAGTGTGTCTCCAGATGTGTTTACGGGCCATGCTCGCGTGCGCCGCCGTTAGAAAATCGTTCGTGCGCGGCGACTTCGTTTGCGTTGGAGTGCCCCATAACGTCTTCTGAGCGGACGCGAAAGTGAATGTTTCATTGACGGATCACGGACTTATTGCGATTGCGCTGCTGATGGCCACCTCGCTTGTGGCGGGCTTCTTCGCGTATATCCACAGCGTAAAACGGCAGACGTACCTGCTGTTGTGGACAGCGGGCTGGAGCCTGCTCTCGCTGCATTATCTCGGGTCGGCATTCGCGGGAAAGCCCGGCGAAGCGTCCTTCCAGAATTCGCTTGATCACTGGCTTTTTGGCGTTGCCGGCATTCTCTTTTTTCTCGGCACGCAACTTTACGCGCAACGCAAGCCATGGCTGGTGCCAGCACTGATCGCCGCCGGCGTTCTGGCGATCTGGGCCGCGGCCAATTCCATTTATCACCTGCCGGCATCGGTGATGATCGGGGGAAGCGCCGTCTACATCGGGGCCGCAGCTATTTTCTGGCACGAAAGCCGGCGCCAGGAAACGCTGGCCGATCGACTTTTGTTCGTCGTTTTCTTCAGTTGGGGATTGATTGGAATGGCCTTCGCATTCTTCGAACGGGAGTTCGAGGCCCGTCATCTGACGCTGCATCCCACGTCATCTTTTCCTGCCGCATTCGCGGCGATTCTGATGGTAATGGCGTTGTACGAAGAGGAAAAGCGCCGCGTTGAGCGAAACATGCTGGCGCTGTCGAATCTGAACCTCGCAACGTCAAGTTTCGTCGGCGGCGAGATTCACCGCATGCTCTCGCAGGCGCTGGACCGTGTGCTGGGCGTCGTGCGTTTGCCCGCCGGCGCGCTGTTTCTCCATCAGGGCGATCCGCAAGGGCCCACTTCGGTGGTCGCCGTGGGGCTCGACGATGAGTTTTGCCGAACCGTGCAACAAGAAGGCCTCGACGATTATCTCGTCGGCCTGGTCGCGCGCCTGGGCGGATTGCTTGGCTTCCGCGACTTGCGCGACGATTCGCTGAGCGCGCTGGAAAAAGAAGAACCGATTCGCAGATTCCGGCATCTTGCGCTCAAGCAGGATTTGCGGAGCATTATCGCCATCAGCCTGCAGGCAAAAGAACAGGCGTTCGGAGTACTGTTGCTCGGGTCTCCCGATAGCCGGAAATTTACACCGGCAGAGTTGCGGCTGCTGTTCGCGCTGGGCCACCAAATCGGCATGGCGGTAGAGAACAGCATGCTGATTCAGCAGACGGCGCGGCGCTCAGAAGAATTGCACGTGCTCAACGAAATCGGCCGCGCACTAAGTTCCACGCTCCAAAAGGAAGACTTGTTCCGCAAAATCTGGGAAGAGCTGCGGCGTTTGTTCGACGTGGAGAATTTCTACATCGGCTCGATCGACGGAACGCTGGACGAGATGCGCTTCGACCTCGAAATTATCGACGGCGTCCGTCTGCCGAAACGCTCGCGCCCAGCGGGAAATTACATCACCGAGTACATCATCCGGACGCGGCAACCCGTGCTGATTCGCGAGAATTATATGGAAGAAGTGAAGAAACTCGGAGTTCAGCCGCTTCGCAACCGCGGCTGTTTCTGCGGCGTTCCGCTGGTCGCTTACGACCGCGCCATCGGTGCGATGGCCGTATTTTCCGACCAGGAGCGCACGTTCGACGAAGGCCATCTCGAGCTGCTGCGCGTGCTGGCGAGCGAAGCATCGATTGCGATGGAAAACGCGCGGCTCTTCCAGGAAGAGCGGACGAAGGCGCGGCATCTCTCGTTGCTGAACACAATTTCGCGAAACGCCATCGCCACGCTGAATCCCGATGAAATGCTCGCCAAGATTACGGAGCAACTGGAAACGGGCCTCACGTACGACCACATCGGCATCGCGACGCTGGATTACTCGACGCGCGAAATAGTAATTCAAGCGGAGGCCGGAAAGCGGCGCGGCGCGCTGGGCCAGCGTATCGCGCTCGGTGCGGGGTTACTCGGCCAAGTGGCGCGAACCGGCAACATGGCTTCGTACAGCGCCTCGGTGCACTCGGAATTGACGCTGAAGCCGTTGCTGCCCGATTCGGTTGCGGCAATTGGATTGCCAGTGTTTTACGCGGAACAGTTGCACGGCGTTTTGTATGTGGAATCGTCGGAACCAGTCGAGTTCACAGATGAAGAGATACTTTTGCTCGGCACGCTGGCCGACTTGATTTCCGGCGCCCTGCACAATGCGTTGACGTTCCAAAAGGCCCAGGAACAGGCAATCACGGACGGGCTCACCGGCGTCAAGACGCACCGCTTCTTTATGGAAGCCCTGTCCGCCGAATGGAAGCGTTCGACTCGCGCCGGCCGCGCCTTTGCCCTGGTGCTGATGGACCTCGACCGGTTCAAATTCGTAAATGATTTTTATGGCCACCTCGAAGGCGACCTGGTGCTGCAACGCGTCGGACAAATTCTGGAAACGAATTGCCGCCGTTCGGACGTGGTCGCGCGTTACGGCGGCGACGAATTTGTAATCCTGATGCCGGAAACTTCGATGGAGCAGGCGCGGCAGCTTGCTTCGAAGCTGCGTGGCTGGGTTTCGGCCGATCCGCTTTTGCGCGAAAAAAATATTTCCGCCAGCTTCGGTATCGCCTGCTATCCGCTGCACGGCTCGTCGCCGCAAGAACTCATCCAGGTGGCCGACGCATCCATGTACCTGTCGAAGCATCAGGGTGGAAACGCGGTTTCGACGGCCGACCACTTCGACCCGAACGAAGCGAAGAAGTGGAAGCGTGACGTGCTGGAAGCGTATCTGGGCGTGACGCTGAAGCGTCTTTTCTCGACGGGACCCGAGGCGTTTGAAGAAATCTATCAACGATTGAAGCAGTTCACCGAGTCGCTGGCGAGCACGGAAATAGTATCCCCGACATCGGTGTTGACGGAAAAACCGGATGGCCCGCAAGCGTTGCCGCAAGCGGTGCTGGACACGGTGACATCGCTCGCGTTCGCAATCGACGCAAAAGATCACTACACGCAGGGGCATTCACAAAAAGTTTCGGCTTATGCGGCTCTGATCGCGGAAGCATTGAACATGAACGACGCCGAAGTCGAAGAAATTCGTTTGGGTGCGGTGCTTCATGACATCGGAAAGGTCGGCATTCCGGAACAGATTCTGAACAAGTCAGGACCTTTGAATCCCGAAGAATGGGACCTGATGAAATCACACGTGGTCTTTGGCGCGAAAATACTGGAGCCGCTGACGCCGCTGGCGCGAATTCGGCAGATGGTCCTGCACCACCATGAATTCTTCGATGGATCCGGCTACCCAGACGCCCTGACTGGCGAAGACATTCCGCTCGGTGCGCGAATCGTGGCCGTTGCGGATGCGTACGACACCATCACGAGCGATCGAACGTACAAAAAGGGCCGCCCGGCATCCGATGCCCTGGCCGAACTGGAACGCTGCGCGAATGCGCAGTTCGACGCAAAAATCGTCCAGATTTTCGTGCAGGCGATGCGGCAGCTTCCAAATCCAATCATCGAAGTCGCCTCGCTTTCTACCGGCCGCAACTCGTAATAAGCTCCACGCAGTCGCGCTCCGTGGCAATATCAGCTTGGGAGACAGTGCCATGCAAACGGCGAAAGTAGTGTGGACAGGCGGACAGAAGTTCCGCGCGATCAGCCCTTCCGGGCATACCATCCATCTCGACTCCGATCGCGCAACGAACGAAGGACCTGGGCCAATGGAACTGTTGCTGATGGCGCTCGGCGCCTGCACGGCGACCGACATCGTCATCATCCTGGAGAAAAAACGGCAAAAGGTGGACTGGCTCGAAGTGATTTGCTCGGGGGAGCGGGCGGCAACCCCGCCGACGGTATGGACAAAACTGGAGATTCTGTTTCGCATCGGGGGAGATCTTCAGGATGACGCGGTCAAGCATGCCATCGCTTTGAGTGCCCAAAAATACTGTTCGGTGGCGGCCACGCTGCAAAAAACCGCGACCCTCACATGGAAACATGAGCTGGTCCGATCGTGAATTATCATCCGCGCTAAAAGCGAGAGCGGATAGTACGACCTTACTCTTGCGTGAATCGCTACATCACGTTATACCGTTAATACTACATGGGGGCCCTGTTCCGACTTCTCGCTCTTGGGAGCTTGTTTTTTTGCGTCTGCGCGTCTGCGGCGGCCGCGCAGAGGCGCGCCGAGCCGACGCCACCCGCTCAGACGATTCCGCTTTCCAGAATTCCACGCGTCACGCGCCCTCCGAAGCTGAGTGATTTCATTGACGGCCATGCGCGCGAAGCCGAACTGACTGTCGCGGACTTCCGCCAAAATATTCCCGGCGACGGCGATCCCGCCAGCGAGCACACGACCGCTTATCTTTCGTACGATCAGAAGAACCTGTACGTCGTGTTCGAGTGCAAAGATGCGTCCGGTGCGGTGCGCGCGCATCTCTCCAAGCGCGAGGATCTGGACCAGGACGATGGCGTCGGAGTCTTCCTGGACACCTTCCACGACAAGCATCGCGCCTACTACTATTTTTCGAACCCGCTGGGAATTCAGCAGGACGCAATTTATACAGAAGGTCAGGGCTACGACTTCAGCTTCGATACGGTATGGAACTCCGAAGGACGCTTGACGCGGGACGGCTACGTCGTCTGGTTCGCCATTCCGTTCAAGAGCCTGCGTTTTTCGCACGAGCCGGAGCAAACGTGGGGTGTGGCTCTCTATCGCACGATTTTGCGCAAGAGCGAGTACGACTACTGGCCCTACGTGACGCAGCGGGTGCAGGGCCTTGCCCAGCAATTCGCGCCAGTCAGCGGGCTCGAACATGTTTCGCCGGGCCGCAATATTCAGCTGATTCCCTATGGACTGCTGGCGTCCAGTCACTTTCTGAATCAGCCATCGAACGGCACGGCTCCCGGCTTCAGCGATGTCTTCGAGCACCGCGCCGGACTCGATGCGAAATTCGTTGCCAAGGACGCGCTGACATTCGACGTAACCCTGAACCCGGATTTCAGCCAGGTGGAGTCCGACGACCCACAGGTGACGGTGAATCAACGCTTCGCGGTTTTTTTTCCGGAAAAGCGTCCTTTCTTTATCGAGAATGCCGGGTTCTTTATGACGCCGGTGAATCTTTTCTTTTCGCGTCAGATTATGAACCCGCAGTTCGGGTCGCGGATGACCGGCAAAGTGGGTTCCTGGACGCTGGGCGCGCTAGCGATTGACGACAGGCAACCGGGACAGGATCAACCTTCCGGAAGTCCGTATGATACGCGCGCCGTGGATGGCGTCGTTCGCGTTGCGCGCGAATTCGGCAAGCAGTCGTACATCGGTGCGTTTGCCTCGACACGCGACTTCGCGGACACAAACAATCGCGTCGTTTCTCTCGACGCGCGTCTTAAGTTTGGGAAAAACTGGGTCTCCGATTTTCAAGCTGCGCACAGTTGGACGCGGCAAGTGGAGGGTCGGCAGCTCTGCGAGGAATTTGTAACTCCCGCGAGCGGTTCGGCATTTTCGTCGCAAGGCAATGCGCTCTACGCCGACCTCTCCTACACGGGACGTCACTTCGTGATGACCAATGCTTATTCCGATTACAGCCCGGGATTCTGCACCGAACTTGGCTTCGTCCCCCGAGTGGACATTCGCCAGCAAACGTCAGCCGCCGCTTATTACTGGCGCCCGTTGAAGAGCAAGATTGTGGACTTTGGTCCTTCGGTCGGCGAGGTCGTGGATTGGGACCATAACAATGTGCTGCAGGATTGGGCCGCGGCGTTGGGCTTCCAGATCGACTTCACGCGACAGACGACATTTATCGTCAGCCGGGGCGAAGCGTACGAACTATTCGAAAATATTCCGTTTCGCAAACACAGCACGGCTCTGCAATTCAGTTCCGCGCCATATAAATGGTTGAGCTTTACCGGCCGCTACACGACGGGAACGGGCGAGAATTTTTTTCCCGCGAGCCGATTGGCGCCATTCCTCGGCAACTTGAATCGCGTGAACCTCGGATTTACCGTGCGTCCCTCGGCGCGATTCCGGATTGATGAGACCGCCATTTACTACAGGCTTGGCACTCGAAACGGTTCCACGCCCGCGACATTCGACCCGGGGCACCCGGTCTTCAACAACTACCTCCTTCGAACGAAGTTCAATTATCAGTTCACGCGTGAACTTTCACTTCGCATGATCATGGATTACGACGCGACGCTTGCGAACAATCAGTTGCTGGACGTGCAGCGCAATCTCGGCAGCTTCGATGGCGGCCCGTTGCAGCCGTCAAAGAATTTTGTGCCGGACTTCCTGCTGACCTATCTGGTCCACCCGGGAACGGCGCTCTACATCGGCTACAACAACAGCTTCAGCAATCTTCGCGTCGACGAAACGACCTCTCCCGCGCAAGTTCTGCTCCAGCGTTCGCCGTCCAACATGACCGGCCGCCTTTTTTTCATAAAACTGAGCTATCTTTTTCGCTACTGAACTGTCCGCGCCGGCACTCAACTTGTACGGCAACAGCGGCATCGCTTAGAATTTGCTTTCTTTGTTTCCGGGTTCTCCAGGTAAGGAGCAACATGTCTCACCGCATAGCGGCGAAAATCTCGGGCGTAGCCGGCTTTGTTCCGCCGCGGGTCATGACCAACGATGATTTGTCAAAGTTCGTCGAAACGAACGACGAATGGATCCGCACGCGGACCGGCATCCGCGAGCGCCACGTGGTGGACAAGGGCATGGCGACATCCCACATGGCCACGGAAGCCGCCAAATGCCTCCTGCAACAGACCAAAACGAATGCTGCGGACATTGACCTGATCGTCGTGGCAAGCGTGACACCCGACATGTTTTTTCCCGCGACCGCCTGTCTGGTGCAGGATCGGATCGGCGCCAGTAAAGCGTGGGGCTTCGATCTTTCCGCCGCGTGCTCTGGCTTTGCCTACGCGCTAACCGTCGGCGCGCAATTCGTCGGCGCCGGATCGCACAAGAAGGCGCTTGTCATCGGCAGCGATACGATGACTTCAATTTTGAACTACCAGGATCGGGCGACGTGTGTCCTCTTCGGTGACGGCGCGGGCGCCGCGCTGATCGAACCGGCAGGAGAAAACGAAGGCATCCTCGATTTCGAACATGATATAGATGGCTCCGGCGGACAATTCCTCTTCATGCCGGGCGGCGGATCCCTGAACCCTTCCACCCTCGAAACCGTCGAAAAAAAAATGCACTACGTGCATCAGGAAGGTTCGCAGGTTTTCAAGTACGCCGTGCGCCGAATGGCCGATTTGGCCGTCCATCTTGTGGAGCGAAACGGCTTCAAGAGCGACGACATCGCGCTCGTCGTTCCGCACCAGGCGAATCTCCGCATCATCAAGGCGATGCAGGAGCGCCTCGGCGTGGAAGATTCGAAGATCATGGTAAATATCGACCGCTACGGAAATACTACCGCCGCGACAATTCCGCTAGGACTACGCGACGCCGTCGCCGAAGGTCGGTTAAGGAAAGGTGACCTCATACTGATCCTCACGGTCGGCGCAGGTTACACCACAGGCGGAATTCTGATGCGCTGGGCGTACTAGTAGCGCTTGCCTCGTCGAAGTTCGTCCGGGTCAGCGCGTAATGCTCTCCGCGAAAGCAAACTGAACGATGTTTCCGCTGCGCCAGCGCTGCAATAGCGCCGCCTTATCGGGCTGCCTGGCCAACTCTTCCGCAGGAGCGATAACCAGTTTCTGGCGCAAAGTCTGCGCGACTGAAATGCCGGACAGCGCCGCAACACCCAATGCTAACGGCACGGTCATGCCGGTGAGTTTGTCCACCGGATGAATGATGTAAACCGTCAGCAAAATAAACAGGAACCAGCTAAGAATGAACGCCCCATGAATCAAGCGAAGTTGAAGGAAAGCCGCCTTCATCGTTAGCCTGCCCTCACTGCAAAGGTATGTGCGAAAGGATTGTGTGTAACGACGCGCCCGAAATCAAGCGCGCAAATTTGGCGGTCGATTTAGCAGGAACGGATGGACGCGGCCAGCGCCAGGTTGGCTTGCAAGCGCCTATCGATCTGCACCGCGGCGTAGCGCGCGCAGAGGACCCTTTCGCGTTCGCTCCACTCGGCAATCGAAGGGGAAAATTTTCCGGCCACTGCGCCAAGCGCGCAAATCGCGTGATAGTAGAGTCGCACCAGACCAATGCCGGCTGGCGCCTGCCGCAGATCCGGCGTAAGCTCGTGCAGTTCGGAGAAGATTTGGAAGTGCTCTGCCGTCAGTTCCGCGCCGCTAATTTGGGCGGCTTCCAAAACGCGTTCGGAGACCGGCTGAGAAGCGACGCCCATCACCAGGGCTCGCCAATAGTAGACGGCGAATTGGCTAAGTGCGACAACCGAGATTGTAAGTAGCATAGCGGAGAACATAGCCTCAGCCTCGCAATCAGTTTGCTGGCGGGGCATGCGGTGGACAATGGGCCGAGGGTACTACCGGGCATGGTCCTTTCGGGAGTAATTAGTTCAGAACAAATGGCGCACCGCCCGGCGATTCGAGGGAGAGGAAAATGAAGCGGATTGTGTGGGGTTCGCTCGTGCTTGCGTTGGCGTTCGGAGCAGGCTCTCTTCTGGCGGAGCGGCGAACATCGGTGGACCCGAAAGCTGGCCCAGGGGCCGCAGTTCGGGCCGTTCTGGACGCGCAGCAGAGCGCCTGGAATGAGGGAAAAATCGACCTGTTCTTGGAGGGCTACTGGAAGTCCGATGGCCTCACCTTCTCGGGCAGCCAAGGCATTACGCGCGGCTTTGCCGGGGTTCAGGAGCGTTACCGTCAGAGCTATCCCGACCGCCAAGCGATGGGCAAGCTCGACTTTACCGGCTTGGAAGTCCGTCGACTGAGCGCTGACGCGGCCCTGGTCCTCGGTCATTGGCACCTGACGCGCGAAAAGGGCGACATCGGAGGCGTCTTCTCTTTGGTTTTTCAACGCTTCCCCGAAGGCTGGCGGATCATCCATGACCACACCAGCGTGGTGCCCGGAACATAGCGATGTATCTTATTGACCGTTAAGCTCTTACGGGTGCACCACAGAAATCGCCTCGATAACCACCAGCGAAGACAAGCCGAAGCGGTGGTAATAGTACTTCACCCACACAAATGGGAAAATGTTTGCACCAGCCCGCCAATCGTGTTTTTGTAACCTGCTGAATATAAGCTTGTTGCGTCCCGTTTACATTGGCACGAGCCGTGCACCCTGTCTGCCCAACAGACAGTCGTAGTGGTCGGTCATAACGCCTTCGGACCTTCGGTCAGTTCCCGTCCTTCCGAAAACAGCCACGGTCTCAGTTCAGAGAGGAAACAGTCGGTTAATGAAGCTTACTAGGACAATTTTCGGAATTTCAGTTTTGGCGGTGATGGCGACCGGGCTTGCCGCCCGGGCGGGTGCGCTCAACGTGCCCGGAGCCCTCTCGCATGCAGCCGCAACCGTCACCTTGGCGCACGCGTTCGCTTCACTTACTGCCGCTGCCCAGCCGGAACCGACATCGCTGATTCTCTTCGGCATGGGCGGTTTGGTCCTGCTCAACATCAGGCGGCGCCGCAAGACGGCGTAAGCCACAACAGTTCACTTCCTATTAGAGTTCAGGCACTCAAAGAGCGGTCTGGAATGCTTCCTATGTTCTCTCGCGTCGAAGAACATAAAGGAGCAGACCGCTCGCCATGATTCCCACGACAACAAGGAGTTGTCCGATGAAAGATCGCCAATCGCGCAGCGTCGCGTAAAGCACGACCGCCGCGAACACGCATGGCGCCACACAGACGTACGCCATTCCGATCCACCCCCCGGGAATTTTAAAACTCCCGGTAGTTTCCCGATGCCGCAAGTGCAGCTTGATCAGCACCAGAAATTCCAATGTAAGCGCTGCCGCATAGAGGATGCATTGGATGACGGCGAGCCCGCCGTACGAAAGCGCGCTGAACAAAGCCGTAATTCCACACAGGCACACAATCGCCAGTTTCGGAACCGCGGTTTCCGAAGTGGCATGGCGAAATCGCCCCGGCAGCCATCCATCCCATGCCATCACGAACGGCAAGCGCGAAACGTACAGCAGCTGCGCGTTGAAAAGGCCCCACATCGAAACCAGTCCGCCAGCTGCGATCAAACTGCCCAACCAACGGCCACTGATGATTTGCGCAATCACCGGCCATCCTGCCTCAGTGGTCCAAATCTCTGGATTCGTCGTGATTGCGAGCCCGGCGATTGCGGGCAACAGGTAACTTAGTAGCGCGACGACCAAAGCCACTCCGATCGCGCGTGGATAGTTGCGCTTCGGTTCGTCTACTTCCGCGGCGTAGGTGGATACATTGTCCCAGCCCGAATAGTTGTAAACGATGATGGATAGCCCCAGCAGCAGCGCGCCTTTATGGCTAACACCCAAATCGCGGACGACAATGTCCATCGCGGTTCCCGGCCCGGGTCCGCGCTTCAGCCAGAGCAGGACCATCGTGGCAAACGCCCCCAGCACAAATAGCGCACTGAATTTAGCCGAGCGGCCAACCTCTCGCGCGCCCTTCAGATTCACAGTCATCGCGCAAAGAATGAAAACCACTGTAACTAACCAACGAACCACCATCATTCCGTTGAATTGTGCTCCTGCGCTCGACCCGAGCGCTGGTATGAAGAACGTCAAATAGCTGACGAACAAAACCGGAAATATCGCGAGCAGCGCGATGCTGTATCCGATCGTCCACCACGCTTCTTGCACCGCCCAGAACGGCCCCAGCGTTTCTCTCACCCAGACGTAATAACCGCCTTCTTCCGGTATAAGCGTCGCCAGTTCCGCCACCATCAGCGCCATCGGCAAACTCCAAACGAACGGCGTGACAACGATGAGCACTACCGCCCAGCCAGGACCGACCGCACCGACCAACGGCTCCAGTCCGTACGCTCCGCCGCAGGTCGTGAAGAACGCCAGGCAGACGAGAGCCCACATCGTTAGTCGACGTTCTTTGGAAAGGTGAATTACCGGACTGCCGATTCGCTGCGCTGGAGCAACCGTTGGCAGGGAAGACGTGGTCAACAGCGCTCCTTCGCGTTGGACGCGAAATGAATCAGCGCGAGCGGAACTCGCGCCGTGGCGCGCCATCATACGACAATTTGCTTCTTACAAGCCGTCGAAACAATATTTTGCCGGTGAAGTTCACCGCAACCCGCAGTGAGCGAATACTACGGCATCGGTTTTCAAATGAATTGGAAACTACAGCACGTCGAGAATTTCTTCATATCGCTTGAAGGGTGGAATCAGATATGCGCCTGCCAATTCCGTCCGCGCCCAAGCCAGCATCTCTCTCGCAACTTGAAAACCTCTCTCGCGCGCCGCTGTCCCCGCCGCTTCCAGTGATTTCAAAAGCGGTTCCGGAATAATTATTCCCGGCACTTCGTTGTTCAGCCGCAGCGCCTGCTTGTAACTCGTCAACGGCCAAATTCCCACCAAAATTGGAATCGCCGGCTTCCCGCCCATTTTCTTCACAAATTTGTGCCAGTGCTCCGGATCGAAAATCGGCTGCGTCATCGCAAAATGCGCGCCCGCTTCAATCTTCGCAAGAAAGCGTTCGATCTCAATGTCCAGATCATCTGCCACGGGATTCACCGCGACGCCAATCGTGAAATTCGTCGCGCCGCCCAGTGTTTTTCCTGACCAATCCGTCCCCTGATTTAACCGGCTCAGGACTTTCACCAAGCCGACCGAATCCACTTCGTACACGCCGCTCGTCTCGGGATAATCTCCAACCGACGGCGGGTCGCCCGTAATCGCCAGCACGTTCCGAACGCCGCCCACTGTCCACGCGCCCAGCAATCCAGCCTGCAATCCAATAATATTTTCGTCGCGCGTTGTCAGGTGCGGCACCGTCTCAACGCCGCGTGCTTCCAACGCCCCAGCCACCACCAGCGCGTCCATTCCCACGCGCGCCATCGCGCCGGAGTTGATGTCAATCGCGTCCACTTTTCCGGACGCCATGATCTTGTCCACTTGCTCGTAAATCCGGTCCAGCGCAATGCCCTTCGGCGGATCGATTTCCACGCTAACCGAAAATTTCCCCGCTTGAATGTTTTTCCAGAGTTTGCTCTCCGGCTCGCGCTGCGCGATCGGCACCGGTTTAGCGATCGCCTTCACCACCGCTCCCGACGCTTGATGCTTCGCCGGCTTCAGCGATTTCACCGCCTCCGCCATCGCGCGCACGTGCGCCGGCGTTGTGCCGCAGCAGCCGCCCAAAATCCGCACGCCTGCTTCCGCCGCCTCCCGTGCAAACAGCGCAAAGTATTCCGGCGACGACTTCGGATATACGATCCGGTCGCCTTCGCGTTTCGGAAATCCCGCGTTCGGCATCCCGCTCACCCGCAAATCGTCCCCTGACGTAAGCTCGCGCAATATCGGCAGCAGCGCCTGTGGACCCAGCGTGCAGTTCGCGCCAATCACTTGCACGTTTTTATTTTTCAATTGCGCCGCCGCGTCCGGAGGGCTCAAAT
>Ga0137409_10002584_pt1 | contig 19354 bp, 15 predicted proteins | sample CZODoug1_16funga_FD_122059 | JGI IMG/M metagenome (GOLD analysis project Ga0137409, IMG submission 122059) | Vadose zone soil fungal communities from Angelo Coast Range Reserve, California, USA - CZODoug1_16fungal (Hybrid Assembly) | ecosystem: Environmental > Terrestrial > Soil > Vadose zone... | reverse complement strand
CTTTTCGTGGTTGTACGTGTCAATCAGTACGCTAACAAACCGTCGTCCCAAGTCTCCCTCATTCGGTCAGGCGCAACTACTGAAAGAATTGCTCTTGTCTACCTTACCGCCTGAATTTTCGCGCGACTAGTGCTTAGAAGTACGGCCCTTGATTCCAAGAAAATGCCGGATCGGCCGCGTAAAACCCAAAATCCTGAACCAGTAGGGATTCAATCGCGGACCGAAGTAACGGTAATACGGCGCGATCAAGCGCCTCCAGTTGCGGCGCATGATCGCAGCATCGAGAATATGCGTTGCGTCGTCAATCGTAAAGAGATGCCAGCGGCCTCCGGCGTTGTTCCAGTTGCGCATGGCCTGTTCATCGGTCCAGACGCCTTTTGCTCCGACCGGGTGATAGGCGTAGTCGTGATTCTGATGGATGGCTGTGACAATTGGAGAAACATCGACGACGGCGGCGCTTTCCATGCGCGCTTTCCAGACCAGCCAGTGATCCCACCAGACGCGGCCAATAACGAGCTCCGGCATATTTTCATATAGGCCGCGCCGAAATGCGAAGTAGTCCACAGAGTAACCCGGCTGCTTGATTCCCTGCCCGCGAGCGAGGGCAACGGCGTCGGAGTCCCAACTGGGCGAAGAGAAATTGAGCGGGGTGGCGATGTTCGTATCCCAGCGGCGGCCGACCATCAGAAATTTCGGGAAATTGGCTCGGACGGTTTCAAGCGCGCCGCGAAAGTCCCGCGTATAGATCATGTCGCAATTGCTGTAGCAGAGAACTTCGTGGCGAGCAATTTGCTGCGCCCTGCGGAAAATAAAATTGATGCGCTTTGTCCCGAATTCGTTGCGTTCCACATGCGGTTCGTGGCGAAGGCCGAGTTCGCGAGAAATCTCAGCGGCGCCGTCATCGTCACCGAAAAGAATAATTTCAACGTCGGGATGGAGAAGCGTCCAGCTTTTGAGGGCGTTGCGCTGAATGATTTCGCTGTGGCCAGTAAACGCTTTTGCGGTGGTGAACAGCGTCAGCATATTTTCTATTCTAACTGGAAGGCGCGGACAATGTAGCCGCGCGAGTGGCGGCGACGATTTCTTCGAGGGTGGTGTCGAGAGATTTGGTGAGCGTCCAGCCGGGATAGTGGGACTGGAATTTGCGGAGGTCGGAGATGTAGCAGATGTGATCGCCTTTGCGATTTTCGTCGACGTAACTCCAGTTGAGTTTTTTTTCAGTCAGCTGCTCGATTTTGGAAATGGCTTCGAGCATGGACACGCTGTTTTCGCGGCCGCCTCCCATGTTGTAGACCTCGCCGGGGCGGGGGTTGGCGGCGAAGGCCTCGATGGCGCGAACGACGTCGTGGCTGTGAATGTTGTCGCGAACCTGCTTTCCTTTGTAGCCAAAGACGGAATATTTGAGTCCGGCTACGGTGGCTTTCACGAGGTACGAAAGAAAGCCGTGAAGTTCGACGCCGGAATGCGACGGGCCAGTGAGGCAGCCACCGCGAAAAATGCCGACGTTCATTTTGAAGTAGCGACCGTACTCCTGTGCGACCAAATCGGCGGCGGCTTTGGATGCGCCAAAGAGCGAGTGAAGCGTGCGGTCGATGCGGCAATTTTCGGAGATGCCGTGAAAATCCTCGGGGCGCGCGTATTCCCAGCGCGTGGAAAGTTCGGTGAGAGGAACTTCGTTGGGAGCGTCGCCATAAACTTTGTTAGTGCTGAGGAAAAGGAAAACGGCTTCGGGGCAATGTTGGCGAGTGGCTTCGAGGAGATTGATCGTGCCAAGGGCGTTGACTTCAAAATCGAGAATGGGAATGTCGCGAGCTTTGTCGTGCGAAGGCTGTGCGGCGCAGTGAACGATGAGATCGAAGCGGCGAGAGCGGAACAGTTCATCGAGTGCGGCGCGGTCGCGAATATCCACGGAATAATGCGTGAACTTCTTGGTGGAAGATTTGAGGCGGCTGAGATTCCAAAGGGTGTCGCCGGCGGCGCCGAAAAATTCGCGGCGCATATTGTTGTCAATGCCGACGACGGTGTGGCCCTGGCGGTCAAAATGTTCGACAGCTTCGGAACCGATAAGGCCGCTGCTGCCGGTGACGAGGACGATCTTGGGCATGCAGGAATCTTCGCACGAAGATTGGGCTGGTGACGAGGGACACCCGGCATATTTCCACAAAGAGTGCGGAAATGATTGAAAAAAAAGGAAATGAGTTTCGCTCTGGTGTAAAGAGCGTGAAAGAGCGGGACGCCTCACGAACGACGGGCGGGGTAAAAATGAGGGGGCCCCCCTCCCCCGGTATTTTCGTAAGTATGGATTCTAAAGGAGTTACGGGAGCGGAATTTGTAAGTATGGATTCTAAAGGAGTTAGCGGGAAGCGGCGAGGGACGGGAGATTGCGGATAGGGTGACACCCCGGCAGTTTTTGCAAAGAGTGCGCAAACTATTGAGAAACGAGAAGATGAGTTGCACAGCACGGCAAAAGAGTGAAGCAAGAGTGCGGAAGCGATTGAAGGGAAAGAAGTTGAGTCGCGCCGACCGGCAAAAGAGCGCGAAGGAGCCAGGCGGGAGATGGAGGTCAGCGTAGAGATCGCGGAGAGCCGAGGGAGGGCCGGAGTTTGAATAGTGACGAGCACGGGCAATGGTATCACAAGAATTGCGGCGTGTCTACTATGAAGGCCATGTAATATATGGTTAATTCGAATGGCTGTGGAAAACGGGGCGCGGAAGTGGAAGAGGGGAAAGGAGATACGGGCAGAGATGTGAAGGGTTTGGGTGACAGTTTGAAGTAGTGGCGGGTCTTGAGGATTATTCGCCGTTGGCTCTTGCTGGGCGCGGAAGTGAGCCGAGCAACCGCTGTGTGCCCGCGAGCAATTTCTCTTCGTAAACTCTTGCCTTCCGATATCCAACTAGCAGCGCGGAGCACGCGGAAAGATACTTCACGGCAGTGAATTTCCAGGACTGGGAAAAACTAAAAGCACGATTTTGGCGGAAAAGAAACAGGAAGGAACGCCACCGGCCCGGCGGGGCGATTTCGAATTTTAGCGACTGAGAGAGCAGATCCCAGCGGCGCCTAAAGAATTTGACGTGGCGTTGCGCTTCAAGAGATGGATTTCGTGCCAACCATTCGAACATTGAGTCGATGAGTGTCTGGATTCGCCGTCGCCGGAGAGTTCTGTCTTCGCGCGACATCTTTGCTTCGTCGGCGTAATACGAATTTGCACCGTGAATTCGATACACCGTCAGCGATTCTTGTAACGCAAGAATGGGTGCGACCAGCGGAGTAAGGATCACCAGGTAGGCGTCCGCGAGCATGCGGATTGTGTCTGGGATGGGGAGGATTGAATCGAGGGCGCTGCGTCTAAACGACGTGCACGACGCGGGCTGGACAAAGTAGGTGAGATACTGCTGCGGACAGGCACGAAGGTCACCGGAAATCAGTGAGGCATCAAGAGCTCGCCGTTCATCTGACTGGACATTCCATTCAATCATTGGGTGATAGACCATTCCGACGGCCGGGTTGTTTTGAAACGCCTCGGAGATACTAGCTAATTTTGAATGTACAAATAGATCGTCCGCATCCAGCAAAACAACAATCTCGCCGCGAGCCCTGGCGAGGCCGAAATTGAGGGCGGAGGCTTGACCTCCGTTTTGTTTGACGAAGTACTCGATACGGGAACCGTATTTTTTGACGCGATGGGAAGTGTCGTCGGTGGATCCGTCATCGACGACGACAATTTGAACCTTTTCGGGCGGATAGTCTTGAGAAAGGGCACTCTCAATCGCTTCCTCGACAAACTGTCCGTAGTTGTATGTCGTAATGAGAACGGTGGCTGAAAGTTCTGTCATTAGGACTCCGGAGGACAGTCTCTATCTATCTGGTTTCTTCCCAAAGCCGATGCTTTCGCAGGAGCCGACATCCGTAAGCTTATTTCTGAATGTCTCATTCCACGCTTTTAGCACTCCCGGATGGTTTGTATGCACATCATGGAAGGCAATAATCCCGCCGGGAACCACATGAGGAAAGAAGCTCGTGAAATCGGCTATAACGTCCTCGTATATGTGCGAGCCATCGATGAAGAGGAAATCGAGGGGCGTCGCCCAAGTCTTCGCAACCTCCCAGCTAATTCCACGCACCGGCTGGACGTATTCTAATAACTGGGCACGTTCGAGATTTTGCCAAAACGCCGGGAAAGACTCACATGGCTCTAGGTCCGGACCTCCGTCGAACGTGTCGACCGCAAACACGCGCTTGTCGGTGCCCCGGCAGCCAAGCGCGAGACAACATGTTGAGCGCCCTTTAAAACTTCCTATCTCGGCAAGCGACGCACCGTTTCTTAAGGACCGCGCGGTATCAAACAGCCATTTGGCTTCAGCGGGAAACAACCACCCCTCAATAGAATCAAATGGAGCCCAAGTTTTACGCCACTCGCGCTCTTCTGGCGTCTCCCGCCATTCGCGCTTAATTCTCTGCATCTTAAGCTTTACTCTGGTGACAAACGGTGTGGCCATGACCGCGGCGCTCCCACTCAGCGGCTAATCTGAAATTCGAGTTTACTCCCAATTCGCTATTGCGGACGGCAGGAGTGGTGCACGAGCCACTCGCCAGCTAGGCTTTTCTGCCTATTGTGATCGTGTCGAACGCACACTCGACCGGAAAACCCGCGAAACCAAGGAGTCGATACGCAAATCGCATTTTTGGAGATTGCCACTCCGCGGACCGGCCAGGAAGGCGACGCCGATCAGCAGACAGTTCCAGCGACTCCCAATGTGACATCTCAACGGCAAGACCTGCGCTTTCATAAAGGGCCTTCATTCCTTCTGGATAGATGCGCCAACAATCGATGGGCGCCTCGTGATAAGGCCAACTGACTGGATTTATCGTCACTACAACTCCGCCTGGTTTACAAACTCGGGCTAACTCAGCAAGCCATATCCAGATTTTACGGACATGTTCAATCACTTGTCCCGAAAGGACGAGGTCATAGCTAGCTGATTCCACAGGAAATTCGTACTCCGAGAAAGCACGGTACGTTAATCTCGGATCCTTGTTCATATCGAGCGTGTGCCAACAGATTGAGCTTTCGCTAACCAGCCTTTGAAATGTCGAGGGGATATCCCCGGGCCCGATTTCAAGTATCTTCATCCCCGGTTTGAAGTAGCTTCTCGCATATTTCTCAAACAGCAGTTTGCTATTTGTGTGCATTCTCACTCTCTTCGAGAGGCGTTATTTTCGATCCTAGCGCCAGAAGCCATCACCGGTTCGCCTATCTTCGTTGCGCACAAGCCGGTTGTGCACGATCCCCGATCCTTATTCCTGTCGGCGACTAGCTAATTTGAGTCGTCTCCTCAAATCTACAGAGGTAGACGCCAGGAAAGTCAATGTGAGTTTCGGTGGAATCGGCGTGTTCCATCACATCGAATGTTCCCGCGTGCTCCAGGTGATCGATCGTCTCCGTCATATGCCTGCCCAACCAGAGTTCCACAAAATATTTTCCGGGCTTTAGAAGAACGTCATGCAGCAGAAACCTTGATCGTACATGGTTCCCTGCATGGGCCGTTAAGTACTTCCCTTTTTGCGCCATATTGGTGTCAATCACTCGGATTCCGCTTGCGTCGTTGATGATCAGCGCTACGTTTGCATCCGCAATTTCGGCTCGACAAATTAGGTCGACTTCAATCGAGAGGTCGCAGCCAGGTTGCGCAACCTGGAGGGGCTCACCCTCTGCAGTCAGCGGTTTTATCGAAAGAGAGGTGAATACAGCCTTGCCGTTGCCCTGTCGAACCAGCAGGCTCAGATCCGCTCCACTTGCGACTGAGTCCAATGACTCCGCGTAATACTGCGTTGTAATTTCAGAGGGAGAGCCTTCGGACTGAATGCTCCCATCCTTCATCATTAGAACGCGGGTAGAGAGCACGCTGATCGCAGCCAAATTGTGGCTGACTAGAATGACCGTACGGCCGGCGCGAGCCACATCTCCCATCTTGCCGAGACACTTCTTTTGGAAGCGAATGTCACCCACTGCGAGCACCTCATCCACAAGCAAAATCTCCGCTTGCAGGTGGGCGGCGACGGCGAATGCGAGGCGGACATACATGCCGCTGGAGTAGTGCTTGACAGGGGTGTCGATGAATTTTTCGAGCTCGGCAAAGGCGACGATTTCGTCGAATTTGGATGCGATTTCGCGCTTGCTCATGCCGAGGATGGCGCCAGAGAGGAAGGTGTTCTCCCGGCCAGTGAGTTCCGGATGGAAGCCGGTGCCGACTTCGAGGAGGCTTCCGATGCGGCCATGAATTTCCGCCCAGCCCGTGGTGGGCTGGGTGATACGCGAAAGAATTTTAAGCAGGGTGGTTTTTCCAGCGCCGTTGCGCCCGATGAGGCCGAGAACTTCGCCTTCGCGAACTTCCAGAGAAACGTCTTTCAGCGCCCAGAATTTTTCGAGCCTGCCTTTCTTCAGAAAAGAGAGAGGCGACTTCAGGGCTCTTTGCAATGCGTGCCGCAAGCCTTCTTCCGCGGCTTCGTTGCGGCGGTATTCTTTGCCGAGGGCTTCGCCGCGAATGACGGGAGGCGTCATTGGCGGGCACCCGCGGGAATGGCAGCGGATAAGAGGCCTTCTTCGCGCGGCAAAAATTCATATTGAGCGCGATGGCTGAACCTGACCAAGCGCGATTCGAAGAAATTCCAGGAAAGGCGGGCGAGGCCGAGGGTGAGCGCCAAGGCGACTATTGTAAGCAAAAGAGAAGAAAGGTTGTCGATTCGCGGTTCGCCTCCGCGGACGATGGCAAAAGCCAGCCCCTGAATCGGCTGATGAAAGAGATACGCGCCGTAAGCTATTGAGCCAAGCCAGCGGAGGGGCCGCCACCTCGCAACGGCGGCGAGGAAATGACCGGGGCGAGTGCAGACAAAAAGAAGCAGGCAGGCATACAGCGCGGCCAAGGAAGTGTACCCGAACGAAGCCATTTTGAGCGTGGTCACGCCCGCGCCGATTTTGGTGAGAATTGCGGCCACGGCGAGCAGGCTCAGTAAAAGCCCGGGAAACCAATAGGAGGAGTTTGCGATTCGTCCGGCCCAGGTCTTACTTCGGAGCAGAAGCGCGGAAAGGACGCCGATGAGGAGCGCGTCGGCGCGGCAGAACAAGAGTACGTAGCTGGCGAGCCAGCCGGTGAGCGTCGGACGGAACAAAGCGACTCGGAAGGCCGGAGCGGCGACGATGCCTAGAATCAGGCAAGCGAGGATGGCGCGCCGGGAAAAAAACCGCACGAGCGAAGGGAGCGTGAGGTAAAACTGCTCTTCCACCGCCAGCGACCAAGTGGCAGAAAGCCATCCACCACCGAACAGGCCCGCCGCGGCCATCCAAAAGTTTTGGATAAAGAGCGGATAGGTCCACATAGGCATGGTGCCCCCGAGAGTCCAGAAAAATGTGGACTGGGCCGAGACGCCGAGCGCCGCGCGGACCGCCACAAAAGACAGCAAAAGGACGGCGTAGATCGGGGCAATGCGAAAAAATCTCCTGATGTAAAAAACCTTGAAATAGTTGGTCGATTCTTTGGCATCCAGCAGGATTCCTCCGATTAAGAAGCCGGAAAGCACGAAGAAAAGATCCACGCCGCTCCACGAGAGGCGGCTCGGAACGAAAAAATAGGAAAGGAAAGTGCGGGGGCGATATTGAACGGCGCAAGAAAAGTAGTGGTAGAAAAGTACGAGGGCGATGGCGAGGCCGCGTAAGCCGTCGAGTTCGGGGATGCGCGGACGACGGTCGCGTTCCGATGCTACTGATGCGACGGCGGCGCTAGACGCGATCGGCAACGGTGCCCTCCATGCGCTGGAAGAAGACGAGGCCGCCGAAAAGGATGACGAGGACGGCAGTGGAAGAGATGAGAAGACTCGCCGTGGGTGCGTGGCCATGGCCGGTGAGCGCCCAGCGAAAGCCGTCAATGACGCCGGCCATGGGATTGAGGCCATAGAGCCAGCGCCAACGCTGCGGAACGAGCGAACTGGGATAGGCGACAGGAGAAGCGAACATCCAAAACTGGAGGAGGAACGGGATGACGTATTTCACGTCGCGATAGAGCGCATTGAGCGCGGAGAGCCAGAGGCCGACGCCGAGAGCGGTGAGAATGGCGAGGAGCAGGAAAAGAGGAAGCAGCGCGGCGGGGGCACCGGGCTTCATGCCGTAAAACAAAGTGACGCCGATGAGCACGACGAAGCCGATGGCGAAATCGACGAGGCCGGAGAGGACGGAAGAGAACGGCAGGACGAGACGGGGAAAATAAACTTTGGTAATCATGCGCTGATTTTCAACGACGACGTTGGTGGCCTGCTGGAGAGCGTAATTGAAATACATCCAGGGGACGAGGGCGGCGAAATAAAAGACGGGATACGGGAGGCCTTCGGAGGGAAGCTTGGCGAGGCGGCCGAAGAAAAGAGTGAAGACGAGCATGGTGAGAAGAGGCTGAAGGACGACCCAAAGGACGCCGATGGCGGTCTGTTTGTAGCGGATTTTGACGTCGCGCCAGACGAAGAAATAAAGAAGTTCGCGGTAAGCCCAAAGTTCGGCGAGGCGAAGATTGAAAAGGCCGCGAGGCGGTGCGATGCGAGTGACGATGGGATGCGAGTGGCGCGGCGCAGGGGAGATCGCGGCAGTGGCCGGCGAAGAAGGCACCGACACCATCAGGAGAGACTCCTGCGGCGAGAGAGAGAAGAAAACATTGTTTTAGGTTACCAGAGACCCCTCGGCTTCGCTCGGGGCAAGCGAGAAAGAATGGCGGAGGAGGTTGGGGAAGGAGATACGCCACACACCCACGCAAGAGCAAAGCGCCGATCTAAAGATCGGCCACTACACGAAACCCAAGACATACGCACCGGAAAAAAAATCAGCGGACGGGATGTTCTTTGAGTTGCTGGACGTCGCGCTGCTCGATCTGGTGCATGAGTTCTTTGCGGCGGAAGAAATAATCGTGGAGGAGGCCAGTGAGCTGGCGCGGGACGACGACGAACTGATTGTGAGCAGCTTCGGCGAAGGAGACGGGGCCGCGCGCGGGAATAAGATGAGTGCCCCACTGAAACATGAGACCGAGATTCCAGAAAACGAAACAGAGCAGAAGCGCAACGGAGGCGAGCATGGCGAAACGGAGCGAGGAAAATTTCTCGGCGAGGCTTTGCAGAAGGACAGCGAGACCTATGACGAAGAAAACAGTCAGCGAAACGAAAAAACGATTGCCGAAGGACGAGATGCCGGCCCAGTCCGGATAAGAGGCGATGAAATAGTAGAAGGCGAGAACAGTGCAGAGGACGGGGCCGCCGACGCGGGGAGATTTGCGCCAAAAGAGAAAAACGCCGATGGCAGCGAGGAGGAGAAGAGGCGTCCAGGAAAAGAGGCCGTGATTGGCGGAGAAGAGAACCTGGAGGAAGTTCGGTGACTTCCAATTCCAGCGAGAGATGGGAACGTAACCGGATTCGAAGAGAGAGCCATAAATGATTTTTTTGGACAGCAGAGTGGGGAGAAAACAGACGAGGAGCGTGACGGAGAAAATGGCGTAGCGAGCGAGAAGCGCGGGAATGGCGGAAGCGCGGCGCTGCTGGATGGCGTCGCGAAGAGCGAGGATCGCTTCGGCTGCCGGCAAAACGAGGAGCATGGCGTTGGCGTAATAAACGTTGAGCATGAGGCCGGCGATGAGGCCGAGGAGAATCCACTGGAGGATGGAGCGGTCGTCGTGAGTGCGCAGCCAGTACGCGAAGAAGCCGGCGACGACGAAGGCGGAGTGAGCGTGGGACCAGGAGGGATTGAAGTACATGTAGACGGCGAGAGAGCTGCCGCCCCAAATGGCGAGAGTGGCGAGGAAAGCCCAACGCTCGGAGACGAATTTTTTGGCGAGACAAAAGGCGAGGAAGAGGGCGAGAAAACCGTAGAGAGATGTGCCAAAGGCCATCGCGTAACGATACGGCGCGGAGAAGCCGTCGGCGGCGACGGTGGACCCGAAGGCGCGAGCGACAAGAACGCCACCGTGCGCGATGAGAAGGAACGGCGACCAAAGGATGGCGGGGCCAATGGTGAAATGATTTTCAAGATGGCCGGTGGGCGTACGGAAGTCAGTGCGCGGCTGGCCGGATTCGTCCAGGCGGCCTTCGCGGAAACTGGTGTTGGCGTGCTGATAGTCGGCCGTGAAATCGAGATTGTGCTGAACGAGGAGAGCGCGGGCGTACGCGTAATAACCGACGCCGTCACCGCGGACCCAGGGATTGGCCAACGGCAAAGTAAGGAGAAACAGGAGCACGAGGAGGCGCTCCGAGGAAGCGAGGAGGCGAAGTTTGCGGTACGGGCTGGCGTTATTTTCCACGAACGATCTATTTATTTACCAAGTAAATTAAATTCCTGAGGTGCAGACCGTCCTGAGGAAGTGGGGACGGATACCACGCCTGTAAGTTAACTGAACGATACCCCAAGACGGCTTTTGAAAAAACAAAAAAGTGGAGGGATTAGGCCGGGGTGCCGGCGACGACGCGAGCGGAGCCGGCTTGCTTTTCCTTCATGTGCGAAGCGACGCGGTCGATGATTTCATTGAGAGGGGTCTGCGGACGGAAGCCGGTGATGGCGTGAAGCTTATCCACGCAGGGAACGCGGCGCATCATGTCTTCGAAGCCGGGCTCGTAAGCTTTGTCGTAGGGAATGAATTCGATGGTTGAGGAGCTGGCGGTGCGTTGTTTGACGCGATGGGCGAGATCTTCGATGGTGATTTCTTCGACGTTGCCGATGTTAACGACTTCGCCGACGGCGCGTTCCGAGTCAATGAGCTTGATTAGGGCTTGCGTGGTGTCCCGCACATCACAGAAACAACGGGACTGTTTTCCATCGCCGTAAACGGAGATGGGGGCGTTATCCAGTGCCTGACGGACGAAATTCGGAAGGACCATGCCGTAGCGGCCAGTTTGGCGTGGTCCGACGGTGTTGAAGAGGCGGACGACGATGACGGGAACCTTCTTTTCTTTCCAGTACGAGAGGGCGAGAAATTCGTCGAGGGCTTTGGAAGCGGCGTAGCTCCAGCGGCCTTTGGTGGTGGGGCCAAGAACGAGATCGGCCTCTTCGTGAAACGGAATTTGAGTGCTCTTGCCGTAGACCTCGGAGGTGGAGGCGGTGAGAACGAGTTTACGTTTTTTCGCGGCGGCTTCGAGAATGTGTTGCGTGCCGTTAACGTTGGTTTCGATGGTGCGGACGGGGCTTTCGACGATCAAGCGAACGCCAACGGCGGCGGCGAGATGGACGACAACGTCAGCGTCGTCGACGAGTTCAGCGACGAGCTGGCGGTTTTCAATGGAGTCGAGATGATATTCCATCCGGTCGGAAGACTTGAGATGGCGGATGTTTTCCATGCTGCCGGTGGAGAGATTGTCGAGCAGCACGACGTGATCGCCGCGATCGAGGAGCCGCTCGGCGAGATGAGAGCCGATAAAGCCGGCGCCGCCGGTGATTAGAAAGCGCAAGTTGCCTCCTTAGAGCGCCAAATCGTCATCATCGGAATGGCTGGACTTTCGCATTTTACGTAGATCGTCTTCGGGGAAATGCGGAAGATCGACGGCTTCTTGCGGTCCGTATCCGTATGAATAGGGATAGTAGCGGTAAGAATAATAGTAATCCGGAGCGTTGGAATCGACAGCGTTCAGAACAACGCCGAGCATGCGGCATTTAACGCTGATGAGGAGATCGCGAGTCCGAGTGAACGCTTCCTTGGGCGTTTCACCGCTGCGGACAACGAGCAGGACGCCGTCCACTTGCACGGAGAGGATGACGGCGTCGGTGGCGGCCATGATCGGCGGCGAATCGATGACGATAAATTTGAATTTGCTGCGAAGCTCGGCAATGGCGTCGGCGAGCTTATGCGATGACAAAAGATCCGCGGGATTAGGCGGAAGCGGGCCGGTGGGAATTGCGGCGAGGTTCGGGATCGAAGGATGCGGAACGGTAACGAGGTCGAGACTGGATACACCGGCGAGGTACGAGCTGAGGCCCGCGTATTTTCCGTCGGTCATGTTCAGCAGGCGGCCGACACCGGGTTTGCGCAAGTCTGCGTCGATGAGAAGCGTGCTGTCGCCGAGCTGCGCGAGCGTGACGGCCAAATTTGCGGCGGCAGTCGTCTTGCCTTCACGGGGCAAAGCGCTGGTGACAAGAATGACTTGCGGCGGATGATCGGCTTGCGAAAGCAAGAGAGCGGTTCGGAGTGCGCGAAACGCTTCAGACATTTGCGATTTCGGGAGATGCTGCGCAACGAGCTCGATGCGCTTGTCGTAACCGTTGCTGGAGACGCCTTTGAGCAGACCGCGGCGGCCGTTGCCGTTCGACTCACTGAAGGCAGGGACGACGGCAAGAGAAGGCAAACGAGAGAGAGTTTCGATGTCGTCGGGGGTCTTGACGGTATTGTCGAGATATTCGCGAAGCAGGGCCAAACCGATGCCGCCGACGAGTCCGACGATGAAAGCGAGAGCGATGTTGCGAGCCTTGGCCGGCCGCGTGGGAGTCGAAGGAACCATGGCGGGATCGACAACGCGGATGTTGGAGGACTTAAGAGCGCCGGCGATGTTTGCTTCCTTCAGCTTGGTCAGCATGCCGTCGTAGAGAGTTTTGTTGGCTTCGGCTTCGCGCTTGAGAATGTTGTATTCGACGAGGCGCTCGGACATCTGGTTGGCTTCGATTTTTTGTTGATCGAGGGCCTGTGTCAGAAGCATTTCGCGCTGGCGGGCTGCATTGTAGTCGTTGCCCATCTGATCGATGATGCTTTTCTTTTCGTCAAGAATGAGCCGATCGATTTCTTTCAGCTGACCCTGGAGGCGCTGCACCTTTGGAAAATTCGGCCCATACTGCGCCAGCGCGTCCGAAGCTTGCGAATTCAAGTCGCCGCGCTTCTTGAACAAATCCTGCAGGACTGTATCCGACCGCAGTTCCGGAACGGAATCGGCATTGCCGGACTTCGCAAATTCATAGAGCGCCTGGCGCTTCATGCGTTCACTCTGCGCGTCGGTGAGTTCCTTGTTCAAATCGGAGAGGCGCTGCGTGGAGATGCTCTCCTTGTCGTCAATCTGCCAGATTTGATTCTTGCGTTCGTACTCGAGCCGGGCGTCTTCCGAGTGCTGTACTTTGAGCTTCAAATCGTCGAGCTGGTCGGAAAGCCAGGAAGAGGCCTGTGCGATGGCCTGGTAGCGGCTGCGGAAATTGTCTGCCTTGAAATTTTCGATGTGGGCATTGACGACGCGGGCCGCGAGTTGCGCGTCTGTCGATTCGAACGTGACGTCCAACAGACGGCTGTTGGGAACGCGTCGGACGCTAAGGCTGCCGAGGAACGTCGCAAGCTCGGGCGGGCGTTTATGGTTGGCCAAACTACCGGAAGCGATGGCCTCCGACGGGCCGTCGCCTGAGGAATATTCCGGATGACCGGCGAGACCGGTACTGCGAATCGTCTGGAGCGCCAGCGTTTCGCTGGTCAAAATCTTCGACTCGGTTTCGATGTAATTGTCCGTATCCATGATGTAATCGAACGATTCAGCGCCCTGGAACGGAAGAACGTTTGAATTTTCGCGGTCGATTTCAATGCGAGCGGTGGTGGAATACACCGGTTGCATGCGGAACGTGGCGATCGAAACGATGGTAACGACGGCAAGCAAGAAAGAAAGAATCAGCCACTGATGCTTCCGCAGAATGAGAAGGTAGTCGTAAAGATGCGGCTCGCGGGGAGAAAGATCAAATGGCACGAAGCGTGGCTGGGAAGTGATTAGCTCAACCGCTCCGTTGGAACCGTTTTCTCTTGGGACGAGTTTGTTATCGTCAGCCATTCGTCCTCAATTACGCTGCGCGACGCGAAATATGGCGACGGCAGTTCCGATGCCAAGACCAATTTCCGCGGCGCGGATGAGCGCAGTTCTACTGGCGCTTTGCGGAACGTACAGGACGTCGCTAGCCTGGAGCTTCACGTCCTCGGTCTCCTGCTTAAGAACTTTGCCGAGGTCCACGATAACCTGATGCTGCTGGCCGGCGGCGTCCTTGCGGATGATCACAGCCTGATGTTTGCGCGCGGTAGCATTCAACCCGCCAGCCAGGGCCAGGGCCTTGAGCGTGGAGAGTTGCTCGCGGTCGTTGGTTACGACGAATCCTCCTGGATGGGCCACGGCCCCGAGAACATAGACAATTCCCGCGTGCGGCACGGTAACGATGTCACCGCCCTGCAGCACGATGTTATTTCGTGCGTCGCCCGCTTCAAGGAGCTCGTTTAGATTAATTGTGATGATGTTGCTCAACGGGGGCGGCACCGCAGATGCGGTGGAATTCGATGCGTTTTGATTTGTTTGATTCGATGGTCCAGACGGATCGGCGGCAGGGGCGCTCGGCGTCGCGGTCAAATCGGCAGGCGTGATTTCCGGCGGCTCACTGCTGGAGTCCGTAGATGATTGGTCGGACCTGCTGACGATTACGGTGTCGCCGGCATCGTTCGAAATGCCACCCGCCTCGGCAAGAACTTCGAGGACGGTCACCTGCCGGTCCGCGGAATAGACCATGGGGCGGACCACCGCACCGACGATCGTAATCGGTTTGCTCTTTTTTTCCTTCACGCTAACGGTCACTTGCGGATGGGAAACGAGTCCGTTTGCCTCCAGTACCTCCGCAATTTTTTGCTCGACCTGAATTTCCGTGAGGCCGGACACCACGAGGCGGACGGGAAGGAGCGGAAGGCCGATCGTGCCGGTCTGGCTGACACGCACTTCACGCGAGAGTTCGGGCACATCAAAAACATCGACCGCAACCAGATCTCCGCGGCCGACGATGTACTCCCCGGATGGCGCGTGAGAGGTGGCGGATAGCGTTTTGATGCGGTCGTTTGTTTGTCGCGGTGTTTCGAGTACGGTCTGCGCACGACTGGGCGGCGCCAGTACCAGTATCCCGAGCAGAGTGACAGCGACGAAACACGATGATCGCGCACCCAGTCTGGCTGGCTGCATTCCTTTTTCTTTCCCCCAACTGATTATACAGCCTGTAAGCGTTTGTAAATCAGTGATTTCGAGAAGAGCGAGGTTGCGGCGTGGGCGACGACTCGGAACGCATCGAAGTCATCGTCGAACTGGCGAGAAGCGCCATAAAGAAGAAAAAGGTGGCATTCGCGGGAATGTGAAGATTGAAATCAACGAGACTATGCACCAGAACGCCGCAACAACCGGTGAGGCCGGCGAGCCGCAAAGCAGATGCGAAAGAAATATTCGGTTCTTGCAGAGAGCGCAGGCCGGCAAGGAGAAGCAGACAGATAAACCAGGCGCAACACAATCCTCCGACAATCCCTGTTTCGGCAAGCGCTTCAAGGTAGTCGTTATGAGCATGATCGACGATCTTTCCATCGTAAAGAGTCTCATAGGATGGATAGACGGTTCCAAATGTGCCAAATCCTGTGCCAAGAAGCGGATGATCCAGAAAAATGCGCCACGCCCCGTGACGCATCGAAGCCCGTTTGTTCTGTTGAACTTCCAGCGTCTGCAAGCTGCTGAACCGCGAAAGGACCTGCTTGACGCCGAGCCAAGAAACCAGAGACAGCGCCGCAACGAGCACAATTCCGCCTGTTAGGAGGTGCTTACTTCCGGCACGCTGCAACAAAATAATGGAAACGAGAAACAACAACTCCACACCGATACTGACGATGCCGCCCCGAGATGCCGAAAGCAGCAACGCACCGATAGGGATCAGAGCGAAAAGTCCGATCACAAAGCGGCGCTCGCGCCGAACTTTGCCGAGAATCAGAGGGACAAGCGGAATCGGAATCACCAGCTCGGCAAACGCAGCAAAGTGATTGCGATTGACGTACGGTCCGAAAGGAATTCCGCCGTAGCGCATTTCGCGAAACCAATACAATTTCCCATTAAAAGTGAGGTGCTGGAGAATTCCCACGCCCGCAACGAAGAAACCGAACAGCATCGCGAACCAAAAAAACTCACGCCAATCCTGCAAAGTGCGAAAGGCTTGCGCCGCCAGAAAGAGAAACACTAGGTCCGCGAGCAAAAGGAGGAGCTGCAGACGCGTCTCATGCGGCGCCGCCGTTCGCCGAAAAAACCACTGAAATGCGCCGACACATGCAAATGCAAAGAGAGGAGGTAAAATGTTGGGTAGCACGACCTCGCGCACTTCGAAAAGCACAAAAAAAACCGCCCACAGAAGAAAAATCAGGCCGACGCCAGTTTCGAATACGGCGAGAGACCAATCTTCGACGCCGCCGTGTGCCAGCACACCGAAAGCGAGCAGCCCGCAAAGAGCGATACGAACAGGCTTCATCGAATGGAACGCTCCACAGCAAGAGGCACTAGTGCGACGTCATCGACCCAGGCGAGACCGGCGATTTCGCTGTCGGACGATTCGCTCTGATTTCGAGCGACGCAAACCAGCGCGGTGCGCGCATCCGCCGGCGCCGTCCACAGAAGGCTGACGGGCGTCCATGGCTCGTCGCCGTGAACATCCGGAGTGAAAACGGCTGACATTTTGCCTGCCAAGTTGCTGTACAAGACCAAACGCAGTCCCTGATCGGTAGTAAGACCTTTCGTGCGAATCCAAGCGGACAGTTGGTAAGACTTACCGGGATCGACGATAACGGTGTGACAAACATCGGAAAACACAACGTTTGTTCTGCCGGCGAACAGGAGCCGCAAGGATTGCGTTCCGGAACGTTTTTCTTGCGGGTCAGTCGCGATCTGAACTCCCTTTACCCCACTGCCATAACGCCAACCCAGACCGCCGTATGCGACTGGCGGCGCTTCAAAGCCACCGTCCCAAAGCACTGAGCCGGGGATATCGGGCGGGAGCGGCTTTTTCAATTTTTGGGTCGCTTGCTGCCAAAGAAGAGCGGCATCAGCAGGACGATTGTTCTGAAGCAAAGCGTTGGCGAGCACAGCGATATCGCCGAGCTTTACATTCGCAGGCAAAAGATTGGCGTGCACCCAAACTTGCATGGCGATGTCCAGCTGGCCAGTGTTGGCGAGGTCAAAAAGAATATCCATATGGGCCTGCATGTCCGGAGGGATAACTTTGTCGAGAATTTCGGCGGTAGTGGGCACGACGCGAAGACAGCGGGAAAAAGCCTCGGCACTCCGCTTTGGATCAAGCTCCAGAGACTTTCGAACTTCGAGCAGGGCGTCCGGAATTTCATTTTGTCGAAGCAGGAAGTTGCCGTAACTCCAATGAACGTCTGCCGAGAAAGGATAGATGCGTCTTGCTTCGAGGTAGGCCGCCCGGGCTTCACCCGCGTTGCCAGCTTCCTCGTAGTTTGCCGCAAGGTCCAGAAGCGTATCGATGGAATGAGGGTTGAGCGAGCGAGCGACGAGAAACGCGTTGAGAGCGGCGCGCGGATCGGGTTGCTCGAAATCGTATTGATAGGAGCGGCCGAGCAAGTACCAATTGTGGGCGTCGCCAGGTTCGAGGCGGACGGCGCGCTCGTATCCGGCGCGCGTGTTCAGGCCGATAGCGTGCTGAGCGCGGGCGTTGCGAATGCTGAAATAGGCGAGGACGCAAAATACGGCGAGAGAAAGGAGGAGCGCGCCACGGGACGCGCCGATGGAAAGCTTGACGACCATGGTTCATAACTCTGCACAAGCGCGAGGGGATGAAGCAAGAGCAAAGTAGGTGGAAGCCGGGCAAGAAGAATTTCATGGTAAATGGACGACGGCGATGCGGACGGGTTCGAGTTGCGTGACGTCGAGAATTTTGTCGTCGTTGAGATTGTCGATGTGGCTGTTGGAGATGAAATAAAAATCGGAGCCGCGAATGGCGCCGGTAGTGGGAAGGGTTGTGAATTGAGAGCGATTTTCGAGGACGGTGGTGCGCGTGACGCGAGTGCCGTCGTCGGAAAGTTTGAATGCGGCGACGCGCGGAGAACCAATTCCATTTTGAATGGCTATGAGGCTGCCGTTGTACCAGTAGAGGCCGTCTGCACTCGCGAGCGTGCTGTGCGGGCCGGGGTTTACGTCGACGCTCGAAAGCGTTTTGAGGTCGATGCGGAGGACGCCGAGTGAGTCGGCGACGAAGAGTGTGTTGTCGTCGGGCGCTAGAGTGATTCCGTTTGGATAGAAAAGATCGCGATGGACTTTTAGTTGTGCGAATTTTTGCGTCGCGGGATCGAAGCGGAAGATTTGATTGTCGACGCTGTCGGTAAGAATGACTTCGCCGGATTTGCGAACGACGAGATCGTTGAAAAGATGTTTACGGGAATCGTTGAGGGTGTAACGGCCGAGGAGGTTGCCGTCTGAACTGAAGTGAACGAGAGCAGAATTGCCGCGATCTTCCGCGGTGTTGGCCCAAATTGTGGAGTCGCGAGGATCGAGGCGGATTCCGAGAACGGGATACAGATGATCGCGGTTGGCAGCAACGAAATCAGAAGCGTGGCTGTCCGGAGTGATTTGGACGATTTTGCGTTGCGCGAGACTGCTTAGATAAAACATGTTGCGATTTGAATCCCAGGCGAGGCCCTCGGGGATGAGGTTTTTTTCTTCGGTGAGTAAGGCGAGACGAGCTTGTGCGACGACGGGAAAATCGCGATGAACTTTTTCGACGAGGTCGGTGAATTCGTGGGACGTGCGGAGGCCGGCAAAATCCGGGCCCCCGGAGGGATCGAATCCTTCGCGGAGGGCGATACATTCTTTCAGGAGCTTGAGCGCTTCGCGGCTTTCGCCGAGATGCTGCTGCGCTGCGGCCATGGCGTAAAGCGCGGCAGCACGGTCAGGAAAATTGGGGAGAAGTTTTTCGATGGCGTCGATTTGGGCGCGGGTTTCGGCGGCATCGGTGGGCTCGGCGGGAGCGCCGCGAACCTCGTCCTGTGTGGCTTGCTGGCCCCTCGCGGAAATACGCTCGGGGTAAACGAGCGCGGGCAGGGCGAATAGCGCAGCGGCGATGGCGGCACAGAGGAAACGAAACTGGGAGAAGCTTTTCATCACTCCGATTTTAGACGCGAAGGTGAGGACGTGGCGAGTTCCAGAATGGCCCCTCGGAGAAAGCCTCCGGGGTAAAGAATAATGGGGGTACACCCGGGTGTTTTGAGCAAAGAGTGCGGAAGCTGTTGAAAAATAAGGAGATGCGTTTTGCTCTTTGCAAAGAGTGGCAAAGAGCGAGGCCCCTTGCGAGCAACTCTCGGGGTAAACAAGAGTGGCCCCCTCGCGAGAGACGCTCAGGGTAAACAAGAGCGAAGCAAAATTCCGGGAGTTTTTGGTTAGAGGTACCAATACCACCCCCCTCCTCCCCTTGTTTTTTGTAAGTGTTGATTGCAGAGGGGTTAGAGATAGGGGTCTTGTAAGTGTTGATTCCAAAGGAGGTTTAAGTGGCTTTAGAATGAACAGATCGGAGGAATTTTGTAAGTGTTGAAA
>Ga0137409_10002583_pt1 | contig 19354 bp, 18 predicted proteins | sample CZODoug1_16funga_FD_122059 | JGI IMG/M metagenome (GOLD analysis project Ga0137409, IMG submission 122059) | Vadose zone soil fungal communities from Angelo Coast Range Reserve, California, USA - CZODoug1_16fungal (Hybrid Assembly) | ecosystem: Environmental > Terrestrial > Soil > Vadose zone... | reverse complement strand
CTTGCTCCTTCTGTCCGGAACCTAAAATGCGAGGCGCGGAGCGCGCCGAAGGGACTTCAGTCGTTCACAGCGAGGCGAAAAAACGGGGCCGCCGCGGGAGCGAGACCGGCACTTCAGCGGTCTGTTGCATCCTCTCGGAAATTGACCCCTTTTGCAACTGAAATTGTCCCGAAGCGGCACACACCTTGCCCCAAGCCACCCTTTTGCGCCTTTCCCCTTCTTGCCGGATTAGTGATACGATGCGCCCGATTTGCTCTCTTCCCGAAGGGTTTTATGCGCGGCACGATGATGGATTTTCCGCTGACGCTACCCACCATCCTGGAGCGTGCCGGGAAGATTTTTCCGCGCGTCGAGATCGTCTCCTGCAAACCGGATAGGTCCATCGCGCGCACTTGTAATGGCGAATTCTATCGGCGCGCGCGCCGGCTCGCGGCGGCTTTGGTGAAACTCGGATTGCAACCGGGCGACCGCGTGGCCTCCATGATGTGGAATCACTCCGGCCATCTCGAAGCATTCTTCGGCGTTCCCTGTGCCGGCGGCATCCTGCACACTCTGAATCTTCGGCTCCATCCTCATGAAATTGCCGGCATCGCCAAGCATGCCGGCGACCGCTTCCTGTTGATTGACGATGTCCTCCTGCCGGTTTACGAGAAGTTTCGTACTGTCGCGCCTTTCGAAAAAGTGATTGTCGTTCCGTATGGTTGCGGGAGCGTACCCGAAGGATTGTTGAACTACGAGGAGCTGCTCGCCGAAGCCGGCGACGATTTTCGATATCCGCAAATCGATGAAAACGACGGCGCAGCCATGTGCTTCACCTCGGGCACCACCGGCCATTCCAAAGGCGTCATCTATTCCCACCGCGCACTGGTACTGCACTCCTTTGCTTGTGGCCTCGGCGAAGTCTTTGGCATGAGCCATTTCGACACGGTTCTGCCCGTCGCTCCCATGTTCCATGCCAACGCCTGGGGCCTACCTTTCGCATGCACCATGCTTGGCGCGCGCCTGGTTCTCCCCGGTCCGAACGTCGATCCGGAAAGCGTACTTAGCCTGATGGTCGGTGAACGCGTAACCATCGCTTGCGGTGTCCCCACCGTCTGGATCGCCGTCCTCGAAGCGCTTGAAAAAAACCCTGGCCGCTGGAAATTTGATGCACCCGTCCGCGTCGTCTGTGGAGGCACCGCGCCGCCTCTCGAGCTCATCCGCCGCCTCGATCGGTTCAACTTGCAGATCAAGCATCTCTGGGGTATGACCGAGACCACTCCCATCGGCACTTCCGGCGGACTCCGGCCGCACATGGGCGACTGGCCGCAAGACAAGAAATACGAAGTCCGCGCCAAACAGGGCTGGCCGGCGCCGTTTGTCGAGATCCGCCTGATGCGCCCGGAAGGTGAAGCTCCTTGGGATGGCGTCACTTCTGGCGAGATCGAAATCCGTGGCCCCTGGGTCGCCGCCAGCTACTACGAATCGCCCGACCAGGCCCATCGCTGGACCGCCGACGGCTGGTTCCGCACCGGTGACGTCGCCACCATGGACGACGAAGGCTACGTCAAAATCGTGGACCGCGCCAAAGACCTCGTAAAATCCGGCGGAGAATGGATCAGCTCCGTCGATCTCGAAAACACATTAATGGGTCACCCCGCCGTGAAAGAAGCGTGCGTGGTCGGCATTCCCCACCCAAAATGGCAGGAGCGCCCCCTCGCCGCCGTCGTCCTGAGAGATGGCGCGCACGCCACCCCGGAAGAGTTGCGGGCGTTTCTCGCAAAATCCTTCGCCAAGTGGCAGCTCCCCGACGCCTTCGTCTTCCTCGAGGCCATCCCGCGCACCTCTGTCGGCAAATTCAAAAAGCTAGCCCTCCGCGAGCAATTCGCCAACTGGAAGTGGGAGTCCTAGGATCAACGTACGACGTGCTGCTACTTTCTCTCATCTCAGTCGATCAATCACCCGAGTTCTGCTCCTGATCCTGCCTCCGGTATGTCGTCACACACGGCGCGATTCCACCAGCGAGTGCGCTCCCCTATGGCGCTGTGGCCCGCCAATCCGCTATGAATCCAGATTGGGCATAGTTGAAAGACGCGAGGCCATCCATTATCGGACGCAACCGCAACTCACTTCGCTTCCTTTCTCGGTTGCATTAACTCCTGTATTATCAAATAGTTCACTGACCCCACGGCTTAGACTCGGTCGTCACATGCGGTTACAAAACACAGGGGGTGAATCGTTGACTAAGAATCTCAACCGCCCTCTTGGCGTCTTCCCTCCGATGTGCTCTCCTAATGGATGACGCCATGAGACGCGCCCGTCACCCCCGCTTTGTTCTTTTTCTCGTTACTTCGCTACTTCTTTGCTTCTTTGCTTCATCCTCTGCCGCCCAGGACCAGCAACCCGCCATCCGCTTCGTGCGCAATCCCGATCCCGCCCCCGACTTCAAGCTCACCGGCCTCGACGGCAAACCCGTCACACTCGCCAACTCGCACGGCAAAGTCATCCTTCTGAATTTCTGGGCCACCTGGTGCGGACCGTGCCGGGCGGAGCTTTACGATCTGATCGATCTCCAGGCCAAATACAAAGACCGCTTCCAGATCCTGAGCCTCATCGTCGACGATGACGATTCGGCTGCCATCCAAGCAGTGGTGGAAAAATACGGTATCAACTATCCCGTGGCGCTCGCCCCCACTGAAATCCGCATGCAATACGGCGGCATCGCGGCTCTTCCCACCTCCTTCGTGCTCGACACGGAAGGCCGCATCGTTCAGAAACACGAAGGCCTCCGCGATCCGCGTCTCTACGAAACCGAAATCCGCGCGCTTCTCGGCCTGCCCATCGGCAACGTCAAAGTAGAAACTTTCGACGACACCGGACAGATCTTCATCAAGAACGCCGTCCGTGCCACCGAGCTCCCCGGCGTCGATCTTTCCAAACTCACGCCGGAACAGAAAATCGTCGCGCTCCACAAATTCAACGCCGAAGGTTGCAATTGCGGCTGCCAGTACACCCTCGCCCAGTGCCGCATCTACGACCGCAACTGCCAAATCAGCAAAGCCGCCACGGAGAAAATCATCGCCGCCCTCGCGCATTCCACGCCCGCCAAGTCCGAGCTTGATTCTCCCCCGCCTTCGCCTGCCCTTTCGGCATCCCCTCCCACTTCGGAAAAGCCTCATGAATAGGCAGCCACTCATATTCTTTCGGACGCCCACCCCCGAGCGCTCGTCATCCTGAAGCGAACCGAAGAGGTTCGCTGAAGGATCCCAAGGTTCTCAGCCAGCAGCATCGCCAATGGTGTTCGACGCGCTCAATCAACCTGCGCCACACTGGCCCGTTCGGCTCCCGGCCTGATATTCTTTTCCCGATCGATGCCCACTCTCGCGAAGATTCTCTTTGCACTTGGTTTCGTCCTTTCCTTCACGGGATTGTTCTCACCACCAATCGCACTCATTCTGGGAATTCTCTTCGGTCTCAGCTTCTCGCATCCCTACATCAACGAAAGCCGGGGAATTGCGCGAACTCTTCTGCAAAGTTCCGTCGTGGCCCTCGGTTTCGGCATGAATCTGCACGAAGTCTTGAAGGCCGGCCGCGGCGGATTTATTTACACAGCGCTGGGGATTTCCTTTGCGCTTCTAGTGGGTCTGGCCCTCGGCAAGTTCTTGCAGGTCCGCGGTAATTCGTCAATTCTGATCACGGCGGGCACGGCGATTTGCGGCGGCAGCGCCATCGCTGCGATTGGCCCCATTCTTCAAGCCGATGAAGAGGAAATGGCGGTATCCCTCGGCACGATTTTTATTTTGAATTCGATCGCCCTGCTGATTTTTCCGCCCATCGGAAACGCACTCCATCTTTCGCAATCGCAATTCGGACTCTGGGCAGCGCTGGCGATCCACGATACCAGCTCCGTCGTCGGCGCCGGCACGAAATACGGCCCGCAGGCTTTGGTCATCGGCACCACCGTAAAACTCGCCCGCGCTCTGTGGATCGTTCCGCTCGCTCTCGCCACTGCGGCCATCAAACATAACCGCTCCCGCCTCCAGTTTCCCTGGTTCATCGTGTTCTTTGTTCTCGCCGCGGTCATCAATACCGATCTTCTGGCGCTCACGTCTCTCAATAAGGCACTCTTCATTCTCGGACGTCTCGGACTCACCGCAACCCTGTTCCTCATCGGCAGCGGCATCTCCCGCGCCACGCTGAAAGAGGTGGGCTGGCGCCCCCTCCTTCTCGGCGTGCTGCTGTGGCTGGGGGTGGGACTCACTTCGCTGTACTTTATTCGAGCGGGGTTTATCGCGTTCTGATTCGCATGAGTTCGGGGTTGCGATGGAGATGCTTGTTTGCCGAGGCAAGCGAGACTCCGGCGGACGGCTTGCCGAAGGCGAATTTGGGTATTACACTCGCGCGGCATGTCGGGCAGGTCATTCGAATGGAGGCAAAGTATGAATCGTCGCATCAGTTTCCTCGCGGTAGTTTTGGCGGTAGGTGGAATTCTTACCGTACATGGCGCGTTTTCGCAGGTTTCGATACAGCCTAGCAGGAAGGCGATCAACCTTGCGGATAAGCCCGCACAGCTGCCGTTCAGCGACGCGATCCTGTCGGGGAACACACTCTATCTGGCGGGGCGGCTCGGCCTGGATCCGAAGACGGGAAAAGCGCCGGAGCAGATTGAGGACGAGATCAAGAACTTGCTGGACGGGGAGAAGGCGGTGCTGGCGCAGGCAGGGATGACCATGGACGACCTGGTGTACGTCCAGATTGCCTGCACGGACCTCTCGCTTTTCGAAAAATTCAATCCGATTTACAAGAGCTACTTCACGACCAAGGACTTGCCGGCGCGAGAATTCATCGGAGCCGGATCGCTCTTGCGGGGCGGACATTTCGAATTGCAGGCCATCGCGGTGAAGAAATAAGAGAACAATTCGAAAGGCAAGCATTCGCCTACGGCGGTATGCGAGATCAGATCTTGGCCTAGGTGCATTTTGAATTTCGATTAAGCAGTGGGAATCGTTCCGCCATCAATTGTGTAATCGGCTCCGTGAATAGAGGCGGCGCGATCGGACGCAAGGAAGGCTACCAGCTCTGCGACCTCTTCAGGCTAGCTGGCCTGCCGACGGGGATGCCGCCGATCATGTCCATAATCTGTCGGCGCGCGGCGCTTTCGTGCACTCCCTTGCTCTTCGCGAGCTGAACGATCATCCCGTGCGCACCTGAGGTCTCCATGAAGCCCGGCGAGATCACGTTCACCCGTATGCCCTTCGGCCCGACCTCGTTCGCAAGGCCCTTGCTATAGGTGGTAAGGGCCGCTTTTGCTGCAGCGTACGCCAGCGTCGAGTCGTAAAGCGGCAGACGATGCTGAATGGAGGCGATATGGAGGATGACACCGGAGCGGCGCTCCAGCATGCCTGGCAGCAAACTCCTGTCGAACCTCACGGCCGCCATCAGATTGACGTTCAATGCTTTTTGCCATTCCTCGTCCGTGAGCGCCCGGAGCCACCACTGGGAGCGCTGGACCCGCCCACGCAGTTCACCAGGATATCGATGCCGCTCCAGCTCTTAAGAAGCTTATCCTCGACCTCTTGCACGCCCCGAGCTGTAGCAATGTCCGTGTTGATAAACAGCGCTGGCTGCTGGCTTCGGGAAGACGTGAACGCGCAGTGGTGGCGACAGAAGCGCCGCCCATTGTCAACCTGCGGACCATGGCCTCTCCCAAGCCTTTGGTCCCGCCGGTCACCAGCACCCGCTTGCCTTGGAATTCGTTCCGGTCAACGGAAAAAGGGCAGGTTGCTGCCATTATCCAATCTCCAGTGAGGTGATTTTGCCGTTTGCGAGCGCGAACGTGTAGTCGAGATCGGCCGGATTTCCGGGGAAGTCACCCGTTAGCCGGGCGCGAAGTTTCACAGTCTTTCCGCTCACCGAAGCATCTAGCGGCTCCATCACATACTTGTATTTCGCTAGAGTCTCTTGCTTCCAGGACCTTATGGCATCAAGCCCGCAATAATCGCGGCCTTCGTCATGAACTATGGCATCGTCCGCAAAGCAAAGTGTGAGCATCTCCGCATCCTTTGCTTCGACCGCCGCGAGATAGTTGATGACTGGATTAGGAAGTGTGAGCGACATGGCTTTCTCCGGTTATGCACGTTGCACGAAGGAAAGTCTGGCCGTACACTCACTTAATCACAAGTACGCACGCCAATGTGCGTTACGCACCAAAGAGTATGGCCAGGAAGTATACGCCTGTAACCGCCGCCGAAGATGTGGAAGCAGCCCTTGGTCTTCTCGAAGGACGTTGGAAACTTGTCATACTCTTTCATCTGTTGGGGGGCAAAGTGCTGCGTTTCTCCGACCTGCAGCGCGCAATTCCGAACATCACGCAGAAGATGCTCGGCCAACAACTTCGTCGAATGGAGACTGAGGGCATTGTTGTGCGCAAGCCTTATCCCGAAGTACCTCCCAAGGTGCAGTACAGTCTCACGGCATGGGGTCAGGGGCGGTGTCCGGCGCTGGACGCGATTTTGAAGTGGGCGAATCTCCGGCAGAAGATGTAAAGTGGCGGCTCTTGCGGGGCAATCTCGCGAGCTTCGATCAAAGCGTCTCAACACAATTCGATTCGCCAAGTGAAGTAGCCAGGGGCGGACAGGCAATCCCGCAAGGGCCTAACTAAAGACTATATATGGTCATAAACTTACAGACCATATTTGATATAACGCCCATATATTGGCATTCTATTGAAGTTCAGGAAGTTCAAATCCAAATGTAAGTCCTTATTTTAGTTTTACTTACACATTAACAAATCTTTGCATCGGATGGTGATTGTAATGCATCTACAAGCGACCAACAGGACGGAATCAATGCTAAGAATTACAACCGAAAAGAAGCGTGGAAAGATATTCCTCAGCGTCGAGGGCCGACTGGCGGGGCCGTGGGTGGCGGCGCTGGAGCAGTGCTGGCGGGAGTTGCACGCGGCGTCGCCACGCGAGAAGTTCCACGTGAATCTCTGCGGCGTGAGCTTCATCGATGCTGCCGGAAAAGTGCTGCTGATGGAAATTCACCGGCAGGGCGGCCAGTTACTCGCAGAAGGCTGCCTGAACCAGGCCATCGTACAGGAGATCGTGGCACGAGAGAAGCAAGGTACGAGCAACAGCGCGAAAGAACGTCCCAAGCGCTCGCACATTATTTTTTATACGGTATTTTTCAGTCTGATGCTGGGGCCCACAATGACCCGCGCGCAAGGCACAAGCAAGCTGAGTGCGTTGCCTGGAAATGCACCGACGCAGGTGCTGCGACTGACCCTGGATCAAGCGGTCGGCCTAGCGCTGAAACAAAACACCACGGCACAGATCGCGATTTTGCAAGCAGCGCAAAGCGAACAAGACAAGAACATAGCGCGAGCCGATCTGTTGCCACAGGCGAAGGCGCAGATCTCGGACGAAGCGCAGAAAGTAAACCTGCTGGCCCAGTTTGGAGGCAGGACTCCGTTTCCAGGATTTCCCAAGACGCTTGGACCATATCAAGTATTTTCCGCAGGGCCGAGCTTCGGCAGTCCGGTCTTCGACCTGACGCTGTGGCGGAGATATCAGGCAGCGCAGAATACGGTGAACTCGAGTAGGGCGAGCAGCCTCTCGACACGAGAGCAAGTGATTCTGCTGGTAGTTTCGCAGTACATCGGGACGCTGCGCGGGATGGCCAATGTGCAGGCGTCGCAATCGCGAGTGGATCTGGCGCAGGCGTTGTATGACCAGGCAGCGGACTTGCAGAAAGAAGGAGTTGGAACGGGAATTGATACGCTGCGAGCCAACGTGGAGCTACAAAACGAAAAACAACGATTGATTCAGGCCCAAACGGACCGTGAGACATCGCTGTTTGCCCTGAGCCGTTTATTGAACCTCGATCCGCGGCAGGCTATTGAGCTGGGGGATTCGCTGAGTTTCTTCGATACCCCGCAGCCCGAGTTCGAGCCGAGCATCGAACTCGCGCTGGCGGAGCGCCAGGAGTGGAAGGCGCTGGAATCGCAAATCAAGGCTGCGGAATATCAGAAGAAAGCGTCGCAGGATTCGCGGCTGCCCTCGCTGCGGTTCGACGGGAATTTCGCATACGTGGGAACTTCGGGAAACACGACGCTGCCGACGTACACCTACCAAGGGAGCGTGAATTTGCCGCTGTTTACCGGCGGACGGATTCACGCGGAGATTGTTCGCGCGGACCTGGAGATCAAAAAACTGGACCAACAAAAAGATGATCTGCGGAACCAGATCGCGCTGGATGTGAAGACGGCGCTGCTGAATCTGCAATCGGCGCGGAATGAAGTGCAGGTGGCGAACCTGGGCGTGCAGCTATCGAAGGAAGAAGTGGATCAGGCGCGGGACCGCTTCAAAGCAGGCGTGGCGAACAACATCGAAGTGATTCAGGCGCAGGATTCGCTGGCTCGCGCGAACGACAACCAGATTGCGGGGCTGTATCGCTTCAACCAGGCGCGCGCGGATCTGGCGCGGTCAATCGGGCAGATGGAAAAGGTTTACGCAAAGTGAGCGTGGGGGAACGATGAGCATCGAGATCGAAGTTGGATTGGAAAATGCGGCCAAAGCGCCGCGCATCACGGAAGACCTGTTGCTGGAGGAGACGCCTAAAGGGTTAGCGAACCCCAAGGTGCGGCGGCTGCTCATTGCTGGCGGGGCAGTGGCACTGGCGGCGATCGTTGGATTGTTCCTGTATTTCCACAACCGCGAGACGACGGACGACGCGCAGGTGGATGGGCACATCACGCCGATGGCGTCGAAGGTTTACGGGCGCGTGGCGCAAGTTCTGGTGGAGGACAACCAGCCGGTGAAGGCGGGGCAGGTGCTGGTGAAGATCGATGCACGCGACTACCAGGCGGTATGGGATCAAGCGAAGGCGTCGCTGGCGCTGGCGGAGAGCGAAGCGCGTTCCGCAGGAGTGGACGTGCCGCGCACGCGTGAAAACGTGGCGAGCGGAAATTCGAGCGCAGATGCGCAGTTCATGGGCGCGCAGGCGGACCTGGCAAGCGCACAGGCGACTTATGAACAGGCACAGACAGCCGATTTGGCTTGGGCGCAGGCTAACGTGGACAAAAGCCGGGCGAATGCAGAGCTGGCCAAGGCCGATCTGGCACGTTACCTGCCGCTGATGGAGAAAGGTGAAATTTCGAAGCAGCAGTATGACGCGGCGAAGGCTAATGCGGATGCGACCGCGAGTGCGCTACAAGCGGATCTGCAAAAACAGGCGCAAGCGCAGCGCAGCGTGGAAGTAGCCAAGGCGCAACTGGACGCGGCGAAGGCGAGAGTTGAGCAGGCGCTGGCAGGAGTGGCCTCGGCGCACGCGGACGTCAAGCAAGTAAGCATGAAAGCCGCAGATGCGCAGGCGAAGCTCGCCAAGGTGGAACAGGCGCGGGCAGCGCTGGAAGCAGCGGAATTGAACTTGAGCTATACGGAGATCACAGCCCCGGTGGATGGCGTGGCGACGCACAAGCAGGTCGAGACAGGACAGATCGTGCAGGCGGGACAAGGGTTGCTGGTAGTCGTGCCGCTCCAGAACGTGTGGGTGACGGCGAACTTCAAAGAGACGCAACTGAGAAACATGCGGGCCGGGCAGAAAGCAGAAGTGAAGGTGGATACCTACGGGAAGACTTTCAGCGGGCGGGTGGATTCCATTGCGGGGGCGACCGGATCCGTGCTGAGCCTGCTGCCGCCGGAAAACGCGACGGGAAATTACGTGAAGGTCGTGCAGCGGATACCCGTGAAGATCGTGCTGGACCCGATTTCCTCGGAGAAGGCGGTTCTGCGGCCGGGAATGAATGTGGACGCTACGGTGATTACGAATTAACGGGGAATAAGGATAGGGATCGGCACGGTAATACGTAGTAACAGCAGAGCCAAAGGCTGGACGCGATGCGAGACAGGATTCTAGCCAAGCTGCGGATGCCGGACGGGACGATCAACCCCTGGGTGATCGCCATTACGGTGACGCTGGCGACGTTCATGGAGGTGCTGGACACGTCCATCGCGAACGTGGCGCTGCCGCACATCGCGGGAAATTTGTCGGCGGGGCAGGACGAATCCACCTGGGTGCTGACGTCGTATCTGGTTTCGAACGCAATCGTTCTGCCGCTTTCGGGATGGTTTTCCGGGCTGATCGGGCGGAAGCGGTTTTACATGACGTGCGTGGCGATTTTTACGCTGAGTTCGTTTTTGTGCGGGCTGGCGCCGAGCCTGGGCGTGCTGGTGATTTTCCGGATCATGCAGGGAGTGGGCGGCGGAGGCTTGCAACCGAGCGAGCAGGCGATTCTGAATGACACGTTTCCGCTGGAGAAGCGTGGCATGGCGTTTGCAGTGTATGGACTGGCTGTCGTTGTAGCCCCCACCATCGGCCCGTGGTTAGGCGGTTGGATCACGGACAATTTTTCGTGGAGATGGATTTTTTACATCAACGTGCCGGTGGGGATCATTTCACTTGCGCTGACGAACTTTTTGGTCAGCGACCCGCCGTACATGAAGAAAGCGAGTGTGAAAGCGGGATTCCGGATCGACTACATCGGGATCGGGCTGATCAGCCTGGGCCTGGGGAGCATGCAGATCATTCTGGACAAGGGACAGAGGGAGGATTGGCTGTCGTCGAAATTCATTGTGGTTTTCTTCGTGCTGATGTTGATCGGGATTATCGCGGGAATTCTGTGGGAGTTGCGGGAGAAGGAGCCGGTGGTCGACTTGAGGATGTTGAAAGACCGAAACTTTGCAATCGCGACGGTGGCAATGTTTTTCCTGGGATTCGTGTTGTATTCGAGCACAGTGCTGATTCCGCAGCTCTTGCAGCAATTGTTGGGATACACGGCGCAACTTGCGGGCATGGCCTTGTCGCCGGGCGGTGCGGTAATCATGTGCATGATGCCCGTCGTGGGAATCTTGGTGTCAAGGGTGGACACGCGCATTCTGATCACCTTTGGGTGCATCGTGTCGGCGTCGGCTCTGTTTGTGATGGCGGGATGGGACCTTGGGCTGGATTACGGGCACGCGGTGCGGGCGCGCATGCTGCAAAGTTTCGGGCTGGCGTTTCTGTTCATTCCCATAAACGTGTCGGCGTTTGCGTACGTGCCGAAAGAAAAAACCAACATGGGCACGGGGATTATCAACTTGGCGCGGAACATCGGAGCGAGCGTCGGGATTGCGACAGTGACGACGATGCTGGACCGGCGCGCGCAGTTTCATCAGTCGCGGCTGATGGAACACGTCAACGGTTTCAGCGCGGCATATCACAACTCGTTGAACGGAATGCAGGCGAAACTGATCGCGGCGGGCTCGACGGCGGTGCATGCCAGCGCGCAGGCACATGGAATGATTTACAACACGGTGCAGAGGCAGGCGGTGATGCTGGCGTTTATCGATAATTTCAAGATGCTCGGCGTGGTGTTTTTCGCGGTGATTCCGATTTTGGCGCTGATGAGGAAGCCCAGAGTGCCGGCGGGAGGTGCGCCGGTTCACTGAGGAAAAAGTTTCTGCACACAAGGGTTGCGCAAGAATTTTGATTCGAATGGGGGGACTACGATGGCAACGCAAGCGGCAGTGGGAATACAACTGAGCGAAGAGAACCTGATCCGCGCTGGACAACGAGGCGACGAGCAGGCGGTGGAAGCTCTATTCCGCCGTTACCATCGGCCGTTGTTTCAGACGGCTCTGCGGGTGCTGGGGAACACGGAAGACGCGGAAGACGCGCTGCAGGACGGACTGCTCTCGGCGTATCGCAATCTAAAGCGCTTCGAAGGGCGGTCGCAGTTTTCGACGTGGCTGACGCGCATCGTGATCAACGCCGCGCTGATGAGGCGGCGGAGCGCGAAGGCGCGTCCGGCGGTTTCGCTGGACGAAACGCCGCGCGAGGACGAGCTGCCCGCTTCAGAGCGCTTCGCGGATGACGGACCGAATCCGGAACAGGTATTCGCGAGCACCGAGATCCGCGAGATGATCAGCGAAAACCTCGACGAGCTGTCGCCGCTGCTGCGCACGGCGTTTGTCTTGCGCGAAGTGCAGGGATATTCAACGGGCGAAGCGGCCAAGAAGCTGGGGGTTACGGAAAACACGCTGAAGGCGCGATTGTGGCGCGCGCGGCACCAACTGGCTGAGCGGCTGGGGCGACGTCTGCGACGGATGAAGGACGGCATCACCGGCGGTATGGGTGATGCGGAATGCAGCTACTGCTGAGCTGGGAGGTAAAAGGCGTAAAGGAAGTTTAGGAAGTGAAGGAAAGAAAGGCCGGCCAAGGGCTGGCCTTTTTCCTTTGATGCAACTCAGAAAAGACCCCGGACCTGGCGATTAGCGGGAAGCGGCAACGTAGCGGCCGAGGATGCGGAGTTCGCTGGTGGCGTTGCGGACTTCGGAGAGGGCTAGGTCGAGCCGGGCAACATCACCTGCTTCGACATCGATGAAAAATTGATACTCCCAGGGGCGACCGTGGATGGGACGGCTCTCGATCTTGAGCAGATTTACGGCCTGTTTCGCAAAAGGCTCAAGCGAGGCGAGGAGCGCGCCGGGGCGGTGGGCGAGACGCATGGCGAGGGAAACCTTGCGGGCGTCGGGAGAAAGCCATGCAGCCCCTTCGTTTTCCGGGAGCAGGAGCACGAAGCGGGTGAAATTCTCGGCGTTGTCCTGGACGCTTTCGGCAAGGATCACGCCCTTGTAGTGCTCGGCGGCTCGGCGCCCAGCGATGGCGGCGGAAGACTTGTCCCCGCGAGCAAGCACTTCGCGGACGCTGCCGGCCGTGTCTTCGGCGGGAATACGCTTCAGCTCCGGACGGGAGGAAAAAAAGCGTTCGCATTGCGCGAGGGCCATGGGATGCGAAGCCACGGAACGAAGACCGGCGAGCGTAGCGCCCGGGACGCCGATAAGATGGTGTTCGATGGGAAGGATGGTTTCCTCGACCATGGTCAGGCGGCTCTGGAGGAGCAGGTCGTAAACCCGCACGACCGATCCAGCCAGCGTGTTTTCGACAGGGGCGAGAAACGCGTCGGCGGCGCCTTCGGCAATGGCCGTGAAGGCGGCCTCAAACGTCGCGCGGGGCACGGTGGTAATGGCACCGCCGAGAAGCTGGATGGCGGCGGCTTCGCTGAAAGCGCCGGGTTCGCCTTGAAAAGCCACGCGCATGGTCGGGCGGTCGGATGTGCTCATAGGCAGGCGCTATCTTGCAATAAGGGACGCAAAACAAAAAGCAAAGATTCGCTCCGGCAGGAACAACCCTGCCGGAACGCATCGGGTGCCGCGATGCTACATTCTCGTACGAGGCGAATCGGCAGCCGAAATGGCTGTTGCTCTCTGCGGGGGCGGAACTCTAGCATTCTCGGTTGGCGAGTTTCCGCGTGAGGTCCACGGACTTCGCAGTGCGCAGGAGTTCCTCCGAGCGGTATAATTCCATCCCCAGAAGAGAGGTTCCACCATGAACAGACCCGAATCAAGCGAATATGCGGATTTCTACGCGAACTACATATCGAAAGTTCCGGGGTCTGATGTCCTGGGCGTTTTGGAATCCCAGCGATTACAGATGCTGCAGTTGTTTACGGGGCGAAGCGAGCGGGACGGAAGCTTCCGGTATGCGCCCGGAAAATGGACGGTAAAGGAAGTTCTCGGCCACATTACCGATACCGAGCGCATTTTTACTTACCGGGCATTGCGGTTCGCGCGCGGCGATCAAACCCCGCTACCGGGATTTGAGCAGGATGACTACGTGCGGAGTGCTGCGTTTGGCGAGCGGACACTCGCAGGCCTTGCCGAGGAGTTTGGAGCCGTGCGCAGCGCGAGCATCGGCCTGTTTCGTTCGTTCAAGGAAGATGTCTGGCCGCGCCGCGGCTTGGCCAATCAGAAGGAAGTGACCGTGCGCGCGCTGGCTTTTATCACCGCGGGCCACCAGATGCACCACCGCATCATCCTGGAAGAGCGCTACTTTCCGGCCATTCCGCGCGCCTGAGTCGACAAGCGAGTCTACGGCCGGATGCGGGAATGATCGACGTAGAAACGTTGATATGCCAAATTGTTCCGTAAATTGTCCTGGCGCGCGGCCCCGGCAGCCGGATCGAAAAAGTGGGGCACCGCGGGAGCCGCGGAATCAGGTGCGCGGCCATGGCTCGTCATTCTAGGCCTTTTCCCTGGTTTAATGAGGAAGAAGAGCAACATGGCCGCAAGCGTGATAACGAACGCCGCGCCAATCACCGCCGCGTCTCCTACGCTGAGCGGGTTCGCGAAGACGTCCTCGAGGATGTAGATCCCCCAACAAAGAAAGGTCACGACGAGGAAGCCGGCCAGGCCCCCGAAGGTGCGCACGAGCCCGCCGCGCACGACCAGGGACTTGCAAGGACGCAAGCCCGAAGCTTGATGGATGACTCCGCCGCGCACGGGTCAATCCTCAGGAGAGTCCCGGTGAATGGACGCCGGCTCGGGGTCTCGTAAGAAATCAAGGTAGCGAAAGACTGGCGGTGTATAACTCTTCTTCATGGGCCCGTCATAAGCGGGGAGCTAAAATAAGTATAAGTAAACTGAAAAGCAAGAGAAATTTTAATGTGAATTCTACGTATATACTTAGTATACTTAGTACAAATGGTAGTTCGCCTGGCGGCTTCCCGGGAACGGAAAGCGCAGGTGTTCGCTGTACCTTCGCCCTGCTGGCGCTCATCCAACTGAGTAGCAGAGCAACAAGCGTGCCGCGGAAGCAATGCGGGGCAAAGGTTGCGAGGGGGGCGAGCGGCTGTTAAAATTCGTTGTTTGCTGGGACGCAGCCGTCTGCGCCGTAAGCGCGGGCGGCTTTTTCTCCGTTTGGGATGGCGTTCGCAAAACGAACGTTTGAGATGGCGTTCGTAGAACGAACGACCGGCGACCCGTCTTATCGGCCTGACCCCCTCGAGCTTTTTTTCGAGTGTGATTGCGGTGAGGAGAAGCTCGACTCACCGGTTCTGGCCCCTGCGGAAGGGAGACTACGAGTGGCAAAGTACGATGTGGCGATTATCGGAAGCGGTCCGGGCGGGTATGTGGCGGCGATCCGGGCGGGCGAACTTGGCCTGAAAGCGGTTGTTGTAGAGAAGGACCCCTACCTGGGCGGGACGTGCCTGCACGTGGGGTGCATCCCCACCAAGGTGCTGCTGCATCATGCCGAGGTTTACGATCAGTTCAAAAACGGCTCGGAGCTGGGGTTTGAGGTCAGCGGGCTGAAAATCAACTGGGCAAACGTCCTCTCGCGAAAAGACAAAATCGTCAAGAAGCATTCGAAAGGTATCGAGTTTCTCTTCAAGAAGAACAAGGTCGAATGGGTACAGGGCTGGGGGAAGTATGCAGGCCCGGGGCGCGTGAGCGTGGAGAAAGACGGGAAGAAAACCGAGATCGAAGCGGCCAACATCCTGATGGTGAGCGGGTCAGAGGCGAAATCTCTCCCCGGCATTGAACCGGACCACAAGATGATTCTCACGAACCGCTCGATTCTTCAGCTTCCGGAGATTCCGAAGACCCTAATTGTAGTTGGCGCGGGCGCCGTGGGCGTGGAGTTTGCGTCCATCTACAATTCGTTCGGGACGCAGGTGACGATTCTGGAAGCGCTGCCGCGTGTTGTGCCGGTCGAGGACGAAGAAATTTCCGCGGAGCTGACCAAGGCCTTTCAAAAAAGAGGCATCCAGGTTTTCACCAGTTGCGCCGTGGAATCGGTGAAGAAGGATGGGAAAGGTGTCACGGTTTCCTTCAAAGATAAAGACGGAAAGGCGCAGACGCTGCAAGCGGAGAAACTGCTGCTGGCCGTGGGCCGCAAGCCGATGACGGAGAATTGCGGTCTGGAGAAATCGAAGGCCAAGCTGGAGCGCGGATTCGTCCACGTAGGCGATAACATGGAGACGGCTGAGAAAGGGCTCTATGCCATCGGAGATATCGTTGCGGGGCTGCCGCAACTGGCGCATGCGGCGATGATGGAAGGAATAATCGCGGTAACACACATCGCCGGGAAACCGGTTCATCAGATTGTGAAGACCCGGATTCCGAATGCGACATATTGCGAGCCGCAAATCGGCTCGATTGGACTGACCGAAAAGCAGGCGCGCGATGCAGGGTACGATGTGAAAATCGGGAAGTTCCCGTTTGTCGGAAACAGCAAGGCGACGATTCTGGGGAGTCACGGCGGATTCGTCAAAGTGGTTTCCGACGAATCGTACGGCGAGGTGCTGGGGATTCATATCATCGGGCCGCTGGCGACGGAACTTCTGGCGGAGGCGGCGACGGTGCTGAACCTCGAAGGCACCATCGACGACATGATGAACATGATGCACGCGCATCCCACAGTGTGGGAAGCGATGGGCGATGCATTCGCCTCGGTGCGAGGATTGCAGATCAACGTTTGAGATCTTGCCTGTAGGGGCGCAGCATGCTGCGCCCCTACAAAGAAAATCGAACTGTGCTGAAGAATTGCCTGACTGTCGATTTAGGATTGCTTGGCTACGCGGAGGCATACGCGTTGCAGAAGCGCGTCGTGGCCGCGCGGAAGGGCGGCGCGATTGAGGACGTGCTCCTGCTGTGCGAACATCCGCATGTGATTACGCTGGGGAGAAGCGGCAAGCGGGATAATTTGCTGGCGTCGGAGCACGTGCTGCGGCAGAAGGGCGTGGAGTTTCACGCCACCGATCGCGGCGGAGACATTACCTACCACGGGCCGGGACAGACCGTGGGATATCCGATTCTGAACCTGGGCGCGATCCGGCGGGACGTCGTGTGGTACGTGCGGATGCTGGAAGAGGCGATGATCCGGGCAACGGAGGAGTTCGGAATTACCGCGGAGCGTGTTGCCGGAAAGACGGGAATCTGGGTGCGCGCCGGAAGTACCGAAGAAAAGCTGGCGGCCATCGGCGTGCGCATCAGCCGCTGGGTTACGTCGCATGGATTCGCGTACAACGTGTCGACGGATTTGCGGAATTTCGATTTGATCGTGCCGTGCGGGATCGCCGGCCGGAAAGCCACGTCGCTGGAGAAATTGCTGGGGCGCAAGGTCGAAGAAAAGGAAGCCGGGCCGCGGATCGCCAAGCATCTGGGAAAATTGCTCGGGCTGGAGATGAAGGAAGCGTCGAAGAAAGATTTGCTGGAGAGGCTGGAGCATGCCGAGCAGGCCGTCATGGTTTCCGCATAGGAATTGGAGCAGGGGATGAAGAAGGAATTGACGCGGCAGCAGTATTTGGATCTGTACTACTACATGCGGCTGAACCGCGCCGTCGAAGACATGATGGTGAAGCTGTTCCGGCAGAACAAGATTGTCGGAGGGCTTTACTCCAGTCTGGGCCAGGAAGCGATTTCCGTGGGAACGGCGTACGCGCTGGAGAAAAAGGACTGGCTGGCGCCGATGATCCGCAACATCGGAGCGCTGTTGGTGAAGGGCGTGCGGCCGCGGGACGTTTTCATGCAGCACATGGCGAAGTACGATTCGCCAACCAAGGGGAAGGACGGAACGAGCCACTTCGGGGATCTGGACAATCTGCACATCGTTTCGCCGATTTCGATGCTGGGCGATTTGATTCCGGTGATGACCGGCGTGGCCATGGCGGGGCGTTACCTTGGACAAAAAATTGTGGCCATGACCTGGATCGGAGACGGCGGCAGTTCGACCGGAGTGTTTCACGAAGGGCTGAATTTTGCGGCCGTGCAGAAAGCGCCGTTCGTATTGATTCTCGAAAATAATCTGTGGGCGTACTCGACGCCGGTCCGTAAGCAGGTGCCGCTGGAAAATCTGGCGGACCGCGCGAAGGCCTACGGTATCGACAGTTACATTGTCGACGGCAACGATGTTGTGGCCGTGTACTCAACGGCCAAGGAAGCCGTGGAGCGGGCACGTGCTGGAGAAGGGCCGATCCTGATTGAAGCGAAGAGTTTCCGGCGAATGGGGCACGCACAACATGATCCGGCGGAGTATGTGCCGAAAGAAATGCGCGCCTATTGGGAAGCGCGCGACCCGATAGCACTCTACGAAAAATTCCTGACGGGTGAAAAGCTGCTCGACGCCAAAGGCAGGAAAGAGATCGAGGAGAAGATCAACACCCTGCTCGCCGAGGAGCGGGACTTTGCGGAGAACTCTCCGATGCCCCCGCCGGAGTTTGCGGAGACGGGCGTCTACTGCACCGGCGACGATTGCCACAAGATCCGCGCGAAGTGGGAGCGCCCGATTGCGGAGGTGACGCCGCCGAGATCGAGCGTCGAAGCGGTTTGGACGGTTCCGGGATTCGGATCGGGCAAAGGCTCCGGCGGTGCGCACGCGCCGATTCACTTCGGCGATACGCCGCCTGCAGAGGAAATGTCCGCGAGTGAACGGAAACCCGCGAATACCGGGAAACCGGCAATGAAGGTGACCACGAAGACAGCAGCATCCAAAAAAACCGTGAAGACCCCAGCCGCGAGCGCCTCGAGAAAGGCGCGGAGATAGCCATGGCCAAGACGAACGGCGCTGGAACGAATGGAGCCGCGGCGAGCGGAACGCCAGGCACATTTCTCGAAGCCATCAAGCAGGCGATGTTTGAAGAGATGGAGCGAGACCCCGCCGTCGTGCTGATCGGCGAAGACGTCGGTGTGTACGGCGGGGCGTTCAAGACCAGCGAAGGCTTGCTGGAGCGGTTTGGCTGGGAGCGCGTGATCGATACGCCCATCAGCGAGAGCGCCATTATCGGCGCAGCCTGCGGGATGAGCTATCTGGGGCTGCGGCCCATTGTCGAGATGCAGTTCATCGACTTTATCGTTTGCGCTTTCAACCAGATTACGAATTTCGTGGCCAAGGGACATTATTTGTGGAACGCCCCGGCGCCGATGGTAGTGCGCGGGCCGTCCGGAGGCGGCGTGCACGGCGGGCCGTTCCACTCGGCGAATCCGGAGATGTACTTCGTGCACACGCCGGGGCTGAAGGTGATCTATCCTTCGACGCCCTATGATGCGAAGGGATTGCTGAAGGCCGCGGTGCGGGACAATAATCCGGTGCTCTTCTTCGAACACAAGTTCCTCTACCGCCGCATCAAGGGAGAAGTTCCCGCGGGGGACTACACCCTGCCGATCGGCAAAGCCGTGGTTCGCCGCGAAGGGAAACACCTGACGATCCTTTCCTACGCGGCGATGCTGCATACTTCGCTGGAAGCGGCCGAGGCCCTGGCGAAAGAAGGGATCGAGGCGGAAGTGATTGATTTGCGGACGTTGCTGCCGCTGGATGAAGAGACGATTTTGAATTCGGTGAAAAAGACCAACAAGTGTTTGGTGGTGCACGAAGACACGAAGACGGGCGGGATCGCCGGTGAAATCGCGGCGATTCTCTGCGAGAAAGCGTTTGGCGATCTGGACGGGCCGCTGATGCGCGTGACCTCGCTCGATACGCCGGTGCCGTACGCGCC
>Ga0137409_10002580_pt1 | contig 19366 bp, 16 predicted proteins | sample CZODoug1_16funga_FD_122059 | JGI IMG/M metagenome (GOLD analysis project Ga0137409, IMG submission 122059) | Vadose zone soil fungal communities from Angelo Coast Range Reserve, California, USA - CZODoug1_16fungal (Hybrid Assembly) | ecosystem: Environmental > Terrestrial > Soil > Vadose zone... | reverse complement strand
GCACGTAGAAACCAGCCTCGGTGGCGGTGGCCGTGTACGTCCGGTTGGTATCCAAGTCGCGGAGAGTAAGCGCAGCCTTGGCGACAACGGCCCCGGTCGCGTCAGTCACCGTACCGCTCAACTGAGCGCCGGCGCTGCTAACCTGCGCAAAAAGCCCATGGGCACCAGCGGAAAAAATAATCACGATCGCAAGAAGAACCTGCAAGCTCCATCGCAGTTTCATGATTAGTCACCCCTCTCGCAGCCTATTTAGATTCAGCAACTCTGGAAACACCCAGCACGCGGTCACGTTTCGAATTGTGTTCCTCATATCCCCCTGTCTGATCGTTGTCAAGCCATTAATCGGGCGGCTGTCCGATTATCGGCGCGAACCGAAACGCTGTTGCGTTCCTCCGGGACTCACGCATTGCTTTTCCAGCTTCGGTGCGCGGGCAAGCGGAACCGGCTGCTTGACACGAGCGATGCAAGCGGATAAGTAAGCCATCCATCATGGCGAAATAGAAATCCGTCTCGCATCCGACACGCGGTTGTTGTGGGGTGACACGGCACGATTGGCTGTCGCAAGGAGTCCTTGTGGCTAAAAAAAGAATTCCTCGAATTGCAATGCACATCGCGCTTGCGGCCTCGGGGGCCCTCGGTGCATCCAGCTTTCTTCCGGCGCAAAAGAGTTCGCCAGCGCCGTCGGCAAAAGCGGCAAACGTAGACGGCGATCGCATCGCGGACGCGGATCGGGAGCCGGGGAATTGGATGAGCCACGGCCGCACGTACGACGAACAGCGATTCAGCCCGCTCAGTGTGATCAACGACAAAAATGTCTCGCAACTGGGACTGGCATGGTTCTACAGCCTGGACACTCGCCGTGGCCAGGAAGCCACGCCGCTCGTCGTTGACGGCGTGATGTATTTCACGACGGCCTGGAGCAAAGTGATTTCCCTCGATGCGGCGTCCGGTATGCGGCACTGGGAGTACGACCCGAAGGTCCCGCCCGAATGGGCGGTGAACGCGTGTTGCGACGTCGTGAATCGAGGCGTGGCCGCTTGGAAAGGAAAAGTATTTGTCGGCACCCTGGACGGGAGACTCATCGCCCTTGACGCCGCCACCGGCAAGCCTGTTTGGGAAACTCTGACGATCGATCGCAAGGTGCGATACACGATTACGGGCGCACCTCGCGTGGTCAAAGGAAAGGTAATCATCGGGAACGGCGGCGCGGAAATGGGCGTCCGCGGATATGTTTCCGCTTATGACGCGGAGACGGGAAAACTTGTCTGGCGTTTCTATACCGTGCCGGGCGATCCGTCGAAGCCATTCGAAAGCCCGTTCCTGGAGAAAGCGGCGAAAACATGGAGCGGCGAGTGGTGGAAGAACGGCGGGGGAGGCACGGTCTGGGACTCGATGGCTTACGATCCGCAACTCGATTTGCTGTATATCGGCACAGGAAACGCCGATCCATGGGCGCGGAAAATCCGAAACGATCAGGTCGAAGATAATCTGGCTGCGTCGTCAATCATCGCGCTCCGGCCGGACACCGGTGAATACGTCTGGCACTATCAGGAAAATCCCGGAGATGAATGGGATTACGACTCCGCGGAGCAGATTATCCTGGCGGATTTGCGGATCGATGGGCAGCTTCGACAAGTCCTGCTGCACGCTCCGAAGAATGGCTTCTTCTACGTCCTCGACCGCGCCACCGGCAAGCTATTGTCCGCGAAGCCTTTCGCGCAAGTCACCTGGGCCACTGGCATCGACCTGCAAACCGGGAGACCAATCGAATCGCCAGCAGCGCAATACGAGGGAAGCGACAAGCCGCTTGTCATCTCGCCCGGACCCGGGGGAGCGCATACCTGGCACCCGGCGTCATATAGTCCCGGAACGGGGCTGGCCTATTTCCCGGTGCTTGAAGCAGCGTTTCCTTACAGAACGAGGGAACATTTCAGTCACAATACGCTTGCCTGGAACACAGGGATCGACGATGTGGCGGCGGGCATGCCCCAGGACCCAGACATCAAGAAGGCGATCCTGGGAAGCATCAAAGGCCGCCTGACGGCATGGGACCCTGTCAACCAAAAGGAAGTTTGGCGGGCCGACCGGCGCGGACCCTGGAACGGCGGGGCGCTTTCCACCGCCGGTAACCTGGTCTTCGAGGGGACCGGATACGGGCAGTTCGAAGCCTTCCGCGCGAACACAGGGGAAAAACTCTGGTCCGTATCGACACAATGCGGGATCACCGCCGGCCCCATTTCCTATACGGTGAACGGCGAACAATATATTGCAATTCTCGCCGGCTGGGGCGGCGTGTTGCCTCTCGCGGCGGGAGAAGTCGCTTTGCAATCTCCGCGAATGAACAACGCGCCGCGGATGCTGGCGTTCAAGTTGGGAGGGAAGGTCAGCTTACCGCCGGCGCCCGAGGTGAAGCCGCGTGTCTTAACGCCTCCACGCGCCACCGCGAGCCCCGCCACGGTCAAAAAAGGCGAAGACCTGTATCAGAGTTACTGTTCCGGTTGTCATGGAGATGCCGCCGTCAGCGGCGGCGTGCTGCCCGATCTGCGCTATTCCGGCACATTGGCCAATCAGCAATGGTTCAGCATTGTCAGAGACGGAATGCTCAAGGCATACGGGATGGTAGGATTCTCGAAAGAATTGTCACGGGAAGACGCCGAGGTGATCCGTGCTTATGTAATCTTCCGGGCCAATCAGAGTCTGGCGGAGAATGGAAACCAGAAAATACTCTGAGAGACGTAGGCCATCGGACGGCGAGGTAGGTTTCTAGTTGCCGAGCAAGGTCTTCACCGCCTCGATGATTTTTTCTTCGTTGGGCATCACGAATTTCTCGAGCGGCTCACTGTACGGGACTGATGTGTCCAGCGCCGTTACCATTCTTACCGGCCCCTTCAGGTACTGGAAACCTCGCTCGGCGACCTCGCCCGCGATAATGGCCGCCACGGAGGCGTGCCGCGGAGCCTGATCCACCAGCACTAACCGCCCGGTCTTTTTCACGGACTTGACGATGGCGTCGACGTCGAGAGGCGCGATCGTTCGCGGGTCGATCACCTCGGCGCTGATCCCATCTTTCGCCAGCGTTTCTGCGGCCGCTAGCGACTTCGTGACCATCCAGCCCGTGGCCACGATGGTCACATCATTCCCGGCGCGCTTCACGTCAGCTACGCCAAAAGGAACAACGTGGTCCCCTTCGGGGACGGAGCCCTTGTCCAGCATCAACATGTAGTGATGCAGGTACATGACCGGATTGTCGTCGCGAATTGACGCGGCCATGAGTCCCTTGGCGTCGGCCGGGGTGGAAGGCAGCGCCACTTTTAAGCCGGGGATGCCCATCATGGTGTGGTAGATGCAATTGGAGTGCTGGCCGGCCCAGCCGGCGGAGAAGCCGTAGCCCGCCTTAAAAACCAGCGGCACTTTCACCTGCCCGCCGGACATGTAGCGTAAGCGCGGCGCCTCGTTTAGCAGCTGCCCCATTGCTACCAGCATAAATTCACTCATCCATAATTCGACCACCGGGCGGAGGCCGGTAAAGGCCGCGCCCACGGCGATGCCCATCTCCGCGGTCTCCGAAATGGGCGTGATGCGGACGCGGTCCTTGCCGAACTTGCGGACCAAGGGATCGCGGTCGGTCATCCCGAGATTCTGGCCGTAGAAAATGACGTCGGAATCGCGCGTCATCTCTTCGGTAATGGCCGTGGCCATTGCTTCGGCGTACATCATTTCGCGCGGCATGGGCTCTCCCCTTTCTACGCGTAGACGTATTTGATGGCTTCTTCGGGAGCTGGAAGGGGACTGGCTAGAGCAAACAGAACGGCTTCTTCCAACTCCGCGCGGACGGAATCTTCGATCCGCTTGGCGGCTGGCGCGGACAATACTCCTTTGCCCTTCAGTTTCTTGCGGAACATTTGGATCGGATCTCTGGCCCTCGCTGCGGCATACTCAGACTTCTTGCCATACGTTTCGATGGCTTCGTGCTCCGGGAACTGCGTGGGCACGGGAGGAACAGTGATGGCGTTGCCATGTGCGCTGAAACGGTAAAATTTCGATTCGATGAGACTCGGTCCCTGGCCCGCCCTTGCGCGCTTCACTGCTTTCCCAACAGCTTCATAGACCTTGAGCACATCAGTCCCATCTACGGTGGCGCCGGGGATGCTGAAAGCCTGGGCTTTCCGGGAGAGCGGATCGCCCACCGCGGCATTCGCGTCTTCAAGATTCACATAGGTATAAACCTGATACTGGTTGTTCTCGAGGATGTATACGATCGGCAGTTTCCAGACGGCGGCCATATTCAGCGATTCGAAGAAGGCCCCCTGCTTGCTGGCGCCGTCGCCGAAGAAACAGTAGATCACCTGGCCCGTCTTTTTCACTTGTGCCGTCAATGCAGCGCCGGTGGCATGAGCGATGGCCTGCCCGATGATTCCCGAAGTGCCGGGAAACTGATGCGCCGGGTCGGAAAGATGCATCGAGCCGCCGAAGCCTTGGCACAAACCGTCTTTGCGGCCATAGATCTCCGCCATCATTTTTTTCACGGAAGTGCCGAGGACGATCGGATAGCCGTGGCAACGGTAGCTGGGCATTGCCAGGTCATTCTCTTCCCGCGTCGCGAGCGCCCCTACGATCGAGGCTTCGGCGCCGTCGGCAAGATGGGTGTGGCCGCGAATGACGCCCGGATGCTCGACGAACGTGCGCTTGACGCGCTCTTCGAACTCGCGAATGCGCAACATCTGTGTGTACATCCAGATCAAACGCTCTTTGCTGAGTTTTCCCTTATTTCTCATTTGCATCCCTGGCTCCCTTCGGGTTCAGGACGTTGGCACGGCCTCGCCCGGCTGGCCGATGTGGCATAGCGTATCGCCGACCGGAACTTCCGCATCTTCTTTGGCAACAATTTCGAGCAGGACTCCCTCAACCGGCGAGTCGAGGTCGTAATTCACCTTGTCGGTCTGCAGCTCAACGAGAGGTTCTCCTTGGCGCACTTTCTGGCCCTTCCGCTTGAGCCACTTGACGACGATTACTTTGGTAGTTGGGATTCCTCCTGTTTTCGGAACTCTGAGTGTGGTTACGATGGCGATCCTCCAGTAGCGCAGGCTTCAGTCTGTGGATTTTTCCTTTCTGCAAATTCAAAACTCACAGGCTGAAGCCTGCGCTACTCAATTCACAAAGTCCTTGTCAGAAACGCAGACTAGTTAGTGCAGTTTACGCTCTGTGTCACTCCGCTACCTTTCAGACAGTCACGCGTGCTCGCGAGAGGCCATAGCTTTCCAGCACCTTCAGCAGTTCGCGATGCCCGAATGCCGCGCATGGCGATGCATAACCGGTCTTGCGCGGCGGCGTGTGAATCAGGCTGTGCGCTCCGTGGGCCTGCATCAGGCCGGTTTGCCGATAGCAGCAAGTGCCGAAGATGATGCACTGCGCGAAGGCCGTCGTGCCTCGCCCGTAGACAACGTCGATGGTGCGGTGCTCCCGCGTGTTTTCCCGCGGCGGGGTGCTGCTTTGCACGGAGTTTGCCATCTCTGCCAACTTCCGCTCCTGCTCCGGCTTCGGCAAGGGACGAATGTTTTCCTCGAAGTGTTTCTCCGTGGCGAATACGGTTTCCATGATCTGCCGGTTCAAGAGCCCGCCCAGTGTGCGGACATTGGCCAGCTGCGGGTGATGCTTGTACCATACCGGGTGAGGAAAACCGCCCCAGGGGAGAGCAAGCTGCGTCTGGATCAGCGCGGGCACGGCGACTTCATGGGCCACGGCGCGCGGCCACGGCTTGTACTTGTTCTGTTCCAGGTAGTAGGCGTCGGTGGGGATGGCGGCAAAAATAGTCTGCGTGGAACCGAACGTCGGAATGCCGTTGAACATGGAGAGAATTTCCACGGTATCGATCCCGCCCGTCTCGAGACACAGGTGCACGGCGATATCGCTCGCTGCGGACATATAGGCCATGCCGGGCGCGGCCAGCAATCCCTGCCGCGCAAACTTTTCACCCCAGTTTTCTTCCACCTCGCGATGCCAGGCCTGCTCGCCTCCGATATCCATGTAGTGGCTACCCGCCTTCAGGCAGGCTTCGATGATACGCGGGCCGTGGTAGAGGAACGGGCCCACAGTATTGCAGACGACCCGGGCACCGGTGAAAAGCTTGGCGAGATCGTCGGCGGATCCGCCGGTTTCGATAATCTCGTAGTCCGCGGTCTCGATGCCCGGAACATGATTCATCACGCCCTGGATCCTGGCGCGGTCGCGGCCCGCGGCGATGAAGGGGACATTAAATTCGCGCAGGAATTCGGCAACGAGGCGGCCGGAGAATCCGCTGGCACCGAATAGAACAACGGGTCTCTTACTGCTCATCGAAATCTCCCTAGTAGCGCAGGCTTCAGCCTGCGGGTTTTGGTCCTTGCAAGGCCTAACCCCCGCAGGCTGAAGCCTGCGCTACTTACAATCACTTCAGCAGCATCGAGAGTTCCTGCGCGGCGGCCTGAAGGTGGGGCAGGAACTTCGTCTCCAAGTCCTGCGCGGAAACACGCTGCGCGGGCGCTCCGACGTTCAGGGCGGCGATCACGATCCCTCCGGCATTGCGAAGGGGAACCGCCAGAGCACACAGCCCCATCTCCAATTCCTGGTCCACCAGGGCAAAGCCATTGCGCCGGACCAGACGCAGCGCCTGTTGCAGCTTATTCAAGTCCGTGATGGAGTACTTGGTGTGCGGAATAAATTCGGCACGCGCCAGGTGCGCTTCCAGTTCCTTCTCAGGAAGGTAGGCCAGAAGTGTCCGGCCCATGGACGTGAAAATAGCCGGCAAACGGCTGCCCATGGAGAGGTCAACTGCCAAGACGCGAGATACGTTGGAATGAGCGACATGAATGACGTCATGGCCGTCCAGCATGGCAATGGAGCAGGATTCGCGAAGGACCTGGCTCAAGCGGTCCAGAACCGGCTGCGCAACCTTGGCCAAAGGCATGGAAGAGATATACGAATGGCCGAGCGTGAGAATCCGCGGAAGGAGAGTAAAGTGGGTGCCATCTTCGGAATCGGCCAGGCCCAGCTTGCTCAACGTGTACAGGCAGCGCCGAACCGCGGCGCGGGAAAGCCCCGTCGCCTTGCTGAGTTGCGACACGGTGAGAAAAGAGGTGGCATTGGAAAAGCACTGGATGACGCACAGGCCGCGGGCCAGTGAAGTCATGAAGTTGGGATCGCCACAAAGAGCGTCAATCTGCACGCCCGGCAAGGTGGAGGAGCTCGGAGTGCGAAACGATCGGGCAGCGCTGTTGCGTTTCTTCTTCAGGCGTGGTTTGCGCGAGATAGCTACTATGTCCATTCCATCCCTCCGAACCGTCATTTGCCGGGCCGTGAAAGATACACGAGTTGAGATTCATCGGGCATACCCAAAAAGTTCACTGAGATCCGCGGACACTCAACTCCAAACGCGGCGCGCCGTTTCCACAACCAGGTGCAGCTTGGCCCACTGTTCGTCTTCGGTGAGCATATTCCCTTCCATGGTGGAAGCAAAGCCGCACTGCGGGCTGAGCGCCAGATTTTCCAGCGGAACATATTGGGAGGCTTCCTTGATCCGCTGGACGAGTTCATCGCCGCTTTCCATCCTTGCCAGTTTGGAGCTGACCAAACCGAGAACGACCGTTTTTCCGCGGGGCACGAAGCGCAGCGGTTCAAGTGTTCCCGAGCGCTCGTCGTCGTACTCGAGCAGGAACCGGTCCACCGCCAGCGTGCCGAAGAGTTTTTCGGCCACGGCGTCGTAGCCGCCCTCGGCGTACCAGTGGCTGCGATTGTTTCCGCGGCACAGGTGAATGGCCAGGGTAACGCCCGGGTGCCGCGCCTGTTCGAAACAAGCATTGTCGGCGCGTATCGATTCCTCGAGCATCGCCTCCGGTTCGACTTTCATTTCCGTGCGGATCCACTCGCGCCATTTCGGATCCATGAAGTAGCTGTAGCGCGGGGCGTCAACCTGGATGTAGCTCACGCCATCGGCGGAAAGCTTGGCGATGTCCTGCTTCATGATTTCGACGATATCCCATAGCAGCGCGGAATGATCTTTATAGACTTTGTCCGTCACGCCGCGCTTGAAGGCGATCGCCGCAAACTGCGTGGCGCTCGGGAGCGTCATCTTGATCGCGCCCGGACTGTTTTTTTTCAGGAACGGTAGCTCGTGCCCGGTGAGCGGACGCACCTGCCGCAGCTTTGCGGTCACGATCCCCGCCACGCGGCTGACCGGAGCTTCCCCTGCGTCGCCGGCTTTCCACGTCCGAGAGACAGCATCGCCAAAGTCGAACCCTTCGACCGCGTCGGTAAGATCGCTCATGAAATTGCGACGCCGAAGCTCGCCGTCGGTGAAGATCTCGAATCCCAGTTCCTTCTGCCTCGCCAGAACTCGCTGGATATGGCGATCCTCGAGGGCCCGCAACTGTTCGGCATTCACCGAAGGGTTCCGGCGCGCCTCGAGCAGATCGGCTGGCCGCAAAAAGCTTCCGACTTGGTCGGCTCGGTAGGGTGCGGGCATGGTTGTCTCCTTTCTCGGGAAGAACGAGTTCATCCGTTACTTCTCAAACCAACTACCGGGGTCGCCAAGATTTGCCGTGATCCTTTGCGCCGTCATTTTCACGAGGTCAATTTTTTCCGCCAGATCTTTTCCCTGAAAGCGCTGGGTAGGCCCCGCAATGCCCACGGCTCCAAGGACGCGCGCGTCCTGGGAAATAACAGGCGCCGCGACGCCGTTCAATCCGCACTCCAGTTCCTGCTCGTCCAGCGCGTAGCCGCGCTGCCGGACGCGCCGCAAATCATTCTTCAATTCGGCGACGCGCGTGTGCGTGTTGGCCGTATAACGGGTCAAGTGGTTGGTCAACAGGATGGCGTCCACATCCTCCTCGCTCAGATAGGCGAGAACGGCCTTTCCAGCGGCCGAGCAATGCGCCGGGAAAAGAGCGCCGACCGGAGTGCGCACGCTAATCATCGTCCGGGGGGAATCAAATCGCTCGAGACACACAACGCCACTTGGGCTGGGAACCGCAAGACTCACTGCCTCATTGCAGACGTGGGCCATCTCCTTGAGGTAGCGTCGCGATTCGCTTTGCAGCGTCCTCGCCCTCACCGCCTTCGTACCCAGTTCGTGCAGCTTCAAGCCCAGGCGGTACCGCTCGTTCTCCGGATCCCTTTGAACAAGATCCAAACGCTCCAGCGCGCTCAGCAGGCGGTAGACCGTTGTCTTATTCAGACGGAGACCCGAAGCGATTTCGGCGATCCGCGTTTCCGGACCGTGCTGGCCCATATAAAAAAGAATGTGCATCGCCTTCTGCAGTGATTTGCTGGAGCCTGCCCGGGCAGCCGCTTTGTGATTACTGCGCATTTTCCTGTTCGCCGAATTCGCCCTCATCTGGAAATATCCCAGCGCGGCCGGGGGAGACCATCCCTGATTTGGTCGCATTGTAGATGCAATCGCGGCCAAGTCAATATGAATTTATATTTCACATTGTGAAACCGCGTGTAGAAGGGGGAGGAGTGGCGGGGCCACCCGCTTAGTGCGATGCCCCGGCCAATCCAAAAAGCTTGACTGCATTCTCTTTCAGGATCAACCGGCGTACTTCCTCCCGGATGCCAATTCCCTGGAAATCCGCCAGCCAGCGGTCCGGAGTGATCAGCGGATAATCGGAGCCAAACAGCACTTTGTGTTTCAGCAGCGTGTTCGCATACTGCACAAGAATGGGAGGAAAATATTTCGGCGACCATCCGGAAAGGTCGATATACACCTCCGGCTTGTGCAGGCAAATGGAAATCGATTCCTCCTGCCAAGGAAACGAGGGATGGGCCAGGATGATGGGCATCTCCGGAAAATCTACAGCGACGTCATCAATCGGCATCGGGTGGCCATACTTAAGCCGGACACCGCCGCCCCCGGGCATGCCGGTGCCAATTCCGCTGTGTCCCGTGTGGAACAAAACGGGCAGGCGGGCTGCCGCAAACACTTCGTAGAGCGGGTATGCGATTTTGTCGTTGGGAAAAAATTCCTGCAAAGGTGGATGCAGCTTCAATCCATGAACCGCTCCGGAGGCGACGAGGCGCCGCGCTTCCTCGACGCCGGCCTTTCCGCGGTGCGGGTTAATGCTGGCAAGAGCGATGGCTATGTCTGAATTTCGGGCGGCGAATTCCGCCACCGCGTCATTGGAGACCAAGGGCCTTCCGGTCACATTTTCGTCCACCGTAAAAACAACGCAAGCCATTTTGCGGGAGCGGTAGTAATCGGCGATCCCTTCGGGGCTGCGGTCCGCGCCGCTGCCCCCAAAGTATTTGTTCGCCGCCTGATCCGCCGCCGAGTCATGGCCTTGATGCTCGATGTGCACGTGGACGTCGAACGCAACGATGGTATCGGCATGAATGCGAGGTTCCTGGCTCATGGCACCGCTCCGATTCTCTCAATGATTGCAAGAGTACGTATTGAAAGTCTTTCCTCAGAAGATCCCCAAAAAGGTTTTATTCACTCGAATGCCCGCCATGCATGCGTTCGTAGTCGATCCTGTATGGGCGATAGGCCGTGCGAAACGTGAACAGCATCAAAGCGGACGCTCCGCTGATTGTAATAGCGAGCGAGGGCCCGATCATTTTTTCGTTCCGAAACACGTAGTCGCTTAATAGTCCCGGCAGTAACGGGCCCAGGCTGAGGCCGCCCAAATTAAGTATCAGAAGAAATAGAGCCGACACCTGGCCTCGCACCTGATTCGGAAAAATCAATTGGATGGCGGCATAGGAACTCCCAATCGGGAGAGCGAGAAAGACAAGCGCGGGAGCCGCTAGGAGCATTGTCCAGCCGGCTTGTTTAGCCGTCATTGCAAATGCAAACAAAACTCCGCTTCCAATCGCGCTGACTAAAGCAACTCGTAGCGGTGCCTCCACAACACCTTTCTTTTGCCAGTGATCGCACAGCCGGCCGCCGGCGGACATTCCGAGACACCCGAATACAAGGATGATCAAGCCCAGGGCTCTGCCGGACTGCCCGGCAGACCACCCGTGAATCCTTTGCAGAAATGCCGGAGCCCAGGCAACAAACGCATAAGTGCCCATCGACTGGAAGACCATTCCTACAGAAATCGCGATAACCGACTCCCATCGCATTCCCAACTCCACGACCACTTCACGGAACCGCAGGCGAGCGGGGGCTCCGTTTGATGCACGGAGCAGTTGGCGCCGGATGGGTTCGCGTACCGTGCAGAGCAGCAATGCTATCGCCAGGCCAGGTGCGCCGACGATCAGAAACGTGAGACGCCACGGGGCGACTGTACCAAGAAGAGGTAGTGTAACTGCTGGCATCCGAGTCACAGCATCCACCACCGACCCGCCTGCGATCAGCGCGAGGCCCGAACCGATAAAAATGCCCATGGAATAGACGCTCAGCGCACCGCCAAGTTTCTCTTTAGGAAAATAGTCCGAGATCAGTGAAAACGCCGACGGTGAAAGTGTGGCTTCGCCGACGCCTACTCCCATGCGCGCCAGGAACAGCGACCAGAAACTCCTTGCCGCGCTGCAAGCGCCGGTGAGGAAGCTCCAAAGAACTACGCCCAGGATGATCACGTTGCGCCGGTTGCGAGTGTCCGCGAGACGGCCGAGTGGCAAACCCATCAGGCCATAAAATAGTGCGAATGCGAGGCCCTGCAGCAGTCCGATCCGCGTATCGCTGAGCGCAAGGTCACGCTTCATCGGCCCAACCAACAAGCTGAGAATTTGCCGGTCGACAAACGACAGCGCGTAACAAACCATCAGAATAAATACGACGTACCAGGCGTACCGAAGGCTTGGCTCGCTTTCCGTCGATTTTAAAGAAGGCGCGGCGATTTCAGTTGAAGAGACTGAACTCGTTGCTCGCTCGAATGATTTCATGTTCGGTGGGAGCGAATTCTATCAGGCACCGCCGGTTCTACGCCAAGAAATCGGAATGTGTCCTGGTGATTCATTGCTCGCGTTTCCACTCCGGCCGCAATTTTGTTGTTTTCAGGAAGACATTGGCTTACGATGCGCGAACAAGAAATCCAAATTAGGAATTGCTGCGCATTCGTTTCGATCGGAACGAAATTCGCCCGCTATTTTTTCGATCAGGCCTAATTAGACGCAAATCCTATTTATGCAAACAGCAATGCGAACCCGGGCGGCAATCATCGGCGGGGGCCGGCCGGATTGCTTCTCTCCCACATACTGGATCGAAACAGCATCGATAGCATTGTGCTGGAACGGCAGAGCCGCCAGCATGTCTTGCGGCGGATTCGAGCCGGAGTGTTGGAGGCGGGAACCGTCGATCTGTTGCGCGCGGTCGGACTCGGCGAGCGCATGGATCGTGAAGGCCATCCCCACAATGGAACAGCAATCGCATGGGAGGGACGGGAGCGGTTCCTCATCGACACGAAGAAATTCACCGGCAAGTTGATGATGGCGTATGGCCAAACCGCAATTACCGAAGACCTCTACGCAGCTCGAGATGCCGCGTCCGGGCTCTTTGGACCGCTACTACCCACGTCACTATCGTGCGTATGGGGCGTTAGTTACCCGCATCCTTAGCACCTTGTACGGCTTGCGTGTTTCCCGCTGCGCTCGCCTCAAACCCGAAGGCGGCTCGGTATTGGAGGTGCGGTCCCGGTTTGATGCTCGCCGCATTTCGCCGGCGTGGTTGGCGCGTGTTTGGTATTGAGCGAAACGAAGCGGCTGCGGAAACTGCGCGCCAAACACTTGGACCGAATACCATTGCGACGTCCATGGCGAGCTTGCCGGCAGACGCTCGGTTCGATTTGATCGTGTTGTTCCAGGTCCTCGAGCATATCGGCGAGCCGGTCGCGCTGCTCCGGGAATGCTCGAGGCGCCTGGCTCCTGGGGGCCTCTTGATTGCTAACGTGCCAAACTTCTCGAGCTGGCAGTCGCGGTTTGCCGGCTCGAAGTGGATGCATCTTGACGTGCCGCGTCACCTCATTCATTTCACGCCCCCAACTATTTCGGCGACACTGGAGCGGGCGGGACTCAAGACTGTTGGTATGAGCTTCGCCTCGCTGGAACACGACCCATACGGATGGGTAGAAAGCACCATCAACCGGTTAACCGGACGCGCCAACACACTAACCCGCTATCGAATGGGGCTCGAGCCCTTCGGGCCGGCCGTGTTGCTCTCGTTCGTGCTTGGCGCTGCACTGGTTCCACCAGCGCTCTTCCTGTCAATGGCAAGCTGGCTGGCGAAGCGTGGTGCTTTAATGGAAACTACCACCACCCTCCCGAGGCCTTCCGAAAAATAGCGCCCAAAGGGCCGATCCGCGTTTTGGAGATGAGGTCTGATAGAGGCAATCTCTCGAATGGTGGCGGTTTTGCACTTCGAAACGGAAATCCGGTGGCACTCCTGGGCGAGAACGCCGCGCATTTCTTCCCGCCTTAGGACGTTTTCCGCCAAATCGCTAAGACAGACCTGCCCAGGGTAAAAGCCAACAAACGATCCATGAACCGGGATATTGGCACCAAATAGTTATCCCAGAAACGCATCTGGCCCGCGCTTGCATTGGCCGCCTGGAGAAATAGCAGATTGCCCGCGGAAGCAAGGACGCCGAAAGCATCAAGATAGATGCATTTCTCTTCGCGCAAACCCTGCGGCGCAACCGCGCGCAGGGAATTTCTGGTATACCTGCGAAAATGGCCGATAGCCGCATCGAACGGCGTGTAGAGCCATGGGAACGCGGGAGCCAGAACGATAATTACTCCGTTCGCCTTCAGATGAAGCGCGGCTTGAACGAGTTCGGCAGCATCCTCCTTGATGTGTTCCAAAACATCGATGTAGAGAATTGCATCGAATTTCTCCCGAGGATCGATATCTGGGAGCATCCCAACGAGGACTTCGCAATTTGGTAAGTGAGACATGGAGCTAATCTTTTTCGCAAACCCAGAGTCGGGCTCCAAGCATACCCATCGCCGTTGCGTCCCGTCGTTGAGCGCCTGAGTTGTTCCGCCTATTCCTGCCCCAACTTCCAAGACGTCACCAACGAGGTACGAACGCAGTTTGGATTGTACGTACGACTTCCAGTGGCTGGCGTGAGCAAAGATCTCGAGTTCAGAGCCCATATATTGAAAATCAGACATGTCCGCAAGAATCTCCTTCCAAATCGTGAGGACCGTCCGGCATTGGAACAAAATTAGCTGGCCTGCATTTGTCAAACAGCAAGGACATAAGTTAGAAAGAAGGCAAAAGCTTATGAATAAGCGGTCATCTTATACGAACATTCGGTCAACCTGAGTGGATATGATCGTACCACTGAGCGCGCCATCGACGCGGGCGGATTCGCCAATCGATTTCTGGGTCTTTTCTCTCGAAGAATTGTTGTCGCGGCTTCGGTACCGTCTTGGGCTTCCTGCGGCGTAATTTTAGACGGATTTGTTAAAACATCTGAGATGTAGAAACTGCGGTACAGGAATTCAGTTGCAAGCCTTTCTTCTCTCTGCTTGTTCTTCGTTCAACGGGCCAATGTTCGGTTTTGGACTTCAGAGTTCCTGTCAGGAAGCCGCAATTGCCAAACCAGCCAGCCGCCCACGATCGGCATGTTCGGCAGCGTTCACCGTGGTTCGCCTTCTGGTTTGCGCTCCCACACAATTGCAGTCCATTGCAAGTAGCTGCCCGTATTCGGTATTACCGGGGCGACGGGGCGATAGCGGGATTTCAGGTAGTCGCCAAAGCGGCGGTCAAAATCCTTGCCGAAGACTGGCACGCCATATTCCGGAAATATTCGGTTGGACCAAAGGAGATAGTTGACATGCTTGCGTTCGATTTCACGGATGACATCATCCGTCATTTTTCCGGGAACCAAAACGCCTGGAGTGAATAAGAACACGCGAGTCGGACAATACGTGCCCGAAAGGAAGTACAGGCTGGTATCTTCGGGAACGGAGAGAACAGATTGTCCGAGAGAGGCTTTTTCCTTCATGAATTCGATCGCGGCTTTGTAATTCTCGGCCAAATGTTTCGATACCCGGACCGTCCCTCGTTCGGTCGTCAGCGGAACATAATTCCTGGTTTTGGCCTCGAATGCCAAGGTGTGAAGCGCGACCGGCACTAAAAACCCGAAACAGATAATTAACTCTCCCAGGAACACGAACCGGCGCGGGCGGCGGGACCTAGGAACAATCAAACACAGGAGCAGCAGGAATGAGAGAATGACCGGCCCGTTGTAGTAGATGGCGTAGCCCCCCGGTTCCATCTTCATCAGGATTCGAAACGCGAGCAGACTTGAGAAGCTCAGTAAGAGGGGAAATGCTGGATTGCGAACAGCGGCAGGGCCTCTGCGACGCCAGAAAAACCACCAAGCAGTGAAGGCAGCTACGACGACATACAGGACCATGTCCGGAGGAAAGAAAACTGTGGAAAACGTCGGTTCCACCCTGCGCGGCGGAAGAAAATTTAGAAAAATATCTCTGGCGAAATAAACGAGCGCAACAAGAACTAACACCACCTTAATGAGCGTTGCACGCTTGTCCGAGCGATTCCACCAGAGAACGCTATACGAAACGAACAAGGCTACCGCAAGTGGAATCGCGCGAAACATCGCTTCATGGAACGCGGAACGCGTGACCGCAAACCCTGTTAGATCCAGCCACGTCTTTCCATAGACCTTCATGAAATAGGACGTGGGCCAACTCATGAAATTTTCTTGCGTGATGAACTCAACTCCCGCTATGGACACCATCCAGCGTATGACAAGACCGCATACCGCGATCCCAGGCAGAATTGCAACGACATCTTTCGCGAGGAGTCTCCCGGATCGCTGCGAGAAACTGCGCACTGCGATTAAGAGAGCCAGAGTGCCGTAGCAGGCAATCCCAAACTCGAGTTTCATTAGTAGCGCAACCGCTGCTGCGAGGCCGGCGGCGAACATCCACGGCCACTCCGTGGACGAGGAAGCGTTAATGACAAGCCAGAGGAAGAGGCACCCGACTAGACAGCCGTACACGGCGGCAAAAGAGTATGGCAAAGGGAAACAAAAAAGCGAAGGCTGAAAAGCTTCCATCAAAACCACGGCGCCAGCCGTCCAACCGACAAGCCACGAGGATAAACGCATTCCAGAGAGGTAAAGGAATATCGCGGAGCCCAATGCCGAAAACGAGCCGGCCCAATAAAGCACATTCAAATGCATGCCAAACAAGCGGAACAAATAGCTGTTGAAATACGGCGCTGCGGGGCCATACAAGAACCACACGTCGCGGTAGAGCATCTTTCCTTCGGCAAGCAATGCGGGTACGTACATCTCATGGCCGGAATCGATGGTGAGATCTCCCCACGCCGCCCAAGTCGTATATACCTTCACGGCCCACAGGACTACCAGCATTAGGAGAGCGCCATGAGCGGTGAAATCCCTGGAGAGTTTGGAATCCGCGCCCAGTCGCGAAAGGAATGAATCTACGATAGGCGGCATAGGACTCGCGGTGCGCGGGTCTGCCAGGTCATCGACGGGTGTGGTGGACGGCGGCATTGTCACAATATTTGATCGTAAGAACAATCCAGTTTTGAGATACCTGAGCGGTCGGATTCCGACGCCGAGTTACACCCCCACCTGCCGGCAGGCCAGAGACCATTGTCTGAGATTCTCGGCAGTCGAGCGTAAGAATTTTGCGATTTCCGGAGGACACCAACCCGGCAACTGCGTCACACCTTCCGCGTCCAGAAATTCCGCAAGCTCCGGCAGACGGTCCAGGATATCGTGGCTGCTTGGTTTGAACGAATTCCGGAGAAGTTGCAGCAACCAGTCCGTGAGAATAACGCCCCAATACTCATGCCGTAGATCATCCACGTAATTGTGTGGATTGCGCCGATGATAGACGAGGGGACGGCCGAACGCGGCGTGGTATTTTGTGCCCTGCATTAACGCCAGCAGAAAATATCCTCCCCATATGTCTCCATACCGGTCAAGTACTCCGCCCGGGACGGGACAGGCCATGGTTACGAAGACGAATGCAGGAATCAGCTCCCGAACAACACTCGTGTTTTGCGTATTTACCGGCGACCAAGTGGATTGGTCCAACACGAATAAATCAGGGCCATTGTAGTGGATACCTTTCAACTTGCCGTTCAGCCATGTGGTTGCATCCACGTCCGGTTCATCGAGCCACAACCCTTCGGTGACCCCGATTGTCGCGTTTTTCGGGGCAGGCACGAATTCCGGTTGGTTTACGTGGCCGCGAAGTTGGAATGGGAAACCCCGCGGAAAAACAAGCCTGTGCGGCTCCATAGTCAGATATTCGCAGATGTTGTGAAACTGCGCCGGTTCCCGAATGACTGCCCCGGGCCACTTCTCGCCCGTCCTTTGGTGCCCCCCGATAAAGTCATCGGCCGTCGGGAAGTTGTCATCGTCCATTGCGACTATAATCTCGCATCCTTCCTCGAGTGCCCTCAGGTAGCCGAATACTCTTCTTCCGTCGGTGTTGTAGGGAATCAGGTTATAGAGCGGGAATGCTTTGCCCCACTCATCCTGTTGCGAAATGTCAAAATACACAGTTTCCAAGCCCTTCCGCGATACCTCCTGCGCCAGTGTAGTGGCGCTGCCAGGTGTTTTGCGGTCCCCCACTACCCACACCTTCACTTCATCCAAGTGGCCGTGTTGTTGAATATTGTCGTACAGATCGTTCAAGATCGCCGGATGGTGGATCGTGGTAAGGACAACGTGACAGGTCTTGTGCACGGTCACCTCGGTTAGTTCTTTATCCCGCAACTACCGCCCAAAAGGGTCTTAAACGCCATCTCGACGTATCGGAAATTTTTGAGGAACGTATTCACGCTGGCTCCTTCCTTTCTGCCAATCCATACGGAAGGTATTTGTTCGAGGCGGAAGCCCTCTTTGATTGGTTTGATCGTGGTCTCGATGCAGGTCTCATGCAGCGTTCCCTGCCAATCAATCGAATCGGTGATTTGCTTGCTGAGGATTTTGAAGCCAAACGTAAGGTCGCCTATCTTCGTCCAGAAAAGAAATCTGAAGAACGCTTGAAAAACCCAGTTGAGAACATATTTGATCGGATCGTAGTTGGTGAAGCCGCCTCCCGGCAGCCATCGGTTGGCGATTACGCCGTCGCAGCCTGTTTGCAGGATCTTTTCCACCATTCGATCCACCGCCGCAGGCTCCGTTTCCAAGTCGGCAGCCATGAGGGCTACATAGTTCCCCGTCGCTGCTTGCATGCCCTCGCGGTAGGCCCAGCCGACGCCCGGATTGTTCTTTTGGACCAGGATCCTTACTCGCGGGTCCTTTTCGGCGCACTCCCGGCAGATCGTGAAGGTTGCGTCTGAAGCTCGCGGAGAAACGAGCAGTATGATTTCCTTGATATAGCCCCGGTCCCGCCCCGATAGTATGGCAACGGTCTCGCGAATAGAGAACGTCTCTGAAAACACGGTAACCACGATTGAGAGCTGAACCTGTGGGGAGGGTGCTCCACCGGTTCGAGAGTCTCCATCTAAAGCTTTCTCTCCGTGTTCGGGCAGGACGACAATTCCGTTCGATTCTCGCATTGCGCTCACTTTGCATGGACTAGGATTTTGCTCGCGCTCGTGGCCGATTCCCGCCAGCAGGGCGGGCTGGGGGGCTTCAGACAGGCGCTTTACAACGTTCTTTTCATGATGGCGATACCTCAAGCTTGACCGGCAGGCTCTTTTCCTTCAATACATTTTCGCCAATCTGTAGCAGCCCAAGCAACGCGGAATACCTCTGACGGTGCCAAATGGATATTATCGACAGCGCATTGGGAGTGAAGAAAGTGCGCCCCATCGCAAGCAGCGGGCTAACCGACAAGCTAGCGGGGCCCGTCGGCGCATCGCGTGTCAGCAACGCTCTTCCTGCGCGGAGCGGCCGACAGGTCCTCATGTTACTCTGGCAACGGGATCGCCCTGACGAAATTCACGTGCAGAAACCAGATTGGATTGTCCTTCCGATTTGTCTCGGGTTGGCTTGGCCGATGCCTGGATTGGGCGAGCCGTATCTTGGCTTGATCGAGAAAAAATTTTCTCAGTTCGCAAAAAATAAGCGGGCCGCTCTGGCGGCGATTGGTTCGGCCGCAATCGTTACCCGCTTGGCGCTGCTCCCGTGGATGCCTGTGCCGCAACCGAAAATACACGATGAGTTTAGTTACCTGCTTGCGAGCGATACGTTTGCCCACGGGCGGCTCGTAAATCCGCCGCATCCTCTGTGGGTTTTCTTCGACACCTTTCACGTCATTCAACATCCAACATATGCGTCGATGTACCCTCCTGCACAAGGGGCCGTGCTGGCGATCGGACAACTGCTGGGTCATCCTTGGATCGGCGTGCTGTTGAGCGTAGTTGCGATGTGCGTGGCGATGACCTGGATGTTGCAGGGTTGGATGCCGCCGGAATGGGCGCTGCTGG
>Ga0137409_10002579_pt1 | contig 19369 bp, 19 predicted proteins | sample CZODoug1_16funga_FD_122059 | JGI IMG/M metagenome (GOLD analysis project Ga0137409, IMG submission 122059) | Vadose zone soil fungal communities from Angelo Coast Range Reserve, California, USA - CZODoug1_16fungal (Hybrid Assembly) | ecosystem: Environmental > Terrestrial > Soil > Vadose zone... | reverse complement strand
GCTCTCGGAAGAGGACAAGACGACGGTCGCGCGCGCGCGGAAGATCGGGCGCTTCATGTCACAGCCGATGCACGTGGCCGGAGTGTTCACTGGCTTCCCCGGCGTGTTCGTCGATCTCGCCGACACCATCCGCGGTTTCAAGGGCCTGGTGGAAGGCAAATTCGACCACCTGCCGGAGGCCGCCTTCTACATGGTCGGCACCGTCGAAGCGGCAGTCGAGAAGGGCAAGCGGCTGGCGGCGGAGGCGGCATAACCGAATGGCCACCTTCCATTTCGATCTCGTCTCTCCCGAGAAGCTCCTGTTCTCCGGCGACGTCGACCAGGTCGACGTGCCGGGCTCAGAGGGTGACTTCGGCGTGCTCGCAGGCCACGCGCCGTTCGTCACCACGGTGCGACCCGGCATCGTGACGATTTTCCGCGAAGGCGGTGCGCTCAAGGTCGTGATCAACGGCGGATTTGCCGAGGTCAATCCGCAGGGATTGACCGTGCTCGCCGACATGGCGGTTCCGCTCGATGATTTCGACCGTTCCGTGCTGGCGAGCCAGATCCAGGACGCCGGGGAAGACGTCGCCGACGCCAAGGAGGATTGGCAGCGCGACAAGCTGAGCCATCGGCTCGAGCAGCTCAAGGCGCTGCAGGCGTCGCTGGGGGCGTGATGCAGTCGTCGGTAGCCTGTAGCCCGGATTGAGCGTCAGCGAAATCCGGGAACGACGTTTCCGCTTGGCTCGATTGCTCCCGCATTTCGCTGACGCTCAATGCGGGCTACAAGCTACGAGCCTCTTATTCGCCTGCGAGTTTCGCGAACTCCTTCACCACTCGCTCGTAGACCGGGCGCTTGAACGGGATGATCAGCGTGGGAAGCTTGTCCAGGCGCTCCCAGCGCCACGCCGTAAATTCCGGCTTGTGACCGCCGGGACAATTGACGTCGATCTCATCCTCATCGCCGGTGAAGCGCACCGCGAACCATTTCTGCTTTTGCCCGCGATATTTGCCCTTCCAGGCCTCGCCCACGGTCTCGCGCGGGATGTCGTAAGTGAGCCAGTCGGCGATCTCGGCAAGCTTCTCGACCGAGCGGATATTGGTCTCCTCGTAGAGTTCGCGCAGCGCGGCCAGCCAAGGCTCTTCCCCCCGGTCGATGCCGCCCTGGGGCATCTGCCAGGAATGCGTGTCATCGACATGCTCGGGGCCGCCGCGACGCTTGCCGACAAAGACACGGCCGGCGCGGTTGAACACCACGACACCGACGCATGGCCGATAGGGGAGGGACTCGTAAGTGGGCATGGCGGCGCGATGCTTGGCATCGCGCCCTCGGCGCGACAAGCGATTTTTGCTCAGCTCGACCGGGTTTTGGTGACGACCGCGGTAATCGGCACCAGCTGCACGCCGCGCGCCTCTGCGGCCTTTGCCCACCGGGCGATGCGGTCAATCGTGATCGGCAGTGCGTTTGCCATGCCGATCGCGCTGCCGCGCTCGCGGGCCAGCGCCTCGAGCCGCCCGAGCGCCCGATCGATCTCGGTCGCGCTTGGCACCGTATCGAGCGCCACATCGGATTTGGCGAAAGGAAGACTACTCCCGCCTGCGATCTGGCCTGCGAGGCTGCGCGGCGCCGAACCATCATCAAAATAAATCAGGCCGCGCTTGGCGGTCTCCCGCAGCACCGGTGCGAGCGCCTGCTCGGAGGCGCTGAAGCGCGAGCCCATGAAGTTTGCCACGCCCACATAGCCACGTGCGCGGGCCATCAGTGATTGCAGCCGGTCGACGTTCTGACTGGCGTCGAGCGAGGTGAGCAGCGTCTGCGGCCCCGGATCGTTGTCGGGATAGTCGAACGGCTCCATCGGAACCTGGAGCAGCACCTCATGACCGCCGCCACGCGCGAGCGTTATCTGCCGCTCGATGTCGGCCCCGTAAGGCAGGAAAGCGAAGGTGACTGGGCCGGGCAGGCGCTTGATCGCATCGCTAGTATTGGTCGCACCGATGCCAAGCCCGCCTATCACGATGGCGATGCGCGGAGCGTCGGGATCCGCGTTCTTGACCGGCTGAGCGAAGGCGTCGGCAGGACGCGCACCGTCTTGGGCGATCTTGGGTAGCGGACCGTGCCGGGACGGCTCCGTGAGGCGCTCTTCCGAAACTACCGGCTTGTCGTTCGGAGCGGACTTCTCATTCGGAGCGGACTTGTCATTCGGAGTGTTAGGGATGACCACCTGCTGACGCTTGCCGCTGCTGCCATCGATGATGGTGACGGTCTTGCTGCCAGCCGGAGGCTCCGGCTCGGATGGTTGCTCGCCTGTGGCGGGTCCGTCGTAGCGATTCGGACGCGTCTTGTCGGCGGTGATCGGCGAGCCGCCAGGGCGGCTGGCACCATTGCCGGGAGCGCCAGCTTGGGGGCGCGGATTGGACGGTGCCATCGCTACCGGCTCGCCGCCGAGCGGATCGTCGCGAACGATCGCCCAGCCCAAGAACACAACAAGTGGCAGCCCCAGGATCCCGGCCAGGAGATGGGGAATGCCAATCGGCAGTGCGAAACGGTGTTTGCTCGGCCTGTTCTTTCCGAGCGGAGCGGTCAGGTCATCCGCAGCCACGGGAGGTTTCCTCGCGAATCAGGCTCCGAGCTAACAGCCTGAGTCGTTAACTCCGCGTTTACCCGGGGAGGGGGCCAGTGCCCCGATTTAGGCCGCCCGGCAGGCCCACAAACGAAACGGGGCGGCCCGAAGGCCGCCCCGCATGGAAGTTAAGAAAATTATCCGTGATCAGTTCGGGACCGGCGCCCGCGAGTTTGAGTTTGGCGGGTAGGCCGAGTTCTTCTGAATGCCACGGATGAGGTCGAGCGCGGTATTCAGCGCCTTGTCGTTCTTGGCGTCCGGCGGGATGTAGGACTGCGAGCCGGTCTCCTCCTGGCCTTCGCCCTTGAGGTGGCCGCGCAGCGACGATTCTCCGCGCGTATCGGTGCGAGCCTTGAGCTCTTCCGGAACGTCCTGCAGGACCTCGATGTCGGGCGTGATGCCCTTGGCCTGGATCGAGCGCCCGGACGGCGTGAAGTAGCGCGCCGTGGTGAGCCGCAGGGCGCCGTTGCCAGAGCCGAGCGGAATGATGGTCTGCACCGAGCCCTTGCCGAACGAGCGGGTGCCGATGATGGTTGCGCGCTTGTGATCCTGCAGCGCGCCAGCCACGATCTCGGAGGCTGAAGCCGAGCCGCCGTTGATCAGCACAATGACCGGCTTCGCCTTGGTCAGGTCGCCGGCGCGGGCGTTGAAGCGCTGGGTTTCCTCGGCGTTACGGCCGCGGGTCGAGACGATCTCGCCGCGCTCCAGGAACGCGTCAGACACGGAGATCGCCTGGTCGAGCAATCCGCCCGGATTGTTGCGCAGATCGATGACGAAGCCCTTGAGCTTGTCGCCGGTCTGGGTCGTCAGCTCGTTGACCGCCTTGCGCACGCCCTCGGTGGTCTGCTCGTTGAACTGTGTGACGCGGATGTAGACGACATCATCGCCATTCAGGTTCGAGCGCACCGAGCGCACCCGGATGACATCGCGGGTGATCGCAATATCGATCGGCTTCTCGGCGCCCTTGCGGACGATCTTGAGCTTGATCTTGGTGTTGACCGGGCCGCGCATCTTGTCGACGGCCTGATTGAGCGTGAGGCCCTGTACCGGCTCGTCATCGAGGTGGGTGATGATGTCGTTGGACATCACGCCCGCCTTCGCGGCCGGCGTCTCGTCGATCGGCGCCACGACCTTGATCAGGCCGTCTTCCATCGTGACCTCGATGCCGAGGCCACCGAACTCGCCGCGGGTCTGCACCTGCATGTCGCGGAAGCTCTTGGCGTCCATGTAGCTGGAGTGCGGGTCAAGCCCGGCCAGCATGCCGTTGATCGCCGATTCGATCAGCTTGCTGTCGTCCGGCTTCTCCACGTAGTCGGCCCGCACCCGCTCGAAGACGTCTCCGAACAGGCTGAGTTGCCGATAAGTGTCCGCGGCTGCCGCTTTCGCGCTCGAGCCATCGAACACGATTCGGGGCTGCGTTGTGATCAGCGTCAGGGCCGCGCCTGCCGCTGCACCAAGGAGGATCAGAGAAGTTTTGCGCATCATCCGCGAACCTTTTCGACTTCGCTTGCCGCCCACCACGGGCCTGGATCGACGGGGGTCCCGTCTTTTCGGAACTCAACATACAGTACCGGTTGTCCGGAACCGGCCGTGACACTGGCCGAAGCTTGCGCCCGGCTTCCCATCACTGCAACGGGCTCGCCCGTTACGACGAATTGACCCAAATCGACGGATATATGTTCCATCCCGGCCAGTAGCACATGATACCCGTCTCCGGCATTGAGGATCAAGAGTTGGCCGTAATTGCGGAAGGGGCCGGCATAGACCACCCAACCGTCGCAAGGGGCGGTCACGGTGCTGGCGTTCCGGGTCGCGATTGAGAGCCCTTTTTCGGCCCCGCCGAGCCCATCAGAAGCCCCGAATTCCCTGATTTTGACGCCGTTCACCGGGAGCGGCAGGCGCTTCTTGGCCGATGCAAAAGCAATGGCTGGAGCCAGCCGGCCAAGGTCCTTGACCGCCGCAGCGTCGGTCCGGATGTCCAAAGCCTTTTTTTCGTCATTGGCGCGGGCAGCCAGCCGAGTGGCGCGAATCGTCCCATCCAGATTGCGCTCAAGCCCGCCGATCAAATCCTTGAGATTGTCGGCATCACGCCCGATCTGGCTGGCGCGCTGGTGCTCGACCGCCAGGTTCTTTTCCACATCTTGGAGCTGCCGCTGGCGCTGCTCGGTCAGCATGGTCAGCCGCAGGCCTTCGTCGGCAATCATCTTGAGATCGCGCTCCAGGCGCTCGCGTTCGTCCGCGAGATCCTTGCGCACGCGTGCAAGCTCAGACAAGTCGGTAGAAAGTGCCTCTGTTTGCTGTCGCATCCCCGGCAACACCGAGCCGAGCATGATGGCGGTGCGCAGCGATTCGAGCGCGTCCTCCGGTCGCCCCAGGATGACAGGTGGCGGCCTTCGTCCGATCCGCTGCAGCGCGGCCAGAACCTCACCGATGACGCCACGCCGGTCCTCGAGCGATTTGCGGATCGTCTGCTCGCGATTGTCGAGCGGCTGGATGCGCTCGTTGGCCTGAATGATCGCGGCCTCGATGGCGCGCACGCGCTCAGCCGATTCGATCAGCTGAGCGTTAAACTTGCGGCGGTCGCCGGCAATCGATTCGATGTCGCGCTTGAGCTTCGCCTCGTTCTCAAGCGCGCGCCGCTGTTGATTGCGCAGCGCTGTAAGCTCCTGGTCGCGCTGCTTGAGCGCGTCCAGAGCGACAGGGTCCCTTGAGGCAGGGCCCGCCTCCTTGGCGTTGGTCTCCTGGGCGGTCGGCACGCTCGACGGCCGCAGCTCAAGGCGCGGCGCCGGAGGCGTTACACGCGCGGGGGGCGCCGGCGGGCTCGCCGGCACGGCGGGCGCATAGTTCAAATAGGGGACTTCGCCGGGCTGCGTCTGCGCAAGCGCTGCCACCATCCCCAAGGAGGCGCATCCGAGCGACACCAACCCGGCCGCCCCCGCGATTACGATTACTGAGCGTCTCATGTTCAGGACATACCGCATCACTGGGCCCATCAGCGAATTTTAAGCAAGATTGACGCCAGCGCCAAGGGTTAATCCCGAATCGCACCGGATTAAGACTAAGGCGCGCCCCTGTGCTCACGAACTGGTGAACGCTATGCGCGGTGATAAGGGTGTCCTGCCAATAGGGTAGCGGCGCGGTAAATTTGTTCGAGGAGCATGATCCGCACCAACTGATGCGGCCAGGTGGCGGCCCCGAAGGCCAGCGTCAGCCGATTTTTTTCACGCAGGGTCGGCGCCAGTCCGTCCGCGCCGCCGATGATGAACACGGCCGCTGGGCGATTCTCGCTGCGCCAGGTCTGCAACTGGCCCGCGAAATTGACGCTGGTGAGGCTCTTGCCGCGCTCATCGAGGATCGCTGTCACGGCCCGCTCAGGCAGGATATTGGCAATGGCAATCGATTCCTCGAGCATGCGCCGCTCGGCGCTGTCGGCGCGGCTCTCGCGGATTTCAACAATGTCGATGGCCGTGAGCCCGACCGCGCGCCCAACCTCAGCCGCGCGCTTGCAGTAGCGCTCGGCCAAGTCCCGTTCCGGCCCTTGCTTCAGCCGGCCAACTGCGGCGACCATGATTCGCATGGCGAGTGCCGCCGATCCTATGCAGCAAGTGTGGCGTAGGCCGCCGCTTGCTCTCAGCTCACGTGCCGTCCCTGCGGGCGCGACCACATCTTCTCGATCTGATAGAAGTCGCGCACTTCCGGCCGGAACACATGCACGATGACGTCGCCGGCATCGATCAGGACCCAATCACAATGCGGCATGCCCTCGACGCGAACGTCGCGGACACCAGCCTTGTGCAGGTCCTCGAGCAGGCGGTCAGCGATCGCGCCCACTTGCCGATTGGACCGCCCGGAGGTCACAACCAGGAAGTCGGCGAGTGCGCTCTTGCCGGTGAGATTGATGGTGAGGGTGTCCTCAGCCTTCATGTCGTCAACACGGGCGAGGACGAGGCGAAGGATTTCCTCGGTGTCAGGACGCACCTTGGAAATCGCGTGGGGGGCGCGACGTGCGCCAGCCCGGGAGATTGCAGGTGTGGACAGGGGCTTGCCTTTCCTTTCACTTCCTTTCACTGCATCACCGCGTCCCGGCGAAGCAGGACGCAAGACATAAGATAGGCACGGCTCGTTAATGGTTTCAATCCGCTGCCGTTCCTAAGACTCAATCTTTTTTCGTTTTGTACTGCGATCGAGTGTCGCCTTCATGACTTCCGCCGCCGCGCTCGCAGTGCGGTGGAAGAGAGTGGCGATTTCAGCCCATGGAGGTATATCCAAACCGGCGGCTTGCGCCGGGACAATGTGGCTGCCGACAGTTCGGGGAGCCTGAATCGCCGCAGCGCCTGCGCGGCGACGCCAGCTGTCGCATAGAGGCTCGGACCAAGACGGTCGACCACCGCCATCGGCACCATGGCGGCGATGCCGCGCCACTTCTGCCAGCGATGGAAGCTGCGCAAATTGTCGGCACCCATGATCCAAACAAAATGCACGCCCGGACAGCGAGTCACGAGATAGCGAATCGCGTCGTAGGTGTAGCGCACGCCGATCGCGGCCTCGAAATCGCTGACGGCGATGCCGGGATGATGCGCCAGCGCGCGGGCGGCGGCCATTCGATCGGCGAGCGGGCTCAGGCCGCGGGTGTCCTTGAGCGGATTGCCCGGCGTCACCAGCCACCAGACGCGGTGCAGGCCAAGCCTCCGCATCGCGATCAGGCAGGCGGCGCGATGGGCCTGATGCGGCGGATCAAAGGTGCCGCCGAATAGCCCGATGCTCATGCCGGGAGCGTGGGGTGGCAGTACGGTCACGGCCTCGTCTGGCCCGAGCCGCGCACGCGGTATTTGAATGTCGTGAGCTGCTCGACGCCGACCGGGCCGCGCGCATGGAAGCGGCCGGTGGCGATGCCGATCTCGGCACCGAAGCCGAACTCGCCGCCGTCGGCGAACTGCGTGGAGGCGTTGTGCAGCACAATCGCCGAATCGATGCCGTCGAGGAACTTCTCGGCGATGGCTTTGTCCTCGGTGACGATCGAATCGGTGTGGTGCGAGCCGTAATGCTCGATGTGCTCGATCGCGGCATCGACGCCGTCCACGACCTTGGCCGAAATGATGGCATCGAGATATTCGGTCGACCAGTCCTCCTCGAGCGCCGGCTTGACGCGCGCGTCGGCCGCCTGCACTGCCTCGTCGCCACGCACCTCGCAGCCGGCATCGATCAGCATGGTGACGAGCGGCTTGAGATGGGTCGGCGCCGCGGCGCGATCGACCAGCAGCGTCTCGGCGGCGCCGCACACGCCGGTGCGCCGCATCTTGGCGTTAAGCACGATCGCCTTCGCCATATCGAGCGACGCGGCCTTGTCGACATAGACGTGGCAGATGCCTTCGAGATGCGCGAACACGGGCACACGCGCCTCCGCCTGCACGCGCGCGACCAGATCCTTGCCGCCGCGCGGCACAATCACGTCGATGGTGCCGTCGAGGCCCTTAAGCATCATGCCGACCGCGGCGCGGTCGCGCGTCGGCACCAGCCCAATCGCCGCCGGTGGCAGGCCGGCTGCGCTGAGCCCTTCCACGATCGCGGCATGGATCGCCAGATTGGAGCGCTGGCTCTCGGAGCCGCCGCGCAGGATCGCGGCATTGCCGGCCTTGAGACAAAGCGCGGCCGCGTCGGCGGTGACGTTCGGCCGGCTCTCGTAGATGATGCCGATTACGCCAAGCGGCACGCGCACGCGCTCGATTGTCATGCCGTTCGGCCGCGTCCAGTGCTCGGTGACTTTGCCGACCGGGTCGGCGAGCGCCCGCACCACCTCGATCCCGTCCGCCATGGCGGCGACGCGCTTGTCGTCAAGCGCGAGCCGGTCCAGGAACGCCGACGTTGCGCCGGCGGCCTTGGCGGCCGCGAGGTCGTCCGCATTGGCGGCGAGGATCTCAGGTCTGCGGGCGCGGATCGCCTGTGCGATCGCCGCCAGCGCCTTGTCCTTCTGCGCCGTCGACGCATGCGCCAGCGCGCGCGCGGCGGCGCGCGCCTGCCGCCCAAGCTCGGGCATGACGGTTTCGGCGGCGGCTTCGACGGTTCTGAGGGGCGCGGTCATGGCGTTCATCCGGGCGGCTTTCCTATCATGCCCGTGCAAGTCCGGCGAGATGGTCCGGCTAGATGGTCGGGCGAGGTGCTCCGGCGAAGTGGCTTTCTTGCCCCGGGGCTACCCGCCATGTAATGACCCGAGCTCAAGCTCGATAGGGATTGATTAACATGAAGCTGAAGGATCAGGTCGCGATCGTCACCGGCGCCGGCCGCAATATCGGCGAGGAAGTCGCCAAGCTGTTTGCCGCCGAGGGCGCCCGAATCGCGGTGGTTGATCTTGACCGGTCGCGCGGGCAGCGCAGCGTTGACGGCATCAAGGCGCAGGGCGGCGACGCCGAGCTGTTCGTGACCGACGTCTCCAAAGGCGCCGACGTTGCCGCCATGGTCAAGGCGGTGGTCGGCCGCTTTGGCCACATCGACATCCTGGTCAACAACGTGGCCATCTCCGACAACAAGAGCCTGCTCGAGATCACGGAAGAGGATTGGGACCGGGTGATGGCGGTCACGCTCAAGAGCCAGTTCCTGATGTCAAAGCATGTGGCGCAACAGATGATCACGCAGGGCACCGGCGGCAAGATCGTCAACGTCGGCTCGACCTCGGGCTGGCAAGGCCGCCCGCGCGCTACCGCGTATTCGGCCGCCAAGGCCGCGATCGCGAACTTCACCCGCACCATTGCTGTGCAGCTTGCTCCGCACAATATCCGCGTCAACGCGATCGTGCCGAACAAGATCGGCTCGCCGGTCGGGCGCGACGAGTTCGACCCGACGCGCCCGGTGGCGAACATGCTCAGGCGCGCGGGACGGCCGGACGAAGCCGCGAAGGCGATTCTGTTTCTGGCGAGCGATGATTCATCGTTCGTGATCGGTGAGAATCTTTTCGTCGATGGCGGCACGATGGCGATGGATCAGACCGGGACATAGGCCCCGCTGCGCATTGCTCGCGATAGGAGCAAGGAGAATGCCAAGAGAGACGAAGGAGAGATCCGGGCGCGCGACCTCCACTGCCGACCAGGGCGGCGACGGGGACAAGGACATCGTCGTGTTCTCGATCGTTCGCGAGTCGACCTGCGCGGAATGCGGGATCGAGCTCTACAAGGGAAGCTTCCTCCGCATGGAAAAGGAGCGGCCGCTCTGCATGTCCTGCGCCGACCTCGACCACCTGATGTTTTTGCCCAGCGGGGATACTGCGCTCACGCGCCGCGCCAGGAAGCACTCGACACTCGATGCGGTCGTGGTCCGCTTCAGCCGTACGCGAGGACGCTACGAGCGCCAGGGCGTTCTGGTTGAGGAGGCTGCGCTCGCGCAGGCTGAGCGTGAGTGCCTCGCCGACGCTGATGCACGTGAGCGCGCTCGCGCGCGGGCGGCGGAGCGGCGATCCGAGTTGGACGAGCAATACGTCGCGGAGTTCGCCAAGCGACTGGGCGATCTCTTCCCGGGCTGCCCGGCACCGGAGCGGCAGGACATCGCCGCTCATGCCTGCCAGAAATATTCCGGCCGTATTGGCCGTTCAGCCGCCGCCCAGGAGTTCGATCCGAGCGCAATCGAGCTTGCGGTCCGCGCGCGCATCCGCCATTGCCACACGTCGTACGATCGATTGCTCGCGCGCGGAAGCGACCGCTCGGATGCGCGCGCCGCGGTGCGCGACGCAGTGGACGAGGTTTTCGCGCGCTGGCAGCGAGAACCATCGTAAGGATCAACCTCAGCTGTATTTCATCGGCCCCTTGCCGGTCCAGTTCGGCGGATTGGTCGCCTTGATGCGGCGCGCCTCTTTCACGAGTTCCTTGACCGCGCCGGTGACCGGCAGCGACAGGCCCGCTTTGTCGGTCATCTCGGCCACGACCTGCATGTCCTTCAGTGCCCAGGTGAACGAGATCATGTCCCACTCCTTGAGTGCATCGGAATTGCCCGAGCTCATCATCAGCGCATCGCGCAGCTTGACGAGGTCGATGCCGGTGGTCTCCGCGAGCCGCCCAGCCTCGATCAGGCCGACGGCGCTGATCCAAAGCAGGAGATTGTTCATGGTCTTGCCGACTTGGCCATGCCCGACATTGCCGAGGTGCGCGTAGTCGGAGCAGAAACAGCTGTAGACGGCGCGGCCGCGCTCGACCACCTCGGGCGCGCCGCCGACCAGCGCCAGCAGCGTGCCTTCGTCGGCCGCGAAGCGCCCGCGGCAGATCGGCGCGTCAAGCACGCCGATTCCTTTCGGCTTGGCGGCGGCATCGATCTCCTGCACCACCATGGGCGAGGTGGTCGAGGATACCGCGATGATGGCGCCCTTGGGCAGATTGGCGATCAGGCCGCCATCGCCATAGACGACGGTGCGCACCTCCTCGGTGTAGCCCACCCCCAGGATGACGAAGTCGCAGGCCTTGGCCAGCGCGGCGGGTGAATCGGCGGTGGCGGCGCCGGCCGCCCGCGCGGCAGCGAGCGCCTCTGCGCTGATGTCGCAGGCGGTCACGCTGTAGCCGTGCTTGACCAGGTGCTTGAGCATGGCAAGGCCCATGCGGCCGGCGCCAACGATGCCGACGCGCGCCTTGGTTAGTCCGTTAGTCATAGTGTCCTCAATTGTTTGACAATGGGCAGGATGTGCCAATTTCTTGGCACAAACCGCGGCTTAGGTGGTAGGGGCCGGGAGCAGAAAGAAGCATGGAGGCCCTGTGCGTTTGTCTCAGGCTATTCAATGTCTGACCCGCCAATGTTTGACACGTCTCGCGGGCGTGGCGGCTGTGCTCATGCTCATTGCTCCGGCGCCCGCGCAGGTGTCGCTCTTGTCGCGCGAGGTCCAGAGCGCCATGACGGCGACGGGCTCCACGTGGAACCATTCGCTTCGCCCCGATCTCAGCGAGATGCGGGAGGCGTTTGCGGCGCTCCATGCGGTCGCCCCCAAAGACGGCGTCGTCGTGACCAAGGATGTGGCCTACGGCCCCCATGCCAGAAACATCCTCGATGTCTACAAGCCCAGCCGGGGAACCTCGCCCAGTCCCGTGGTGATCTTCGTCCACGGCGGGGCCTATGTGGGCGGCGACAAGAGCTACTATGGCAACGTCACGACCTGGTTTGCGCGTCAGGGGGTGCTTGGTGTCAACGCGACCTACCGCTTGGCGCCAGCGGCGAAGTGGCCAGCCGCGACCGAGGACATTGCCGGCATGGTCAAGTGGACCAGAGAGAACGCGGCAAGGTTTGGCGGCGATCCAAACCGAATCGTGCTCGTCGGTCATTCCGCCGGCGCGACCCATGTCGCGACATATATCTTCAACAAGCACCTGCAGCCTTCCGGCGGTCCTGGTGTCGCCGGAACGGTGCTGATCAGCGGCCGCTATCGGCTGTCCTACGATCCAGGCGACCCAAACGGAAAGGCCATGCAGGCCTATTTCGGTGACGACGCCTTGGCCTACGCGGATCGCTCGGCCATCACCCACATCCGGGACGCCGCCAGCATTCCGGTGTTCACGGTCATTGCCGAATACGAGCTCGCGGGTCTCGATATCATGGGAGCCGAGCTGCTGGCGGGACTGTGTGCGCGCGATGCCAGTTGTCCTCGCTTCACGCGGCTCGCGAAGCACAATCACGGCTCGGAGGTTTTTTCCTTCAACACCCCGGACGAGCAGCTCGGCCGCGAGATATTGGAGTTCATGGAGCGCGGCCGTTAAACCGCAGGACCATGCTCACGCCTTCGCCTTCAGCATCGCATTGAGCGGCTTGGTCGGATCGGCGAGCTCGGCGATGTCCACCGGCACCCGCTGCTCGATCAGCCTGCGCGCCGGCCCCATCTCGCGTTGTGCATTGATGCCGAGCACATAGGCAATGGCGGAGCCATCAAGCTCGAACAGCAGCGTGGCGTTGTCGCCGAGCTTGCGGCGCACGCGCTCACTCGGATTGGCGATCGGCCAGCCCATGCCCTGAATGTACATGTCGTACTGCTCCGACCAGTACGACGGCAGCATCGTGTAGGCTTGATCGCCGCCCGCGGCGTTGCGGCCTGCGATCGAACCTTGCTGCTGGGCGTGGCGCCAGTTCTCCAGTCGGATCGGCCCGTGCGGGCCTGGAAAGCGCGTGCAGTCGCCGGCCGCAAAGATCGACGGGTCAGAGGTACGGCAATGGTCGTCCACCACGATCCCGTCCTGCACAACAAGACCGGTGGCTTTCGCGAGGCGGTCCTCCGGTACGATGCCGACGCCGACCACGATGAGATCAGCGTTGACGGCAATTCCAGTATTCGTGTCGATCTCGAAGCCTCCCTCCGGCAGTGGGCGCAGCGCCGTCGCGGCGGTGCCGAGGCGGATGTCGACGCCAGCACGGCGATGCCGCTCGTGAATGAGTGCGGAGGTTTCCTCGTCGCACACCCGTGCCAGGATGCGCGGCGCAATCTCCATGACGGTGGTCTTGAGGCCAAGCTCCGCGGCCGAGGAGGCGATCTCGAGACCGACCACACCGCCGCCGATCACCAGCACCGACTTGTCCTGATGAAGCTCGGCCTTGAGCGCGAGCGCTTCGTCCAGCGTGCGCAAATAGTGGATGCCCCTCTGCCCCGCCGGAAACATCGGCAGCACGCGGTTGATCGAGCCGGTCGCGAGAATGAGCGCGTCATAGGGAATGCGCTCGCCGGCATCGGTCACGATTGCCTTCGCGCCGCGATCGATCTCCCTCACGCGAGCATTGGGCTTGAGCGTGATGCCCTTGCCGGCGACGCCGGCAGGCCCTGCGATCGGCGCGTCCTGCGGCATCGCCTTGCCGGTGAGCACCGCCTTCGACAGCGGCGGCTTCTCATAGGGCTCGCAGTCCTCGTCGCTGAGCATCAGGACCTCGGCCGATTTGTCCTGGTTGCGCGCCGCCATCGCGGCACCGACCGCGGCCGGTCCACAGCCGACAATGACGATCTTGCGGGCGTCACTCATTGGGGCTCCTGTTGAGATTTCCAGGTGGAGGCGAGATTGACACCGCGGCGCGGGCGCGCCAAATTGGAACGCTGGTCCGCCTGGCGGAACGTGACTTCTCCGTTTCTAGCGTGACGCACGCCGAAATGCCAGCATCACGCCATAACGCGCAAGGCCGCTGGTGCCGCCGATTTGAAGTTCCTACAGCGCCTGCGGCAAACTCGGTTAGGAACTTCAAATCGAAAAAGCGGCACCAGAAGCATAGAGTTGATAGTGCCCCTTTGCTTCCGAAGTTCGTGTCAGGGGGTGCCGCGACGACTCACGAACTTCGGAAGCGGGGCACTATCCATGGCAAAACGAGCCAAGCCCGAAGCCCGCGCGCGGCTGTCGTCGGTCGCGACCGCGATCCGCCTGCTCAAGGCGTTCTCGGAGGACGAGGTCGACATCGGCATCAGCGATCTCGCGCGCCGGCTGCGGATTGCCAAGAGCACCGCGCATCGGCTCGCAGTGACCCTCGTTTCGGAGGGCATGCTCGAGCAGGACGGCGGCACCGGCAAATATCGGCTCGGGGTCGCGCTGTTCCGGCTCGGCGCGCTGGTGCGCCGGCGCATGGAGGTGTCGAACGAGGCGCGGCCGCACCTCTATGACCTGCGTGAGAAGATCAACGAGAGCGTGCACCTCGCGATCCTCGACGGCAGCGAGATCATGTACGTCTACAATCTCGAAAGCACGCATGCGATCCGCATGCGCTCCGATCTTGGCGTGCGCAAGCCGGCGCACTGCACCGCCGAGGGGCAGGCCATCCTGGCGTTCCAGCCGCAACCGGTGATCGACGAGGTGATCGCGGCCGGGCTCGCACCGCGCACGCCCAAGACCATCACGAGTGCCGACAAGTTTCTCAAGGCACTCGCGGCCGTGCGCCAACGCGGCTGCGCGGTCGAGAACGAGGAGAGCGAGCTCGGCATGGTCTGCATCGCGGCTCCGATTCGCGATGATACGGGCGCCGTGGTGGCGGCGGTCGGGATCGCCGGGCCGGAGACGCGGCTCTCCAAGCGCGCCGTCGCGACCATCGCGCCGCACGTGATCACGGCTGCCGATCTCGTGTCGGCGCGGCTGGGTTATCGAGCGCGGGCCGCGATGTAGGGTGGGCAAAGGCGCGGTCCACAGGCACGGCCTCACCACGCAGGAGGCGCAGCGCCGTGCCCACCATGAGAAAACGTTGCACGATGGACGAGGATCGTGGGCACGGCGCTGCTCCGTGCAACCGGCAAGGCCGTGCGTGTTGACCGCGCCTTTGCCCACCCTACAAAAGATTATTCGCTCCTCACGCCCTTAACGCCACCAGCATCTCTTCGATGTAGTCGTCATTGCTGGCGATCACCAGCATCGAGGCGTTCGGGCGCAGACTTGCCAGCGTCTTCGAGAGCTCGTCGTCCGACTTAGCTGCGCTGCCGATGATCAGCGCCGTGGTCATCACCTTGCGGGCGTTGCAGGCTTCCGCGATCACGGAAGCCGCATCCGCATTGGTGCCGGCGCTTGCCACCATCACGATCAGATCGGCGGTGGCGATCTCGTCGATGAGGTCCTTGGTGCGGCCAGCGAGGTCGGAGAGCCAGGCCCTCATCGAGGAGCGGTCGCCGCTTTTTGGCGCGCCTTCGAACTTCGGTGCCGTGAAGAAGGTCGCTCGCTGCCAGGAGCCCTGCGCCACGCGCTTGACCACGGCTTCGCTCGGAATGTCGAGCGCCACCACTTTCACGGCGCGCGGCGAGGAGTTCGGATAATTGATCCGATATCGCGCCTCCTCGGCCGTGGTCATCCGTGCGCTTTCGGTCTGCATGACGCCCTCCTCAGACCGTGGCGTGCGCGACGCCGGGCCGCGACGTGAGCGCCTCCTTGGCGGCGTCCTTGAACGCCTGATCGGGTGGCAGCACCACCGAGGCCGAGCGCACCTTGTGGTGCTCGGGATCGACGCCCGGCGGGATCGTACCCTTGTCGACCAGCGCCTTGGCGGCGCGCATCAAACGATGGCGCGCCATGATGATGCCGTTGTCGGTGGAAACGAGGTTCTCCTTGGTGCGATCGCAGATTGGCCCCATGCTCTCCTGCAGCGACGCATCCTGGCTCGCAAAGCCGGCAACGCCGCTGAAAGTCCTGCCGGCCTTCTGGGCGGCGCGATCCATCAGATAGTCGTTGTCCTTGTTGGCGATCGGCCGGAACGTGCCGGGCACGTATTTGCAGTGCACGCCGGCGCCATCCTTCATGGCGTCGACCTCGCGCTTTGCGAGCGCCCGGGTCGGATGGAAGTCATAAGTCCAGGCCCAGCAGTGCTCGTCGTCGATCGGGATCCAGAAGTGGCCGTGAATCGGATGATCGGCACGCGGCGGGATCATGGTGAAAGTCGGCATCACCCACGGCGTGATTCGCCAGTAGTAGTTGCCGTTCTCGGCGTTGCGGCGGGCGCCGATATAGAGGCCGCCCGGCTGCTCCACCACCTCGAAATACGGCTTCATGTCGGCGAGGTTGTACTCGTTGCCCTTGGCGCCCTTGAACAGCGGATCGGAGTGCAGGTCGCCGCGATGCAGGAACGAGACGTGGCTTGAGTCGATGCCGCCCTCCATGGCCTGCAGCCAGTTGGATTCCTGAAAGCGCTTGGAAAGGAACGTCTGCTCGGGCGGGACGATTGCGAACTCCCATTCCGGCAGCGGCGGCTGCTTGTCGGGCGGGCCCATATAGGTCCACAGCACTGGGCCGCGCTTCACCAGTGGATAGGACTTGAGCTTGACCTTGCTGCAGAAGCCGCTCTCGACGGGCTCCGACGGCACGTCGACGCACTGCCCGTTCACGTCGTACTTCCAGCCATGATAGGGGCAGCGCAGCCCGTGTTCCTCGTTGCGGCCGAACCAGAGCGACACGCCGCGGTGGGCGCAGAATTCATCGATCAGGCCATAGCGGCCATCGGTGTCGCGGAATGCAAGCAGCCGCTCGGAGAGGATCTTCAGCCGCACCGGCGGGCACTCGTTCTCGGGCAGCTCATCCGCCATCAGGGCGGGCAGCCAATAGCAGCGGAACAGCTGGCCCATCGGCGTGCCGGGGCCGGTCTGGGTCACCAGGTCGTTCTGTTCTTTTCTCAGCATCGGAGACCTCCGAGGGCGATCGTCATGGCTGTCGAGTTCTGCGCGCGAGCTTCACTTGTATATGGTAGGACTTCGCGACGCTGGAAGGGAGCGGCTTGCGCCCCGGCGCGCGTTCTTCTATACGGAACAACGTTCCAACTTTGATAACACTGCGGGTCCGCACCGTCAACGATCGCCAAGTCGACAGGTTACACAACAGGTTACGAGGACGTTCATGCCCCAACGTATTGATCTGTGCAGCGCAGCCGATGTGGCACCCGGCAATGCGCTCAAGGTCGAGACCGGCGATCTGTCGCTGGCCGTGTTCAACGTCGACGGCGAATACTACGTGATGGACGACCTCTGCACGCACGGGCCGGGCTCGCTCTCGGAAGGCTATATCGACGGCGACGTGGTCGAGTGCAACTTCCACAATGGCCAGTTCAACATCAAGACCGGCGAGGTTGTGGCACCGCCCTGCATGGTGCCGATGAAGATTTATAAGACCGTGGTCGAGAACGGCCGCGTCCTCATAGAGATGGAATAGTGAGCGACTCTTTCATGCGGAACGGATGCCGTTCGTCCCCGCGAAAGCGGGGACCCAGGCTTACAAACGATGAGATCGAGCGTGCGGCTCTGGATTCCCGCTTTCGCGGGAATGAGCGGAAGTCGGGGACCTAGATGAAAGGCCTGTTCTCAAATGGCGTGAAGGCGGTGGTGCTCGACCTCCTGCCGGAATTCGAACGGACGCACGGCACCACGCCTGCCGTTACCTGGGCGTCCACCAACATGCTCATGGACGAGATCCGCAAGGGCGCGACCGGCGATCTCGCGATCCTCACCGACGAGGCGATCGACGAGCTGATCCGGCAGGGCAAGATGGTGGCCGGCAGCCGCGTCGATCTCGCCCGTTCGGCAATTGGCATTGCGGTCCGAGAGGGCGCGTCCAAGCCCGACATCGGCTCGACCGCGGCTTTCAAACAGGCGCTACTTTCGGCGCGCGCAATCTCCTATTCGAAGACCGGCATCAGTGGCGTTTATTTCCCGACCGTGCTGGAACGGCTCGGGATTGCCGCGCAAGTCGCCTCCAAAGTGCTGATCCCGCCGACCGGCGTTCCGGTTGGCGAGGTGGTCGCGAAGGGTGATGCCGAGATCGGCGTGCAGCAGATCAGCGAGCTTCTGCCGGTGCCCGGCATTGAGATCGTCGGCCCGCTGCCGGCGGAGCTGCAGAAGATGACGGTGTTCTCGGCGGGTCTCTTCGTGGGTGCGCCGGAGCCGCAAGTCGCGAAATCGCTGGTCGCGCTGCTGACGTCACCTGCGTCGCGGCCGGTCTACCAGCGCAAGGGCATGGAGCCGGCGTAACGCCCTCATGTCCTGGCCGAGCGCCATAAGCGCGTTCACGCGCGTCTTCGACGCGCTTTGGCGAGAGCCGGGACCTACTGCCAAACACACGGCCTCTGTTTGTTGTCGCTCCTGGGTCCCGGGTCTCCCCCGGATCAAGTCCGGGGTCGCCCGGGACACGACAGCAACGGAATGCGCCGACGTCTCACCGGTGCTGGGTGATCGTATCGATCAGCGCGAGCTTGCCCTTCTTGACCTCCGCCAGCGCACGCTCGAGCGCCGGGCGGATGTTCTTCGGATTGTCGATCGGCCCTTCGCCATAGCAGCCCATGGAGCGCGCGAGCGCGCCGAAGTCGGGCTCCGGTCCGAACAGGTCCATGCCGATATGGGCCTTGGCCTCGTCAGTGCCGCGCAGCTTGGCCATGCGGATCTGATGCGCCCAGTCGTTGTAGTAGGCGCGGTTGTTGTGCATCACGACCAGCATTGGGATCTGATACTTGGCGGCGATCCAGAGCGCGCCAGCGTCGAACATCAGGTCGCCGTCGGGCTGGATGTTGACCGCGAGCCGGCCTTTCTCCTTGCAGGCCATTGCGACGCCGAGCGACATGCCGATCTGGGTAGAGGTGCCGAGCTCCACGCCCGGATGCCGGTACGGCTTGTCGAAGTCCCAGATCTTGCGCACCTCGTGCTTGAGGTTGTTGGCGGTGAGCACCCAGTCCTCGTCCTTGATCACCTCCCACACTTCCGCAGCGAGGCGCTGGAAGGTGATCGGTGAGGCGTCCCAGTTCTTCTTGGCGTCCTGCTGCCACTTGGCCCAGACCTCGTCGTGGCGCTTGCCGATCGCGACCTTGCGGTCCTCGATCTTTTTCTTGAGACCGGCATCCTTTGCGATCCGTTCCTTGCAGATGCGGATGAGCTCTGGAATGCCGATCTCGGTGTCACCGAGCGCGCGCACCGAGCAGGGCTGCATGCGGCAGTAGTCCATCGCCCACTTGCTGATGCCTACCTCGGCAAAGCCGATCTCGACGTAGTCGCAGTTCGGCGCCACCAGCGGCTCGAACTGGCGCGTCATACTGTTGAGCTCGGTGAGCTGCTTCTCCCAGTCCTTGAGGTCGAGGCCGAGCACGAGGTCGGTGTGCCTGAGCGAGGCCTTGTCCATGCTCAGGCAGAGCGGATGCTTGTTCGGGAAGTTGAGCGCATTGTTGACGTCCCACACCGCCGAGCCGGTGGTCTCGGCGAGCTCGACGATGTTGTTGAAGCCGTTCGGGCGCCGGCCGGCATATTCAGCCAGCAGCATGGGATGCTCGGCCTTCAGGAGCTTGTCGGCGATCGTCTCGATCGCGCGCGGATCGGGCGCCATCGGCGCCGGCAC
>Ga0137409_10002577_pt1 | contig 19371 bp, 16 predicted proteins | sample CZODoug1_16funga_FD_122059 | JGI IMG/M metagenome (GOLD analysis project Ga0137409, IMG submission 122059) | Vadose zone soil fungal communities from Angelo Coast Range Reserve, California, USA - CZODoug1_16fungal (Hybrid Assembly) | ecosystem: Environmental > Terrestrial > Soil > Vadose zone... | reverse complement strand
ATCTGCTTTTGGAGAATCCCGACCTTCCGGCAACCGCGGTGAAAGACCTGCGCGTGATCTTGCAGGAAGCGCAGCGCACCAAGCAGATCGTGCAGAACCTGCTCAGTTTTGCCCGCCAGATGCCGCCGCAACGCAATGCTGTGCAGCTCAACCTGATTCTTCGCCGCACCATTCAACTGCGTTCGTACGACTTCAACAGTCACGGGGTCGAAGTCATCGAGCACCTCGAAGAGGGCTTGCCCGATATCGTCGGCGATGCCCACCAACTGCAACAGGTTTTCCTGAACATTCTCAACAATGCCTATGACGCCGTGCACGAAGTCGGCCGCCTCGCCCGCATCGAGATCGTCACCACCAGGGCCGGGGATGTCGTGGAAGTTTCTTTCTGCGACAACGGGCCCGGCGTTCCTGATCCCATTAAAATTTTTGATCCGTTCTATACGACGAAAGAGGTTGGCAAGGGAACCGGTCTCGGCCTCAGCATCTGCTACGGCATCGTGAAGGAGCACGGAGGCGAAATTCTCTGCCACAACAATCCCGACGGGCAGGGCGCAACCTTTATCGTCCGCTTTCCCGCAGCGCCCAACTCTGCGTCTCTGAGTGTGGCCGCAGGAGTGATACAAAAATGACAACTCAAGCCGTTCAGCGAGCGATCTTGCCGGTGCTGCTTATCGAAGACGAACCCTCCATCATGGCGCTGGTCAGCGCCACTCTCGAGCGCAACGGCTATGAAGTCGTCTGTGTCGAGTCCGGCGCTGATGCCCTACGACTGCTTGAGAAAGGCCAGTATCTCGGCATAGTCTCCGACATGCGCACGCCCGGCGGCGTCGACGGCGCCCAGGTTCACACCTGGATTTCCGCCCATCGCCCCGATCTGGAACACAAAATTGTCATCATCACCGGTGATTACGCCAACGAAGAAACCGTCAGCACCCTGCGCAAGATTGGCGCACTTTATCTGGAAAAGCCGTTCCGCGTGCAGGATCTTATTGCTGCCGTCGAGAAAACCATGGGGAAAGCCCGGTGAGCGCCGGGTTCAACAAGCCGCTGTCGAGTAAGCCACTTCTCAGCAAGGAAGACCTTCGCGTGCGCCTGCTGATCGTTGACGACGAACAAAGCATTCGTAAGCTTTGTGTCACGGTGGGGGAGGCTCTCGGCTTTATCTGCCTCGAAGCCGATAGTGGCGAGTCCGCGCTGGCACTGCTCGAAGAGCAGCCGGTTCACATGATCCTCAGCGACATGGTGATGCCCCATATGTCAGGCCTCGAATTTCTGGAGAAGGTAAAGAAGCTTTTGCCTCGCACCGAAGTCGCGCTGATGACCGGGCACGGCTCCATCGAGACCGCGGTTCAGTCGATGAAACTTGGCGCCTACGACTACATCACCAAGCCCTTCTCGCCGCTCGAAGAACTGCGGCTGTTTTTGCGGCGCATGGCCGAAAAAGTCCGGCTGGTCGAGGAAAATGAATTCCTGCGCCAGCGCATGGATTCCGAGACCGCGGTGCACGGCATCGTGGGCTCCTCCGCCAAGATTCAGGAAGTGTTGCGCGTGGCTTCGCGGCTCAAGGACACACGCACCGCCGTGCTCATCTCCGGCGAAAGCGGTACGGGCAAGGAGTTGATCGCGCGCGCCATTCATTTCCGCGGCGCTTTTGCCAACCGTCCCTTCGTCGCCGTCGATTGCGGATCCCTCGTGCCTACGCTGATTGAGAGCGAACTATTCGGCTACGAGAAGGGAGCCTTTACCGGGGCCTTGAAATCGAAGCAGGGACTGTTTCAATCCGCAGATACGGGTTCGGTTTTCCTCGACGAGATCGGCGAGTTGCCGCTGGAACTGCAAGCCAAGTTGCTGCGTGTGTTGCAGGAAAAAGAAGTGCGTCCCGTCGGCAGCAACCAGCGCGTCAAAGTGGACGTGCGCATCATCGCCGCGACCAACCGCGATCTTGAAGCCGCTTACAAGAACGGGACCTTCCGCAAAGATCTTTATTTTCGCCTCAACGTCGTCACTGTACACGTTCCAGCGTTGCGCGAGCGCCGCAGTGATATTCCAATGCTGGTGAATTGGTTTTGCGAGCGTTACGCTCCGGGCGCGGATCTGCGCGTGTCCAACTCCGCAATGAAAGCCCTGATGAACTACGATTGGCCCGGCAACGTGCGTGAACTGGAAAACTGCGTAGAGCGCGCCGTCGCTCTGGGCAACGGAACCCTGATCGACCTCGGCGATTTGCCGTCCACCATTGCCGCTTTGAATTCGTCACGGCCAGGGCCGGACTCCGCGGCCGACCTGGTTTCCGATCTCGCCGCTTCCGCCGAAGTGAGCTCCGGAGACAGCCTGGCCGCAGCTCCGCTCTCTACCACCGATTTGGAAGACATCGAGCGCGCGACCATCCAACGCGTCTTCGAGCAAGTCAAGGGCGACAAGGCGCTAGCCGGACGCATGCTCGGCATCAGCCGCGCCACGCTCTACCGCAAACTCAAGCGCTACAACATCAGTGGAAGCCCGGGTTCCGAGCCCTCGAGCCACACTTTGCAATAGCTGGCTCTCTCAACAAAAAAGCACCCCGAGAAAACTCGGGGTGCCGGAGTGAAATCCATCCTCATTACCGCTATTCCTCTATGCTCCCGGAGGCTTCTGCTGTTCCTCCCGCTTCTTCCTCTCCTGCGGAGTCTCGGGTTTCGACGGCTCTCTTCTCGGAGGCGGCGCGGGCTTCTCCGCTGCCGGCGGAGGAGCCGTGTGTTGCTGCGGACGCTCGCTTTGCGGAGGCGTCTGCTGTCGTTGAGGGGGTTCGTTCCGGTTGGGCTCGGGCCGATTAGGCTGCGCCCCAGGTGGGCGGTTCGGTTCCGGACGGTTGTTTTCCGGACGATTGTTGGGTTGCGCCGCCGGTGGCCGGTTCGGCTCCGGCCGATTATTTTCCGGACGATTGTTCGGCTGATTCGGTTCTGGCCGGTTGTTGGGTTGTGCCGCAGGTGGCCGGTTCGGCTCCGGACGGTTATTCTCCGGACGATTGTTCGGCTGATTCGGCTGAGGCCGATTGTTGGGCTGATTCGGTTCTGGCCGGTTGTTGGGCTGTGCACCGGGCCGGTTCGGCTCGGGACGATTGGCCTCCGGTCGGTTGTTCGGCTGCGTAGCACCCGGGCGTTCGTTCGGAGCCGGCTGATTGCCCGGACGATTCCCCGGCGGGTTCGCAGGAGCGCCAGGGGCGGGCTGTCCCGGCCGCGCGGCATTGGGTTGATTCGCGGGAGCGCCCGGAGCGGGCTGTCCCGGCCGCCCAGCGTTCGGTTGGTTCGCAGGTTGATTGTTCGGATGCCCCGTGGTTGGTTCTGCCGGTCTTCCCGGAGGCGCGACCTTTACGGCCGGATGCGCAGCTGCGGCAGCTGCTGTGGCCGGCGGACGCAGGCTCGCGAGTTCTCGCTTGGGCAGAGGTTGTCCCGGATGGGCAGCCATCGCTTGCTGTCTTGCCGCAAACGGCGCCGGCGGAGGAGGCGGAGCCTGCTTCGCGATCACTTGCCGATTTGCTACCGCTGGCGGAGGTGCAGTCACACGGTTCGCGGTCGCAGCCTTCGCTCCCAGCACCGCTTCCCGCGTGGGATTTACTTCGACCCTCCGGGTTACAGGCGCCGAGGCGATCGCCTGCGCATTTACCTTTACCGCGGCTCGGGCCACGGGCTGTGCGCCCGCAAAAGTGCGCTGCGGAACGGCTGTCACCGCCCCCTGTACGTTCCGGTTCACGTATGTAACGTTCGTGATATTGGTAGTTTTGTTAACAATGGTCGTGTTATAGACGTTCGTGATGGTGGTGTTGTTCACCGTTGTATTGCTGATGTTGACGCGGTTCACGTATTCGCGGCTGACATGATATGAGGGTACGAAAACTTCGCGGGGACCAAGCGGGAACCATCCGACGTTTCCGCCGAAACCGCCCCCGCCTCCGACAAACACCACGAGCGCGGGCGCATAAACGGCGTGCACTTCTCTAGGCCCGGCGATCCATCCCCAGCGTCCGCCGACCGATACCCAGCGTCCATAGTGGAACGGGGCATAACCCCAGGGGGCGTCATCGACCCACGTGTATCCCCAAGGATCGATCCAGGCCCAATGGCCTTGGCGGTAGGGAGCCCAGCCCACTTCCACATGCGGGAACCAGACGTGCCCGTAGTCGCCTTCGTCGCGCCAGTCGCCATTGTCATCGAGGTCGTCGTACCCGACCATGTCATTTGACACGTATTGCGCCGAGCGCGAATTCTCGTGGCGGTGATCGCGGTTGTAGGCCCAGTTGTCGAACTGATCGGGCTCGCCGATCTGTTCCACGTCAGCATTCAACGACTCGCTTCCGTTGAAGGTGGCTCTTTGTCCGGCGTGAACTCTGTAGGTCTGGCCGTTGCCGGTGGCTTCGCCATCGCCTTCGCGTATGGTGACCACCGTGTAGGAGCCGTCTTCACTGGCTTCGACCCGATAGCTTCCGGGCTGGTAGATCGAGAACGCCAGATTGGGCGTGTCGATTTCGAAGGCCTCATCGCGGTCGAGACGCCGCACTCGAACGTTGACTGCGCCTGAGCTCAACTGAACCTGTGCGCTCCGGTCATCGAGGTTGAGGAACGAGATGCCGGTGTTCTGCGAAAGTCGAATCGTGGCGGAGCCCAGTTGCAGTTCGGCGCGCGAGTCACGATCAGCCCAGAGCTTGTCTCCGGTGGTCATGGGACGGTTGGCGACCGCTCCAACCCAGTCTTGTTCGCCTGCGGGATCGAACGAAACCGAACCTTCCATGTATCCCAGTCGAGCGACTCGGCTCGGTGGATCATCTTGTTGTTGATAGTCGTCTTGGGCCGCTGCCCGAGTGGGCGAGCTGATCGTCATGAGAACGACAGCGGCAAGCGCCAGACCGAGCGCGGTGCTTCGCCAACCCAACGTCTTTGGTGTTGTCTGCATAAGTAAATGCCCCAGCTTTCTATTCGCGAAACCACGAGTTCGCAGGAATTTGTGCCTAGCTTGGATGCCGCAATACGACGTTTGGTCTACGGATACATTAGTCTTGGGATCGACCCAACGGCAGTATCGATGATTGTCCCTAATCGCGGGCGGAATCCAGAGGATAACTGTCTCAGGGGCCGCAAGACTGAGCTAGAGTGCTCACCTGAGTCGAGCGGAAGGGGAGGGATTCTGGATGTGGAAATCTCTCAAAAAATAGTCCCGGGCGGGGACGGAAATCTTTTCAGACTTGCGATGGCCAGTTATGGAGTACAATCCATTCCGGTTTTTGAAGTCAAAAAGGAGGCGTCGGTCTAACGTGCATTGCGCAGGAAGCCCGCTGATGTGGAGATGTCTGTGTGGTCGCGCAGCGCTCCAATCCCAGAAAGACAATAGAAGCAAGGACGAGCGAATCTGTAGAAGCCTCAGTTTGTTTTTCCTCTCCACCCTCTGCGCTCTGTTGCCAGGGTGCGGAGGAGGATCGAATGCCTCATCGGTCGAAGGGGCCGTCACCGCCACCAGCAATCCTCTGGTAGCTCAATACACGGTGGCCAGCGCATGTCAGGGACAAGCGATGGTCGAGTTTGGTCCCGATACGACCTACGGCAGAAACACCTCGTGGTACGCCTTGGCCGGCAATCACAGGAAGACCACCATCTTAGTGGCGGGCATGAGAGCCGGAACAACCTATCACATGCGCGCCCAAGCGCAATGCTCTGGGACCACCACAACGACTGCCGACACAACTTTCACGACAGGAGCGCTGCCTTCTTCGGCAGTGTTTCCCGCGCTTCAGATCACCCGCCCCGACCCGCCTCAACCCAGTTCCGAGGGCCCGGGAATAGAGCTGATCGACACAATTGCGCCCACCGCCAACCTGATGCAGTTGTATTTTACGGATCGCGATGCGAATCCGATCTGGTATTACAACGTCGACGCCGGCTACTATCCGTTCACCGTCAAACAACTTCCCAATGGTCACTTAATTCTTAGTCTCACTAGTGTGCAGCAGTTGCCTGGCTCGATCTTGCGAGAAGTAGATTTGGCCGGAACCACTATCCGGGAGATGTCGATCGATGCCTTGCAGCAGAAGGCCCAGGCGGCCGGATTCGATTTTGTGCCGGCGGGTTATCACCACGATGTGCTGCCGCTCGATAATGGCCATTTGATCGTATTGCTAAATTGCTTTAAGGACTTTACCGGCCTGCCCGGCTATACGGGGACCATCACGGTTCAGGGAGACGCGGTGATTGATCTGGATCAGAACTGGAATGCCGTCTGGGCATGGAACAGCTTCGACCACCTCGATGTGAACCGCCATCTTGCCCCATACTTAATCAATAATGTGCTCGACTGGACGCACAGTAATGCCCTGGTGTATTCCCCCAACGACGGCAATATTCTATTGTCCATGCGCCATCAGTCCTGGATTCTGAAGCTCGATTACAACAATGGAGCCGGAACGGGCAATGTGTTATGGCGGCTGGGTTATCAGGGCGACTTTGCTTTGACGCAAGCCGGCGTCCCGACTGACGATCCGAGTGTTTGGTTTTCGTATCAGCATTTTCCCTCAGTGATTAGTCAGGCCGGCTCGCAGACCACGCTGGGTGTCTGGGATAACGGGGATTATCGCGTCCTCACTACCAGCGGGGCGCTGTGCGCCATCCAGGCCACCACCGACTGCTATTCGAGAGCCACGGTTTTTCAAACCGATGAGGGTTCGATGGTGGCGGACCTATCCTGGGAATACCTTCCGGGAAACCTCTCAGTGTGGGGTGGCAGTCAGGTGCAACTGGCAAACGGAAATATAGAATTCGATCTGAACGCTCCTTTCACCGAGCCCGCTCCCAACGTGGCCTCCGAGGTGCAGGAAGTAACGCAAACGTCTACACCACAACTGGTTTGGAAAATGGATATCCCAGTGCCGATGTACGCCTATCGCGCCTATCGGGTACCCAGTCTTTATCCGGGAGTGACTTGGCAATATTGAAGACGGGATCCTGACGCCAAAAGGGTGGGGTTGAGAATCCGTCTCATGTTGAGACCGCGAACGGTTCACGCTAGCACGCCGATAGCTGGTGACCTTCCTAAGCTGCTGAAAACTCTAGCTCCTGAGTGCTAATCCTTCCGTTCCGCACTGTGGTCTTGCTCGTGCTCCTCTTTCCGCCATAACCGCGTGTTCTGGCTCCCCGAAGCTCTTCCTAACCGGGAAGAGGGGGAGCCCAACCCGCACTTTCGTTCGGGCGAAACCCCGGCGCCTGAAGGCGATCGATGGACGAAGCTTTTGCGGCACGCCTAAAGGCATGCCCTGATACGAATCCGCACTTTCGAGTTTGCGCCGTATTTTTGCGGCTGAACGGTTCGAGGGGAAGGGTCAGGACGCTTGGCGCAAGAAGCCACAGCACAATCGAGGACGGGGCAAAGCAGCACGGTCGCCGAACTGGCCCGCTTTTTCCCCGAGGCGACGCCCGTGCGTATTCCGGTGCAGTTCACGCGCCGCAGCGGCACAGCGGAGGGCAATGCCGGTGGAGGCGTGGAGGAAAGTACGTCCGTCGAAAGGACAGTGGTCGAGAGTACGGTCATTGAATTCGGAACGGCTCGCGAGGTTCTATTTGCCTGCTCAACGCCGCTGGAGTTTGCCGATGTCCTGCGGCTGCGTAATTCGGATGGCTCGCTCGATACCGAAGCTTCGGTGGTGGCCGTGCAATACCATCCCGGCAAGACCATCGTCGCGGCCCGCTTTGTGGCCTCAGTCCCCAACTGGATCGTGAAACCATGACTTCATCGCAACCTGAATCATCGCAACCTGAATCGCCTGCGGCCGACCTTGCGGCTGTTTGGTCGAGTGCCCGCCGCCTTCATCCCATTTACTCCGAACTGGGGCGCGAGTTCGTCGTCGACATACCCGCCTGCGCCGATCTCGAAGCGCAAGTGGAGACGCCCGGCCCTGAGTCCGTCGAGCAGGCCCGCCAGTGGCTGAACGCCATGGATGAAAAAATCCAGGTACACCAGTTGCGCCAGTTTCTGCAAACCAGTTCGGTGGTGGATAACGACTCCCTGCTCGTCCTGCTACAGCACTTTTTGGGCAAGACGCCGCGAAGCGATTCTGCGCGCGATAAGATTGATTTTCTGCTGGTGCAGTACTTCAGCCAGGGCGCGCCCACCGATTTAGACGATAACAGCGCCGATCTCGCTTACGTGGCTCAAGGACTGGAAGCGATTCTTGGCAAAGTGGAGCTTAAAGCTCCAGTATGGCTGAACGCTCTGGATCGCGTGCTGGATGCGGCGCGGCGCTGCCGCTCGCTCGACGAACTGCTGCACGGCGGCGTGCTGGAGCAGGGACGCAAGGCAAAAGCACAGGCCGGCGATTTATTTTATCTGCCGATCGCCCTGGTCGCCTTTACGCGGTTTGGATATCTCATGCGGCGCGTCTTCTTCCGTCTGATGCTCGCCGATCTCAACAACATTCTGGATGGTCTTGGAGAGCTCGAAGAAAAGGGCTTGGAGACGATCGATTGCCGGCGCGCCCAATTCTCCGACAAAGAACCGATCATCCGGCTGCGCATGATCTGCCAGTCGTGGAAAGTCATGTTCCAGGCTGAGTATTCCTCCGGCCAGCCGCTGCGCATGCTGGTGGACCTGCGGGCCTCAGTGGATGGAGCGCTGGGCCGCGGGTCGGCCGCCGCGGGCGACGGCAAAGGCACGCGAACTGCATCGGCTACGCCGCGCGCTGCGGCCGCTGCCGCCGGTGCAGGTACAGGTGGAAGCGTCACAACGTCGGAAAAAGTGGAACCCAGCGAGAGTGCCGTTGCCGAAACAGAAGCGCCCGAATTTGAAATCTCGGCCGCACCCCAGGAGTGGAATCCGGATGCGGACTCGCAGCCGGGACAAGAGAAATAAGGCCCCCCGCAAATTCCGTGGGACTCGACGAAAAAAGGAACCTTGCAAGTGGATCAACCGACCGTACTCGTTATTTCCGACGACGTGGAATTTTCCCGGAGCATCACGGCGCGCTGGCAGATGGAGCGCCATGTGCCCACGTTCACGCTGCTTAGCGGAGACCTGTGGCCATGCAGCGTGAATAACTTTGCCGTGGCGATTGTGGGGCCGTTGCGCCGCGAGCTGCTTTCGGTAGTGCTGGAGCCGTTGCACTCCACCCAGCAGCCGCTGTTTTGCGTGTGCAACGACGCCGCAACCGCCCAACTGGTGCGCAAACGCTGGCCCCGGACTTCGGTGCTGCGTTGCGACGAACACTGGCTCAACGTTTTAATTCTGGCAGCAGGCGAAGCTGTGCTTCGCGCCGGCGCCGAAGCCCGGGTGCGCGCCTTGGAAGAAGCTTGCGCCACGCTTGAACGGCAAGCCATGCTCGGGCGCTACATCCTCGACATGCGCCACGGCTTGAACAACGCGCTCACGTCACTTCTGGGAAATTCTGATCTGTTGCTGATCGAGCCCGGCAGCCTGTCGGCCCAGGCCCGAGCGCAGATTGAAACCATTCGCAATATGACGCTACGCATCCATGAGGTGCTTCAACGTTTTTCGTCCCTGGAAAAGGAAATGAACGTGGTGGCTCAACAGGTGGAACGGGATTCGGGAAAATACCGCGTCGCTACGGCAGCCGGCGACTGAAACCAGACCTATATGCACAAGTTAATCGCGACCAGCACCATCCTCGAACACGAACTCTCTGAGCTGCGCCTGCTGGTCGAGCGCCAGACCGGAGTGGTTCTTGACTGTCCCAACAGCGCTCTGGCCGCGCACGTCGCCGATTACGTAGAGGCGCAAGCCTTGGGATCGTCCACCGCGCTGTTGGAGCGCCTGCGCTCCGCCGATCAGGATCCTGCCAGTTTGCCGTCACTGCTTGACGGGCTGATCAGTACGAATACAGGATTCTTTCGACATCCCGGAGCGCTGAATGCCCTGACCCGGCAGGTGGTGCCACAGCTTTGCGCCCGCAAGTCGACTGACGGTCCAAGCCCCCTTCGTATCTGGAGCGCAGGTTGCGGCAGCGGCGAAGAGACTTACTCGATCGCCATGGCTGTGTGCGATGCGTTGAGCCACACCGGTGGTGGCTCGGCGAATGGCGTGGGTTTGAGCAATAGCAATGGCAGTGGAAAATCAGCCGCCCGAAACGGAGGCATCGCTTTTAGCGCGGCGACTTCTTCGACGGCGAACCTGGGGTCGGGATTGTCGATTCATATCGTGGGTAGCGACTTGCTCCCGCATAACATCGAAGCTGCTGATCGCGGAGTCTACCGCCAGTCTGCGGTCGATGGGCTGCCGCCTGCAACCATCCGCAACTATTTCTCGAAGATCAGTTCGCCGGTGGTTGCGCCCACCCTGGTGCAGGGCGAATCCGAGGAGGAAGGCCAAACTCACACTGGAGCACAAGGCAAAAATGGCGCGAGCGCCGCATTACAGGCTGGTGCGGCTAATGCTGCGCACCTGCTGGTGAAGCCGCGCCTGCGCAGCCTGGTGACTTTCAACTGCATGAACCTGGCCCGTCCCGGCTACATCGGGCGGTTCGACTGCATCTTTTGTATGGACGTGCTGCCGCATTTCTCCCGCGCGCAACGTCTCGCACTGCTGGAACGTCTGCACCTTTACCTGGAACCCGGTGGATATCTGTTCCTGAGCCAGACCGAGAAGCTTAGCGCTCCAAACCTGAATTTCCGCTCGGAAACCTTCGACGGATATACGTTCCATCGAAAGCCGCTGGCTGCGAGCGCCGCGTACGGGCGTTGAGTCCGCATTCAAGAAATCGAATGCAGAATTAAGTCGGCGTTCCTATCTTCATACCAAGTCTACGACTACGTTCCCGCATGCGCGGATCAACTCCTCATCCAAGGTCGCCAGGGGTAGGCCGTGGGTTTTTGCGAGGTCAAGATAGGCGGCGTCGTGAGCAGTCAAGCCGTGCTCGCGGCTGAGGGACTGAATCCGGTCGAATACGGTGTCAGGTTGTAGTACCTGAAGCACAATCGGAAACGTCTCAAGGTCGCTAAGAAATGTCTGGCGATTTTGACGCCTGCAAAGTTCCTGAAGGGGTGAATCAGACTTCTATGCGAACAAAAACTCCTTCGTCCGCAGCTCCTTAATCGTATCCCGTAACTTCGCCGCCTTCTCAAACTCAAACCGCTTGGCCGCCTCGCGCATGTCGCTTTCGAGTTTGCCGATGTAGCCATCCAGTTCTTCCTGCGACTTGAACTCCGGCATGCCTTCGGCTTGACTGCCGGTCAGGTCGGTGTAATCGGCGGCGATGATTCCGGCCAGCGTCATATCGAGCGGGCGCACGATCGATTCCGGGGTGATTCCGTTTTCTTCGTTGTAGGCAGTCTGAATGGCACGCCGCCGCAGCGTCTCATCCATTGCGCGCTTCATCGAATCCGTCATGCGGTCCGCGTAAAGAATCGCGCGTCCGTTCAGGTGCCGGGCACAGCGGCCGATGGTCTGAATCAACGATCCCTGCGAGCGCAGGAAGCCTTCTTTATCGGCGTCGAGAATCGCCACCAGCGAAACTTCCGGCAAATCCAGGCCTTCGCGCAGCAAATTAATGCCGATCAACACATCGAACTCGCCCTTGCGCAGGTCGCGAAGAATCTTCACCCGCTCCAGCGTCTCGATTTCCGAGTGCATATAGCGGCACTTCACTCCGACCTCGGCGTAGTACTCGGCCAGGTCTTCGGACATGCGCTTGGTGAGCGTAGTCACCAGCACGCGCTCACCTTTCTCGACGCGCGCACGAATCTCGTGCAGCAGGTCATCGATCTGACCCTTCACCGGACGTATCTCAACCTCGGGATCAATGAGCCCCGTGGGCCGGATGATCTGTTCGACTACGACGCCCGCGGATTTCGTCAGTTCATACGGCCCCGGCGTCGCCGAAACATAAAGGAGTTGGTTGGTGCGATGCTCGAATTCCTCAAACGTCAGCGGACGATTATCCAAAGCCGACGGCAGCCGGAACCCGTATTCCACCAGCGTTTCCTTGCGCGAGCGGTCTCCGGCATGCATGCCGCGCAATTGCGGAATCGTCTGGTGCGACTCGTCGATGAACATCAGGAAATCGCGCGGGAAATAATCCAACAAAGTCGGTGGAGGCTCGCCCGGCATCCGTCCCGTGAAATGCCGCGAATAATTCTCGATGCCGTGGCAGTAGCCCATCACTTTGATCATTTCCAGATCAAACTTCACGCGCTGATGAACGCGCTGTGCCTCGACCACTCGGCCTTGCTTCTCCAGTTCCACTTCCCACCACGCCAGCTCTTGCTTGATCGACTCGACCGCCGAGGCGCGAGTTTCGTCTTTCATCACATAATGCGTTTTGGGATAAAGCGGTAGCCGCATGTACTTCTGCTTTACCGTGCCAAACAGCGGATCGATCTGCGCCAGCGATTCCACCTGATCTCCCCACAGCTCGATGCGGTAAGCCATGTCGTCGTAAGTGGGAAAGACCTCGATCACGTCGCCGCGCACGCGAAACGTTCCGCGCCGGAACGCGCCGTTAGTGCGCTCATAGAGAATGTCCACCAGCTTGCGCGTGATGTCGTCGCGCGTGATCTTCTGGCCTTTTTCCAGGAACAGCATCATGCCGTAGTACGCCTCGGGAGATCCGAGGCCGTAGATGCAACTCACCGACGCCACAATCAGTGCGTCCCGGCGCTCAAATAACGACCGAGTCGCAGAGAGCCGGAGCTTATCGAGTTCATCGTTGATCGTCGCCTCTTTTTCGATGAACAGATCGGCGGCGGGAACGTAAGCCTCGGGCTGGTAGTAGTCGTAATACGAAACAAAATATTCGACCGCATTGTGCGGGAAGAAATTCTTGAACTCGTGATAAAGCTGCGCCGCCAGCGTCTTGTTATGCGCCATTACCAGCGCCGGACGGTTCACCGCCTCAATCACCTTGGCCATGGTGTACGTCTTGCCGGAGCCCGTGACGCCCAGCAAAACCTGATGCTGCTCGCGGTCGTACACCCCGCGCAGAAGAGACTCAATGGCGCGGCCCTGATCGCCCTGCGGCTTGTAGTCAGAAACTAATTTGAAGTCCATGAAAGAAGCTCTCTACCACTGTTCCGGCCGAGCAAGTCTCGCTGTCGGCCCTCACAGAAGCCAATTTCGATAACAAACAATCCTTCTATTATAGACGCCCGGAAAATCTGATTTGGGAGTCCCTACAGCTCCGCCAGCACCCGATGCACCAGATAGATGGAGATCGATCCTTCGCCCACGGCGGAAGCCACGCGCTTCACATTTCCTGCGCGCACATCTCCCACAGCAAAGACTCCGGGCCGGCTCGTCTCCAGCATTTGCGGCACGCGCTGAAGTGGCCAATGGTAGTTCTGGATGACGGGATCCAGATCACGGCCGGTGAGGATGAATCCTTTATCGTCCATGGCCAGGCATCCGTTCAGCCATTCGGTACGCGGAGCGGCTCCCGCCATGATGAAGACGTGGCGGATGTCGTGGGTTGAGGTTTCGCCCGTATTCTTGTCCTGCCAAACTACTCGCTCCAGTTGCGTATCGCCATCGAGACCAACAATCTCGGTACAGTAGTGCATTTCGATCGCGGCATTTTCCTCGATGCGCTGGATCAGGTAGCGTGACATTGTGTCAGACAACTGCCCAGATCGCACCAGCATATGAACTTTGCTTGCGGTCTGTGACAGATATACCGCAGCCTGACCCGCGGAGTTCCCGCCACCCACGACAATCACCTCGTCTTTGCCGCACAACTGCGCTTCAATGTACGTGGCTCCGTAATAAATGCCCTGGCCTTCGAACTTCTTCAAGTTGTCTATGTCCGGCTTGTTGTATTGCGCGCCGCTCGCGATCACGACCGTGCGCGCACGAATGGTTTGGCCGCAGTCCACGCTCAACTCATACGGTCGCCGCTCGCAGTTCAGTTTCACGACGTTGTTGGCAATCAGCATCTTGGCGCCAAACTTTTGCGCTTGCGCGGCGGCGCGGCCCGCCAATTCCTGTCCTGAAATTCCCAGGGGAAAGCCCAGATAGTTTTCGATCTTGGAACTCGATCCCGCTTGTCCGCCGGGAGATTCGGCCTCGATCACTAGAACGTCCAGACCTTCTGATGCGCCATAAACAGCGGCAGCCAGGCCGGACGGCCCGGCTCCGACGATCACCAGGTCCCGCACTTCCGACGCCGTGATGTGAGCGTTCAGGCCCAGGCACCGGGCCAGTTCCTGAATCGACGGCCTGCGCAGCACTATGCTGTTATTGCAGATGACCACAGGAACCTCGTCGGGCGAGACGTGAAATTGGTCAAGCAAGTCCTGGTAGCCCGTGTCTGTATCGAGATCCACGTAGGTGTGCGGATGTCCGTTGCGAGTGAGAAACTCGCGCAGACGCAGCGTCTGGGCCGAGTGGCGCGACCCCAACAGAATCACGTTTCCCAAACCGCGGCTAATCAGCGCCACCCGGCGAAGGATGAAGGCGCGCATGAAGATTTCGCTCAGCTCCGCGTCGCGCGCGACCAGAGTCCGCAAATCGTTGCTGCTCATTTCGAGAAATTCGCCGGCCTCCGTAACCCGGCCGCGAACCAGGCAGCGGCGGCCCGAGACCATGCTCATTTCCCCGGTAAACCCTCCGGGATCATGATTGACGATCAACCGCTCGCCATGCCAGTCGGGCTGCACAATTTCCATGCGGCCCGAGAGCAGCACGAAAAATGGGACGTCGCTATCGCCCGGCTCAAACAGAATGTCCCCCCCTTTCACCTTTCGGATCTTGCTCAAAGGACGAATGCGGCTGATCTGTTCCGCGGTTAGCACGGGAAAAGCCTGAGCGCGGACCTCGGCGGGCATGGGTTTTATCTGGTCAGCGGAGAGAGGTGTTAGTTGGGAAGCCATGGTTTCTCCAGGCTGGAAAACAAAAGATTGAGACTAGTAGATGATTCTGGCAGCGGTTCGGGTTCAAGGGAGCGAAGGCCGCTTACTTCTCCTGCACCTCTCCTACACCTACGATCCTACCGGTGGCGCGGAACTTTTTATAGTCGCGGTAGGTCTGTTCCATTTCCACGTTGAAGTTCTTGAGCAGGGCCAGACGCACGTCCACCTTCACCGCAACGTGCTTGGGCAGCCAGACTTCATCGTTCACCCGCGTCTGCTCGAGCACAATGCGCGATCCCTTGTGGACGCGCGCCAGGAACCATCCCAGGGAAACCGTGTCAATGCATTCGACGTCCAGCTTCGCCAGCTGGGCTTCATCCTTGTCGACCCACACCCGACCGCGGAACTTGGGCAGGAACTTCGCTTCTTTCATGTGCGGCTCGTATCCCGGCCGCGGCTCGGCGTCGATCACCCACGCGTCGCGTTCTCCCAAACGCTCTGTCCCAACCAGGTGAAAGTTGTAGGCATCCGCCACCTCACGCACGAACTTGCGGCCGTCTTCGCGATCCTTCTCTTCTTTCCGCGCGCGCTTTCTGCGCGTGTCTTCGGATTCGTTCTTCCGCTTGTCCACGATCTTCTGGATTTTCTTTTCTTCTTTTTCCGCGTCCTCGGCATCGAGGGCCTTGCCGTCTTTCTCGATCAGCCGCTGCACCTGCTCGCCGTAAAGCTCCATCACTTCATAGGTCTTTACGTCGACCGACTTCACATCGCCCTGGCCATCGAGGTTGCGCTCCTCGTCGCGCTCCGTGTAGGTGTAGTTGCGCAGCCGTTTGTCGTTCTCGATGTCCTTCTCGGCGGCCACGCGAAACAACTGCTGCATCTGCTCTTGCGAAAGTCTTCCGTTGGCATCGGGCGTGAGATCGGGCAGGGCAGCGACGGCTGGCGCCTGGGCCGGGGCAGGTTGATCCTGCCGCGCAGACACAGGAAGACCAGCCAGCAGCATTAGAGAGAGAACGAACGGAGTGAGACCCAGCTTTCTCATGCTCGACATTACGTTTCTTAGAGGGCCGGGAGTTCCCTCAGGATGCATTGGCTACAACTAACGACTAACGACCGACAACTAACGACTGTCCTTATACGCTTTTCCCAGCAATTCCCCCTGAAACAGCCGCTCGTCCACGCGATGCAGCCCTTTGGCCATTGCTGGGCTGATCAGCGGATAGTGCTTGATGTCGAACAGGTGATAGACGATGAACCATACTGGCTTGTCGGTAGTCATCCAGTTCTGGCGGTCGAATCGCCTCAGGTTGACGGGAACCGAGAAGCGCCTCAGGGTACGCTCGCGCCGCAGATTCACGTAAGTATTGAAGTAACTCAGCGCAAGTTCACGCAGAGTGCGATGCACCGGCTCGCGCCAGCGGCACCCGGTGTAGTTCGATTTGGCCACGGCACCCCAGCAGCCGCGCTGGCGAAAAATGGCGATCACGTGGTCGGTATCGTGTTCGGCTTCAAAATCGAGCAGCAGCGGAGGATATCCATTGGCACGCAGTGCAGCCGCCGCGAAAATCGCACCTTCCAGACAGTGTGCCGTTTGTTCGGCCAGCACGTGCCGCGGCGACCATGCCGTATCCGCGAGGTGATAGGGGGCATCGTCCAGAAACTTCTGAATGCCGTGCGGATCTTTCATGCTGCGCAGCTTGCGCAGCTCTGAAGGCGTGAAACTATCCATCGAAGCGCTCATTGTCGGATGAGTTTACATGATGGCAGGTGCAATCCCGCCACTCTCAGCCGAATACCTGCGCCAGTTCATACGGAGCGTCCACAAGCACGTCCGGTGGTTGCTCCTCCAGCGTATGCGGTGCAAATCCGTAGTTCACTCCTACCGTCCACATACCGGCGTTGCGCCCGGTTTCAATGTCGACGTGAGAGTCTCCGACGATCGCACCTTCCTCCGGGCGCACATTGTGCTCTGCGAGCAGCCTGCGCGCTCCTTCGGGATCGGGCTTCTTTGTGGCAAAACTGTTTCCGCCATAAATCTGGGTGAAGAACGGTCCCAGCCCAAGCGCTTCAACAATGGCGCGTGAGGGAGCTACCGGCTTGTTCGAGAGCACAGTCAGCTTGCGATGAGAGCCATTGGACGCTTGTTGAATCGCGGTGAGTGCCTCGCGGATGCCCGCGTAAACCGTGGTGTGATCGAGTTTGTGTTCGCGGTAGTAGGACAGGAAAAACTGCAGGCCCTGGCGCAGGACCGCATCATCGACTGCCTCGCCGCCGAGCGCGCGCTGAATCAGAATCGGAGCGCCGTCGCCAACATAGCTGGCAATCACATCATCGGGCAGCTCGGGGCGTCCGATGTGTCGCAGAGCGGCATTCACGGAATGCACCAGATCAAGCCGCGAGTCAATCAGTGTCCCGTCAAGATCGAAAATCACCAGCTTGATAGTTCGCGGGTCAAAAGCGCGGCGAGTGTGGATCATGCACTCTCAGGATAAATGATGCAGACGTTCAGTTCGTAGTGCCGCCGTCCCCGGCGGCCGTCGTGGCGGCGGGACGCCGCCACCTGAGCGGGACGAGGTACTCCCCGACGGTCGGCGAGACGCGGCCCGCTCCGATTGCGCAGCCCGAGACAGAAATTGTGCAAATTCATGACAGGCCGCTGACAAACTCCCACGCAGTTGCGCCCTAGGATGGAGTGGGTCGAAGGTCAAAGAGGTTTTGATCCCAGGCCCAATAATCCCCTGCAACAGGACGTCAGGCCCTCCCCCGTCCTCAAACCTTATTCCACGAAGGAGAATTCGTATGCAACGTTTATTCGGCCGCACCATCGCTCTTACTCTGTCTTTAGGACTGCTGCTGGCATGTTCTTCCAGCACGGCTCTCGCGCAATACAAACTCGCTAAACTTGTTTCGAACCACTCCGGCCAGGCAAGAAACACCGATCCCTTGCTGGTGAATGGCTGGGGACTGGCCTACGGTCCGGGCGGTCCCTTCTGGGTCAGTGACGAAGGCACGGGCTGGTCCACTCTCTATGACGGAATGGGAACTCCGCAGGCTTTGCAGGTGGTGGTTCCGGCCTTCAATAGTTCCAGCGGCGGATCACCCACCGGAATCGTCTTCAACGGTTCGCAGGAGTTTCCAGTTCAGGGATGGGCATCGATCTTTCTGTTCGCGACGCTGGACGGTACTATTAGCGGCTGGGCTCCGCAATCGAATCCCACACAGGCCATCATCGCCGTCAACAACTGGAGTTCGGGCGCGGTCTACACCGGCCTGGCCATCACCAACTACGCCTCGGGAAATTTTCTGTTCGCCGCCGATACCGCCAACAATAAGGTGGATATATATGACGGCAGCTTCAATTTTGTGACGTCATTCACCGATTCTACCGTTCCCAAGGGATTCACTCCGTTCGGCATTCAGGACATCAATGGACAGGTCTACGTGTCATTTGCCGATTCGACGGGCGGCCCGGGCGGTTACATCGACATCTTCACCGAAGCCGGAACGTTCGTGAAGCGTCTAGCACAGGGTAAACCGCTCAACCAGCCCTGGGGATTCGCGATGGCTCCGAAGAATTTTGGATCGTTGGGCGGCGCCCTGCTGATCGGCAACAATATCAACTTCGCGAGCACAATCAGTGGCTTCAGTCCGAAAAACGGGCAGTTCGTGGGCATGATTAAAAACTCCGCCGGAAAGCCGATTGTGATTGACCAGCTTTGGGGAATCGAATTCGGCGGCGGGACGGCGGCCAACGGCCATAAGAATCAGCTGTTCTTTGCGGCTGGTCCGAACAACAACGTGGACGGCTTGTTTGGGCTGATCCAGCCTGTTGACAGCGACGGGGACGGTGGTGGCGGTAAGGACAGCGACCGCTGATTTGTGCCAAATCCGCATTCAAGAAGGCTGCCAGTGATGGCGGCCTTTTACATTTGCTCTTGACATCAATCCATATTTCTAGTAATGTCGAAATATGCCGACGTTCTCCCCAAGCAGATCCAGCGAACACGTCGCCAGATATGCCGACATGTTCTCGGCCATGGGGACCGAGCCGCGGCTACGGATCATGCAGCTCTTGCTCTCTTCGCATCCGGATGGGATGGTGGTCGGTGATATTCAAAGCGAGCTTGAGATTCCGAACTCGACCCTCTCACACCATCTTGAAAAGCTGAAGGCCGAAGGTTTGGTGGACGTGCAGCGGGAGGGAACATTTCTGCGTTGCACGGCCAATACCGGGGCTTTGCAGGAGTTGCTCCAATTTCTCTATAACGAGTGTTGCACACGCAACAAGGCACTCAAACCGGAACAGATCGTTCGAATCTGCAAGTAGGAGAGAAGTCATGAGCACCACCGACGCTGCCGACATCAAGGAAGTCGTCAAAGAAAAGTATGGCCAGGCCGCCCTCCGCGTGAAATCCGGGGGCAGTTCGTGTTGCGGCGCTACAGCCGGCACCGGTTGCGATCCGATCACGGTCAATCTGTACGACGCCACGCAGGCCGGGCAAGTCCCAGAGGAAGCCTTGCTCGCGTCGCTGGGCTGCGGTAATCCCACCGCGCTGGCCAA
>Ga0137409_10002575_pt1 | contig 19372 bp, 25 predicted proteins | sample CZODoug1_16funga_FD_122059 | JGI IMG/M metagenome (GOLD analysis project Ga0137409, IMG submission 122059) | Vadose zone soil fungal communities from Angelo Coast Range Reserve, California, USA - CZODoug1_16fungal (Hybrid Assembly) | ecosystem: Environmental > Terrestrial > Soil > Vadose zone... | reverse complement strand
AGCTGATGATCGTGCTCGACACGACCATCGTGGGCGTCGCCCTCCCCTCGATCCGCGAGGACCTGCGCTTCACCGAGTCCACGCTCGTGTGGGTGGTGAACGCCTACATGCTCACCTACGGCGGGTTCCTCCTGCTCGGCGGGCGCCTGGGCGACCTCTACGGTCAGCGGCGCCTGTTCGTCGGCGGGACGCTGTTCTTCACCGCCGCATCGCTGGTGTGCGGTCTCGCGAACTCACAGTGGCTGCTGGTCGGAGCGCGCTTCGCGCAGGGGCTGGGCGGCGCGGTGGTGTCGTCGATCGCCCTGTCTCTCATCATGAACCTGTTTCAGGAGCCGGCCGAGCGCGCCAAGGCGATGGGCATCTACGGCTTCGTCTGCGCCGCAGGCGGTTCGATCGGAGTGCTGGTGGGCGGGCTGCTTACGAGCGGGCTCAGCTGGCACTGGATCTTCCTGGTCAACCTGCCGATCGGCATTGCCATATGCGCGTTTTGTGTGGCGCTCCTGCCCGACGATCGCCCGCAAAGCGCCGGCCAGCGACTCGACGTCGCCGGAGCGATCATCATCACGCTTTCCCTGATGCTCGCGATCTACGGCATCGTGAACGGCAACGAGGCCGGCTGGACTTCGGCGCGCACGCTCGGCTTCATCGGCGGCGGCGCCGCGCTCTTCGTCTTGTTCATCCTCGTCGAGGCACGCACCCAGACGCCGCTCATGCCCCTCGGGCTGTTCCGCTTCCGCAATCTCTCGGCCGCCAGCGTGATCGGCGCGCTGTGGTCCGCCGCCATGTTCGCCTGGTTCTTCGTCTCGGCGCTGTACATGCAGCTGGTGCTCGGCTACAGCGCGATGCAGGTCGGCCTCGCCTTCCTGCCCGCCAACCTGATCATGGCCGCCTTCTCGCTCGGCCTGTCGGCGAAGATGGTGATGCGCTTCGGCAACCGCCTGCCGCTCGCGGTGGGCCTCGCGCTCGCCGCGATCGGCCTCGCGCTGTTCGCCTTTTCGCCCGTCCAAGGAAACTTCCTGCTGCACGTCCTGCCGGCGATGACCGTACTCGGCATCGGCTGCGGCATGGCGCTGAACCCCATACTCCTCGTCGCCATGGGCGAGGTCGAGCCGAGCGACTCGGGGCTCGCCTCGGGCGTGGTCAACACCGCGTTCATGATGGGCGGCTCGCTCGGACTCGCGGTGCTCGCGAGCCTGTCGGCGGCGCGCACCGAAGGCCTGCTCGCCGCAGGCTCTGCCGACACGATTGCGCTTGCGGGCGGCTACCAGCTCGCCTTCGTCTTCGGCGCGATCTTCGCGGGCATCGCGGCGCTGCTGTCCGCGGTGCTGCTGCGCGGCGAACGACTCTCGCCCTCGTACAAAGGAGCCTAGGCCATGCAGAAGATCACGCCTTTCCTGTGGTTCGACACCCAAGCCGAGGAGGCCGCGAAGTTCTACGCTTCCATCTTCCCCAACTCGAAAATCCTGAACACGGCCCGCTACGGCGAAGCGGGGCCCGGGCCCAAGGGCAGCGTGATGACGGTCGAGTTCGAGCTCGACGGGCAGCGCATGATCGCCCTGAACGGCGGCCCTCACTTCAAGTTCACCGAGGCGATCTCGCTGTCGGTGGACTGCAAGGACCAGAAGGAAGTGGATCATTACTGGAGCAGGCTGCTGCAGGGCGGCCAGGAATCGATGTGCGGCTGGCTCAAGGACAAGTACGGCCTGTCTTGGCAGGTCAACCCGACCATCCTCGGCCAGCTGCTCGCCGGCCACGACGCGAAGAAGGCGAGGCGTGTCATGGAGGCGATGCTGAAGATGAAGAAGATCGACATCGCGGCGCTGAAGGCTGCAGCGGAGGCTAAGTCATGAAAGAGGCGCGGTACGGCTGGATCATGGTGGCGCTCGGTGCCTTCATGACCTGCATCGCGATCGGCGCCATGTTCTCGCTTGCGGTGTTCCTGCGGCCGATTACCGAGGCGACCGGCTGGTCGACGACGGCCGTGTCGAGCGCGATGACGCTCAACTTCCTCGCGATGGGTGCGGCCGGCTTCGGCTGGGGCGCGCTCAGCGACCGCATCGGCCCGCGACCCGTGGTCCTCGCGGGCGCGGTGCTCCTGGGCTCAGGCCTGTTCCTCGCGAGCCATGCGCAGACCGCGCTCCAGTTCCAGCTCAGCTTCGGCCTACTCGTCGGCGTCGCCGTCGGCAGCTTCTTCTCGCCGATGATCGCCGCCGTCATGGGCTGGATCAGCGAGCACCGCGGCCTCGCCGTGTCGCTGGTCTCGGTCGGGGTCGGCGTCGCGCCGATGACCATGTCGCCGTTCGCGGCATGGCTCATCACGCAGATGGACTGGCGGGCCGCGCAGCTCGTCATCGCCGTGCTGGTGTGGGCGACCCTCGTTCCGGCGGCGCTGTTCGTGCGGCGGCCGCCGGCCGCGCCGGCGGCCGGGCCGGGCGCGTCCGAAGGACCGCAGCCGAGCTTGCGCGACGCGTTCGTCTCGGCGCCGTTCGTCGTCCTCGCGCTGACCTTCTTCGCCTGCTGCGCGGCGCACGCCGGCCCGATCTTCCACACCGTCACCTACGCCCAGACCTGCGGCCTCGCGCCGCTCGCCGCGGTCACGATCTACAGCGTCGAGGGTCTCGCGGGCCTCGGCGGCCGCCTGGCGCTGGGCGTGCTCGCGGACCGCCTCGGCGTGAAGCGCGTGCTCATCGCCGGCCTCGCGATCCAGGCGGTCGCCGCGTTCACGTTCATTTTCGCCTCGCAGCTCGGCGAGTTCTACGCCGTCGCCGCGACCTTCGGCTTCGCCTACGGCGGCGTCATGCCGCTCTACGCGGTCCTCGCGCGCGAGTACTTCGGGCAGCGCATCCTCGGCGCGGTGTTCGGCGCCGCCGCCATGGTGTCGAGCCTCGGGATGGCGCTCGGGCCGGCCATCGGCGGCTGGATCTTCGACAGCTTCGGCCGGTACACCTGGATGTACGTCTACTCCTCCGCGATCGGCTTCGGCGCCGTGGCGATCGCGCTCGCGTTCCCGCCTTTTCCCAGAGTGGCAACAGCCGCTCAATCCTAGCCAAGGAGGCAATCATGTACGTCGACGCAGTCGTGGTACCCGTCCCCAAGAGGAAGCTCTCGGCCTACCTCGCCATGGCGCGCAGGTCGGGCAAGGTCTGGCGTGAGCACGGCGCGCTGGAATACCTTGAGTGCGTTGCCGACGACGTGAAACCGGGCAAGCACACCTCTTTCCCGCAGAGCGTCAAGCTCAAGTCGGGCGAGACGGTGGTGTTTGCGTACATCGTGTACAAATCGCGGGCGCAGCGCGACCGCACCATGGCCAAGGTCATGAAGGACAAGCGTCTCGCGGACATGATGGATCCGAAGAAGCTGCCTTTCGACGGCAAGCGCATGTTCTGGGGCGGGTTCAAGCCCATGGTCCGGGCGTGAGCCAGGAGAGCACGCCATGCGATTCATGATGGTGGTGATTCCCAAGGGCTACGACAAGGCCAAGCCCGGCGCCATGCCGGACGCGAAGCTCGTCGCCGAGATGTCGAGGTACAACGAATCCCTGCACAAGGCCGGCGTGCTGCTGTCGATGGAAGGCCTGCGCCCGCCCTCGATGGGCGCGCGGGTGTCCTTCAAGGGCGGCAAGCCGAAGGTCACCGACGGCCCCTTCGCCGAGGCGAAGGAAGTGATCGGCGGTTTCTGGATGATCCGGGTGAAGTCCAAGGCGGAGGCGGTCGAGTGGGCGAAGCGCTGCCCGATGCCCGACGGCGAGATCGTCGAGGTCCGGCAGGTGCAGGAGTTCGAGGACTTCCCCGCAGACGTGCAGGAAGCCGCGAGCGGCGAACCCGCCTTGCGCGCGCAGCTCGAGAAGAAGGCCAAGAAGGGCTAGCTTGGCCGCCTCGGCGACCCACGTTGCGAACGCGACGATCGAGGCGGTCTGGCGCATCGAGTCCGCGAAGATCGTTGCCGGCCTCGCGCGCATGACGCGCGACGTCGGCCTCGCCGAGGAGCTCGCGCAGGAGGCCCTGGTCGCGGCGCTGGAGAAGTGGCCCGGGTCGGGCGTGCCCGACAACCCGGGTGCCTGGCTCATGGCCGCAGCCAAGAACCGCGCGCTCGATCACTTCCGCCACGCGAAGCTCGTCGAGGTCAAGCACGAGGAGATCGGGCGCGACATGGAGGAGGGCTTCACGCCGGATTTCGACGCCGCGCTCGAAGACGACATCGGCGACGACCTGCTGCGGCTCGTCTTCACCGCCTGCCACCCGGTGCTCTCGACCGAGGCGCGCGCAGCGCTCACCCTGCGGCTGCTGTGCGGACTGACCACCGACGAGATCGCGAGGGCGTTCCTGGTTCCCGAGCCGACCATGGCGCAGAGGATCGTGCGCGCGAAGCGCACGCTCGCCGAGGCGCGCGTGCCGTTCGAGGTCCCGCGCGGGGAGGAGCTTAGCTCGCGCCTCGCCTCGGTGCTCGAGGTCGTCTACCTGGTGTTCAACGAGGGCTACTCGGCGACCGCCGGGGACGACTGGACCCGTCCCGCGCTGTGCGAGGACGCGCTGCGCCTGGGACGCATCCTCGCCGAGCTCGCGCCGGACGAACCGGAAGTGCACGGCCTGGTCGCGCTCATGGAAATCCAGGCGTCGCGCTTCCGCGCTCGCAGCGGCCCGTCGGGAGAGCCGGTGCTGCTCCTCGACCAGGACAGGTCGCGCTGGGACCACGTCCTGGTGCGGCGCGGGCTCGCGGCGCTGGACCGCGCCGAGAAGTCGGGCGGCGTGCTCGGGCCGTATGCGCTGCAGGCCGCGATCGCCGCCTGCCACGCGCGGGCGCCCACTCCGGGCGAGACGGACTGGAAGCGCATCGTGGCGCTCTACGACGCGCTCGCCCAGGTCATGCCCTCGCCGATCGTCGAGCTGAACCGCGCTGTCGCGGTCGCGATGGCCTTCGGCCCGGCGGAAGGGCTCGCGCTGATCGACGCGATCGCCTCCGAGCCCGCGCTGCGCGGCTATCACCTGCTCCCCTCGGTGCGCGGCGACTTTCTCGAGAAACTAGGGCGCATCGACGAGGCGCGGGGCGAATTCGAGCGCGCGGCATCGCTCACGCGAAACTCGCGCGAGATCAGGCTGCTCCTCGACCGCGCCGCGGCCCTGCATCCGGGGCTGCGCGTGGTGAAGTAGGCGCCCGCCCGGTTCGGACGGGCGCCCTACCGTTCTTCAGACGACGATCACGATTTTCCCGGCGGCGCCGTTCGATTCCACGAGGCGATGCGCTTCGGGTATCTGTTCGAATGGCAGCACCTTGGCCGGCTTCGCCTTGTAGGCTCCGCGCGCCGCGTTGTTCACTATTTCCTGCATGGGAATGTCGGACAGCGGATAGTCCTTAGTGCCCAGCAAGAAGCTCGCGTAGAAGCTCAGGTCGACGCCGGGCTGCATCCCCGACAGAAGAGCTTCGTCCGGCACTGAGACGATTCAGATCACCACCTTGGTCTCGATGGCCGGGGGGAAGATCTCCTCGGGGGTGAAGCGGCGGCGCGCGATGCCCTGCTGGTGGGTATACAGCGCCATCTGCTCCCAGGTCGCGCGGTTTGCCTCGACGCCGTAGGGAAAGGGGTCGCCGCCGAAGCGCTCGCGCATCTTGCGCGCGTACGTCGACAGCCAGGCGAGCGGATAGCGCGACACCGCCGGGTCGAGCAGGCGCTCGACGCTGCGGCGCTTGGATTCCTGGAAGGCGTTGTACAGGTTGCGCGCCGCCCAGGGGTGGGCGTCGACGACGCTCTTCCTCATCGCGATGATGTGCATGATCGGCCACACTTTCGTGCGCTCGTAGTACTCCTCTTCCATCTCGAGATAGTCCGGGAAAAGCCGCACGACGTCGGGGTGCCCTTCGAGGAAGCAGGTCGGCGGGCGCGCGATGATCGCGCAGTCGATCTCGTTCGAAGCGAGGAGCTGCGACAGCGACTTGTCGGGCACGCGCGTGAGCTTCACGCCTTTCGGCAGGTCGAGCTCGACCTTCTCCTCGCGGCCGGGCGAGTTCGCCCCCGCCTGGAACCAGTGCACGTCCTGGAGCTTCACGCCCATTTCGTTGTGCATCCAGCCGCGCATGTACACAGCCGCCGAGTGCGCCCATTCGGGCGAGCCGACCTTCCGCCCCTTGAGGTCCTCGACCTTCCTGACGCCGCTCTTCCGGTTGACGTAGAACGATGAGAAGCGGAACAGCCGCGAGCACACCACCGGCAGGCCGACGATGTCGGCGTCGTCGCGTGTCACCTGCGCGGCGAACTTGGCGAACGACAGCTCCGACAGGTCGAACTCGCGGTTCGCGGTGAAGCGCGCGAAGCACTCATGGTGCCCGAGCGTGAGCCAGTTGTGGTCGATGCCCTCGGCCCCGACCTCGCCCGTCCTGAAATCGCGGAAGTGGTCGTAGTCGGTGGTGGCGATGGTCAGGGTCAGCTTCGACATGGCGCGATGATAACGGGAAAATCCGCTACGATTCGTCCGGAAATGAAAATCGCCACCTGGAACGTCAACGGCTTCCGCGCACGGGAAAAGCAGTTCGCCGATTGGCTGGAGCGCGACCTGCCGGACGTGGTGTGCCTCCAGGAGCTGAAGGCCGAGCGCTCGCAGATCCCGGAGCTGCCGGGGCTTTCGGGCTACGACAGCTACTGGCACGGCCTGCGCGCCTACTCCGGCGTCTCCCTGCACGTGAGGAAGGGCGTGTTCGAAGCCCCGCCCGTGTTCAGCCATCCGGACTTCGACATGGAGTCGCGCATCGTGCAGGCCGAGCTCGGGAAGCTCGTGCTCGCGTCGGTCTACGTCCCGAACGGCGGCAAGGACTACGAGGCGAAGCTCCAATTCCTGGTGCGGCTCGCCGACTGGACGCGGCAGCTCGCGCGCGAGGGCCGCGAGCTCGTCCTATGCGGTGATATGAACGTCACGCGCAGCGACATGGACCTCCACCCGAAGGAAGTGAAGCCCGGCGTGATCGGCCAGCGCGAGGAGGAGCGCGATCTATTCGAACGGGTGCTCGGCGACCGCCTGGTCGACGTGACGCGCGTCCTCGCCCCGGACAACCCCAATCTGTTCACCTGGTGGGCGCCCTGGCGCAACATGCGCCAGAGGAACATCGGCTGGCGCATCGACTACGTGCTGGCCTCGCCTTCGATCGCGGCGCGCGCCTCGAGCTGCACCGTGCTCGCCGACGTCGGCACGAGCGATCACGCGCCGGTGATGATGACGACGGCCTAGGTCTGCACGCCCGGCAGCCGCTGCAGCAGGCAGCCGTTGGTGCGCCAGCCGCGGCCGGCTTCGCGAAGCATCGGATAGATCGCGAGCCACGCGGCTCCCGCGGCGTCGGTCATCCTCACCGGCTGCACCAGCTGGCCATCGACGATCTCCGGCGACTGGAACTGCACCGACTTCGGGCGGTAGACGACCGCGTACTGGGTCCGCACCATGTCCATGAAGACCTCCGGCGTCCCGAACTGCGCGCGGATCCCCGCGGTCGCGAGCGAGAACGCGAGCGGCCCATCGTCGCGCTTGAAGGCGTCGAGCTGATCGGAGATCACCTTGCGGATGGCGGCCGCGTCCTCCTTCGAGATGTCGGCGGCGAGCGAAGAGGCCACGACTAAAAGCAGCAGGGCGCACAAAAGCGAGCGGGACATGATCGCAATCCTATCCGTATACGAGCGTGCCGGCGATCACTGCGATATCCAGTCCTACCCATCCGAGGCAGGCGAGATAGATGTTCCTGTCGCCTTTGCGCAACCCATACCAGAACCAAAGCAGCGCCGAGAGCAGGTAAGCGCCCCAGGACAGCAGCGAGACGCCCGCGGCCTGGTGACCGACCCAGATGATCCAGACCTGCGGCACGGTCATCAGCATGGTGAACAGTGACATTGTCCCCAGAAGCCGGCGCAGCCACGCCTCGGACGGGGATTCGCTCGGAATGGTCGCGGTCGGATCGGACATGGTCGTCTCCTTTGGTGCTAGAGTACTTTACGAGAAGCAGTCCTTCGATACAGGAGCGAAACATGAAGGAAGACGGAAAGGTTTTGAGCCACATTCAGCGCCTGGTCGCGGAAGAGCACCAGCTGTTCGAGCATCCAAAGCCCTCCGCGGACCAGAGCAAGCGCCTCGCCGACGTCCAGGTCGAGCTGGACCAGTGCTGGGACCTGCTGCGCCAGCGGCGGGCGCTCAAGGAAACCGGGCGCGATCCCTCCGAGGCGCACGCTCGCCCCGCCGGAGTGGTAAAAGGCTACGAAGGCTGAAGATGGAGGAATACCGGGGCGCGAAGATCGTGGTGCGCTTCGACGGCGCGAAGTGCATCCACTCGCGCCACTGCGTGCTCGAGCAGCCCGCGGTGTTCGAGGCGAACGTCCGTGGCCCCTGGATCCACCCCGACGCCTCCCCCTCCGGCGCCATCGAGGTCGCGCACAACTGCCCTTCGGGGGCGATCAGCTACGAGCGGCTCGACGGCGGCCCACAGGAGTCGCCCCCGCAGGTCAACACCGTGCACGTGCGCGAGAACGGGCCGCTCGCCTTCCACGCCGGGCTCTCGGTCGGGGGCAAGGCCGCGGGATTCCGCGCGACGCTGTGCCGCTGTGGTACGTCGAAGAACAAGCCCTGGTGCGACACCAGCCACGTCGCCGCCGGGTTCAAGGCGAGCGGCGAGCCGCCCACGACCGAAGCACCCGCCAAGCTCGCCGCGCGCGACGGCCCGCTCTCGATCATGCCGACGAAGAACGGGCCGCTGGAGGTCACAGGCAACCTGGAGATCGTCACCGGCACCGGGCGCACCGTGCTGCGCACGCAGCAGACGTGGCTGTGCCGCTGCGGCGGCTCGTCGAACAAGCCCTTCTGCGACGGCACGCACGCGAAGATCGGCTTCACCAGCTGAGGAAGATATGGCGGAACAGTGCTCTCATCTCGACCAGGTCCGCAAGGTTAAGCCGCGCACGCCCAAGGGCTGCGAGGAGTGCCTCAAGGCCAACATGAAGTGGGTTCACCTGCGGCTGTGCCTCAGCTGCGGCCACGTCGGCTGCTGCGACAACTCTCCGGGCAAGCACGCGACCAAGCATTTCCACGACACGCAGCACCCGATCATCAGGGACTTCGACCCCGGTGACGACTGGGGCTGGTGCTACGTGGATAAGCTGATGATCGAGCCCGCGCCGAAGGCGAAGTAGAAAGCTAGAGCCCCATCATCGGCCCGAGCGCGGCCGAGCCGTCGCCGAGCAGCGCGAGCACCAGGAGGCCGACCGTCCAGAACGCGGGGTACTCCCAACCGCCGTCCTTGTTGGTGAACATCCAGCCGTTCTTGCCGTGGACCAGGACGATGGTGCCGAGCATGAGCGGCACCAGCAGCAGCGCCACCCAGCGCGTCTCGATGCCGAGAAGGAGCAGCGTGCCCCCGCCGATCTCGGCCGCCATGGTCGCGTAGGCGAACCACCCTGGCACGCCCAGCGACTCGAAGTACTTCACCGTCCCGGCCGGAGTGAACACCTTGATCTTCACCCAGGCGTGCGCGTAGAACATGATCCCCAGCGACAGGCGCAGGAGCAGCGCAGCGACACCGACGAGCTCCGGGTTGGTCATGGCCGTTCCTCCCTTGTTTCTTGGCGGAACTCGCATCTTGCGCCGGGCGCCCGGCGCCGTCACCCTCTTGGATCTCGGGCCTGGACCCGAATATGGCTTTCGGAGAGGTACCGCGTAACGGCACCCGCCTCGAGGCGGGTCCCGGCGAGCCCGACGTGGCCGTCCGGGCGCAGGAGATAGAAAGATCTCGCCGGAATTTTCGCTTGAGCGAGTTCTTCCGCGTTGTGCGCATCGTCGGGAATCGCGTGCGCGCTCACCAGCTCCGTCGCTCCTCCCGCGGGCGCGGGCTGGCCGAAGACGAGCAGGTTGTAGCGCGTGTCGTCGACCTTCTGGAACAGGTCCTCGACCGGACCGTTCGCCCGCAGCCTGAGCTGCAGCCACGGGAAGCGGTCGCCCGCCTGCGGTGCGTCTCCGGGCAGGCCGGCGAGCGTCCGCGACAGCGGGCTGCTCCTGTAATGGATGCCGATCTGCGAGATGGTGCGGAACGCGAGCTTGCGCACGCGCTCGATCGTCATGGCGAACGCGGCGATTCTGGCGACCATCTGGGTGCGGAAGAATTTCGCGACCCAGCTGTCGGAAACGACCGCCACGAACGCGCGGTCGGTGGTGCGAAGCAGCTGGTGCGCCACCGGGATGCGCTCCGCTTCGTAGCTGTCGAGCAAGGCGTCGTCCGCCTTGCCGGAAACCGTAAGCGCGAGCTTCCACGCGAGGTTGTAGGCGTCCTGTAGGCCGGTGTTCATGCCCTGCCCTCCCATCGGGCTGTGCACGTGCGCCGCGTCGCCGAGTAGGAAGGAGCGCCCGCTGCGGAAACGCTCGGCGCAACGATGATGGATGCGGTAGGTCGAGAACCAGAGGCAACGCTTGAAGGTGAGCTCCGCCCACGCTTCCTGGCGTATCGCGGGGACCGCCTCCTCGAAAGTGAGATCGTTCTTCTGCCTCAGGGACTCGGGGAGGATGCCGATGACGCGCCAGCGGTCAGCCCCGCGCATCGGAAAGAACAGGTGAAAGCCGTTGGGCAACAGGTACACGTTCAGCTCGTCCGGCACCATCGGCCCGATCGCCTCGGTGTCGGCGACGAAGAACGAGTGCTCGTACGGCGCGCCGGGAAAGGTGATGCCCGAGCGTTCGCGCACCGTGCTGCGCCCGCCGTCGCAGCCCGCCAGGTACGCAGCCGTGACTTTTCGGGTCGTGCCGTCCGGCTGCTTGAGGGTTGCCGTGACGCGGTCCGATGCCTGCTCGAAGGACACGAGCTCGGTGTTCCACTGCACCGCCACGCCCCATTTGCGCAGATGCTCGCCCATGATGCGCTCGTTGTCGTCCTGGCCGAGCATGAGCACGAAAGGAAACGGGCTCAGGCTCTTTCCCATGTCGCCGATCGGGATGCGCGCCCTGCGCTTCCCGCCCGCCCACATGTTGGCGGCGCCGCCCTTCTTGCCGAGCTCGAGCGAGCGCTCCGCGATGCCGAGCTTCGAGTAGACCTCCAGGGTGCGGGCGTGCACCGCCATCGCGCGCGACTGCTGCGCGGGTCCCGAGTGGCGGTCGATGATCATCGCGCGAATCCCGCGCCGGCCGAGCTGGTTGGCGAGCATCAATCCGGTGGGACCGCCTCCCACGATCAGCACGTCACTATCCATGCGATTCGCTCCGAGACGGGTCGCCTTCCAGCGCTGGCAGGATCCTTCGTGGAGGCGCCAGACGCTCAGCCTGCGCTAGCCCCGGCCGGCTAGAAAACCGGCTTGGAGCGGTCCACCGCCGCGCCGCGCAGCACCACCTGCGAGATGCGCCGCGTGTTGCTGATGTCGTCGAGCGGGTTCGCGTCGAGCACGATGAAGTCGGCGCTGTTGCCGGCCTCGAGCGTGCCGGCGCCCGCGATGCGCAGGAGCTCGGCGCCGTTGCGCGTCGCCGCCACGATGACCTGCATCGGCGTCATCCCGGCGACGACCATGTCCTGCATCTCCTCGTGCGGCCCCCAGGGGCGGTTGCCGTCGCTTCCGAGCACGACGCGCGCGCCCGCTGTGTTCAGCCTGGCCAGGTTGCGCGCCTGGATGCCGTAGAAGGCCTGCGCGTCCGGACGGTCGGCGTTCGCCTTGTCGAGCTTCGCGAATTCCTCGGGCGACACGCCGGCCTTGAGCCAGCTCAGGTCGACCTTCACGCCGCGCTCCGGCAGGTTCGGCGTGAGGACCAGCTCCGGATGCGCCTTGAACATGACGACGAACTCGTCGTCGATGTCCTTGTCGCGAACGCCGTGCGCGAAGACGTCGACGCCGGCGCGGACCAGCCCCTTCGCGTCTTCGAGATCGAAGAGATGCGCCGTCACCCTCAAGCCCCGCTTGTGCGCCTCGTCGATGACGGCTCCGTACATTTCAGGGGTCAGTTTCTTGTACTTGCCTTCCCGCGAGTCGACCCAGATCTTGACGATATCCACTTTGTGCGCCGCGAGCTCGTCCACCGCCTTGCGGCCTTCGGCCGCACTGGTGATCCAATAGGGCGCGGTCGTGCGCCCCGGCTCGGGCGTGGTGATGCCGCGCCCCGCGCTGAAGTACCGCGCGGCTCCGGGAATCACCTCATTGTGCACGCCGAGCACCTCGTAGCCGTCCGTGCCCATGCTCAGGACGGCGCTCACGCCCCAATAGGCCCGCGCTCTCAGGTCGCGCAGGACCGCGTCGCGCGTAGTACTGAGATGGACGTGAGTGTCGATGATCATCGGCATCACGGTCTTGCCCTTCAGATCGACGCGCCGGGCGCCGGCGGGCACGCGCACCTCGGCGGCGGCGCCCGCCTGCGCGAACTTCGCGCCGTCTACCACCAGCGTCGCGTTCTCGACCACGCGGCCGTTGCCGACGATGAGCCGAGCGCCCTCGTAGGCGACGACCTGGGCGGATGCCGGTACAGCGGCCCCTGCGAGGAGCACGACTGCTGCGATTGCGGCGTTGCGGCGCATGGAACCTCCGTTTGTGTTGTCGAGCGTGTGCGCAAGTATAGCGCCGCCGCCGCGATACAAATGAAACACGATCGGGCAGCGGCGCCGCTGCACAATGTCGCTGGTCACCGTTTTCAAATCGAAAGGAATAGGCATGGGCGGATTGCTGTCGGTGCTGTACGGAGTCGTGGTTTACGCGTTCTTCTTCGGAACTTTCCTCTACACGATTCTGTTCGTCGGCAACGTCTTCGTGCCGAAGACGATCGATTCGGGCGCGTCGGGGCCGATCGCCGAGGCGCTGGTTGTGAACACGCTGCTCCTCGGGCTGTTCGCCGTGCAGCACAGCGTGATGGCGCGCAAGGGCTTCAAGCGCTGGTGGACGCGCATCGTGCCGCCCGCGGTCGAGCGCAGCACCTACGTGCTCGCGGCGAGCCTGGCGATCGCGCTGCTCGTGTGGCAATGGCGGCCGATTCCGGAAACCGTATGGGCCGTGCGCGACCCGGCCGGCGTGCAGCTGCTCCAGACCGTGTTCTGGTTCGGCTTCGCGATGCTGCTCGTCGCCACCTTCCTGATCAACCACTTCGAGCTGTTCGGCCTGCGCCAAGTGTTTCTGCGCCTCCTCGGCCGCCAGCTGCCCAAGCCCGAGTTCCGGACGCCGCTCTTGTATCGCTACGTGCGCCATCCGATCTACCTCGGCTTCGTGTTCGGCTTCTGGGCGGCTCCGGTGATGAGCGCCGGGCACCTGCTGTTCGCCGTCGCGTCCACGGGCTACATCCTCGTCGGCATCTGGTTCGAGGAGCGCGACCTGATCGAGCAGTTCGGCGCGCGCTACCGCGCTTACCGCGACCAGGTGGGCATGCTGCTGCCGCGAGTCCGCATCTCGCGTGCCGAGTCGTCGCCGGAGCAGAACTGAAGCGCTAGCCCGGCGCCGCCGCTGCCATCCAGCCGGCAAGCGCGTCCAGCAGCTCGCCCCTGACTTCCGCGTCCTTGCGCCCGCTGCGCGCCGGGACGTGGAAGGAGTGGTCGGCGTCGGCGAGAAGCTTGAGCGTCGCGCGCGAGCCGAGCCGCTCGACCAGGGGCTTGAGCAGCGAAAGCTCGGCGAAATCATCGCGGCTTCCCTGGAGGAAGAGCATCGGGACCTTCACGTCGAAGAGGTGCGCGGCGCGCTCGTCCGAGGCCTTTCCCGGGGGGTGCAAGGGAAACCCCAGAAACGCGAGGCCACGCACGTCCGGAAGCGGCGACTCGCCTTGAGCCTGCGAGCTCATCCGCCCGCCGAAGGATTTGCCGCCCGCGAAGAGCGGCAGGCCCGGTGCCAGGCGCGCGGCCTCGGTCACCGCCGCGCGCACCGCGGCTTGGGCGACCGCAGGCGTGTCCGGGCGTTTTGCGCCCCGCTCCATGTAGGGAAACTGGTAGCGCAGCGTCGCGACACCGCGAGCGGCGAGGCCGGAAGCGACCGACGCCATGAAAGGATGTGCCATGCCGGCGCCCGCGCCGTGGGCGAGCACCAGGCAGGCGCGCGCCTCGCGCGGCAGCTCGAGCAGCCCGGAAACACTGCGCTCTCCGACAGGGACCGTGATCGGCCGCACCGCCTTACTCGGCCGCGATCGAATCGACCTTGTTCGGATAGAAGGCGAGCAGCTCCTTGATGGCGAGCATCTCGTCGTAGGGATTCTCGTAGGTCCAGACGGCGTTTTCCGGGCCGCCCTTCAGCGAGAAATACGCTGCCTGTCCCTTGAAGGGGCAGTAGCTCCCGTGCTCGGTGCGCTCAAGGCGCTCCATCTTCACGTCCCTGCGCGGGAAGTAGTACACGACCGGGTAGTCGCCCTCCTTCAGCGCGACAGCCGCACGGCTGTCGGCAATGACCTCGCCCCTGACGGTCACGCGGACGCGCACGCCCACGGGCTTGGTGGTGATGTGGGGTGCGGGTGTGCCTTTCATGCGCGCCTCCTGGATCGTCCCAGGCCGGGATTATGGACCCGGACGAGCCCGGACTCGTGTAGAGTTTTCGTTACAACAGACACCCATCGGGGAGGAGCAATGAAAGGATCGGTCATTTCCATCGCACTGGCCGCTGCGCTGGCCGCGCCTGCGCTCGCACAGCAGCCCGACCTCGCGCGCGGCCGCTACGTCGCCACGATCGGCGGCTGCAACGACTGCCACACCGCGGGCTTCCCGCAGAAAGGCGGCGAGGTGCCGGAGGCCGAATGGCTGCTCGGCAACGCGGTCGGCTTCCGCGGGCCGTGGGGCACGACCTATCCGACGAACTTGCGGCTCAGCCTCTTGAAGATGAGCGAGGCGCAGTGGGTGGCCTACGCGAAGACGCTCCAGGCGAGGCCGCCCATGCCCTGGTTCAACCTGAACAAGATGAGCGAGGCGGACCTGCGCGCCTTCTACCATTTCGTGAAGGGTCTGGGGGCGCCCGGCAAGCCCGCGCCCGACTACGTGCCGCCCAACGCCGAGCCGAAGACTCCATTCATCGTGTTCGTTCCGCAGAAACCGAAGTAAGCGAGGAGACCGCCATGGGAGGCCTTTCGACGCTCGGAGTGATGCACACCGCGATCAGCCTAGTCGCGCTGATCTGCGGTTTCATCCTGCTCGTCCGCGACAAGCAGATCTCGCCCCGCGCCCGCCTGGGGCCGACGTACGTGGTCGCCACCTTCCTCACCGCGGCGACGGGCCTGTTCATCTTCCACCACGGCGGCTTCGGCCCGCCACACGTTCTCTCGATCCTCACGATCACCGCGCTCGCGCTCGGCGCTGCGGCCACGTATTCGGGATTTTTCGGGCGCGCCTCGCGCTACGTCGAGACGGTGTGCTACTCGCTCACGTTCCTGTTCCACCTCATCCCGGGCTTCACCGAGACTTTGACGCGCTTGCCCGCGGGCGCGCCGATCGCGGCTTCCGCCGAGGCGCCGATCCTGCAGAAGATCGACCTCGCGCTGCTGGTGCTGTTCGTCGCGGGAGTGATCTGGCAGATCCTTCGGCTGCGGCGGTCGCGGGCTCCCTAGGGGATTTCGCGGCCTTCTCCAGCAGCCAGGCGCGGAACGCCGCCACCGCGGGGCGGTCGGCGATCACCTCGGGGCATACGAGGAAGTAGGCCGACCCCGGCGTCACTTCGATCCCGAAGGGATCGACCAGCCTCGCCGAGGCGAGGTCGGCGTCGACCATGGGCCGCAGCGCGAGGGCGACGCCGAGCTTCTGCGACGCCGCCTCGATCGACAGCATGTTGGTCGAGAAGCGCGGGCCGCGGCTGCCGTCCACCTTGTCGGCGACGCCCGCCGCCTCGAGCCACTTCTGCCAGGCGTTGCCGTGCGCGACGAGGTCGAGCGCGTCGTCGTGCAGCAGCACGTGGTGGGCAAGGTCCGCGGGCTCGCGCAGGGGCGGAGAAAGATCGGGGCTCGCCACCAGCACCATCGCGACGTTGAACAGGCGGTCGGCGCGGAACCCGGGATAGTCCCCCGTGCCCAGGTGGATCTCGACGCCCGAGCTCTCGCCGCGCGGGTCGAGGTCGCCCATGGGCGCGGCGGCGTCGAGCGCGCCCGCGTCGACCATCCTGCTCGAGCCGACAACGCGCACCTCGATGTCCGGGGCGCGTCGCGAGAAATCCGCCAGGCGCGGCATCAGCCAGCGCGCGGTGAACACCGGCGGGGCGGTGATGACGAGCTCGGTCTCGGCGCTGCGCTCGTGGATCGCCTCGACAGCGGCGGCGAGCGCGTCGAAGCCCTCGCGCAGCCGCGGCAGGCTCGCGCGCGCGGCTTCCGTGAGCTGCACGCCGCGCCCTTCGCGGCGGAACAGCTCGACCCCGAGGAGCTCCTCGAGGCTCTTGATCTGGTGGCTCACCGCGGCCTGCGTGATGTGCAGCTCGGCCGCCGCCTCCTTGAAGGAGAGGTGGCGCGCGGCGGATTCGAACACGCGCAATGCGTTGAGCGGCGGCAGGCGGTAGATCACGTTTTGGTGTGAGTTTTTCTTATCCCTGACGTGAGAATACATCGTTTGTTGTTGCGCTCTCCAGCCCATATCCTATGAGCCATGAAAAACCGCTTTGAGCACTATCCGACAGTAGAAGAAATGCGCGCGCTGGAACTCGCCGCTCACCGCGCACGCTCCCGTGAACTTCTGCGGCTGATCCGCACCGGCGCGGCCGGTGTCAGGGCGCTGATCGAGCGCCTCGCCTCCGCCGCGCACGTCGGAGGAAGGATTGGACATGCGTAAGCACAGCGAATTCGCAACCCCGTTCTGGCGCGCAGCGTCGAAGTCGCTGCCCCGGAAGTACAAGTCGCAGCTGAAGTCGGCGGAAAGCTTCGAGCTCATGCTCAACGCGGTTGCCGGGCTGTGGAAGACGGCCGCGGGCATGCTGCAACACACGCCGCGCCGCTCGCACTGATCGAACCGGGTCCCCGGGGCGCCTTCCTCCTCCTCCTCTCGCGCCCCGGGGATACCGGGTAGTGTGCGTATCGCACACATCCCGTGTGCCGCATGACGACGAGATCCTCCCGTCAGGAGTGTTCCTGCTGAAGGGCGTCCGCGCCCTGGAGTGGCGCCTCGCGCACCTTCTCGCGCTGCCCACCCCGAGCCGGATGAGCCACGCGTAGGTAGAAAACCCAGTTCAGGCCTTCGGCTTGGCCGGGCTTGCCTTGCGGCGCGCGTTTTTCGCGGCGCGCTGCAGCTGTTTCGCCCTCGTCTGGTTCCTCCTGCGTTTCGTGAGCATCTTCGAATGAGTCACATGGGTCATTGCTTAGCTCCTTTCTAGAGAATTCTTTCGCCGAACTTCTTCAGGGCTTTTTCCGACAGCGTGAGCCCGAGGCCCGGGGCCTCCTTGAGCGTCAGCATGCCCTTGGCGATCTTCGGCGGGTCCTCGAATAGCTCGGCCTGGAGCGGGTCGCGCTCGGGGTCGGTGAAGGACTCGACGATGACGCCGGCGGGCGTGGCACCGACGATGTGCGCGTGGATGAAGCAGTCGTGGTGCGGCGCGACCTGGACGTGGTGGAACTCGCACAGCGCCGAGAGCTTCCTGCCTTCGGTGAAGCCGCCCATCATGGTGCAGTCGAACTGCAGGATCTGGATCGCGTGCTCCTCCAGCAGCGCCCGGCAGCCGTAGCTCGTCAATTCGCTTTCGCCCGCGGAGAGCGGGATGCGCGTCTTCTGCGCGAGGAGCTTCAGCTCCCTCCTGTCGTCCGCCCAGCGCACCGGCTCCTCGAGCCAGCGGATGTTGAGCGGCTCCATGAGCCTCGCGCCCTCTATCGCCGTGGCGAGGTCCCAGCCGCGGTTGACGTCCACCATCAGATCGCTCTGGTCGCCGATCACCTCGCGCACCAGCTCCAGGCGCTCCATGTCCTCGGCAAGCGGCAGACCGCCCGCCTTTGCTTTGAAGCCCGTGTGCCCCTGGCCTTTCAGCATTTGCATCTCGTCCCTCAGCTCCGACAGCGTCTTGCCGTCCCGGTAATACGCGCACGTCACATAGCACGGCACGACGTTCCGATAACCCCCGAACAAGCGGTACAGCGGCAGCTTCGCCACCTTGCCGACGATATCCCAGAGCGCGATATCCACCGCGGCAGAAATCCGGACGATGGCCTCGCGCGACCAATTCTTCTCGTTCGACAGGCGCTGCCAGGTCAGCGCGAAGAGCTTCTGGTAGAGCACCTCGGGCGCAAGCGGGTCCGCACCCACGATCAGATCCGCGATCCCGGACTTCACCGCGTGGATCGCCGCCTCGATCGGCGTATAGCTGGTCGCGATCCCGATCCCCTCGATCCCCTGGTCCGTCTGCACGCGGACCAGAATCTCGTTTGCCTTGGGGACGACGAAATGCGAGACCCAGTGCGGCCGCCCGGTGTCGGGCGCGCGGAGAATGTGGACTTGGAGGGAGGTGATTTTCATTGGACTGGCCCGACGAGGTGGGAATCTTACCTTCATCTCTCTTGTCTCAGTTTTTCGGCTGTCGCCTGATGGCGACATTCGATCGCTACGCCGAGTGCTGCGAACGAATTTTGGCCGCTTTGGTCTCGTCAACCGATCGCCCACTCAATTCGTCAAAGTACAATTCGCACCATGTTCCGCCGCCGCATCTTCGGCTCGCCGCAACCCCAGGGTTCCCGGTTCTGGCGTGTCTTCCGACTCTCCGTCCTGACCGTCGCGCTCCTCGGCGCGGGGTTCGTGGCGTATCTCGATTTCCGGGTGCGCAACGAGTTCGAAGGGCGTCGCTTCGCGCTGCCAGCGCGGATTTACGCGCAGCCGATCGAGCTCCGGGCGGGCCTGAAGCTCTCGCTCGCCGACGTCGCCGACGAGCTGCGCGAGAACGGCTACCGCGAGGGCTTCCGCGAGGGCGAGGCGAGCTGGTACCAGAAGGACGGCGACGCGCTGGAGATCGCCGAGCGGCCTTTCGTGTTCTGGGACGGGCCGCAGGGCGAGCGGCGCCTGCGGGTTACGTTCAGCGGCAAGTCGGTGGTGCGCGTCCAGGACCAACTCGGGCAAGAGCTGCCGCTTGCGCGCCTGGAGCCGCTGCCGATCGGTGGTATCTACCCCGGCAACAACCAGGACCGCGTCCTGGTGCGGCTCAAGCAGGTCCCGCCTGAGCTGGTGCTCGAGCTCCTCGCCACCGAGGACCGCGCCTTCTACTCGCACCACGGCTTCGACCTGCGCGCGATCGCGCGCGCTGTCTGGAGCCTCGTGCGCGGGCACGGCCTGCAGGGCGGGAGCACGCTCACCCAGCAGCTGGTGAAGAACTTCTTCCTCACGCCCGAGCGCACCCTCTCCCGCAAGCTCACCGAGCTCGTCATGGCCGTGTTGCTCGAGGCGCACTACAGCAAGGAGGAGATCCTCGAGACCTACCTCAACGAGATCTACCTCGGCCAGGACCGCGACCGCGCCATCCACGGCGTCGGCCTCG
>Ga0137409_10002574_pt1 | contig 19376 bp, 18 predicted proteins | sample CZODoug1_16funga_FD_122059 | JGI IMG/M metagenome (GOLD analysis project Ga0137409, IMG submission 122059) | Vadose zone soil fungal communities from Angelo Coast Range Reserve, California, USA - CZODoug1_16fungal (Hybrid Assembly) | ecosystem: Environmental > Terrestrial > Soil > Vadose zone... | reverse complement strand
ATGCGGCGCCGATCGACCTTGGGGCCGCGCACGCGGCAACAAGCCTCGCCAGTTATGTGTGGCCGGACCAGCATGAGAGGCTGGCGCGCCTGCAGGCTGCGATTGCGCTGGCCAAATCGTTGCTCGTGCACGTCGAACGCGCCGACGCCGTGTTTTACGTCCAGCGCGAGCTCAGCGCGCCACGCACCGGCGAAACGACCGTCGTCTATCACTCCATCGTCTGGCAGTACCTGCACGCGGACGCAGGCGGCAATTCGTTCGCTGATCGATGCGGCAGGTGAACGTGCAACCCCGGCAGCCCCACTCGCATGGTTGGCGTTGGAGCCACCCCATCAGAAGGCACGGCCGCAGCTCATCCTGACGACATGGCCGGGCGGGCGGCGCGTGATACTTGCCACTGCGCAAGCGCATGGCCGGTTCGTTCACTGGGGCGCCGCCGAAACCGTCTTCACGGCGTCGTAGCCGGCCTCAGAGTCCCTCCTGCCACTCGGCGTTGAACACACGCCAGGTTCCTTTCTCCTGGCGCCACGCCGCATCGAATTCCCAAGTCTGGCCGCGTTCGGGCAGCACGCCCGACCCGCCGGTGGCGACCACCCGCACTTTGGTTCGCGCTCGCTCTCCGGTCACGACCACCGACATCACGACCGCGGTGACGCTGATCTTCTCGTTGCGCAACAACACGCCGGCCAGCACCCGTTGCACGTCGCGCTTGCCGAACGCCTCCGACTCGCGGGTGAAATCGTCCGCCAGGTGAGCGAGAAGGTCGGCCGGTGTGCGGCGTTCGATCGCCTGCGCCATCTGAGTGATCGCGCTGCGTAACTCGCGCTCCGGATCGCTGCGGGTGCACGCGGTGCCTCCTGCGGCGACGAGCGCGCAGGCAAGCACGAGCCATAGGTGGCTGCAAAACGCGCGCGGGAAAACCCATGCCGTTGTGTGATGCATGATGCTGCCGCTCGAATTCTCGACCTGGGAACGCATCATGCTCGAATGGCTTTTCGCACCGGAAGCGTTGATCGCCGTCGTCACCCTGACTGCATTGGAGCTCGTGCTCGGCATCGACAACGTGATCTTCATCGCCATCCTTGCCGGCAAGTTGCCGCCACACCAGCAGGATCGCGCGCGCACGATCGGACTGTCATTGGCTGCGCTCGGCCGCATCGCGCTGCTGTTCTCGATCGTCTGGATCATGGGCCTGACCACAAACGTGTTCAGCCTGCTTGGCAAGGGCATGTCGTGGCGCGACCTGATCCTGATCGCGGGCGGACTGTTCCTGATCTACAAGGCGGTGGTCGAGTTGCACCAGAAACTCGAGGGCGACACAGACGCGAAAGGCGCGCTGGTGCGCGCGAATTTCGCGGCGGTGCTGGTCCAGATAGCGGTGCTCGATGTCGTGTTCGCGATCGACTCGATCATCACCGCGATCGGCATGGTGCGCGACATCCGCATCATGGCGTTGGCGATCGTGCTTTCAGTGATCCTGATGCTGGTGGTCTCGGGTTACGTGCATCGTTTCGTCATCCGTCACCCGACCATCAAGGTGCTGGCGCTTTCGTTCCTGCTGATGATCGGCATGGTCCTGATCGCGGAAGGCTTCGACGTCGAGGTGCCCAAGGGCTACGTCTACTTCGCGATGGGCTTTGCCGTCTTCGTAGAAGTGCTGAACCTGCGTTTGCGCAAGGTGCGCCAGCCGGCAGTGACCCTGCGCGAGGCTTACGTGGAACCGAACGAGCGGCGCCAACAATAATGCGCGCGTTGGTGCGCTCCTGCCGCCTGGACTGCCGGTGCCTCTCGTGCAAATCATGCAACTTGTCCTGGCTTTGACCCTGCCGGTGCTGTTCGCCTGCGCCTGCAGCGCACAGGCATTGTTCCGGCCGCGGCAAACAATCGGTGAAGAACCGCAGTCCGCTGCTCCCGACTATCGCGACGATCGTGCGTGGCTGGCGTTGCCGAATCGACTCGACGACGCCGATGTCGTCCCGCCCGGCGTCGCGGCCACCGATCGGCAGGCGAGCGCCAGTGCCGATGTGTTCTTCATCCACCCCACGACGTGGCTTTCAGCCAAGGCGTGGAACGCTGCATTCGACGAGCCCGGTGAAACCGACCAACGGCTTGCGCGTGGCGTCCTGCGTTTCCAGGCGAGCGTCTTCAACGAATGCTGTCGCGTCTACGCCCCGCGCTACCGCCAGGCCACCCTGGCGGCATTCCTCGAGCACAGTCCGGACGCCTACGGGGCGCTCGAGCGTGCGTACGCCGACGTGTTACGTGCCTTCGATCAATTCATCAGCGAGCGCAACCAGGGCCGCCCGTTCGTGCTGGCAAGCCACAGCCAGGGGTCGCTGCATGCGCTGCGGCTGTTGCAGCAACGCATCGTCGGCACCCCGCTTGCCGCACGGCTGGTTGCCGCTTATGTCATCGGTGGTTCGGTGCCGGCAGAAGTCGAGCAACACGGCGTACGTGTCTGCTCGACGCCCACCCAGACCGGTTGCCTCGTCGCGTGGAATTCGGTGGAGGTCGGCAAGGTCGACCAGCGCCGGCGCGAGCGCGGCACGACGTGGCTCGACGGCAGCTACCAAGCCATGGGCGGGCGCGCGATCGTCTGCGTGAATCCGCTTGTCTGGCAGCGCGACGGAGTTGCCGTCGCGGCGCTCAATGCCGGCGCGCTGCCCAATCCGGGCGCGAACTCGCCATTGCTCCCGCCGGTTGCGCAACTTACCGGCGCAGCGTGCAGGCACGGCGCACTGGAAGTCGACCTGGCGAGCGGCCAGCGCAAGGGCTTTCGCGACCCGCTCACGTTCGGCGGTGACTATCACGACTTCGACTACAACCTTTTTTACATGAACCTGCGCAGCAACGCCGTGGCCCGCGTCGCCGCTTTCGGCCGATAGGCGGCAGCGCGACAGGAATAGCATCCCGCCCTCCTGTCGAACCGCGCTGCCGGTCGATGGTCGTGCAACGAAGGAAGCTGCGATGAGTCTTGCCGCGTTGATCGGGCGTTATGCGCTCAAGCCGTTTTCGAAGGCGTTGCCGCCGATGGGCGACACCGAGCGTGCAGCGCTCGAAGCGGGAACGGTCGGATTCGAGGGGCAGCTTTTTTCAGGCCGTCCGGATTTCGATGCGTTGATCAAGACCGGTCCGAACCGGCTGAGCGCGGAGGAGCAGGGATTCCTCGACAACGAAGTGCGGATCCTGTGCAGCATGCTCGACGACTACGAGATCGACGAGCAGGGCGACCTGCCCGCCGAGGTGTGGAAGTTCCTCGCCGAAAAACGTTTCTTCGGCATGATCATTCCCAGGCAGTTTGGCGGCCTGGGCTTCGGCCACTTCGCACACGCCGCCGTCGTAACGCGCATCGCCACGGTCAACGTCGCCGCCGCGGTGACGGTGATGGTGCCGAACTCGCTTGGGCCGGCAGAACTGCTGCTGCGTTATGGCACGCAGCAGCAAAAGGATCACTACCTGCCGCGGCTTGCCGACGGGCGCGACCTGCCGTGTTTCGCGCTGACATCGCCCTACGCGGGTTCGGATGCCGCGTCGCTGCCGGATCGCGGCGTGCTGGTCGAACGCGAATTCAACGGCCGCAGGACGCGCGGTTTCCTGGTGACGTTTACCAAGCGCTACATCACGCTGGCGCCGGTCGCAACCGTCGTCGGCCTGGCGTTCCACGGCTACGACGAGAGCAAGCCCGAAGGCCAGCGTGAACTTGGCATCACTTGCGCGTTGATTCCGGTGCCGCACGATGGGGTGCACATCGGCCGCCGCCACCGGCCAATGGACAGCGCATTCATGAACGGCCCGATCGATGGCCACGACGTGTTCGTGCCGATCGACTGGGTGATCGGCGGAGAAGCCAACGTCGGGCACGGCTGGCGCATGTTGATGGAGAGCCTTGCGGCCGGGCGCGCGATATCTCTGCCGGCGCTCGGCGCAGCGCTGCAGCAGTCATCGTTGTTCGTGGCCAACGGCTACGGCATCGTGCGCGAGCAGTTCGGCCTGCAGATCGGCAAGTTCCACGCCGTCGCGGGCCTGATCGCGAAAATGGCGGTCGATCTTTACGCAACCGATGCCGCGCGCCGCTACACCGCCGCCGCGCTCGACCACGGCGAGAGCCCCAGCGTTGCGAGCGCCATTCTGAAAGTGCAGCTGACCGAAGTCGGGCGACACGCCGTCAACGACGCAATGGACATCCTCGGCGGCAAGGGAATCATGCGTGGTCCGTTGAACCTGCTCGCGGTCGCGTATCGGCATGCGCCGATCGCGATCACGGTCGAAGGCGCCAACATCCTGACGCGCGCGCTGATCATCTTCGGCCAGGGTGCGGTGCGCTGCCATCCTTATGTGTTCGAAGAGATGAGCGCGGTACAGGCGGGTGACGCCACCCGGCTTGGCCGCGCGCTGCTCGGTCACATCCGTCACGTGCTGCGCAATCTCTGGTGCAGCCTGTTCGGTGCACCGGTGATCGGCACGCCACCCGCCGACCTGCGCAAGGAAGCACGCCTGATTGCCCGCCTGAGCGCCAAATACGCGCTCACGGCGGATCTCGCGATGGGAATGCTCGGAGGAAAACTCAAGCGCATGGAGTTGCTCTCGGCACGCCTGGGCGACGTGCTTTCGCACCTGTATCTCGCGGCGGCCTGTGTGTGGCGCTACCAGATGGAAGGGGAAGCGGCATTGCTGCCTTTCGCGCGCGCCGCGGTCCGGGTGCAGCTGGATCTGGCGGCAGCCACGCTGCGCGATCTTTACGCCAACCTGCCTTCACCCGCGCGGCGGGTGTTGGGTGCGGTTTTCCTCGGCGGCACCGGGTTTCTTGCGCCGTTGCGCGATCGCCAGTTGCTCGCGTTCGCCGAGTCATTGCGCACCGACCGGCGGTTGATCGCACGCTTGTGTCCCGACGTCACGCCGCCGAAAGCTGGTGGAATGCTCGACCTGATGCGGGCGCTGGAGCTGGCGGCGGAACTGGGCGACGAGGCGCCGGCATTGAACAAACTGGTGCGGCGTGCCGATTCGCTTGAGCAGGCCGCGCAGAGCGCGCGCGATCCCGCGCGGGCGCTCGCCTACCTGCTGGCGGCCGACCGCGTGATCCAGGTGGACGATTTTCCGCGTTAGCGACGGGCAATGGAACGCAAGCTCGCGCGGCGATCGATCCTCTTGCTGATCGTCGTTGTGGTGATTGGCACGGGGCTCTTCCTGGTCCGACGTGAATCCGCTCACCACGATGCGGGCGCCGGCACTCAGTTTCCGTGGCCGCTGCGCGGGCTGCTTTTTTCGCCCCCCACCGATGAGACTGTCGGCAGTGATGACGCGACCGCCGCGCTGGCGCCCGATGCGATCACCGTCGACGTTTGTGGCGTCGGCCGACTGGTCATCAAGGAGCCGACCGACGTGCCGGTTGAACTGCGCCGGCAGTTCGAGCGGATGGAGGCATTCACACGCGCAATCGCCGAACTGGGTGCAAAGTCCGAGCCAGGCGACCGCGCAATCGCGTTGCGCTTCGAGGCGCTCATGGCAGCGCGGCGAGCGAGCGCAGCGGTCGTGGCGGGCAGTCGCGACTGTGAAAACAACGAACAATGCATGGCCGCGGCAGAGCAGATCGGCGCACAAGCGGGTGCGCCATTCCTGCAGGCGCTTGCGCAGCTCGCAGATGAAAACCGCGATCCGGTTGCCGTCGCGCTCGCCTACAACGTCTGCCGCACGCCCAGCCCGAACCGCCCTCGAGCATGCGAGCGACTGACGGCAAGCCGGTGGACAGAACTGGACCCGGACAACGGTGCCGCATGGATGGAACTGGCCAACGAGGCTGCGCGCCGTAACGACGAGGTGGCACGCGCGCAGGCGATGGCGCAGGCAGCGGCCGCGACACGTTTCAACCTGTACATGGAGCAACTGCTTCGGCCGCTCGACAACGCCGGGTTGCGCGACGCCGTCCCCGTCGAACGGCTCGCCGCGCAGTTGCTGGTCACCGGCGTCGTTGCCGCGGTGCCCCTGTCGTATCAGGAGACAACGCGATATTGCGACAACAAGGTGCTTGGCGATCCGCAACGAAGGACCGAATGCGATCGGCTTGCCACGCTTCTCGTGGAGACCGACACCACGCTGATCGGCCACTCGATCGGAACCTACCTCGGCGAACTGGTCGGCTGGCCCGCTGAACGGATCGCGGCGTTGAAGGAGGAACACGACGCGATCAATGCAGCGTCGAGTCCCGACATGCAGCCACTGGACTTTCTCAACTGTGACAGCTTGCGCTTGGTGGAACAACGCAGCGCGGACATGCTGCGTTATGGCGAACTCGGATCATTCCGCCGCACGATCGAGCGATCGGGTCGTTCGACGCAGGATCTCGCGCGCGAGTGGCGCGAGCAGGTGCAACGCGCGCGCGCTGACGATCCGCGCGCGCAGCAGAAATGAGACCAGGTAGACGGCACTGGCGCGTGCTTGAAGTGTGGCGCTCGAAGGCGGACGCGGATCAGTTTTTCGCCAAGCAGGTCGCGCCGAACCTGCCGCCCGGAGTCCGTCCGAAAAGATCGGTCTACGAGGCGCACAGCCTGGTCACCGCCTGACGGCCGGCCGCTGCACCGGTGGGGCCGCACGCGCGGCCCGCTGGTCGCATCCGCGCTTTGCTTCCACCGGCGCCGCTCGTCGTTGCCGTCGTGACGGCTGTGCCCGGTCTCCGTCAGGCCGACATCGGGATCGACCCACAGCGCAAGCAGTTGCCCGCCCTCGACGAGTTCTGGATCGGTGCTCACCTTGTGCGCCTGGACGTCGAGCAGGAACCACCCGTCGCCGAGGATGTGCGCAACGTCGATGATTCCCGAAGACTCCTCGTCGTTGGTGATGAATTCCGGTTTTTTCGAGTCGGGATCGAAAAAGCGCGGATTGTGAGCCGCGACCTGGATGAACTGGCGTGTCTCGATTGCGTACAACCAGATCTTCGCGACACGATTGTTGCCGCCGGGATCCTCATCCATGACGATGCGGCCGAGGCGATCGATGGTCACGTTGTCGAGCATCCGGTGCCCCTCGTCGCCGCGTAGAAGGATCTCGATGCTGCCGCCCTCCTCGGGCCGCTCGATGTCGTCGAAACGAAGGCGCCACAGCCGGCAGTTGGTCGTGATGCTGGCGGTCGTCACGAAGTAGAAGGCGTTCATGTGTTTCTCGCGCGGATCCCACGCGCCATCCTCGCAGCGCTGCACACGGGCAACACCGCCGGCGTTCGATTGCGCTTCGAGCTCGTTGCCGCTGAGTGCGGAAACATCGCCCAGGTTGTGCAAGCCGAAACGACCCCTGCCGATGTAGCCGGTGGTCGCGTTGCCGAGGCCGTACTGGTCGCTTTCCTCTTCGACGGGCTGACCGTCGACCGAAATCGTCAGGCCGTAGAGTGATCCGTTGGTGAGCCCGGCCTGCTCGATCGGGGTGCCGCGGTTCTGCTTGGTGCCGATATAGATGTAGACCTCGCTGCCGGCATTCGGCAGCGGACCGGTGCTTGCACTGCTGTCATCGGTGCACACGACGATGGTCTTTTCCTGGGGATATGGGCAGGCGACCGCGTTTTCGAATGCCATCCGGCCGAGGCGGGGCAACTGCCAGGCCTGGCCGACGTTGGGACCGGTTGCGATGCGCGCCCACGCGCGTCCCTCACTCACCTCTTCGCCATTCAGGTAGATGCGTTCCCGCGTGCCGCGTCCCTGGGCGTAGTACGCACCCGTCGCCGCAAGATCGCCCGAACAATGCCGCTGCCACTGCGTGGTGCCTTGCTGGTACTTGCCGGTCGCGGAATCCCACAGGTACACGTCGTTCGGCGAGGTCGTGTGGTCCTGTCCCTTGATCACGTTGAGCGTCTTCGAGTCGATGGTCCACCGCGAGACGAAAGCACCATTGCTGCCATGGCCACGCACGACTCCCGGACCCGACGGAGCGGTTGCCGTGAGCTCGTGGTTCATCAGCAGCGTGAATTCCTGCGCGCCGCTCTTGAACGCGCCAAGCCCGTCGGGGATGCCGACCATGCGGTAGCCCTTGACCGAGTCGCCGGTGGTGAGGATCGCCACCGTCTTGGCACCGGTTATGGATGGCGCGAGATAAGGTTCGGTTTCGGTGCTCGGCGCTTTTGCGATGCCCCGCGCGCTGGCCTGCGGTGGCGCGAGCAATGACGTTCCGGCTGCTACCAACGGCGTCGCAAGCGCTCCTTTGAGAAACGCGCGACGGTGGCTTGTCTCATTCGAATTCATGCGGTTTCCTTCCCCTAGTCCTGGATGCAGTTGGTTGGAATGTCGTGTTGCGCGACCTTGCTGCGGGAAGCGCAGCCTAGGCAGGCCGGGTTACCCGCCGGTGACGTTTCGCAACGAGTGCGCGTCCTCAGCAGGCGAACGTCGCGGTTTCGTCGGCCAGCAGGTCGAAATGCCGCGCGTAACGCGAAGAGAGGCGCTCGAGCGAGAGCCACAGGAGAAAATCGGCCGTATTGAAATCCGGATCCCATGCCGGCTCGCCGCACACGCGTGCGCCAACCCGCAGGTAGCCCTTGATCAGCGGCGGCATCACGCAGGTTGCGGCGCGCTCGAAACGCGCATGCGGGAACGGCAGGCGCGGAAACACGCGCTGCTCCACATCAGTCATGTGGCACTGCAATTCGTCGCGCAGGCGTGCTGCCTGCTGGCCACCGTCGGATAACGAAGCGCTGGCACAACCGATCAGATGGCGATAGCCGCTCGCCTTCATATACTTCGCAAGACCTGCCCACAGCAGCAGGATCGCGCCGCCGCTGCGGTAGTCGCGATGAACGCAGGAGCGACCGACCTCGATTGCCGCGGGGCGCAGATGCGCAAGCCGCGAAAGATCGAACTCGGCATCGGCGTAGAGGCGTCCCAACTCCAGCGCGCGGTGCGGCGGAAGAATCCGGTAGGTCCCGACCACGCGCAGCGTGTCGAGGTCGCGCACGATCAGGTGATCGCACCAGGGATCGAACTCATCGCGGTCCAGCGCGCCGTCGCTGCCACTGATGCTCGCCCCCATTTCCTCGGCGAAAACCTTGTAGCGCAGGCGTTGCGCGTCCTCGACGTCGGCCTGAGTGCGCGCCAGTGCCAGGACCAGTCGTGGCTCCGCATGCGCGCCGGCCTCGCGTGGTAATTCGAGTCCACGCCGGTCGATTCGATCGATTCGATCTGATTGATCCATGGCTCATGCCGTTCACCGGATATCGATGAGCCGAAAATAGGTGGCACCGATGTCACACGCGTGAATCCGCAGTGACCGGTACATGACGCGGCGCTAGTGCCCGGCCCGCGAGCGCCGCCAGCGCCAGAGTGCGCCGAGTTCGACCAGGCCCCATAGCACCGTGCTGCCGAGTGCAAGCAGGGGATGGCCGAGGGCTCGCTGGACGACGTTGCGCATCGAAGAACTCCTTGTCCTGCTGGTCCCGCGCAACGTACCGCTTGCAAATGACGCGTCAATTGCCGGACGATGACGGAGTGCACACCTCGCCCGGTGAACTCGCTGAACTGACGGAACTCGAGCGCGTCCTCGCGCTCGGCGGCCGGTTCCTCGAGCACCGGGTCGTGCGCGAGATCGCCTCAGGCGAACATCGTTTTGCTGTCCACGCAATCACGCTGGGCAATCCGCAAGCCGACGTTCCGGCGGTCGGTTTTTTCGGCGGTGTGCACGGACTCGAACGGATCGGGTCGGACGTTTTGTTGCACTACCTGCGTGGCCTCGTCATGCAATTGCAATGGGACAGCCTGCTGCAGCGACAACTGGAGTCGCTGCGCATGGTGTTCATGCCGATCATCAATCCGGGTGGAATGTGGCGCGGCACACGCGCCAATCCGAATGGGGTTGACCTCATGCGCAACGCGCCCGTCGACGCCGCGCAGCGAGCGTTGTTCTTGATCGGCGGGCAGCGAATCAGCGCAAGCCTGCCCTGGTATCGCGGGTTGTCCGGGGCGCCGATGGAGGCAGAAGCGGCGGCGTTGTGCGAGGTCGTGGAGCAAGAACTGCTGCCACGCGAGTTCAGCATCGCGATCGATTGCCACTCGGGTTTCGGCCTCACCGACCGCGTCTGGTTTCCGTACGCTTGCACCTCGCAGCCGTTCGCGCATCTGGCGGAAGTCCATCAGTTCACGCACATCTTCGAGCAGACTCACCCGCATCACCGGTACGTCTTCGAGCCGCAGAGCCGCCAGTACCTGGCGCATGGGGACCTGTGGGACTACCTGCACCGGCAAACGCGGCCGGGCCACACCTTCATTCCGCTGACGCTCGAAATGGGCTCATGGCTGTGGGTCAAGAAAAATCCGCGCCAGCTGCTTTCTCGGCAAGGTTTTTTCAACCCGCAAATCGAGCATCGACAACAGCGCGTACTGCGGCGGCATGTTGCGCTGCTGGACTTCGCCGCGCGGTCCGCCTGCAGCCATCGTGGCTGGATGGCGTTCGGCAGCGTGCGCGATGAACACACGAAACAAGCCCTGGCGCGCTGGTACCCGCACTTGCCGGGAACCCGAGTCCAGCCGCCTTTGCTCGATCCACCGTGACCACGTGGGTCTTCCTGCGCGGCTTGACGCGCGACAGCCGGCACTGGGGTCACTTTCCACGCGTGTTCGGCGAGACTCTCGCCAACGCGGCGATTGTTGCGTTGGACTTTCCGGGCAATGGCGCAGCGAATGCAGAAAAGAGTCCTGCAACGATCGAAGCGCTTGTCGAGTTTTGCCGATCAACCCTCGTTTTGCGCGGCGTCGCGCCTCCGTACTACGTGCTTGCGATGTCGCTCGGCGCGATGGTGACGGTGAGCTGGGCCGCACGGTACCCAAAGGAGATCCAGGCCTGCGTGCTGATCAACACCAGCCTGCGACCGCTGGCGCCGTTCTATCGGCGCCTCCGGCCGGCGAACTACCTGCCGATCCTGCGTCTGCTGCTGTTGGGCGATCGTGCGGACCCCGAGGCGGCGATCCTGCGAATGACGAGTCGCCAGGTCGCGCAGACGAGCGTGGTGCTCGCGGACTGGAGGCGATTCCGCCACGAGCATCCGGTTGCCCGCGGCAATGCATTGCGCCAGCTTCTGGCCGCCGCGCGCTTCAGGGCGCCGGCCACAAGACCTGCGGCGCGGATTCTCGTGCTGGCAAGCCGGTGCGACATGCTGGTCGACGTGCGCTGCTCCAGAACGCTCGCCACCGCATGGAGGACTGAATTCGCCGAGCATCCATCGGCTGGCCACGATCTGCCGCTCGACGATGGCGCTTGGGTCGCGCACAAAGTCCGCGAATGGCTCCTGATGTCGTCAGCCGGCTGACGCGCCGCTGCGTCGATCGGAAAAACTTATCCACATGGCCTGTGGATATCGGACTGGACTGCACCAATCCCAAAAGACGCGAGGCGCGCGCAGCGCCGCGAGCAACCGGTGCGGTCGGTTGTTGGTACGCACTTTCGTGCGATCAGTCTTGCCTCGGTGGAACCGGCGCTTGCTTCATGACCGCCTTTTCGCGTCCGGGTGCTCAACGCTTGGGCACGCGCGATAGACGCGCCGCGCGTCTGCGCTTAGGTTCGCTCCGATTCATTTGCCAGACACAGGCGCCGTCGAGCGCAGTCGAACCAATCGGAGGCTTACGTTGCACGCCATCAAGCAAATTCGAAAGTACCTCGAGAAGAATCCAACCAGCGAATCCGGACGCGCACTCACCGAGTTCGCCACCGCGCTGGCCGAGGAGCGCGAGTTCTCGCTGGCCGATCTGTACCGGCTCAGCTATGAAGAATTCGAGCTCGCGATCGATCTGCTCAAGGACTGGCGTTTCGACCGTTACTACGCGACCGAGACCAAGCTCTTCGACATCGAGCTGAAGGGTGTTCTTCCGCCGTCGACGCTCACCTCTTGAGCGGGCCGCCGCAACGAGCGGCCCCAGCCATGAAGGCAGTGTTCCGCCGCGGGGCGAGGCAGTTGGGAAACGGCGCCACGCTGTTTCGCTGGGAACTGCTGACCGCCGATGGCCGCATCGTCGACGAAAACCTCGCCACCGCGCCAACCCTGCAAGGCGGTGAGATCTTTTTCGTCTCTGCAGAGAACGTCGACTGCCTGGATTCCGTCGCCGTCGTGACCCGTCTTGCCGGGGCGGAGCAGGGCAAACAAATGGCGCTCTACAGGATCGCCAAGGAAAGCTGCAGTGTCAGCGCGGATCTGCCCACGGCTGACAGCAGATCGGATCGAAAAGAGTCAGGCCGAGCCCGTCGCGGTCCGGGCTTTTGGCGTGCTGGCGGCGAGCCGTCGCTCTGAACGAGAGTTCAGTTGGCGGTGATCTTGCGCTCCTTGATCACCTGCTCCCACGTCCTTGATTCGCTTTCGATGTAACGCGCGAGTTCTTCGCGCGTGCCCGGCATCGGCGTGAGCCCATGCTTGAGCAGCTCCTCGCGCACGTCGGGCGCGTTGAGCGCCTTCACCAGTTCCTGATTCCAGCGCGCGAGGATCGGCTCCGGCGTCTTGCCGGGTGCGACGAACGCGTACCAGTTGGTGGCGTTGAAACCAGGGAAACCGGACTCGGCAATGGTCGGCACGTTGGGCATGAACGCCGGTCGCGCAAGCCCGGTGGTCGCCAGCGGTATCAACTTCCCGCTTTCGATGTGCGGCGCGGCCGTCGATGGCGTCGAGAAGTACGCCGCAACACGTTCGCCGAGCAGGTCGGTCAGTGCCGGCGCGCCGCCCTTGTAGGGCACATGCACGATATCGACGCCCGCGCGCTGGTTGAAAAGTTCTCCTGCCAGGTGTGACGCGGAGCCGGGTCCGGTTGATGCGTAGTCGAGCTTGCCGGGTTTCTGTTTCGCGAGCGCGATGTACTCGGCCAGTGTCTTCACACCCAGTCCGGAATGCACCTCCAGTACGTTTGGAAAGTTCATGCCCATCGTCAGCGGGGCGAGATCCTTTTGCGGGTCGTATCCGACCTTGGTCAGGTGCGGCCCGATCGTCAGCGGGCCGATCGATCCGAGCAGGATGGTGGCGCCATGCGGTTCTGCGCGCGCGACGCTCTGGTGCGCGATGTTGCCGCCCGCGCCGGCGCGGTTGTCGACCACCACGGGCACGCCGAGATTGTCGGAAAGTTTTTTCGCGATCAGGCGTGCCGCCGTGTCGGCGGCTCCGCCCGCGGCGAATCCGACCACCAGCGTGATGGGTCGCTTCGGAAACTCCTGCGCGGGCAAGCGAGCAGGCAGCAGCACCGCGGCGGCAATCGAGCAGGCAAACAACGCGCGATTCATTTCAATCCTCATCGACTCCAAGCGTATTCGGCTGGCGCCGTTCGACCGCCCACTTGAGCAGCGCGGCACAACGATAGACGGCATGCGCGAACTTGCCATAGGGCAACGTAACGAACAGCGCCAGCACCACGCCAAGATGCAGCGCAAGCAGCAGCGCGAGCGCACTCGTGTTACGTCCAAGCATCAGCAACAGCCCGCTGCCGGCAGCGAGCAACAGCAACGCGATGAAGCCTCGATCCATCGGTTGTTGCGCGGTGTCGCCGTGCGCCGGATGGCGGCGCAGGTTCAAGTACATCAGGCCGGCCGACCCGATCAATAAAACGATCCCGCCGGTGATGCCAAGCAGCTTCGGCAGGCTGGTGGCCTCGTAGGGCGCGTGCCACCCAAAGGCGTAGTGGTACAGCGTCGCGACACAGGTGGCGGCGAAGCACAGCAGGAATCCGTAGAACGTCAGGTGATGGCAGCGCCGCCGCGCGAGCGTGAAACGGTCATCGGTCTCATTGCAACCTTCGCCATGCCCACCATCGAGGTACTTCAGTCGCAGCGCGTCGTGCGCTGCCTCGGCAGCGGCCGCGCCGGCGACCGCTCCAGGCGTGACGTTGCGCCAGAATCGAGTGACACCGATTGCGAGTGCGACGACTGCGAAAGCGAAGACCGGCAGGAACAACGCGACCAGAAATCCATGCGGGAACACGCGGTAAAAGTCGCCTCCTGGTTGCAACTGCCGCAGTGAACCCTGGTTCGCGATAGCCAGCAGTAGAAACAGCGCGAGGCCGCCCGCCAGCGCCAGCGCCAGGGTGAGGCCGTTGCGCCGGTACAAAGCGCCGAGCGGCGCCGGCCACGCGAAGTCAACATAGGTTTGCGCACGCACGCGCGCCATCGCCTGCGGCACGTTGACGCCGAACTCGTGCGGCGGCGCGTACTGGCAAGCGTGCAGGCATGCGCCGCAGTTGTGGCAGAGGTTGGCGAGATAGTGAAGGTCGGCCTTGGGAAATTCGAGTCGCCGCGTCATCGCCGGGAACACCGCGCAGAAGCCCTCGCAATAACGGCATGCATTGCAGATCTGCAGTACGCGCGCGACCTCGGTTTCGTCCGGCCGCAGCGCCTGGATCGGGATCATCTGCATGTCAGTGCTGCGCCTTCAGCGCCACGGCCGCCGCATTGCTGCCCGCGATGCGACCGAATGCGGTGCCGATCGACATGCCCACGCCCGCGGTGTACCCCTTGCCGAGCACGTTGCCCGCCATCATTTCGCCGGCCACAAAAAGGTTTGCGCTCGGTTGGTCGCCGAAGCGCACGGCCGCGGTTTCATCCACGCGCAGACCGAGGTACGTGAACGTCACGCCTGGTCGCAGTGCGTACCCGTAAAACGGTGGTGTGTCGATCGGTCGGGCCCAATGCGACTTGGCCGGCTGCAGGTCCTGGGTGGCGCAATCGTCGAGTCTCGTGTGATCGAAGGTGCCCACGCGACACGCGGCGTTGTAGCGCCGCAGGGTTGCGCCGAATCGCGCTTCATCGAGTCCAAGCTGGCGCGCGAGTTCCTCGTGCGTGGCGGCCTTGGCGCCGGGAAACACCGGAGGCATGAACCGGCCGATCGCCTTGGCATCGATGATCGACCAGGCGATCTGCCCCGGCTGTTGCGCGATCAGGCGGCCCCAGATGGCATAACGCTTGGGCCAGAACTCTTCGCCCTCGTCGTAGAAACGCTCCGCCGCCCGATTGATCACGACCCCGAGCGTGACCGAGTCGATGCGCGTGCAGATGCCGCCGTCGTAAAGTGGCGCGCGTGCGTCGATTGCGACCATGTGCGCCTGGGTAGGGTCGCCGACAGGGTCGGCACCCGCATCGAGCATGAACCGCAACAACGTGCCGGTGTTGAAGCGCGTGCCGCGGATCAGGAAGTTGTCCGCCGGCCATTCGCCGGCGTCATTGCGGCCCCATGCTTCACGCAGCCACTGGCGGTTCGACTCGAACCCGCCGGCGGCAAGTACGCACGCGCGCGCCTCGATCCGCTCGTTGCCTACGAAGGCGGCCTTGAAATGTCCATCCTGCAACTCGATGCGCTCGACCGGCGCCTGATAGCGAACCCGCGCCCCGAGTCCCTCAGCGCTGCGGTAGTACGCGTTGACCAATGCCTTGCCGCCGCCGAGAAAAAATGCGTTGGTCCGCGCGGTGTGCAACGCGCCGGACAAGGAAGGCTGGAAGCGCACGCCGTGCTTGCGCATCCACATGCGGCACGTCGAAGACTCGCGGATCACAAGACGTGCGAGCTTTTCGTCGGTGCGGCCACCGGTGACGTTGAGCAGGTCCTGCCAGTATTCCTCCTCCGGATAAGCGTCGACAAGCACGTCCTGCGGCGCGTCGTGCATGCAGCGCAGGTTGCGCGTATGCGGCGAGTTGCCGCCGCGCCAGTCGCGCGGCGCTGCTTCGAGCAGGAGCACGGAGGCACCCGCTTCGCGCGCCGCCAGCGCGGCGCACAGCGCGGCATTGCCGCCGCCGATGACCAGCACGTCGACCATGCTGACGGTGTTCAGTGACGGACTACGTTCACGCTCTCGACACCCGCCCACGCGCCCGATTCAACCAGTTCCCTGGCGGTCTCCTTCAATTCGGCACTGACCACTGCAGCCGCGGCGGACAATCGCTCCGGCGCGAGCGAGTAGAGGTAGTTGCGCCGGCGCAGATGTGCATCCGAAATGGCGATCGCGCGCCACTTGCGGCCGCGCTCGCCTTCGTGAAGGATCGCCGCCATCGGCTTGATCGTCGCGCCCATGCCGTCGTAGACACAGTTCATCAGCAGCGACAACGAATCGATTTCCGCGACGACGTGCGCCGAAAGATTGCGCCGCTCGAACTCGGCCGCGATACGCCGGCGCAAGCCGTGTGCGCTGGTCGGAAGAATGAGCGGCAGCGCCGCTGCCCTGGCGATCGGCACGCCGATGCGGCGCGGTGCGACGAGCGAGCTGTGTTTCGGCAGGATCACGAACAGCTCTTCTTCCACCAACGGCTCGACGCTCACGTCGTGCGCAACATCGCTCGCAAAGAGCACGGCGAGATCAAGCTGGCCCGTGCGCATCATCTGGCCAAGATGGCCACTCATCCCCTCGACCACGTTGAGCAGGATGCTGGGGTAACGCTCGCGAATCCGGCGCACCAGCGGCAGGCCGAGTGCGGCGACGGTTGTCGCCGGCAAGCCCACCGAAACCATTCCCTGCACCGCCGCGGATTCGCGCCGTGCGATCGACAGCGCCTGGTCGAGCTGGCGCAGCATGAAACGCGCGTGGTGGTAAAGCGCCAGCCCGTTGTCAGTCGGCGCTACGCCCTTGGACGAGCGCGTGAGCAGCGGTCTGCCGACCTCGCTTTCGAGTTTGCCCAACTGCTGGCTGAGTGCAGGTTGCGCGATAAAGAGCTGCCGCGAAGCTTTCGAAAGACTTCCGCTTTCCACGATCTGGGCGAAGTAGCGTAGTTGGCGCAGATCCATTGTCCGTCTCCCCGTTGCGGCCCGGAAATTTCTTTTCGCTGCCGGTGCCATAAGCCTAGCTTATGGCCCGCCTCTGAAAACAGTATTTTCCTCCGCGGTTGCCGGTTCCTACACTGGTTCGTACTCGAACCAGCAACCAGCACCATCAACATCACCGCGGGATCCGCCAGATGACTACGCCTTCCGAGCGTCGAATGCGCGCCTTTGTCGAAAAGATGGCGCACCTCGCCTGGCAGGAATTCCCCGGGCATTTCGGCGGCGCGCTTTCCAAAGCACTCGTCGGTCCCGAAAACTCGGCGTCGCGCCGTATCGATTTCCGCATCTCGCGTTACGCGCCGAAGGCGTTCGTCGAAGAGCACGTGCACGTGGTCCAGGAACAGATCTACTACGTCGTCGAAGGCGAAGGGCTGCTCACGCTCGACGGCGAGCGCCACCTGCTTGGCGTCAACGATTACGTCTACGTGCCGCCCGGGGTGCGCCACAGCTTCACCAACAACGGCCTCGATGCGCTGGTGTTCTTCGTCGTGACGACACCAGCCGAGGATCGCGAACAAGCCTTGTAAGAGGCGCAGAAACTCGGAGCGGCCGCAGACCCGCTCGAGTCGAGGAGACAACCATGCAGGACCAGAACCCCGACGCATGCCCTCCGGTCACCGTGAACCTGCGGCGCTGCCTGTTGCAGGCCGGCGCGCTGGCCGCCGGAACAACGGCGCTCGGATTTCCGGCGCTCGTCCGCGGCCAAGCGGACCAGATAAAGATAGGCCACCTGACGCCACTGACCGGCTTCCTCGGCGCTCTCGGCGAGTACGCGGTGCTCGGCATCCGCATGGCGACCGAGGAGATCAACGCGGCCGGCGGCGTGATAGGCCGGCGGCTCGACGTGTTGTCGGAGGACTCGGTCAATCCTTCGGTGGCCTCGTCGAAGGCGCAGCGCATGCTCGAACGCGACGGTGCCGCATTCCTGATGGGCGAAATTTCCTCCGCCTCGGCCCTGACCATTTCGCAGGTCGCCGCGCGCAGCAAGCGCCTGTTCATGAGCATCGGCGCGCGCTCGGACGAGCTGCGCGGAAAGAACTGCAACCGCTACACGTTCTACGTCGACATTCCCAACACCGTGATGGTCAACGCGGTTGGGCAGGCGCTGCTGCGCGACAACATGGTCCAGGGCAGGAAGTTCTTCAGCCTGACCGCCGACTACCTGTTTGGCCACGACCTCTTGCGTGTCGCCAAGAAGTTCTTCGCCGCCAACCAGGCGCTACTGCTCGGCGACGAACTGATTGCCACCGACGTCACCGACTTCAGTCCGTACTTGCTCAAGATCCGCCAGGCCAAGCCCGACGTCGTGTGCTCCAACCTCGCCGGCAACCAGGTCACGACGTTTCTCAAGCAATACGCGGAGTTCGGACTGCCCTATCCGTTCATCGGCTTCAACCTCAATACTGCCGACGCTTGGGCCGCTGGTGCCGAAAATTTCGGTGGCGTTTGGCCCACCGTCTGGCATCACGAACTCGACATACCGGGGACCAAGGCTTTTGTCGCGGCTTTCACGAAGAAGCACAACAAACTGCCGGAGAACCACGCCTGGATCGAATACGTCTCGCTAAAGATCATGGCGCAGGCGATGAACGAGACCAGGTCGACGGACAGCGACAAATTGATCGCGTTCCTGGAAAAAGGCGCCGAGTTCGACATCCTCAAGGCGCGCAAGGGCTACTTCCGGTCCTGGGATCACCAGTTGATGCAGGAGGCGTATCCGTTCACGGCCAAGCCTAAGGGCAAGGCCAAGGACAAGTTCGATTTCCTCGCATTCGGCGATGCAGTGCCCGGACTGAAGGAATCGCTCGAGGTCCTCGCCACCACCAAGGCGGAGAACACCTGCTCGATGTAAGCGGGGCGCCCGCGCGCCCGGGCGAGATCTGACGATGCAGCTCGTGTTCCTGCTAGAGCAGGTAGTCAACGGCCTGGTGCTCGGGGGTTATTACCTGCTGCTCGCGCTCGGGCTGTCGCTGATCTTCAGCGTCGGCGGCGTGGTGAATCTCGCCCACGGTGCCTTTTACGCACTGGGCGCTTATGTCTCGCTCGAAGTGACCCAGCGACTCGGGTTCGCGCCCAGCGTCTTGATCTCGCCGCTGCTGGTCGGACTGCTCGGCATCCTGTTCGAGCGATTCCTGCTGCGCCGTTTCTACACCGCCGATCCGATATTGAGCCTGCTGTTGACGTTCGGCCTGGCGATGGTCGCCGAACAGGTCATCCGCATGATCTGGGGCGCGGCGCCGTTGCCTTCTTCCCTGCCGACCGAACTGCGCGGACAGCTCAGCCTCGGTCCCTTCATGTTCTCGCGTTACCGCCTGCTGCTGCTGGCAGTGGTGCTGACCGTGATGACCGGCATCTGGCTGCTGCTGCACAAGACCGCATTCGGGCGGGTGGTGCGCGCGGGGGTCCAGCGCCCCGACATGGTGGCCGCGCTCGGCATCCGGCTCGCGCCCTACATGAGCGCCATCGTCGTGCTCGGAGTGAGCATGGCTGCGCTCGGCGGCGTGCTGTTCGGGCCGATCGCGGTCGTGCACCCGGCGATGGGCACCGAGATCATGACGGTCGCGTTCGTCGTCGTGGTGATCGGCGGACTCGGCAGTTTCTGGGGCGTCGTGCTCGCGGCAATCCTGGTCGGCGTCGT